>OLNQ01001643.1_pt1 | contig 20866 bp, 20 predicted proteins | sample 1672821 | NCBI WGS metagenome assembly OLNQ01 (sample SAMEA3136727, study PRJEB25190) | human gut metagenome | biome: human gut; feature: human-associated habitat; material: faeces | place: Austria | collected 2013 | reverse complement strand
AAGGTACTGCCGTTTAGGATTAGATGTAATACTGCTTCTGTGGTGTGACACGCATATTCTGTAGCTTGAATGACCAAGGGTCGAACTCTTTGTGTCGTATCGTAAGCTGATAGGACTCCTCGTCGTGAGGGGTGCCTAGCGCCTGCGCTAAGGCAAGTGCTATAGCAACCTCTTCGGGAGAGGGTGCTGTAGTGGCCTTCTTAGCTTTCCGAGCGGGTGCCTTCTTACCCTTTTCTATCTTCTTGGTAGCCATCGGTAGGAGAGGTTAGAGAGGTACGTTGTCATGCTTCTTAGCGGGGAGCGTCTGACGCTTCGTGCGTAGCTGCTGTAGCGCGCGGATGATGCGGAAGCGGGTGTTCCTTGGCTCGATGACATCGTCGATGTAACCATAGGAAGCAGCATTGTATGGATTGGCAAAAGCCTCACGATACTCCTCTTCCTTCTCCAGAGCTGTCTTGGCAGGATCATCGCTCGCCTTGACCTCCTTGGCAAAGACTACCTCGACGGCTCCTGATGGACCCATAACGGCAATCTCAGCAGTAGGCCAAGCGTAGTTGATGTCTGCGCGAAGGTGCTTAGAGCCCATCACGATATAGGCACCGCCGTACGCCTTGCGTAGGACGACTGTGATCTTAGGTACGGTAGCCTCGCCGTAAGCGTAGAGTAGCTTAGCACCGTGCGTGATGACGGCATTGTACTCCTGACCTGTACCTGGGAGGAAGCCTGGTACGTCGACGAGTGTTACGATGGGGATATTGAAAGAGTCGCAGAAGCGTACGAAACGTGCTGCCTTGCGAGAGGAGTTGCAGTCGAGGCTACCAGCCATTACCTTCGGCTGGTTGGCTACGATACCGACGCTCTGCCCGTTGAAGCGTGCGAAGCCGACGATGATGTTGCGTGCGTAGTCACGATGTACCTCAAGGAACTCGCCGTGGTCTACGATTGCTCCGATTACCTCGTACATATCGTAAGCACGGTTTGGCGAGTCAGGGATAATCTCGTTGAGTAGCTCCTCGCAGCGGTCTGCGGGGTCGTCGCAAGCGACGAAGGGTGGCTCCTCCATATTGTTCTGTGGTAGGAAGGAGAGTAGCTGACGAATGAGCTGAAGACCAGCCTCGTCGTTGTCTACGGCGAAGTGTGCCACACCACTCTTAGAAGCGTGTACGTCGGCACCGCCTAGCTCCTCCTGGGTGACGTCCTCGCCAGTGACCGTCTTGACCACCTTAGGACCTGTGAGGAACATATAGCTGGAGTTGCGTACCATAATGTTGAAGTCGGTCAGTGCGGGCGAATAGACAGCGCCACCAGCGCAGGGGCCGAAGATACCAGAGATCTGAGGTATGACGCCCGAAGCGAGGATGTTGCGCTCGAATATCTCACCGTAGCCACAGAGTGCGTTGACAGCCTCTTGGATACGTGCGCCACCCGAGTCGTTGAGACCAATACAAGGAGCACCCATAGTCATGGCTAGATCCATCACCTTGCAGATCTTAGCCGCAAGCATCTCACCGAGTGCGCCACCTATGACGGTGAAGTCCTGAGCGAAGACGTAGACGAGACGTCCGTCGATGGTACCACTACCTACGACGACACCATCGCCGAGGAACTTCTTCTTCTCCATACCAAAGTTCGTGCAGCGATGCTGGACGAACATATCAATCTCCTCAAAGGAACCCTCATCGAGGAGCATAGCTATACGCTCACGAGCTGTGTACTTGCCCTTGGCGTGTTGCTTCTCAATGCGTGCCTCGCCTCCACCGAGACGAGCCTCCTCACGCTTGGCAAGGAGTTGCTTTATCTTCTCTTGTTGTACACTCATTATACTATGTAGCGTTTGTTTGATTGGACGATATTACTTAGCGACATCCTTGCAGTCGCAGATCTCTAGGAGTATGCCGTGTGCACTCTTGGGGTGTACGAAGGCAATGTTGAGACCCTCGGCACCTTTGCGAGGCTTCTCATCGATGAGGCGTATGCCCTTGCTCTTGAGCTCTTCGAGGGCTGGTGCTACATCGTCTGACGAGAGTGCTAGGTGGTGGATACCTTCGCCACGCTTCTCGATAAACTTGGCTATGGGGCTCTCATCGCTCGTAGGCTCTAGGAGCTCTAGCTTGACCTCGCCTATCTTGAGGAATGCGGTACGCACCTTCTGGTCGGCGACCTCCTCAATGTTGTAGCAGGTTAGTCCGAGGACTCTCTCGAAGAAGGGGAGAGCCTCCTCTATGCTCTTGACTGCTATCCCAAGATGCTCGATGTGTGACAGATTCATACGCGATATTGTTTTTTGATTTGTGTGTCTATTCAAAGGAAGAAGGGACTGCGTCCTCCAAACGGGGATAATCTCTCTAGAGACTATCACCGACTGCAAATATAATAATAATCGCTCACGTAGCGAAAGGGTTTGACGCCCAAATGTCGATTTGCTCTCTCGGGGGAGCTAGTTCAGGCGAAGGTGAGCGCATGGACGGGTGGGCAACTAGTCAGTTGACCGTCACGGTAAGCGACCTGTCCATTGACCCAAGTAGCTACGATGCGATGCGAGAATGTGTAGCCCTCCAGAGGCGACCAACCACACTTGCTGTAGAGGCTTTCCGTAGTGACCATAGTCTCTTGATGAGGATCTACGAGGACTAGGTCAGCGTAGTAGCCTGTGCGTATGTAGCCTCGCTCACGAACCCCAAAGAGCTGGGCAGGAGCGTGTGCCATCTTCTCAACCACCAGCTCAGGCGACCAAAGCCCCTCGTGAGCTAGCTCTAGCATCATCAGGAGACTGTGCTGTACGAGTGGACCGCCAGAGGCAGCTGTGAGAGCATCGCCCTCCTTGTCGGCTAGCGTGTGGGGCGCATGATCGGTGGCAACTACGTCGATGCGCCCATCTACGAGCGCTTGGCGGAGTGCCTCACGATCGTGAGCCGTCTTGACGGCGGGATTCCACTTGATGCGGTTGCCTAGGCGGCTGTAGTCCTCTTCAGTAAACCATAAGTGGTGGACGCACACCTCAGCGGTGATGCGCTTCTCAGGCGAAAGCGGAGCTGCCGAAAGGAGATTCATCTCCTCTGCTGTCGAGAGGTGTAGTACGTGCAGTCTGGCTCCGAGACGCTTGGCACGCTCTATGGCACTGCGTGAAGACTCGTAGCACGCCTCGCGAGAGCGTATCAGTGGGTGTGTCTCGATGGGTGGGTGCCCGTCGTAGCGCTGGCGGTAGATCTCCTTATTGCGTGTGATGATCTCCTCGCTCTCGCAGTGCGTGGCGATGAGCTTGGGCGCATGGGCGAAGAAGTAGTCGAGCGCCTCCTCACTGTCCACCAGCATATTCCCCGTGGAGGCTCCTAGGAAGAGCTTGTACCCTGGGATGAGGGCTGGGTCAATGGCGCACGCTTCGGGTGCGTTGTCATTGGTCCCGCCGAAGTAGAAGGCGTAGTTTGCCCAGCTCGTCTCCTGAGCGCGTTGACGCTTGTCGAGGAGCGCCTCGAGAGTAACCGTCGGGGGCTTCACATTCGGCATATCCATATAGGAGGTGACACCACCCGCTACGGCAGCACGACTCTCGTGCGCTATGTCTCCCTTGTGGGTTAGTCCAGGCTCTCTAAAGTGTACCTGATCATCGATGCAGCCAGGTAGTAGCCAAAGCCCGTGCGCCTCCACGATCTCCGCTCCTTGGAGCAGTTCGTCTGGGAGGTCAGACGCCTTGTCGATACCTATATATATAGACTCAATGCGTTCGTCGGAGAGGCATACGGAGCCGACGACCTGTCGACCTTCATTGATAATGGTCGCTCCGAGTATGATCTGTCGCATATTATTCAGCAGGATTACGACGCTTGGGAAAGCCCTTGAAGATCCGCCAGTAGCGTAGCTTGAGGACACCCGTGAAGGCTTCTCCAAAAATCGAGCCATTCATCTTCGAGCTACCAAGCTTACGATTGACAAAGGTGATGGGCACCTCCTTGATCTTGAAGCCTAGACAATGCGCTGTGTACTTCATCTCAATCTGGAAGGCGTAGCCCTTGAAGTGTACCTCATCTAGTCTCATCGTCTCCAGCACCTCACGTCTGTAGCAGACGAAGCCGGCCGTGGTGTCTCGTACGGGTAGCCAAGTGATGATGCGAACGTAGACCGATGCGAGGTAGCTCATCAAGATACGATTCAGAGGCCAATCCTTGACCCCACCACCCCGTACGTAGCGCGAGCCCACCGCCACATCGTAGCCCTCCTCCGAGACCGCACGTAGGAGGTGTGGCAACGCTGATAGGGGATGGCTAAAGTCGCAATCCATCTCGAAGATGTAGTCGTAGCCATGCTCCAGTGCCCACTCGAAGCCTGTGAGATAAGCGGTGCCTAGCCCCATCTTGCCTGGACGCACGATGAGGTGCAGGCGGTCGGTGTAGTCCGTCTCCTGTTGTAGCGTACGCACGATCTCAGCGGTGCCGTCAGGTGAGTTGTCATCCAGGATCAGCAGGTCGAAAGCTTCGGGCAGTGCCAAGACGGCTCGAATCATCTCGGCGACATTCTCTTGCTCGTTGTAGGTGGGTATGATGACAAGGCTAGCGTGCATAGCGTGATGGGTCTCTGTGAGTGGTAATGCATAGGGTAGGGAACGCTGTCAGATGCCCCCTGCCACTGCACTACAAAGGTAGTAAAAAACTCTCTTCAGGTATCATGCGTCAGCTCTCTGCGTGACCTGAAGTAACAGAGTCCTGGGTCGGTCTCACTTAGATACGATAAGCAAAGCCCGCAAAGGCGTAGATGTTGTAAAGCGGGAAGGGCATCATCGTAAAGCTCCGATCTAGAGCAGGCTCGAAGCTCATATTGAGCTGTGCAGTCACACCGAGACGCTGATGAAAGAAGTAGTCGAAGCCTACCCGGACGCCCATGTCTAGCTTGTTAAAGTGATCTGAGAAGTCGTAATCGACGAGATGTCCAGGAGATAGTGGCAGGTCATTGAGCGTGCCATCCCCATCGAGAGTTACCTTAAAGCTCTGCTGCATCAGGTAGGAGAGGTAAAAGCCCACCTGCACACGAAACTTGTCTTGGCTCGTATGGTAGGCGACCAGCATCGGGAGCGTGAGGTAATAGTTGATGAACTCGGTGCTGTTATTGCCTGTAAAGAATCCCCAAGCAGCGTCTTTACCATCGCCCATATTGACCCTCAGATTGGTCGCATGGGTGCAGACGTACATACCCTTGCGCTCCATCTCTAGACCCGTGTCTAGGTGCCACCCTTTGGTGTCGGGGAGCTGGTAGGAGAGCCATCCCTTGAGGGCTATATTCATATGAGGATTCCACGTGTAGATCTTATCGATCGCCTTAGGCTTAGGTAGTGGGGTAGTGGCTCCGATATTTAGTCCAGCCTTGATGCCAAACTCTAGATCTTCATTGCTACTCTGCCCCCATAGGAGTGGGGTCGTGATGAGTGCGAGCAAGAGGCCGAGCGCCCCTCTGTATAGTTGCTGTGTAGTCATATCTGTAGCGGGTTACTTCTTGGTAGGTATACCTAGTGTCAGGACTAAGTCGTCAATGCGCAGGCAACTGCCGATAGCTCCGATAAATTCGTCGCCACGAGCACTAGACGAGAAGATGAGAGCCATATGGTACTTGCCCTTCTGGAGGTCTATCTGCTTGTATGCAGCCTCATCAACGATCTCTAGCTTTGTCTCGAAAGATGTCCAGGCTCCCTCCTTGGTAGGCTTGGGGTGTAGCTGCACTTTTGCTAGGATACGTGGATCGGTGTAGAGGTTGGTTCCGTTGAGCGGGGTGTCATCACTTGTCGTATCGTAAAAGACGCAAGCGATCGTAGCCTCGTCCTGTCCATCGATCGCCTTATTCCCCTTCGTACCATCGACCAATTTATCACCTGGGAGCCACTGATAGTATCCTTTGATAGAGAGTGGTATGGCAAAGACCGGCTGACCAAACTTCGTAGACTCTAGAGGCTTCATCATCATATTGCCTGTATCTAGAGTGCCAGCGTAGAGTGCTCCAGCGATGATACCCTTGCCAAAGAGTGCTACCCCCTTGTTGGTCATCACTTCGAGAGCTTGGCCTGTACGACCCTTAACTAGAGGGTGAATGGGAAAGTCCTCAATTTGACTTGTTCCTCCGAAAGCTGCACCTAAGTTGCTAGCGCAAGCCCAATAGGGATCGCCTGCTAGAAGCTTAGGAAGGGCCTTCTCTACGGGAAGCATAAAGGCTGCCTTATCATTAGGCTGTGCCCAGTCGTCAAAGGTGAAAGTGATCTCTTTAGTCTCCATTTTGCCTAGCGGATTGGGTTCTGGATCAGGTTCGGGATCTGGAGTTGGAATCGTGTCCGGCTTGTTAGGATCTGGTTTATCTGGGTTTGGCTTGTAGGTGCCGTTTTCGATAGCGATACGCTTAGCCTTGATAGGGTCTTCGCCACTACAACCTGCCACAATGAGAGACAGGGTGAGTAGGATACCGAGAGTCCAAGAGATTCGTTTCATACTGTACTATATTTTACACTAAGATGTGGCAAAGGTAACTATTTCTAGTTATATAGCGTGGGTTACGCTCGACTAGCTATCCGACCAATTCCTTCGTTTCCAAAGTTGGTTGTGTTTCGTTTCCACTTTTGGCCGTATGGTGACGGAAGGATCCTTCAGGGTATTGCAGATGTCAAAATAATTACACACCTTTGTGTATCAAGAGTAAGAGGTGCTTGAAAGAGTCTCTACGAGACAAGTATGCTACTCCCTGTAAGAGCTATAATGACCGCAAAGAAGGTTGACCTACTTTAGGATATGTATATTTTCAATGAATCACAAAAACACTAGACATAATTACGTATGAAGAAACTGAACCTCCTCTTTTGGACTCTTCTCTTAGCTCTCTCGGCACTACCTCTTTGTGCTCAGACGAGTTCTGTGATCAAACTGAAGACTTCGCTGGAGCCAAATGGCGATAACACCATCTGTATTTGGCCTCAGACGACATCGGGGCGTATCTGGGTCACGGGAGCGACGCTCCTTGATGACGAATACCTAGATGGAGAGCCAAACTACTACACCATCACATCTCAAGAGATTACCATCGAGGGAGACGTGACATATCTAAACGTGGATGATAACCATCTTACGAGTATTGACCTATCGGGGAATACTTATCTACGGAGTCTTTTCTGTGCCAACAATGAATTGGAGCAGATAGACCTTACGAAGAGTGGCTACTTGGCTACCTTCGATGGTCATAATAACCGATTAACATCGCTTGACTTCTCTGGAAATACGAAGATGCGCATCGTAAGCATTGATCGTAATCGCATCAGTGGCGAAGGTATGACCAAAACACTTGAGTCGCTCCACGATCAAAGTGCAGAAACAGGCGAAGTGAAGATCTGGGTGATCGACACGAAGGATGCAAACGAACAAAATGTGTGCACTAAAGAGCAGGTGGCTATTCTCAAGGGAAAGAACTTCCAAGTACTGGATTGGGCTGCAGGAGCTAATAATCGCAAAGGAATCCCTTACGAAGGCTCTGAAAGCTCCGAGAGCGTCCCCTCAATGACACTCTCCTCTAATCGTACCTCAGGGTCTTGGATATTGGTCATAGATGCTGATAAGAAAGACCGTAGTGAAGTGTGGTTGGATCTGAATGGCAACGGGACTCGCGATGCTGGAGAACAGCTAACTGACCGCGATTTCGGAGGTTTTGTTATTAAATCTGTGGCAGCTAAGGATCTGACGATTTACGGCAAAGTTACGGTCTTAGAGTGCCAAGAAAATGAAATTACCGACATTGACTTGTCTAAGAATCCATTTCTTAAAGAGTTGAATTGTGGTAAGAATAAACTCACGGCTATAGACTTATCCTCTTGTAAAGCGCTAGAGAAACTTGAAATCTTTCATATGGGACTAAACTCTCTAGATGTCACTTCAAATAGTCTCTTGCGGATCTTAAAGTGCTATGGGAATAACTTAACCTCCCTAGATCTCTCAAAGTGTCCTGAACTTACGACTTTGGGTTGTGACGAAAATAAGCTTACCTCGCTAGACCTTACTCAGCAAGCAAAGCTTTCCGCTCTTATGGCTCATGCGAATCAATTGACGCAGATAGATCTAAGCGCATGCAAAGAGCTGAAAAACGTCACGCTGTATGAGAACAAACTGGAGACGATCACTCTTGCTGACCACCCCGCTCTAGAGGAGATTTATGTGTATGATAATAAGCTACAAGCGATAGACCTATCGGGTTGCCCAGCTTTGATGTACTTGAGTATTGGGATGAATCAGCTTCACTCTTTGGACATCTCACACTGCCCGCTCATCAGGGATATCTTTTGCCCTATCAATCAGCTCAAAGATGATGCTGTGACCTCTCTAGTGACTCAGCTCCCAAACCGCGATAAGGAGGCAGAGGCTGGCAAGCTATACATCATAGATACAGACTATAGTCCAGCAGATGGAAACTTCTGTACTAAAGAAAATGTGAAGAGTGCGCTTGCTAAGCATTGGCAGGTATATGACTACCGTCAGGGAAAAAACGAGGGTGTCAATCCCTATGAGGGCGCATTGGACAAAGATATATACACTACAGATCAGCCGAAAGCTATACTGACCTCTCAAGAGTCTACGGGGAAATGGACGCTTCGTCTAGATGCTTCTCAAGAGGTCAGAACTAGAGCCTGGATAGATAGGAATAACGATGGTGTCTATCAGCAAGGAGAGGAGATCAAAGATTGGGATCGTGAGTTTACACTACCACGCACTACGACCGAGCTTACGATATATGGCAATATGGAGAAGCTCTACTGTATGTCCAATAGTCTTACAAAGATAGATTGCTCTCAGCTTCCCAAATTGGCACAGCTATCTTGTCGAGATAATCTCCTGCAGGAGCTAGATGTGAGCCATAACAAGCAGCTCTTAGAGCTCTTTTGCTATGGGAATAAACTCACCACACTAGACGTCTCCCAGAATAAAGATCTAATTCGTTTGGACTGTGAGAAGAACCAAATCACAGCTCTCAATTTCAATGCTAATGACAAGCTAGAAGAGCTTTACTGTCACCACAATCAGTTGACTACCTTGGATCTCTCTAAGAACAGTCTCCTCGGGCGAGTCAACTGCGCTTACAACAACCTCTCCTCGCTGAGCCTGCCAGAGCATAATCAGCTCCGCATAGTGAATTGTCACAACAATAAGTTATCCCAAGAGGAGACAAAGGTGGTGGCAACCGCCTTGTGTGATCGATCTGATCTACAGGAGCAGGGTATCATCGTAGCTGTGAATACGATTGATGAGAGCGAGCAAAATGTCTGGACCGTAGAGACCGTGTCGCTTGTGTCTAGTAAAAACTGGCTAGTCTATGATTGGAAAAACGGAGAGAACAAGGGAAGGAATCCTTATCTTGGTGAACCAAATCACATATCACAGATTACACCTGCTAAACCTCAGATTAAGGTAGAGGGTACGACCGTTTGGGTAGAAAAGGAGAGCCAAGACATCGTTCGTCTCTATACCATATCAGGAGTTCTGATATCTGAAACTAAAGGGGATTACATCACCCTTCCTTATGAAGGCACATTCTTGCTTTCTATAGAGGATGCATATTATGTCATAACGATCTAGAGTTCACAAACTTTATAGGCCGCTTCTTGGCCAAGTAGCCCTCACTTTAGATATCCACGGGAGAAGTTGATTTCACCCGTGGATATTTTGTTCTTCACGGAGGCGCATGCTGTTTTCAGACCTTTGGAGGAAGGAAAGGGGAGTGGGGTGGTTAGGGGAGCGGCTGCAGGGGGAGGGTGATGCGGAAGGTGGTGCCGACTTGTAGCTCGGAGTGCTTGACGTAGATGCGCCCGCGGAAGTAGTGTCGTATGATGCGACGTGCGAGCGATAAGCCGAGCCCCCAGCCTCGCTCCTTGGTGGTGAAGCCGGGCTTGAAGATCATGCGCTGCGTGGCTCGTGTCATACCTCGGCCCGTGTCGGTGATATCGAGGTAGGCGTTCTTGCCGTGTGCCTCTGTGGTGATGGTGATCTTGCCTTTGCCGTCCATAGCGTCGACGCCGTTCTTGACGATGTTCTCGATGACCCAGCTCATAAGGTCGGGCGTGATGAGGCAGTAGAGCTCTTCAGGTGCTGGCTCGAAGAGGATCTCCACCTGTCTAGAGATACGCCGCGAGAGGTATTGCACGGAGGTGGTGACCAGTCCGTTGAGCTCTATGGGGGTGAGTTCGGGTAGGCTGCCGACCTTTTGGAAGCGGTGGGCGATCAGCTCGAGGCGATTGACATCTTGGCTTATGCTCTCGATGATCTCGGGGGGTAGGTCGTAGCTCTTGAGCAGTTCGGTCCACGCCATGAGCGAGGAGATGGGCGTGCCGAGCTGGTGGGCAGTCTCCTTGCTGAGTCCGACCCATATACGGTCCTGCTCCCAGTGCAGTAGGCTGCGAATGGTGAGGACGAGGATGATGATGTAGAGGATGAAGATACCTGTCTGCAGATAGGGGAAGTGTAGCAAGCGCCTCAAGTTACTGCTGTCGCTGTAGTAGAGGTATTGGCGCCCCGCGGTGCCTAGGTCTATCTCGATAGGTGCGTAGCCAGAGCGAAAAGCTGTGAGCCGCTTCTCCAGATAGGTCGAGTCACGAGCGACCGCTTCGGGGTCGATGTTTTTGTATCCTAGGATATTCCCGAGGCTGTCTGTGAGGATGAGCGGTATGGTGGTGTTTGACTCTAAGATCTGGAGGGCCAGGGCATTGAGTTGCTCGTCGCTTTGGCTGGCTATGCACTCGGTTGCCTCGGCCCAGGTCTGCATCTTGAGCCGCTCCTCGTCGGCCATACGTCTCACGAGAGGCTCCGAGAGGATGAGCGGGAGTAGTGCCACGACGAGCGCCAGCACGACAAGTAGTATGTTGGTAGGTAGCGAGCCTAGTAATCTCCTAGAGGGTGACATATGGGTGAGGATTAGAATGGCGAGCGCTCGATCCCAAAGGGTACATTCGGCGCAAAGCTGTATCTTTGTAACGAATATCTCACGCTTTTATTATCGTTCACCGACCTATGACCTCAACACAACATATGCGCCAGCGCATCGTCCAAATGGCTCACACGCTCTTTGTGCAGCAAGGAGTCGAGGAGACGACTATGGTCGCTATTGCTGAGGCTGTGGGGTGCAGTCGGCGCACGGTCTACACCTATTATAAGGACAAGCAGGCGCTGCTTATGGCGGTCATAGAGCGGGAGATCACTCTGATGAGCCAGTCGCTGAGCGAGGTGCTGTCTCGTCCTGCCGATGCGATCACTAAACTGATGGTGCTGCTGGACAATCATCTGCAACTGATACAGAAGACGGTGCAGAGACAGGGTGAGCATAATGCGAGCTTCTTTAGCGATAGCTTCAACATCGAGCGCCTTCGCCTCAAGTATGACCAGAGCGAGTACGACATGCTCAAGCGGATCCTACAGGAGGGACACGATCGAGGAGAGCTAGTGGTCCCAGATATCAACTCGACAGCCTACCTGCTCCTCAAGAGCTTCAAGAGTCTAGAGGCGCCTTACATCAATCGCTACCACCATGAGTACGGCAAGGAGGACTACCTACGCATCATCGCTGCGATGAAGCAGCTGCTCAGGCAGGGACTGACCAATCATGCAAATACAAAACCTATAACTCAATAGAATCTATGAAACTACTTCAGGACAAAGTGGCTCTGATCACCGGAGCAGCACGTGGTATCGGCAAGGCGATCGCCACGAAGTATGCAGAGGCTGGATGCCATGTAGCTATCAGTGACCTCAAGGTTGCCGACGAAGCAAAGGATTACTATACTCAGCTGGCTAAGGAGTGCGGGGTCACGATACGCACCTATGAGAGCAATGCTGCTGACTTTGAGGCAGCACATCAACTTGTGGAGCAGATCGTCGCTGACTTTGGCAAGCTAGACGTTCTAGTCAATAATGCTGGTATCACACGTGATGGTCTGCTCCTACGTATGAGCGAGCAGCAGTGGGATGCGGTGATCAATGTCAACTTAAAGTCCGCCTTCAATATGACTCACGCCGTGGCTCCCGTTATGATGAAGCAACGTCAGGGTAGCATCATCAATATGGCGAGTGTCGTCGGTGTATCGGGCAATGCGGGTCAGGTGAACTACTCGGCTTCTAAGGCTGGTATGATCGCACTGGCTAAGAGCGTTGCCAAGGAGCTCGGCTCACGCGGTATCCGTGCCAACAGCATCGCTCCGGGCTTCATCGAGAGCGATATGACCGCCGTCCTCAGCGAGGAGGTGCGCAAGGAGTGGGCTAAGCAGATCCCGCTACGTCGTGGTGGTAAGCCTGAGGATGTGGCCAATGTGGCTCTCTTCCTTGCGAGCGACCTCTCCTCCTATATGACAGGACAGGTGCTCTCTTGCTGTGGTGGTATGAATATGTAATGCCTTAGTAAGCAGACCGATGGCTGACCTACAGATCCTCTACGAGGACAATCATCTCCTCATCGTCAATAAGCCAGCGGGGATGCTCGTACAGGGTGACAGCACGGGCGATACACCGCTCTCGGAGCTTGTCGAGCGCTATCTCATCGATAAGTACGACAAGCCTGGGCGGGCGTTCGTTGGGGTCACGCATCGTATCGATAGACCAACGTCGGGAGCTGTGCTTTTTGCCAAGACTTCGAAGGCTTTGTCACGGCTCAACGCTATGTTTCAGCGACGAGAGATCCACAAGGTCTACCACGCTGTGGTCTGTGGCGCATTTCCCCAGAAAGCGGGCGAGGCTAAGGATCTGCTCTATCGCAATCGCAAGCAAAACAAGAGCTACGTCGTGACGGAGCCTCACGCTGAGGCTAAGCGCGCCTGGCTCACCTACGAGCGTCTCGCTGTGGGCGTCCGCTACAGTTTGCTTGCCGTGACGCTACACACGGGACGGCATCATCAGATACGTACGCAGCTGAGCCATATGGGCTACCCGATCAAGGGGGACCTCAAGTATGGTGCTCCACGGAGCAACAAGGATGGCGGCATCTCGCTCCATGCGCGTATCTTAAGCTTCGAGCATCCCGTCACGCATGAGCAAATAGAGGTCATCGCGCCATACCCTGAGGACGATGCTATCTGGTCTTTGCTGAGCCATACGAAGTAACCTAGCAAGTCGACGAGACAAAATAAAAGGAGAGCTTCACCTAGCGTGAGGCTCTTCTTTTACATTTGTGGGTATGTAAGACTCAAGTTTCACGGCAAAGCTTAGTATCAGCTAGACACGGCAAAGATAATATAGCAGACTATAGGAGTCAGCTCTCGAGTGTGGTCAATGTCTGTCTAACGCTTGCAAAGGTCTCAATCGATTCTAAAGAAAAGCGACACAACAGATGATCAGCATCTATGGACTTCAATCACAGTCGCTACTCGTTCCGTGTGTCCCTATAAGTCGTGTAGCCTAGGCGCGGGCTACGGCTGTAGCTTGTCTAGTAGCTCCTGGTAGTAGCTCCAGTCGGAGTCTTGGACTACTTCAAACTGTAGCGGCAGGAGAGGTAGCTCAGCTAGTACCTCCTCGAGACGATCGAAAAAGGGGTCGTATGTGCGACTCACATAGAGCCACACTTTGCGCCCTGGCTCTAGGATAGAGGCTGCAAGGATCGCCATCTTGTCACGCTCCATAGCGGTCTGTAGCAGTTCGTCGACCGCCTCTATCTGCTCAGTGTCCGTATCCGATGGCTCTATGCCCTCGCTGTCAAAGAGGTAAGCGATCTCGATCACAAAGCGGTACTTGCCTGTAGTGCGAAACTCCTCCAGCTCATCACGTACATGCAGGTGAGCCGTCTGGCCAGCTTCGCTCTCGGCCAAGCCGTTGAACCAATTGTCCGTCAGTCGCATAGTGAGTTTACTTTTTGCCAATGACCATGCCAGCGCAGGGGAGCTGGTAAGCGTGAGCGATGATGTCGGTACAGCAGGGCGCCCCGAAGGCACCCGTATTGAGACAGAGGTGGTAGTTGGTCGACTCGCCCCACTCCCTATTGGTCATCTGCTTGTAGTTCTTGCGGCGGGCGCGGTCTGAGTGGTCAATGCGCTTGCGTGCTGCGTCTTCCGTCTCCTCATCGCCTCGCTGTAGGAGCGTTTGGATACGCGCCTCGACATCGGCATAGAGGAATACGTTGAGCACGTCGTCTCGGTCTCGTAAGATGTAGTCGGCACTGCGCCCGATGATGACGCAGGGACTCTCTTCAGCTATCTTGAGGATAAAGTCGTTGAGATAGCGTGTCACCGAGGGCGTTTCGACGAGTCCCGTCATAGGTACGGAGAAAAGCGATCCGTGCGACATCGGCATAAAGTCCAGCCCCGACGTCGAGGCGTACTCGCTCTGCTCCTCGACATAGTCGGCAGCGTAGCCGCTCTCCTCGGCGATCATACGGATGAGCTCCTTGTCGTAGTAGGTCAAGCCGAGTTGCTCTGAGAGCTGACGCCCTATGGTGCGAGCGCCGCAACCATACTGCCTACTGATCGTAATGATGCGATAAGCCATATACTAATGGGAAATAGGTCTCTACAAATGGTGGGTGCGCTCAGCGCTACGAAGGAATATCTGAACCGTCAAACGCAAAGGGCAAGAGAAGCCGACAGTCGCTAATAACGATAGCATCGTCCGTGCCACAGAGGATTACCTCAAAGGGCTTGCCCTGTCGCTTTACCGTCTCCATCATCACTTGTCGGCACACACCGCAGGGGGAGATCGCCTCGACACGCTTGCCCTCTGTCTCAGCGACGATCATCATCCGCTCCACGACAGCTCCTGGGTGATGCGCCCCGATGGCGTAGAGTGCCGTTCGCTCAGCACAGAGCGTGGGCGAGAAGGAGGCATTCTCCTGATTGCATCCCAGCACGATCTGTCCGTCTTCCAGCAGTGCTGCAGCACCTACGTGAAAGTGACTGTACGGGGCATACGACCGGCGTGTAGCCTCTACGGCAGCCTCCTCGAGTTGCTCGTACACTGCAGGCCACTCCGAGCGGGGTAGCCGCGTGTAGGGTATTAGTAACTCCTTATCGCTCATAATACTATCTACTTAAATCTGAATAAACTAGAGGACAAGCTCGACAATTTGACGAGTAACGACTTGCTTTCTAAGTTCATATGCAAGTAAAATGCGAAGTTTTTTCTCGTTTCGCAAGCTCGGTCGACTTCTCTTCGGGGGAACCGCTCGGCGGGGTGGAAGCTCCCACCGTAGGGGCGGACCTGTGTGTCCGCCCGTCCTCACCTGAGCGCAGTCTATTCTGCGGGCGGACACGTAGGTCCGCCCCTACACAAGCTACGTCAGCACGACAATTCCACTCATCAAACGCTGTAACCCCGATCTGTAGGGACGCACCGACGGTCTGCGTCCCTACAAATCGTTACTCGTAATGCAAAGATACATTAGATCGTTGCTAAGCTCTCACAAGTCACATCGCGAGCGATACGACCGATGAGTCCAGCTAAGACCTTGCCTGGTCCTAGCTCTACAAAATGCGTAGCGCCATCGGCAACCATCGCCTCGACACTCTTCGTCCAGCGTACGGGAGCCGTGAGCTGAGCGATCAGATTAGCCTTGATCTCCTCCACATCGGTATGCGGACGAGCATCGACATTTTGATAGATCGGGCAGATCGGTGTGGCAAAGGTTGTTGCCTCGATAGCACGCTGCAGACGTTCCTTAGCGGGCTGCATAAGCGGTGAGTGAAAGGCGCCACCCACCTTGAGCGGTAGCGCACGCTTAGCCCCCGCAGCCTTGAGCAGCTCGCAAGCCTCAGCGATACCCTCCATCGTGCCAGAGATGACTACCTGACCCGAGCAGTTGTAGTTCGCTGGTACCACCACCTGACCAGAGATGCCGCGGCAGACCTCCTCGATCTTGTCGTCCGGCAGTCCGATGATTGCTGCCATCGTTGAGGGGTGTGCCTCGCAAGCAGCCTGCATAGCGAGCGCACGTTCAGAGACGAGTCTCAGCGCATCGGCAAAAGGCAAGGCGCGACTCGCAACTAGTGCCGAGAACTCGCCCAGCGAGTGACCAGCGACCATGTCTGGTGCGAAGGCCTCTCCGAGCGCCACGGTCATCGCCACAGAGTGGAGGAAGACAGCGGGCTGCGTCACCTTCGTCTGCTTGAGGTCCTCTTCGGTACCCTCAAACATGGTCTTGGTCAGGTCAAAGCCTAGCACCTCGTTCGCCTCGGCAAAGAGCTCGCGTACCGCTTCGCTCTTCGTATAGATCTCTTGACCCATACCGACGAACTGTGCGCCCTGACCTGGGAATACAAAAGCTTTTTTCATATGTTCTTATCGAATTAGATTAGTTCCAAAGCACGGACGAGCATGCGGTAGCTACGCTCCACAGAGGAGATGCTCACACGCTCATCAGGTGAGTGTGGGTGCTGGATCTCAGGACCGAAGGAGATCATATCCATATCGGGCATGACACCCTGTATGATACCGCACTCGAGACCGGCGTGCATCACCTTGACAGCGGGTTCCTTGCCGTAGACCTCCTTAGCGGCCTGACACATCACCTGCATTACGTGTGACTCAGCATTGGGCTGCCAGCCTGTATAGGGAGCGTCAAACTCTACGCGAGCGTCCATCAATAGGAAGCAGCTCTCGATGCTAGAGGCGACCCACATCTTGCGTGAGTCACTAGAAGAGCGGACGAGGAAGCGGACAGAGATATGCCCCTCGCCAGCCTGTACCTGAGCTAGGTTTGACGAAGCCTCAACCGTGTCAGGGAACTCAGAGAGCATCGAGATGACACCATTCTGACAAGCATTCAGTGCGTGGATCAGCGCATCCTGTATCTCGTCGGGCAGGATCGTCTTAGGACGGTCACAACGCTCTAGAGAGACGGTGATGTGGTTCTCGATCCCAGCAAACTCCTTATTAAATAGCTCCTCGTAGTCAGACACCAGCTCCCAGAGCGCCTCGGTGTCGTCCTCCTTGACAGAGAGCAGAGCGACAGCCTCTCGAGGTATCGCATTGCGCATATTACCGCCATCGATCTCAGCGACTAGAGCGCCGCACTGCGAGACAGCCTCCTTGAGGAGACGCGCCATCAGCTTGTTGGCATTGGCACGACCGAGGTGTATGTCCACACCGCTGTGTCCACCCTTGAGTCCCTTGATCGTAAGGCGTACGCCTATCTCGTCCTCGTCAGGCTCGTGGTTATCTTGATACTCTAGAGAGACATTGACATCGATACCACCAGCACAGCCGACGAAGAGATCACCCTCTACCTCGGAGTCTATGTTAAGGAGTATGTCCCCCTTGCTAAAGCCTGGCTTAAGACCATTAGCACCGTCCATGCCGACCTCCTCATCAATGGTAAAAAGCGCCTCGATGGGACCATGCTTGAGCGTGTCATCAGCGAGTACAGCTAGAGAGAAGGCGACTCCCATACCGTTGTCCGCACCGAGTGTCGTACCATCGGCCGTGATCCAGTCGCCGTCTTGCATCGTTTGGATAGGATCGGTCTCGAAGTTGTGTACCTTGTCCGAGTTCTTCTGAGGAACCATATCTAGGTGTCCCTGTAGGGTAGCTACGGGACGATCCTCTAGTCCTGGAGTGGCTGGCTTACGGATCAACACGTTGCCCACCTCATCTACATGGGTCTCTAGTCCTAGTCGCTTGCCCTCGGCAACGACATACTCCCTGACAGCCTGACAGTGGCCTGTGGGGCGGGGTATCTGTGTGAGATCATAGAAATAGCCCCATAGTGTGGAGGGGGCGAGCTTTTGGTAGTCAGCTTTGTTCATCATAGCTTATTCTCTTTATTTTTTGAAGTGTCTTCCAGTGAGGAGGCACGTTTGTAGTGTCTATTGACTATTGGTAAGGCAAATATAGCAATAATCCCCGTAATAATGGTCCAGAGAGTCTGTACAGCGTGGACTATCAAGGCAAAGTGTCCCGCCTCGGCTTCGCTCACGCCAAAGGCTGTCAGCGATATAATCACCGCATAGTGCCACGGACCGACACCCGCTGGCGTGGGGATAGCGACCATCAGCGTGGAGAGGACAAAGGAGGCAAAAGCGACTCGATGACCTAGCTCTGCCGTGAAGGTAAAGGCTCCAAATGTGAGATAGAAGAAGTAGTAGTAAAAGAGCCACAGGAGTATCGTGAGTACGACAAACTGACCCCAAGCGCGCCATCCTCTTAGTGTCGAAGCGGCTTGCAGTACAGAGCGGAGCTTCTCTCGTACACGCTGCATAAAGCTACTCTTTCTAAAGCGATAGAGTACCAGCACGATGACGAGGAGTGAGACACCCGCTATCAGCCAAGCCGTGGTGTGGTCTGACGAAAAGAGGTCGCCTAAGCCATCCCCGAGCGTTAACCCCTGAGCGGCTAGGATCTGCGATATAGTCCCTGGCTGAAATAGCATCATCGCCACGAAGAGTGCCACCACAACGACAGCATCTGAGAGACGATCTACTAGGATCGTGCCGACGGTTGTCGAGAGCGTATAGTCCTCTCGCTGCTTCATCTCGGTACAGCGCCACACATCACCGGCACGAGGTATGACAAAGTTGACCGCATAGCTCCCGACGGTGATCAAGACTGGATTGAGGGGTCGTGCTGGGGTCGTGTATAGAGGTCGCATCTGGAGGTGCCAGCGATAGCCTCGCGTGGCATTGCCCAGGAGTCCCATAGGTAGAGACAAGAGGAGATACTCGTAGCGCACGCCATGCTGCAACAAGCGTAGCGTGTCTGCGAACTCTAGGTGGCGATAGAGATAGAACAGTATCGCTAGCCCTATGAGGAGTGGCAAGAAGTTCTTTAGCCACCATTGCCAAGAGTGTCTCGTCTTCACACTCCAAAAGTACGAAAAAGAAGTTAGAGATTAGAAATTAGAGGTTAGAAGTTAGAGATTAGACCCTAGTAGCACTAGCCAATAGCCACTAGCTAACAGCCAACCACGGCACTATTTTGAAAGTCTAGGTAGGAATTTGACAGTTCCCCACGTGGGGTTTGTTGCTTTTTCGAAAAAATAAAACTAGCTTTGTGGTAACTATAACTCTTAAAGTCCTAAACGATATGACAAGAAAACTACTTCTTCCTCTACTCTTACTTCTTGCTCTGAGCTACTCGCTGAGTGCGCAGCAGGTGAGTTGTAAAGTCACGCAAGAGCCGAGGGCATTACCCGCCGAGGCGTGTGACTTCTCTATCTATGGTACGAGTCCTAATGGACGTTACATCTACGGTGGTAGTCCTAACTCGACAGCTTTCTGCTACGACACGGAGCGTGACACCACCTCGCTCTTTCTCTCTGAGACGGGCGCTGAGAAGTATATGATCTACGCTGTCTCTGATGATGGTGAGATCTTTGTTGCTCAGGATGAGGTAGGCACTTTTGTCTACAATATGGCTCAGGAGCAGCTACAAGAGATCAAGACCCCAGAGAGTGCGTGGCCTGATGTAAGGCCTGTCTATGTGACATCTGATGCCAAGCACCTCGTGGGTTATCTGATGGATCCGACCTATGCTCAGGAGAGTATGACGCTCCCGATTTATGGTACACGTGCTGAGGATGGCTCCTGGACGATCCAGACGCTCCCGATGCTGGACAAAGACTACCTAGGCAATAAGCCTAACTACACGCAAGCTTTCTTCTGCTCGCCTGATGGCAAAAAGATCCTAGGCCGACAAAACACTTACAATGGCTCTGACAGACCTCTCTTTTGGCAACTAGATGAGCGGGGACAGTATCAGTGCTCCACGCCTTGCGACTCTTTCCTCTATAATCTAGATGCGCCACTGCCTGGCCCTGAGCCTGAGTGGGATGACTACGTGACAGCAGACTATGAGAAAGAGCCTGACCTATATAGTCAGCAAGAAGCAGAGTTCAACAAGGCTTACGAAGCTTGGCTAGAAGCATATGACAAGGTGGTCAAGGGCGTGGTGCCTGATCTTGCTTGGCAGATGATGGCTCCAACGAGTGGCTACTGGATGATATCTATCCAAGAGGTGGTCGGTGAGGGTGACGACCGTACAAACATCTCCTATCCTGGTGCATTAAATGTCGCGGATGGTAGCATCGAGCGAATCAATATCCCGGAGGCTTATGGTCTCGGCGGACTAGGACGTACTTATGATGGGGGCTGGCTCTGCTACCCCGATGGGAGCTTAGACCCCAATGATCGTACGACTTATGTGCTTTATCCTGATGGCAAGAAGCTTACGATGCTGGAGTACTTGCAGCAGCTCTCGGGCAAAGATCTATCTCCTGCCTTCACTTACTCCTACACACCTTATGGTGAGACGGAGCAAAAGAGTATCACGGATATGGGTACCGTGCAATTTTCGGCTGATGGCAAGACTTTGGTCTCTTGTGCGGTAGATATGACTGGTACAAGGTATTATCGCAATGCTTATCTGCGTATTGACAAGCACTTCCTCGCTCAGCCGATGGGTATCGCTCCTCTTCAGATAGAGCGTAACGACCTTTCGATTCTTTGGCAGGGCGATGCGCTCCTCTTCTCAGAGCCCGCTACGGGTACACTCTATCTGTACGATACGACTGGTAGACTACTAGAAAGCTACACGCTGGCAGCTGCCTCTAGGCTCTCTCTGACAGGTCTAGCGCAAGGACTCTACATTGGTCAGCTCGTCACGGAGCGTGGTGTTAGCACTATACGCTTCGTCCGTTAGAAGACGTTTCCGAACTCAATAAATTACGCAAATCGCACGAGTAGAGACGAAGCGTGTAACCCGCTGTAGGGACGCTCGGCTAGTGTCTAGCGGGAGGGCGTCCGTACCCGTTAAATCCACGATGCAGTAACCTTGGATACAACGGACGCTCGGGCCGAGCGTCCCTACAAAGGGTTACTCGTCACGCTGTGATACAAAGGGTTACTCGTCTCGTTGTTGTGCAATAAGACGAGTGCAGGTGACGGAGGAAGCGACCG
>OLNQ01001634.1_pt1 | contig 20903 bp, 10 predicted proteins | sample 1672821 | NCBI WGS metagenome assembly OLNQ01 (sample SAMEA3136727, study PRJEB25190) | human gut metagenome | biome: human gut; feature: human-associated habitat; material: faeces | place: Austria | collected 2013 | reverse complement strand
TGATGGTACTAACTATGTAAACTTTGGTAATATTGAAAATCCATTTGTTTGGGAACAGGAAACATCTTTACCAACACCTACAACTACATCATCTTCAACAACTGCTACAACTGCTACAACAGCTACAACAGCAACAACTGCTACAACAGCAACAACAGCAACAACAGCAACAACAGCTACAACAGCTACAACAGCTACAACAGCAACAACAGCAACAACTGCTACTACTGCAACAACAGCAACAACAGCTACAACTGCAACAAGTACAACAAAGCCTGTTGAAAAGGTAAAGGTTAGATACAACCTAACTAATGTTGTTTCTTCAAATAAGGTTGAAGAAATTGAAAAGAATGATGTTTATACAACAGTACTATCTCCTGTTAAGGGTTATGAAATCTCTTCAGTAATCATGGTAGTAAACGGTAGTGTTGTTCCTGTAAATAAGAATGCTGATGGTACATACCTAGTAACAGTACCAGCAACAGGTGACATTACAATTTCTGCTTATGCAAACGAAATCGTAATTCCACCAACAACATCATCAACAACAGAAACAACTGCTACAACAGCAACAAGTGCTACAACTGCTTCAAGCGCAACTAAGCCTCCTGTTAAGACATTTAAGGTAACAAACAACCTAACTAATGTTACAACAAACAATAGTGCAACAACTATTGAAGAAGGCAAGGTTTATACTGCACTTCTATCCCCTATTAAGGGTTACGAAATCTCAACAGTAGTTCTAATCGTTAATAACGAAGTTGTTCCTGTAAGTAAGAATGCTGACGGTACATATCTAATCAGTGTACCTGCAACAGGTGACATTACAATTTCTGCTTACGCAAATGTAATTCCACCGGAACCTACAACAACATCTTCATCAACAACAAGTACTACTTCAACAACAAGTACAACAACAGTTCCACCAAGAACTACATTCAAGGTAACAAACAACCTAACTAATGTTGTTACAAATAATAACGCTACAACTGTTAACAAGAACGAAGTTTATACTGCAGTTCTTTCACCTGTTAAGGGTTATGAAATCTCAACAGTAGTTCTAGTTTCAAATGGTGAAATTGTTCCTGTAAATAAGAACACAGATGGTACATATCTAATCAGTGTTGTTGCTTCAGGTGATATTACAATTTCTGCTTATGCAAGTCTAATTCCACCAGAACCTACAACAACATCTTCAACAACATCAACAACAACTTCTTCAACAACAGGTACAACCGGTACAACTGCTCCAAAGACATATGCAGTTAATGCAATGCTAACTAACGCAGTTTCAACTAATAATGCTAAGACTGTTGAAGAAGGCTCAATGTATAGTGCAATCATTGCTCCTGTTGAAGGCTATGATATGGTAACATTCGTTGCTACAATGAACGGTCAGCAGATTGAACCTGTTAAGAGTGGTAATGCTTATATCATCACTGCTAAGGTAACAGGTGATATTAACATTGTTGCTTATGCTGAAAAGAAGCCTGAACCAACAACTGCTACAACAGCAACAACTGCAACAACAGCAACAACTGCTACAACTGCTACAACTGCAACAACAGCAACAACTGCTACAACTGCAACAACAGCAACAACTGCTACAACTGCTACAACTGCAACAACAGCAACAACTGCAACTACTGCAACTACTGCTCCAGTTCCAACTTCTGAAACAATTCCATCAACAAAGCCGGATCAGGTTATCGAAATTAATAAGATGACTATTGATAAGGCTACTGTTACAGTTAATGAAGGTCAGAAGTTCAACATCGTTGCAAGTATCTGGCCTGGTTATACAACTGAAAAGACAGTTACATGGTCAGTAAATAACTCTAGAGTTGGTGTTGTTTCTCAGACAACTAATACAGTAAACGGACTATATGACAATGAAGGTAAGCTATACTGTACAGAAACTGCTACATTCACTGCTAAGGCTAGTGGTCAGACAATCATCAAGGCTGTTTCAAACACAGGTATGGTTGTTAAGTGTATAGTTAATGTTAAGAAGGTTGCTACTTCAATCTCTGTTAACAAGACAAGAGTTACACTAAATGCCGGTAAGAAAACAACTGTTAAGGCTACTGTAGGTCCTACAAGCATCCCATCACAGTATAAGGGTGTAAAATGGACAACATCTAACAAGAAGATTGCTACAGTTAACTCTAAGGGCGTTATCAAGGCTGTTGCAAAGGGTATATGTTATGTAACTGCTACAAGCAAGGATAACACAAACCTAAGCAAGAGAATTAAGGTAACAGTTAAGCAACCTGTAACAAGAGTTAAGTTCAACAAGTCATTTGTTAAACTAACAAAGAAGGGTAAATCAGCTACTCTAAAGGCTACTGCTTATCCATCAAACGCTAATGTTAAGAAACTAACAATTAAGTCTGAAAATACTAAGATTGTTAAGGTTTCTAAGTCAAGAATCAATTCCGGTGCAACATTCAAGGTAACTGCAGTTAAGAAGGGCACAGCTTATGTTCGTGCAACTGCAACTGACGGTTCTAGAAAGTACGCTAGAATTAGAATTACTGTTCAGAAATGATAGTTTTCTAAATACTACAACCCCCTATTTTAGGGGGTTGTTTTTTTATGCTTATATGTGGAAAACTTTTTGAGTCGTAATGATGGAAATTTTGAGTTGATAAAAATAATAATTTGTGTAGTTAATTAAGAGATTTACAAAATTACTTTGCTGATATATAATGTATTTAGGAACTAAAGGAGCATAATTATGGCATTCAATGCATTTATTATTGATGATAAAATTAAAGAACTTTTAGCTAAAATAGATAGTGGTGATGATAAAGCAAAAGCCACTTTAGGTGATTATTATAACACTTTAGGTGTACAGTACTTTTCATCAAATGAAGAAGATAATGAGGAAAAATCTATTTATTGTTTTGAAGAAAGCAGTAAGCTAAATGATGAAAATGGTAAGAAAAACCTTGCTACTCTATATAATCAACTTGGTGTAAATTACTATAATGGCAAGGATAATTACAGTATAGATTATAATAAGGCTGAGGGTTACTTCAAGAAGTCACTTGAACTAGGTAATGAAAATGCTAAGAAAAACTTAGGTGTGTTATATAATCAGTACGGTAAGCAATATGGAACAGGTAATCACGCAAATATTAACCACGAAATGGCCGAAAAATTCTTTGAAATGGCAGTTGAAATGGATAACGAAGAGGCAAAGTATAATCTTGTAAAGGACTATACCAATTGTTATTTTAACTTTAAATATGGTGTTAACGGTTACTTAAAGGATATTGATAAGGCAAATCAAATGCTTACTAAGGCGAAAAATACAGACATAAATATGGTTGATAAAATTGCTGATGAATACTATAATAAGGCAAAGAATCTTGTTGCCGGTGGTATAAATTATGATAACTACAGAAGGATAAATGGATACCTTAAAAGGGCTTCTAAATTAGGTATGACTGGTATTAACAGTGACTTAATATCTTTTTATAAGTATGTTAGTAATTGCTACAGTAAGGGAAAAAAAGGCTTTACAAAGAACAAGGTTAAGGCCAACTTCTATATGGGCAAAGCCGGTGAACTTGGGGATGCCGATGCTATTAAAAAGCATAAGCCTGAAAAGTAATTTTTAATATGCAAGGCGAAATCTTGAAATGCTATTATTAAATTTATAAAGTATAACAATAAAAATTATAAGAAATAGAAAAATGCGACTATCAATGATAGTCGCATTTTTCTTGTTATATTTTAGGATGTTTAGGAAAAATCTTATTTAAAGTATTTAACACCTGATTCAAAGATTTGCATATCCTTTTCAAATGGAACATTTGCGTAAAGGTTAGCACCCTTTCTTTCACAGTGACCCATCTTACCTAAAACTCTACCGTCAGGAGAAGTGATACCTTCAATAGCACAAACAGAACCGTTTAGGTTAAACTGAATGTCCTGACTTGGGTTACCCTTTAGGTCAACATACTGAGTAGCTACCTGACCGTTTTCAATTAACTTCTTAACTGTTTCGTCAGTAGCAACAAATCTACCTTCACCGTGAGATACAGGAACTGCAAATACATCACCGGCATTAACACTTGAGAACCAAGGTGACTTTGTACTTGTAACTCTTGTGTATGCCATATGGCTGATATGTCTGCCAATAGTGTTAAATGTTAGAGTTGGGTCATTTTCCTTGATTTCAACGATTTCACCGTTAGGAACAAGACCTAGCTTAATAAGTGCCTGGAAACCGTTACAGATACCAAGTGCAAGACCATCTCTGTTCTTTAGTAAGTCGTTAACTGCTTCGCTGATAACAGGGTTTCTAAATGTTGTAGCTATGAATTTACCTGAACCGTCAGGTTCGTCACCACCTGAGAAACCACCTGGGAACATTAGAATTTGGCTAGACTTAATAGCCTTTTCCATTGCATCAATAGTTTCTTCAATGTCAGATGGCTTTAGGTTCTTAACAATAAGAACTTCAACATCTGCACCGGCCTTTTCAAAGGCTCTCTTTGTATCAATTTCACAGTTTGTACCTGGGAAACATGGGATAAATACCTTTGGCTTAGCAACCTTGATTGCAGGGCTGTGAGTATTTCTTTCTGTATATAGAGGGGCATCAACAGTGATTTCAGGAACTTCTGCCTTAGTTGGGAATACCTTTTCAAGTGGAGATGTCCAAGCCTCAATTAGGTCCTTAAGTTCTAGGCTTTCACCGTTAACAGTAATTTTACTGCTTTCGTTAGTTGTACCAAGTGTGTAATGAAGAACATTTTCGGAAAGTGTTGCACCATCCTTAAGTTCAAGGATTAGTGAACCTGCCTTTGGAGCAAATAGTTCTTCCATTGTGTATGTATAGTCAGGTTTAAATTCAAAACCAAGCATATTACCGAAACAAGCCTTTGCTACTGAACCGGCACAACCACCTTCTTTAACAACTGATGCAGATAGTACCTGACCATTGTCAAATAGAGCATAAACTGCCTTGTACATTTCAACCAGCTTGTCCCAGTCAGGCATTAGAGTTTCTTTGTTCTCAGGAACAGGAACATAAATTACATTTGAACCACTCTTCTTAAATTCAGAAGAAATTGTCTTACTTGCCTTAGTCATAGCTACTGCAAATGAAACAAGTGTTGGTGGAACATCTAAATCTTCAAATGAACCTGACATTGAGTCTTTACCACCGATTGATGGTAGACCTAGCTTAATCTGAGCTTCCATAGCACCAAGTAGTGCTGCAGCAGGTTTACCCCAACGTTCTGGTTTATCGTGTAGTCTTTCAAAATATTCTTGGAATGTTAGTCTTGCTTTTAGTGGGTTAGCACCGATAGCAAGTAGCTTTGATGTGCTTTCTACAACTGCATAAGCTGAACCATGGAATGGACTCCATCTTGATGTACCCGGAATGTAACCGAATGACATTGCAGACGCATCATCTGTTTCACCCTTTAGTACAGGAATCTTAGCTGCCATTGCTTCTTGTGGTGTTAACTGTGTCTTACCACCAAATGGCATAATAACTGTTGCTGAACCGATTGATGCGTCAAATCTTTCAGCAAGACCAATCTGTGAACAAACTTCAAGTCTTGATAGGTTGTCCTTAAATGCATCCTTAACACTCTTACCTTCAAGTGCCTTTGGAACATTGTTTCTGTAACAATCATCAGCATCAGGAACTGTGATAAATGCATCAGCCTCTTGAGTTACACCGTTAGTGTTTAGGAATTCTCTGCTAACATCAACAATTGTGTCACCTCTCCAGTTCATAACCAGTCTAGGTTCTTCTGTAACAACTGCAACTGCTGTAGCCTCTAAGTTTTCCTTTAGTGACTCTGCAATAAATTTATCTACATCTTTCTTGTCCAGAACAACTGCCATTCTTTCTTGAGATTCTGAGATAGCAAGTTCTGTACCGTCAAGACCTTCATATTTCTTTGTAACCTTGTCTAGGTCAATAGTTAGACCGTCAGCAAGTTCGCCAATAGCAACACATACACCACCGGCACCAAAGTCGTTACATCTTTTAATCATCTTAGAAACAACAGGGTTTCTAAATAGTCTTTGGATTTTTCTTTCTGTTGGAGCGTTACCCTTTTGAACTTCTGCACCACAAGTTTCGATGGATTCTTCTGTGTGTGCCTTTGATGAACCGGTTGCACCACCACAACCGTCTCTACCTGTTCTACCACCTAGGAGAACAATAACATCATCAGGAGTAGGAACTTCTCTTACAATATTTTCCTTTGGAGATGCACCAACAACTGCACCGATTTCCATTCTCTTTGCAACATAACCTTGGTCATAAAGTTCTGTTACCTGACCTGTTGCAAGACCGATTTGGTTACCGTATGATGAGTAACCCTGAGCAGCACCTGTTGTAATCTTTCTTGATGGTAATTTACCATGCATTGTATCCTTGAAAGGAACTGTTGGGTCACCTGAACCGGTAACACGCATTGCCTGATATACATAAGAACGACCACTTAGTGGGTCACGAATTGCACCACCAAGACAAGTAGCAGCACCACCGAAAGGTTCAATTTCTGTTGGGTGGTTATGAGTTTCGTTCTTAAACTGTAGTAGCCAGTTTTCTGTTACACCATCAATAGTAACAGGAACATTAATAGAACAAGCATTGATTTCTTCACTTTCGTCAAGATCAGGGATTTGACCACGCTTTTTAAGTAGCTTCATACCCATAAGTGCCATATCCATTAGGCTAACATTTCTATTTGTGTCCTTGCCGTAAACTTCATCTCTGGCATCATAGTAAGCCTGTAGAGCATCTTCGATAGCCTTTGAAAGAGCCTTTTTCTCAATTTCAACCTTGTCAAGTCTTGTTAAGAAAGTAGTATGACGACAATGGTCAGACCAGTATGTGTCAATAACTCTTAGTTCAGTAACAGAAGGATCTCTCTTTTCAGTATCACGGAAGTAATCTCTACACCACTTTAGGTCAGCAAGTGTCATTGCAAAGCCCATTGAGTTGTAGTACTTTTCCATTTCTTCATCGTTCCACTTAATGAAGTCAGTAATTCTAGCAACATTTTCAGGAACTTCAACCGGAATATCAAGTGACTCCGGCTTTTCAAGAGAAGCAACTCTACTTTCAACAGGGTTAATCATATATGACTTGATTTTTTCAAATTCTTCGTCAGTAATATCCCCTTCAAGTGAAACAACTTTTGCTGAGATAACCTGTGGTCTTTCTCCTGCAGTTAATAGCTGTACACACTGAGATGCTGAGTCTGCTCTCTGGTCGTATTGACCGGGTAGATACTCCATAGCAAAGACTTTCCAATCCTTATCAACCGGATATTCTTCATCATAAACAGTATCCTGATTTGGCTCAGAAAAAACAGTAACCTTTGCCTTAGCAAATTCTTCATCTGTAAGACCCGCAACATCATAACGATTAGCAAATCTTAGGTTTGTTAAAGAACGAACACCAAGGTTGTGACGCAAATCCCAAAGAATCTGCTTAGCTTCAACATTGAATCCGTCTTTCTTTTCTACGAATATTCTTTTTACTTGTGACATCCCATTGACCTCCATCTGGATAATAATCAATATACCTTTAATATTTTACCATAAAATCACTTTTTTAATTTTCAACTAGGGAATTATAAAAAATATATTGTTGTTTTTTACAGTAAATTTTTTTGTGAATAAAACTTATCAAATAAATTTTTGATAATAGGGTAGTAAATATAAGAAAAAGTTACGCACATATATGGAAACACATAAAACCATTTGCACAAATTATTTTCATGAATTTCTAATTTATAGTAATATTTTATCATTGCAAATAGTTTATATATATGTTATTATACGAAAGAATTATATTTATATATTGTTTAGATATATAAATATTTCACTAGAGAGGAGAACAAAATGAAAAAGATTATAATTGTACTTTTAGTGCTAACAATGGGTTTTGCAGTTATCGGCACAGGTTGTTCCGATAAAAAAGATGATAATTTATCAAGTAGTACAAGTTACAGTTCATCAACTGTAAGCAACGGTGACAGTTCATCAAGTGACTTAAGTTCTGACAGTAATTTAGACAGTGATTTTAAGTGGGAAGACGGTAAATATATTGTAGGACTTTCAGACCAAGGTAAAAAGAAAAAGAGCATTACTATTCCGGAAAATTGCCAGTCAATTATGATTACAGATTATGAATCTGCAAATAGTGATGTTAATAAAGAAGATAATAATGGATTTAACAATAACGAATTGCTGGAAAGTATTGCGTTTGATTCAGAAACTATTACTTCACTTCCACAATTTATGTTCCAGGATGATACAAAACTAAGTGAAGTTAAGCTGCCGAAAAATCTTAAGAAAATTGATGAAAATACATTTGCAAGTTGTAAATCTCTAAAAACTGTTGAAATTCCAAGCACAGTTAAAAAGATTGGGGCAACAGCTTTTTCTTGTTCAGGTGTAGAAGAAATTACTATTCCTGAAGGTGTAGAAGAAGTAGAAGATTCTATATTTGATTGTACACAACTGAAGAAAATATACTTACCTGAATCATTAACAACTATCAGTGAATTGTTTTTAGCTGGTATTGATAATATGGATTCAAATTTAAAAACTACTTACAATGTTGAAGTGTATGTAAAGAAAGGTTCATATGCCGATAAACACTATGATGATTACGGAGAGTCATCATTCATAAAGAAATATTATTAATAACATTACAAACTTTTAAGAGGCTAGAAATAGCCTCTTTTCTTTATATATGAAAGTGTATAAAAACCATTTGCACAAATTATTTTCTTTATTTATTAGAATTATAGTGGTAGTTTTTCCTTGCGAATATGGTTAAATTGTGGTACTATAAAAAGGTATGATTATAAGTATATGATTTGTTATTAGAAAGGATGTTGACTATGTGTGGTATTTGTGGTTTTACAGGCCAGATTGTTGACAGAAATGAAACAATTAAAAATATGACAGATGTTATCACTCATCGTGGGCCTGACTCTGACGGCCTTTTCCAGGATGATTATATTTCAATGGGCTTTCGTAGATTGTCTATTATTGACCTAGACGGTGGTACTCAGCCTATTTATAATGAGGACAAGTCCCTTGTTATTACTTTCAACGGTGAAATTTACAACTACAAGATTTTGCGTGAACAGTTAATCAAGGCAGGTCATAAGTTTTATACCGATACAGACTCAGAAGTTCTTATTCATGGCTTTGAAGAATGGGGCGAAGAAATGCTCCCAAAACTTCGTGGTATGTTTGGTTTCGCTATTTATAACAAGAATGACGGTTCTCTGTTTATTGCAAGAGATTTCTTTGGCATTAAGCCAATGCACTATACATTGATTGACGGTAACTTAGTTTATGGTTCAGAAATTAAGTCAATCCTACAACATCCTGACTTTAAGAAAGAGTTTAACGAAAAGGCTCTTGACTCTTACCTATCATTCCAGTATGTTGTACCACCTGAAACATTCTTCAAGAATGTTTATTGCCTACTACCGGGTCACTATATGTGGTTTAAGGATGGCAAGATTACAACAACCAGATATTTTGAACCAACATTTGAACCTGATGAAACTTTAACAGAAGAAAAAGCAGTTGATGAAATTGCTGATGTATTTGAAGATTCTATCAAGGCTCATAAGATTGCCGATGTTGAGGTTGGTTGTTTCCTATCAAGTGGTGTTGACTCATCATATGTTTCAACTTACTTTGCTGACCAAAAGACATTTACAGTTGGCTTTGACTTTGGTGAAAAGTATAACGAAATTTCTTGGGCTCAAGAACTTTCAAAAGAAATCGGTGTTGAACACCATACAAAGATTATCGGCAGTGAAGAATTTTGGAGTACAGTTCCAAAGGTTCAGTACTATATGGACCAGCCTCTAGCTGACCCAAGTTGTATTGCACTTTACTTTGTATCTAACCTTGCAAGTCAGTATGTAAAGGTTGTACTTTCAGGTGAAGGTGCTGATGAACTGTTTGGTGGTTATACTTGCTACAATGTTCCTCGTTCACTAAAGCCATATAGCATTGTGCCATTCCCTATTCGTAGAGCAATCGGTAAATTAGCAGAAAAATTCCCTAAGGTTAAGGGTAGAGCATACCTAATGCGTGGTGGTAAGCGTCTTGAAGAAAGATTTATCGGTAATGCATTTATGTATGACAAAAAGCAAAAACAGGCTTTACTTAAAAAGCCTGAAATTGCAACAGACCCACAAAATCTATGTAAGCCTTATTATGACAGAGTTAAGGATTATGACGATATTACAAAGATGCAGTACCTTGATATTAACCTTTGGATGACAGGTGATATTCTTCTAAAGGCTGACAGAATGTCAATGGCAAATTCACTTGAACTTAGAGTTCCTTTCTTAGATAAGGAAGTATTTAATGTTGCAAGAACAATTCCTACACACCTTCGTGTAAACAGTGAAAATACTAAGTATGCAATGCGTAAGGCTGCTCGTAGAAGAATGCCTGAAAAATCTGCTCAGAAGAGAAAGCTGGGCTTCCCTGTACCTACAAGAGTATGGCTAAAGGATGAAAAGTACTATAATGTTGTAAAGAAGGCATTTAAGTCAGCTACAGCAGAAAAGTTCTTTAACACAGATATTCTTGTTAGTTGGCTAGACGGTCACTTCCAAGGTAAGGCTGACAACTCAAGAAAAGTTTGGACAGTTTATGTGTTCCTAGTATGGTACAATATTTACTTTGGTGATGATGATAAAATCAACACACCTAACCTAGACTAAATAATAACTGCTAGGCAAAGGGCTTTTTGAAGAATTTTGTATTCTTCTTCAAGGTCTGAAAGTGGCAGAGGGTTCTCCCCTTTACCTATTTCAAAAGTAAATCCCGATTTGTTAAATCGGTGAATAAACCAATCTTTAAACCCACCACCATCTGCTATTGATGGTGGTGTGGATAATTTATAATTACAGGTTCTTGCCAGTAGTCTTGCCATTGTTTTGGAGTCTTTTGGTGTTTCATCACCAAATGTATAGTAGATTTCTCTACCTTGACTATGAAAAGCATAGCACCTACTGAAATTCTGTTTTATACAGTAGTTCATAAGTGAGATTGTTTCCGGTTCTGATGATGGAGTTTTGCCACCATACCTTGTGTTGTGTGGTACAGAGATTCCTAAGGCAATTTCTCTCTTGTGTATTTCTTCCCAATTTGCCGGAAAGTTGTGGTTAATGTCAACACCTCTTGCATTTGATTGCCATATGCAAGAATGTGGACAAATATAATTAATAAGTGAAGAATATTTATTTGCTGAGGATGAACCAAGTAAGTTAATGTCAGTACCGTCAGGATTGACACAAGGTATTATGGTTACACCTCTCCTATGTAAATATCTTTTCATTTTAATACCGGCAACTTCACTTCCGTCTCTGTATGAACAACCAAGTTGCCACAAAAATTTATACAGTAAATTAATGGTCAGGTATTCACTTCCGTGTACTCCCCCAACCATAATTATTTTTTTATTTTTGTTACCTATGGTGAATGCCTCAATGTTTCTGTTAACAAGGCTTTTCCCTATGGTTTCTTTTTTTATAAAGGGAAATTCCTTTATTAATCGGTTTTCAAATTCTTCACGATTTTTTGTGTGGGGATAAAAATTAAACATATCATACCTCGGAGATTTTATTATGAAATTAGAAGAAAAAACTATATCATCAAAACAAGTGTTTGATGGTTGTTTATTAAAAATATATAAGGATGAAGTTCTCTTGCCTGATGGCAATACTGCTACAAGAGAATACAACAAGCACCATGGTGCAGTTTGTGTTGTACCACTAACCAAAGATAATGAAGTGCTGATGGTTAAGCAGTATCGTTATCCATTACGCCAGGTAATGTTAGAAATTCCGGCAGGTAAGCTGGAAAAAGGTGAAACACCTTTGGAAAATTGCAAAAGAGAGTTAAAAGAAGAAACAGGTGCTGATGGCTATAGTTATATGACACTTGGTAGCTATGTTGGACTATGTGCTTATTCTGATGAGATTGTTCATATGTATATGTGCAGAGTTGATGGTTGTGGTGAACAACACCTTGATGATGACGAATTTCTAAATGTGGAAAAGATTCCATTTGATAAAGTTGTGGAAATGGTGCTGAATAATCAAATCATTGACGGCAAAACTCAAGTGGCAATTCTGAAGGCAAAGTACCTACTTGACAGTGGCAAAATTTAATTTATATTAAAGTATATTTGAGAGTTACTATATATATGAAAGAACAAATTAACGAAAATAATTATTCTGCAGTAGCACTTGGCTTTTTTGATGGAATACATCAAGGTCATAGGGCAGTTATCGGAAAAATGATTAAAGTGGCTAATGAAAAGTCACTGACTCCTATTGTTTATACTTTCCAGAAAAACCCGGCATTGCTATTTGGCAGAAGTGTTGAAATTATCACTCCTAATGAAGAAAGACAGATTATTCTTAAGAATATGGGTGTCAGTAAAGTTATTGAGGATGATTTCTTAACAGTAAAGGATTATTCACCAAGAGAATTTGTGAAAAAAATTCTTGTTGAAAAATTAAATGCAAAAGAAGTGTTTTGTGGCTTTAACTATCATTTTGGCAGAGGTGGAGTTGCTGACCACAATACACTTAAAGAAATATGCAAAGAATTTTCTATTAATGTTACGGTAACAGACAAAGTTGTTGTTGATGGTGATACTGTCAGCAGTACAAGAATAAGGAAACTTATTAAGAATGGTGAAATGGAAGAAGTAAATAAACTTCTTGGTCATAGATTCGGCTATACATCTGTAATTGAACAAGGCAATCACATAGGTAGACTTATGGATACACCTACTATTAATCAGAAGTTACCTGATAATATTGCAATTCCTAAGTTTGGCGTTTACACAAGTTTAGTTACTATTAAGGGTAAACAATATGCCGGTGTAACTAATATTGGAGTTAAACCTACTGTTGGTAACTACAAGCCACTTTCAGAAACATGGTTGCCTAAATACAACGGTCCGGATTTATATGGTGAAGTGATTGACACAAGACTTTTATGTTTTCAGCGTCCGGAAAAGAAGTTTGACTCTTTAGCTGAACTGGAGAAGACTATTAAAAATGATGGCAAAAATGCGTTAATCAACATTAAAAAGTATATTTGTTGATTATTATAATTTTTTTTGATAAATTATACTTTTACAACTGAAAATTAATCAAATTAAAATCTTTCCTAGTGCATTTAGGAAAGATTTTTCTTATTTTATATGTATTTTTAACAAATTGAGAACAAACTGAAACACAAGGAATGGTGGGAGTTATGATATATTTTGGAAGTATTATAAAGCTAATTTAACAAATGAACTTCAAATTTTAACAAATTGTTAATACGTTATATCCAAAACATAAAGATTTGGTTACAAATATTATACAAATTAAGCTTTTTATCTATTTTCAACAAAGATAAAGTGTTAAATTCGTTACTTTGCTAATTGAAAAGTACTTGAAAAAAAGACTATAATAAATATGCAATTAAATGCGATACTTTAAAAGGAGGTTTTTCAGAAATGAAAACAAAAAGAATTGTTAGCATTATTCTTTCAGTGCTAATGGCTTGCTCAGTATTTGCAGGCCTATCAGTAGCTGCTGATGATAGTGCTACACACACTTACACAGTTGTAGGTGACGCTGCATTCCTAAGTGCAAAATGGGATCAGACAGCAACTGCAGATGATATGACTCTTCAGGAAGACGGCACTTACAAAATCACTTATACAGGTGTTGCTAAGACTGACTGTGCTACAATAAAGGTTGCTCAGGATCACGCTTGGGATGTATCTTTTGGTGCTGTTCTAGGTGTAGCTAACCCTGAAAACATTGAATTCTCAGTTCCAGAAGACAACTCAACAGTTGATGTTATTCTAACTCTTCAGGGTACAAGAGATAAAGACGGCGTTACAATTCCTGACGGTTTTGTTAAGGTACTAGTTAACGGTGCAGATGCACCTGCTAAGGTTGTTCCTCTAGAAACTACTCATTATGTAGCTGGTGAACCTGGTCTATGTAATGGTGTTGAATGGGATCAGACAAGTGAAACAAACAAGATGACTAAGAACGAAGACGGTTCTTACGAAATCACATTCAAGAATGTACAGCCTAAGGAAGACGGTACTGCTTACCAGTTCAAGGTAACAACAAACGGTGTTTGGGAACCAGCTTATGGTTATGACGGTCTTATCGGACAAGGTGGTGCAAATGCTGAAGTTCCTGTAGCAGAAGCTAACTCAACAGTTAAAATAGTTTTAACAGCTGATCTAAAGGTTAAAGCTTATGTAAACGACGTTGATGTTACTCCAGAACCAGTTCCTACAGAACCAAAGCCAGAAGAAACAACAGACCCTAGAGGTAACACTAGTGCTGTTACAAGCCAGGGCGGTATCTACGCAGGTCCTTCAACAGGTGAAAAATCAAGAAGATATTTCTTAGCTATGCCTAAGGAATGGTACACATTTACTAATGCAACAGCATGTGCTTACTGGTGGGATGGTACAGATACATGTGTTGACTGGCAGCATTCATATCAGATGAGATCAACTCCTCTAACACTAGAAGATGGCTCAAATGTGTATTACATTGACCTTGGTGAAACTGTTGCAACAGTTATCTTCAACAACGGTATCGACGGCGGTGCTAAGGCAGCTGAAGGCGAAGAACCATCTCCAAACTGGGGTAAGAACTTCCAGACAGATAACATTAACCTAGAAGGTTACGAGGCTAAAGAAAATGATCTGTACCCAGATGGCGTGGAAAATTTTGATAATATGATTTATGTTGTTGACCCATCAAAGACTAATGTAAACGAACTATCAGGTGCTACAACATATGGTGGCGAATGGTATTATCTACATGCTGACGGTAAGTATGACACAACAGCTGGTTCAACTTATGAAGTTAAGGATGTAACTGCTGTTATTACTACAAAGAACGTTTCAGTTTACCCAGGTAAGACTGCTAAGATTAATGTTAAGTATACAAACACAACAGCTCAGACAACAAAGGTTTGGTCTTCAAGCAACACAAAGGTTGCAACAGTTGACCAGAACGGTGTTGTTAAGGGCGTTAAGGCTGGTAAGGCTAAAATTACTCTAACAGTTCAGAACCCTGGCGATGCTCAGGCTCTAGTTCTTTCAAAGGACGTAACAGTTAAGCAGTATGTAACAAGCATTAAGCTAAATGCTAAATTAAAGACTATCTACAACGGTAGAGCATTTACACTAAAGGCTACAGTTAACCCTAAGAATGCTGCTTACAAGGCTGTAACATATAAGTCATCTAACACAAGATATGCAACAGTTACATCTAAGGGCGTTGTTAAGGGTATCAAGCCAGGTACTGCTTATATCACAGTTAAGGCTAAAGACGGTAGCAACAAGTATGCTAAGTGCAAAGTTGTTGTTAAACAGCAGAAGGCTACAAAGCTAAAAATCTCAGCTAAGAAGACAACTACTCTAAAGAAGAAGGGTGCTTCTGTTAAGATTAAGGCTACTCTATATCCATCAAACACATACAACAAGCTAATTAAGGTTTCTTCTTCTAAGAAGGGTATCGTTAAGCTATCAGCTTCTAAGATTAAGTCTGGTAAGACTGTAACAGTTAAGGCTCTTAAGAAGGGTAAAACAGTAGTTAAGTTCACAGCTGCTGACGGTTCTAGAAAGTCTGCTCAGACAAAGGTAACAGTTAAGAAGTAATTTTAGTTAATTACAACTTAATAATCTACTGAATAATAATTCACCCACCTGTTTTCAGGTGGGTGTTTTTGTTGCGTAAAAAATTATGTTGTGTAATCAATTTGATTATAATAAAGAATTTTGGTTGTTTGTTATAAGCCCGTTGTACTAATTTGTTTTTCAATTTTGATTATGCTAATCTAAAAAACCTAATTTATCTAACTAGTCTTTACCCACAATTAAAATTAAAATCACAACATTTATGATGTTATTCAGAAAATAACAAGTTTTTTCATATTCACTTCTTGAAATGTGGAAAACTTTGCGAAAAAATTAATGAACATTTTTATTTTTGGTGTATATAAATAGTTAAATATAGGCTTGATATATTGCATTTTAAGAAAAAAATACACAAATTGTACCTTGAATAAAATACAACTTATTGATAGAATGTAGAATAGTGATAAATCGACTTATTATTCTATATTAGAATTAAAATGTTAAGAAAATATCATACAATGGTATAAGAAGTATAATGTGAAAATGGGTCTAAATGACTATATTTAAGGAGTAAATATGAGATTAGGTCTTGATATTGGCTCAACAACAATTAAGTGTGTTGTGCTAGATGATAATGACAAACTACTATATAGTACATATGAAAGACATTACAGCCAGATTACAACAAAAATCGGTGAAATTCTTACTAGAGTAAGAAAGGAAATTGATGGTGTTGAAAATGCACTGGTTGCAATGTCAGGTTCAGCAGGTATGGGTGTTGCTGAACAGTGTGATATTACTTTCGTTCAGGAAGTTTATGCAACAAGAGTTGCTACAAATACATTTATTCCGGGTACAGATGTTGTTATTGAACTTGGTGGTGAAGATGCCAAGATTCTGTTCTTGTCCGGTGGTATGGAAGTTCGTATGAACGGTACTTGTGCCGGTGGTACAGGTGCATTTATTGACCAGATGGCTACTTTGCTAAATGTACCTCTTGAAGAAATGAATGACCTTGCTAAAGGTTATGAAAAGACATATACAATTGCATCTCGTTGTGGTGTTTTTGCTAAGACAGATATTCAGCCACTGCTTAACCAAGGTGCAAGAAAAGCAGATATTGCTCAGAGTATTTTCCATGCAGTAGTAAACCAAACTGTTGCAGGTCTTGCTCAAGGTAGAGAAATTGAGGGTAATGTTGTTTATCTAGGTGGTCCTCTTACATTTATGGAAGAGCTTCGCAAGGCTTTTGATGAAGAACTTGGAACTAAGGGTACTTGTCCTGAAAATTCTCTATATTATGTTGCTTGTGGTGCTGCTTTATGTGCTGAAAGCACAATTAATTTTGATGAGATTATTGAAAAGGTTAGCCATTATACAGGTAGTGGCAATTTTGCCTTTAACCCTCCTCTATTTAAAAATGAAGAAGAATATGAACAGTTTAAGGCTCGTCATGCAAAAGCTACTGTAAAGGAAGTTCCTTTGGAGGATTATGACGGTGACTGCTATATCGGTATGGATGCCGGTTCTACTACTGTTAAGGCAGTAGTTATGGGCAAAAACGGTGAACTGCTATATTCTAAGTACCTTTCAAATAGTGGTAATCCTGTTCCGATTATTAAAGATTTCTTAAATGAATTATATGATAAAAAACCTAATATAAAGATTAAGTCATCAGCCGTAACAGGCTATGGTGAAGATATTATTAAAAATGCTTTTTGTGTTGATTACGGTATTGTTGAAACAGTTGCTCACTTTACTGCTGCAAAAAGTTTTATGCCAGATGTTGAATTTGTTATTGACATTGGTGGTCAGGATATTAAATGTTTCAAGGTGCATAACGGTGCAATTGATAACATTTTCCTAAATGAAGCTTGTTCTTCAGGTTGCGGTTCATTCCTACAGACATTTGCAAATGCTCTTGGTTACTCAATTCAAGATTTTGCTCAGCTAGGTATCTTTGGTAAACATCCTGTTGACCTAGGTTCAAGATGTACTGTATTTATGAATTCATCTGTTAAACAGGCTCAGAAAGACGGTGCTACTATTGAAGATATTTCAAGTGGTCTATCTCTTTCTGTTGTTAAGAATGCTCTTTATAAAGTTATCAGAGCATCAGGTCCGGATGAACTTGGCAAGAAAATTGTTGTTCAAGGTGGTACATTCCTGAATGATGCTGTACTTCGTGCATTTGAACAAGAAATGGGTGTTAATGTTGTAAGACCTACAATCTCAGGTCTTATGGGTGCTTATGGTGCTGCTATGTATGCACAGAGTAAGTCAGAAGGTTCTGCTGAAGGTAGCACACTTCTAAAGAAACCTGACCTAGAGAACTTTGTTCACGAAATTAAGGTTGTAAACTGTGGTATGTGTAACAACAACTGCCGACTAACAGTAAATACTTTTGCTGATGGCCGAAAGTTTATTGCAGGTAACAGATGTGAAAGACCTATCACTAAGAAATCACCTGACGAAAGTTTAAATATGTATGAGTACAAGCTAAAGGTACTTAGAGAATATAAACCTGTTAAGGGTAGCAGAGGCAAAATCGGTATCCCTATGGGTCTAAATATGTTTGAACTATTGCCATTCTGGCATAGATTCTTTACAGAACTGGGCTTTGAAGTTATCAGAAGTCCATTCTCTACTCGTAAGCTATATCAAAAAGGTCAGCAGACTATCCCTAGTGATACGGTTTGTTTCCCTGCAAAGTTAATGCATGGTCATGTTAAGGCTCTTATTGATATGGGTGTTGATACAATCTTCTATCCTTGTATGTCTTACAACATTGATGAACACCTAGGTGATAATCACTACAACTGTCCTGTTGTTGCTTATTACCCTGAAGTTATCTATAACAATATGAAAGAAGTTCACAACGTTACATTTATCAAAGATTACTTTGGTATTCACCGTCCAAAGGACTTCTACAAAAAGGCTTATGAAGACCTTTCTAAGTACTTCCCTGACTTAACTCAAAAGGAAGTTAAAAATGCTGCAAAGTGTGCTTATGAAGAATATGACAACTACTTTGCAAAGATTCGTCAGCATGGTAATGAAATTATTGAAAAGGCTGAAAAAGAGGGCAAGGATATTATTGTTCTTTCAGGTCGTCCATACCACATTGACCCTGAAATTAACCATGGTATCAGCAAGATGATTGCTTCCTTTGGTGTTGCTATTGTATCAGAAGATTGTGTTTCTGATAGAGTAGAAAAGTTCAAGGTTGGTGTTCTAAACCAGTGGACTTACCATAGCCGTTTATATGCTGCTGCAAAGTATGTTAGCACTAGAAAAGATATGAACCTTGTACAGCTTGTATCATTTGGTTGTGGCGTTGATGCTATTACAACTGATGAAGTTAGAGATATTCTTGAAAAGAATGGCAAGATTTACACACAGATTAAGATTGACGAAATTACAAACCTTGGTGCAGTAAAAATCCGTATTCGTTCCTTACTTGCAGCCATTGGCAAATAATAATTTTGATATTGGGGGTTTTTGCTTATGGCAAAGCTTGTTTATGATAAAGACGGTCGTCTAATGTATACTAAAGAAATGAATGACGAAGGTTACAAAATTCTTGTACCTATGATGATGCCTGTTCATTTCGGTATTCTAATGGACGCATTCCGTCATGAAGGTTACAATGTTGAATTGCTTGATACTAACGGTCCGGAGATTGCTCAAACAGGCCTAAAGTATGTACATAACGACACTTGTTATCCTGCTATTTTGGTTATCGGTCAGTTGATTAATGCACTTGAAAGTGGCAAATATGACTTAAATAAAACTGCTTTGATGATTACCCAAACAGGTGGTGGTTGCCGTGCATCTAACTACATTCATCTACTAAGAAAAGGCCTTAAAAAAGCCGGTCTTGAACAAATTCCTGTTATTTCACTTAACCTTTCAGGCCTTGAGAAAAACCCGGGATTTAAGATTTCTTTACCACTAATCAGACGAGTTATTGCCGGTCTTGTTTATGGTGATGTACTTATGTCTGTTCGTAACCAGACTAAGCCTTATGAAGTTAATAAGGGTGAGGCTGATGCTTTAGTTCTAAAGTGGCAGAACAAACTTGCTAAGGACTTTAACGAAGGTAAGAACTATCGTTTCAAGGATATGTCTAGAATTCTTGATGAAATTTGCCTTGAATTTTCTCAGATTAAAAAGACTGATGAAAAGAAAATCCGTGTTGGTGTAGTTGGCGAAATTTATGTTAAATATGCCAGACTTGGTAACAATGACCTAGAGCAGTTCCTATATGACCAAGGTTGTGAAGTTTGTCTTCCTGGGGTTATGGGTTTTGCAGCATTTAAGATTGATAACCGTATTGAAGATATTAAACTTTATGGTGGTAGCAAAGCAAAGAAAAAAGTTTGCGAACTTATGCTTGATTATGTATCTAAAACTGAAGATATGATGATTGCATCTACTACAAAGTACGGTTTTCAGCCACCATCAAAATATGCTCATACAAAGAGCCTTATTGACGGTGTTATCGGTTTTGGTTCAAAGATGGGTGAAGGTTGGCTACTAACTGCCGAAATGCTTGAACTTGCTGAAACAGGTTTTGAAAACATTGTTTGTACTCAGCCATTTGGTTGCTTACCTAACCATATTAACGGTAAGGGTATGATTAGAAGAATTAAAGAAATCAACCCTAAGGCAAATATTGTTGCTATTGACTATGACCCGGGTGCTCCTAGAGTTAACCAAGAAAACAGAATTAAGCTAATGCTTGCAGTTGCAAGAGAAGAACTTGATAAGAGAGTATCTGTTAAGACCGATAGCAAGAAAAGTAAAAAAGTTGACAGAAGAAAGATTCTTCAAAATAAATAAGAATTTATATGATTATTATTGAATCAATATTGTTTAATTAGTATTATTCAATGAATAAAAATTAGCCGTTGCATTGCAACGGCTTTTCTTGTTTTACAATTATGATTGTGCATTAGGATGAGATTGATAAATTAGGGTTTGTGGGGATGTTGCAAATTATATAAAAGTGTATACTATGTCCTTGGACGATTTGTAAACTATGTTACTACACTATACACATCGTTCGCCCGTAATGAAAGTGTGATACCTACGGTATTTTTGTCCTGTTTGCAGACTATAAATTTATACTATCTACAAAGGACAAAATACAAATAGAAAGGTTAATTTTCAAACGGGACATCAA
>OLNQ01001630.1_pt1 | contig 20920 bp, 16 predicted proteins | sample 1672821 | NCBI WGS metagenome assembly OLNQ01 (sample SAMEA3136727, study PRJEB25190) | human gut metagenome | biome: human gut; feature: human-associated habitat; material: faeces | place: Austria | collected 2013 | reverse complement strand
TTTGATCGGGATCAGATGGATGGGCGCATGGGGAACCTCCAATCCCAGCACGACGACCGCCACCCGTTTGCAGTCGATCTGCCGTTCGATCCTGCGGGCGATTTTCTTGGCGAAGAGCATCATGCCGGCGAGCGTTTGATCGTCCAGATCGAAAATGTAATCGACCTCTTTCTTGGGCACGACGAGCGTATGTCCTTCGGTCAGGGGGTTGATGTCGAGAAATGCGTAGTAATTCGCATCTTCGGCGACTTTGTACGACGGAATCTCTCCGGCGATGATGCGTGAAAAAATCGATGCCATGATGCAGTTGTTTTTATTCTTCGAATTTGGGTTTCAGTATTTCGGAATAGATGACCGCACGCCTCAGATCGAATGGCTCTCCGAGCGGGCCGTCCGTTGCCGCGGGGCATGTCGGACGCTTCTCTTCGGGTGTCTCCTGCCTGACGTCGTGCGTTGCGATTGGGGCGGGAATCGTGTCGGCGGCGGATGCTTCGTCGTCGAACGTTTCGAGCGATACCGCCTCGACGACGAGCGGTTCGGAGGCAGTTTCCTCTACCCTCGCGTCGCGCTGGGCTTCCTGTTCGGCCGGACGCCTCGCATGTCGTGCAGGACGGGGCTCCATCTCGACCGGGGGCGCTACCCTTTCGTCCGTATCGTCGGCCTGCCGCTCCTGCCGTTGTGTACGCTTCTTCTGATCCGAAGCCGTTTTCACGCTCCAGAGAATGATAATGGCCACCCAGATTAAAACGGTAATATCCATGACTTTCCCTCCTTATAAGTTTCGTTTCACACTCTCCATGCCCTTTATTTTGCGGAGATTTTCGAGGACGACGCTCAGGCTCTCCGCATTTTTGACGTAGAGGCTCAGGGTTCCTTCGAAAATGCCGTCGTGGCTCTGGATGCCTATTTCGCGGATGTTGATGCTGAAATCGCGGCTGATGACGTTGGCCAGATCCAGCAGAATGCCCGTGCGGTCGATGCCGCGCAACTCGATGGTCGAAAGGTAGGAGACGGCCTTGTGCTGCGACCACTTGATCTCGTCCTTGATGATGTTGCGCCCGAACTGCGATGCGAGCCGGTTCAGCTCCTCGCAGGTGGCCTTGTGGACGATGATCTTGCCCGACTGCGGATCGCGGAATCCCACGACCTTGTCGCCCGGAATGGGTTTGCAGCACTCGGCGACGACGAATTCCGGCGACGTGTCGTCCGCCGCCTCGTCGATCGCCGGCGTTTCGTCGTCCTCGCTCTCCGGCTTCGCCTTTTTGGGGATGAACAGCGTCCAGAATTTCAGGATCTTGCTCGCCGAGTTGACTTTCAGATGCTTCTCTATATCGTCCAGCCGGATGATGCCTGCACCGATTTTGCTGTAAAACTCCTCCTTGGTCGCACATTCGTATGCCGGAACCAACTTGCGCAGTACACGTCCCGAAAGGTTGATATTGAGTTTGGCGAGCCGCTCGGTGAGCGTCGCCATACCCCGTTCGATGTTGTTCTGCTGTTCGCGTTTGAGGAAGTTCTTGATCGATTGCTTGGCCTTGCTCGTCGTCACCAGGTCGAGCCATTCGGCTTTGGGACGTGCGTTGTCGGCCGTGATGATCTCGATCTGATCGCCGCTCGAAATCTGCGTCGTGACGGGTTCGAGCTTATGGTTGATCTTCGCGCCGATCGCCTTGTTGCCGACGTTGGTGTGGATGTCGTAGGCGAAATCGAGCGCCGTGGCGCCGAAGGGCAGCCGGCGAGGCTCGCCTTTCGGTGTGAAGACGACGATTTCGGAGGTGTAGAGCGACAGCTTGAAATTATCCAGAAAGTCGACGGCGTTTTCCGTCGGCGAGTTGAGCGCATCGCGGATCTTTTTGAGCCATTTGTCCAGCTCGTCCTCGTTCTGCGAAATGGTCTCCTGCTTGTACTTCCAGTGGGCGGCCACTCCCCTTTCGGCGATGTCGTCCATGCGCTGCGTGCGGATCTGCACCTCGACCCATACGCCGTCGGGGCTCATCACCGTCGAGTGCAGCGCCTCGTAACCGTTGGCTTTCGGGGTGTTGATCCAGTCGCGCAGGCGGTCGGGCTTGGGCGTGTAGATGTCCGTGATCGTGGCATAGATCTGGTAACACTGCGTCTTTTCCGACGGGAAGGGCAGCGGTTTGAAGACGATGCGGATGGCGAACAGATCGTAGACCTCTTCGAAAGGAATCTGTTTGCGCTGCATCTTCATCCAGATCGAGTAGATGCTCTTGACACGGGCCGAAATCTCGAAATTGATGCCGTCGTGCCGCAGCGCTTCGACGATCGGAGCGTTGAAGCGTGCGATGAACTCTTGGCGCGACGCCTCCGTCTCGTCCAGTTTGCGGCTAATCTCCTCGTATTGCTCCGGAAAACGGTACTTCATGCAGAGGTCTTCCAGTTCGGTTTTGATGGCGAAAAGCCCCAGTCTGTACGCCAGCGGCGCGAAGAGGTAGATCGTCTCGCTGGTGATCTTGATCTGCTTGTTCAGGGGCATAGCGCCCAGCGTGCGCATGTTGTGCAGCCGGTCGGCGATCTTGATGAGGATCACTCGCACGTCGTCCGAAAGCGTGAGGAGCACCTTGCGGAAGTATTCGGCCTGCTCGGATGTGTCGGCGTTGAACACGCCGGCCATCTTCGTCAGTCCGTCCACCATCGAGGCGATCTTGGGGCCGAAGATGCGCTCCATGTCCTCCACGGTGTACTCCGTGTCCTCCACGACGTCGTGCAGCAGCGCCGCGACGACCGACTTCACGCCCAGCCCGATCTCGTCGATGACGATTTTGGCTACTGCAATGGGATGCAGGAGATACGGCTCGCCGGAGCGGCGCCGTACCCCCTCGTGTGCCTCCTTGGCCAGGAAAAACGCCCGTTTGATGAAATTCCAGTCCTCGTCGTTCTTGCAGATTTTCGTGCACGAGAACAACAGGTCGTCCCATTTTTCCCGGATCAGGGCTTCATCCTCGGCAGTATATCCCATAGGCTACTGTTTTTGGTTCTTCATCGCCTCGCGGACCTTCTCTTCGATCTCCGCGGCCAGCGCCGCATCGTTTTTCAGCAGCTCCTTCACGGCGTCGCGGCCCTGGCCGATCTTTCTGTCGCCGTAGGAGAACCACGACCCGGCTTTCTTCAGTACGCCGTAATCCACGCCGAGGTCGATGATTTCGCCGATCTTCGAGATGCCCTCGCCGAACATGATGTCGAACTCCGCACGTTTGAACGGAGGTGCCACCTTGTTCTTCACGACCTTGACCTTCGTGCGGGTTCCGAGCTGCTCCTCGCCGTCCTTGATGACCGACATGCGGCGGATGTCGATGCGCACCGAAGCGTAGAATTTCAGCGCGTTGCCGCCGGTCGTGGTCTCGGGGTTGCCGTAGACGATGCCGATTTTGTCGCGCAGTTGGTTGATGAATATGCAGACGGTCTTGGTCTTCGAAATGCTCGAGGTGAGCTTGCGCAGGGCCTGCGACATGAGACGCGCCTGGAGGCCCATCTTCGCGTCGCCCATCTCGCCCTCGATTTCGGCTTTGGGCGTGAGGGCCGCCACCGAGTCGATGACGATGATGTCGATGGCGCTCGAGCGGATCAGCGAGTCGGCGATTTCGAGTGCCTGTTCGCCGTTGTCGGGCTGCGAGATGAGCAGGTTGTCCACGTCCACACCCAGTTTCTGGGCATAGAAGCTGTCGAAGGCGTGTTCGGCGTCGATGAAGGCCGCGATGCCGCCCGCCTTCTGCGCCTCGGCGATGGCGTGGATCGCCAGCGTGGTCTTGCCCGACGATTCGGGGCCGTAGATCTCGATGACGCGGCCTTTGGGGTAGCCGCCGACGCCGAGGGCCATGTCGAGGGTGATCGACCCCGTGGGGATCACCGGAATGTCATTGACTTCCGTGCTGTTCATGCGCATGATCGACCCCTTGCCGAAGTCCTTCTCGATCTTCTCCATCACCGCGTTCAAGACTTTGAGCTTGTCCGGGTTCACCTGTACTTTTTCTGCCATGGATGTTGTTGTTCCTTTTTTTATCGTTTTTTCTTTTGTTCCGTTCGGGGCGCCGCATCGGGCGTTCCCTCTCCTGTTCCGCTACTTCGGCGGTGCGGGCCGGGGCGGCGCTGCCTTTTTCGCCCGGTCCAGTTCGCGGATGTCGCGCATCGGGTAACGGATGGCCCGTGCGTCCAGCGCCCGGTCCGGATAGGGGCTCCAGTTACCGTTGTTGCCGACGCTTACGCGCCATTCGCCGATCGCGACCGACGGGTCGGCGGGCGCGGCGGACCGCTCCGCCCCTTCGACTGCCTCCAGCGCCCGCTCTCTGGCCCGGGAGCGCATCATACGCTCCAGATGCCTGCGTTCGCGCTGAACCGGGTCGAGTTCCTCGCGTATCCATCCCACGTCGGGCCGGGCCGGTTCGAAAGCGCTTCTTCCGTAGAGGAAGACCCGCATTTCGGCCCGCACCCCCGGTGTCATGCAGCCCGGGAGCTCCTGGGTCCGCCCGGCGAGAGCCGGCAGCAGACCTGCGAGCAGCAGCGCGATGCGGTTCGGACGTTTCATAGTTCCTCTCTATTCGTATGCGTCGAGGATTTGCCGGTAGTGGTTCTTGGTGTCCACCTTCGTGAAAATCCGTTCGATCCGTCCTTCGGCGTCGATGACGAACGTCGTGCGCAGGACCCCCATGTATTTGCGGCCGTACATGGATTTCTCGGCCCACACGCCGTAGGCTTCGCAGACCGAGTGGTCGGTGTCGGCCAGCAGCGTGAAGTTCAGGTCGTGCTTGGCGCAGAAGTTCCGGTGCGACCGTTCGCTGTCGGGGCTCACGCCGACGATGCGGAATCCCATCCGGGCCAGCTCCTCCCTGCCGTCGCGCAGACTCTGGGCCTCGAGCGTGCAGCCCGAGGTGTTGTCCTTCGGGTAGAAGTAGAGAATCGTGCGCTGTCCCCGGAGATCGGCGAGTGTCAGCGGCATGCCGTCCTGCGTCGTGGACCTGAAATCGGGAGCCATGTCTCCCTCCTGCAAATGTGTCATCGTTCCGAAAAATGAATTTACCTTTCAAAGATAGCGATTTTCCCCGGATTTCCGCGTTTCGGAGCCGTTTTTTTGCAGGTCAGTCCCATTGGTAGGTCACTTCGATCTGTCGGTTGAACTCCTCCTGCGTGGCGTTGAGCCTGCGGCGGCAGGCCGGGCAGCGAATGGCCGTTTCGGTTTCGACCGTCTCGCCGCAGCCCACGCACGCGGGCAGGATGCCGTAACCGGGCTGCATGTAGTGGTCGAACCGGGCGCCGCAATGTTTGCAGCGGATTTTGTAAGCTGTTCCCATACTCTACTGTTTTTTTAGGTTCACGGTACAAAGGAACGGCTTGTTTGTGTCAGTTTTTGACACGGTTCGATTTTTTTGCAAAAAATGGCCGCCGATTTCCGGGGCGGACCGCCCGGAGTCTCTTATTCCGTCCGGGCCGCCGTTTTCCGGGTAGCCTACCGCAGGGCGTGCTGGCGGAGGTAGTTCCGGAGGTAGTCGGTCAGTTCGGGGGAGTCGATGATGCGGATGTCGTCGAGCAGTCCCACGACGAAGCGCCCCACGCCCGCCATGCCGGCCACCTCGGTGTCCAGCAGCCACCGTCCCCGGCCTGCCGGGCGGATGTCGCGTTCGGCGAGCGGATACTCCTCGCACAACAGGTTGCAGGCCAGCAGCCCCATCTCCAGCCGTACGCGGATGCGTCGTTCGCCGTGCATGCGGAATGCGTCGATGAATCCTTCGGCGTGCTCCCCGGCGTGTTCCCACGGAGTCTCGGTCGGCTCGACCTCGCCGATACGCAGGGTCTTGAAGAGCTTGTTCGAACCGCTTTCGGGGTCGTAGCACCACACCTGCACGTAGTTCGTCGTGAAGGCGAAAGGTTCCACCCGGCGGTCGCGTACCTCCCCGCCGTGCGCCGACCGGTAGCCGTGCAGGACGACCTGCCGCCGCTCCTCGATGGCCTCGATCAGGCGGCGGATGTTCGGGGCGTTCCGGCCGCGCACGACCGTGTCGGCCAGCGTCTTGTTGTCGTAAACCGAGCAGAGTTTACGCTTGAGGTTCTGTTTCAGCAGGTTCGAGTCGTCGATGCTCTCGATGGCGCTCTTGAGGATCACGGCCTCCTCCTCGGTGAAGTGCACCAGTTGCGAGATGTCGCGGAAGTGCGGCGACTCCTTGTCGAGTCGGATGCAGTCGCCCGACTTCTTGATGACGAATCCCGCCTCGCGGAAGGTGTCGATATAGCGGTAGATCGTGCGGCGCGACATGCGGAGCCGCTCGGCCAGCTGGTCCACGTTGTAGGTCGTGTTGGCCGTGAGCAGCTTCATGAGCCGCAGCAGGCGTTCCAGTTTGGGTTGGTCCATATTATTCGGTGGCGGACGGCTGTTTACCGTGCAGAGGTCGTAAATTGGCCATAAGAAAATCGGATGTTCTTTTTATGAAGTCGTCGAATGCGATCAGTATCGGGTCTTCCTTTCCGCCGTGTGCGGCATTTTCTACGATCATCAACTCTTTGGGAGTCGTTCCGGGCACGGATTCGATTATTTTCCTGCTCATCCAGACGGGAGTGCGGAAATCGTTCTCGCCTACGATCAGGAAAAGAGGTTTTCCGAATTCCGGAGCAATATGTACGGGCATCAGTTCGGTCGGAAAATCCTCCGGGACCAGCAATTCATTGCGGGGCTTGTTTTTGTACTTCATGACCAAAGGGATGAAATCGTCGAAATCGGTCGGAAGGGAACGGCCGACGAACGCATTCACCAGATCGTCGGTGTAGGCCGTAATCATGGACAGATAGGCGCCTGTCGACCAGCCGACGACGGCTATCGCTCCGTCCAAGACCTCCTCCTGTTCGGAGGTGGTTCGTACGACAGCCCGGTAATCTTCCAGCATTTCCGTATAACACAGGTAGTTGCGATCCATTGCAAAGGGTGAGCTTTTGCCGAATCCGCGCCAGTCGAAAGTGACGACATTGAACCCTCGGGAAGTCCAGCTCTTCGCCAGATAAAGTTGGAAATAAGCCATGTTGCCTGCATCGCCATTGCATACGATTATGGTCGGGCGCTTTGTCTCGTTCTGCGTTTCGTAGGTTCGGCGGTTTCCGTTCAGATCCCGCAGCTCACCCTCGGACAGCGGGCTTTGTGCGGGGAAAAACCAGGTTTCGATTTTGTACCCGTCGTTTGTGATGACTTCTAAATTTTTATATATCAGCCCCATGCTTTCCGGCTTCCTGATATATACGGTATCTGGAATGATTGCATGGCAGTTCCCGATTCCTGAAAATAAAGCGATCAAAAGAATGACGAACGATTTCATACCGTTTCTTGCAAATATACGAAAAATCGTGACATTGTTTGTCACGATCTTCTGTTTGTACTGACGCTATGCATGCCCTGTTATTGGGCGAGCACCTTCTTTTCGATCTCCTCGACCTGGCGGCGGAACGCCTTGTCGGTCTCCAGCAGGTTCGAGACGGCTTTGCACGAGTGGAGCACCGTGGCGTGGTTGCGCCCTCCGATGGCCGCGCCGATGGTCGTCAGCGGCGCCTTGGTGTGCTGCTTGGCCAGATACATGGCGATCTGCCGCGCCTGGGCGATTTCGCGCGTGCGCTCCGTGGAGTTGAAGCGCGCGAAGTCGAGGTTCAGGTAGTCGCATACGACCTCGATGATGTGGTCGATGGTGATCTCCTTCTGGTAGAGCTGTACATAGACCTTCAGTATCTCCTTGGCCAGCGACGTGGTGATCTTGCGGCCGAGGAACGAGGCGTTCGCCACGAGCGATGACAGCGCGCCCTCGATCTCCCGCACGTTGGCCGAGATGTTGTCGGCGAGGTACACCGCCACGTCGTCCGAGATCTGTGCGCCGAGTTTCTGCGCCTTGGCGCGGATGATCTTCAGCTTCGTCTCGTAGTCCGGCGTATTGAGCTGCGCCGAAAGCCCCCACTTGAAGCGCGTGAGCAGCCGCTGCTCGATGTCCTTCAGCTCCACGGGCGGCTTGTCCGAGGTGAGGATCAGTTGCTTGCCGGCCAGTTGCAGGTGGTTGAAGATATTGAAGAAGGCGTTCTGCGTACCCGTCTTTCCGGTCAGTTCCTGGATGTCGTCGATAATCAGCACGTCGATCATCTGGTAGAAGTGGATGAAGTCGGGTATCTCGCCGTTCTTGTAGGCGGTCTGGAACTGCGCCTGGAACTTGTTCATCGAGACGTAGAGCACCTGCAACTCGGGATGCCGCTGCCGCACCTCGTGGCCGATCGACTGCACGATGTGGGTTTTTCCCAGCCCCGAGTCCCCGTATATGTAGAGGGGGTTGAAGGGGTTGTTGCCCGGCGTGACGGCCACCGACATGCCCGCCGAGCGGGCCAGCCGGTTGCATTCGCCCTCGATGAAGGTGGCGAAGGTGAGGTTCGGGTTCAGTTGCGGGTCGATTACGATGCGCTTGAGTCCCGGAATTACGAACGGATTCTTTATATTTGCGGTGTTCGTCTGCGTGTTGAAGCGCGAGATGGCCGTCGTGTCGGCCTCCGCCGCCACGGGAACCGGCTGCGCGGCGCGCGGCACGGCGTAGTGGAGCCGCGTCTGCTGCCCGTAGAGCTGCGAGATGATCGGCCTGAGGAACGGGATGTAGTTCTTCTCGATCTGGCGCACGTAGCTTTCGTTGGGAACGCGCAGGCGGAGCGTCGTGCCGTCGAATTCGAGCGGAACGATGGGCTGGAACCACTTCTCGAACTCTTCGGCCGAGGTCTGCGCCTTGATCCGATCGAGGCAGTTCTGCCACATATCGCTGTATGTCTGCGTGTTATTCAGCATGATGGGTGATTGTATCGCATTTTCGACAGACAAAGTTGTGAATAATTTCGCAAAAAGATTCCGGAAAAACAGTTGCAAATGTCTCTTTTTTGTATATAGAAAAACAACGGTTTCCGGAGACCTATTTTTAACTCCCTGATATTGAATATTCGAATTTTATTCCGTATATTTGCATATAAATATTTTGGAGTGTCCGGATATTGAATCATAAATAAAACTAATACGGATTATGGCAAATGAATTGGAACAGACGGTGCTGAAGAAAGCCCAGGCATGGCTCGACGGTCATTATGACGAAGAGACGAAAAAGCAGGTCAAGTACCTGATGGAGAACGATATGAAGGAGCTCGTCGAGAGCTTCTACAAGGACCTGGAGTTCGGTACGGGCGGCCTGCGCGGCATCATGGGCGTGGGGACGAACCGCATGAACGTCTATACGGTGGGCGCTGCCACGCAGGGACTTTCGAACTACCTGAAGCGCACCTTCGCCGGCGAGCAGGTGCGGGTGGCCGTGGCGCACGACAGTCGCAACAATTCGCGGATGTTCGCCGAGCGCGTGGCCGACATTTTCGCCTCGAACGGCTTCAGGGTTTACCTTTTCGACACGCTGCGTCCGACACCCGAGCTGAGTTTCGCCATCCGCGAGCTGAAGTGCCATTCGGGCGTGGTCGTCACGGCGTCGCACAACCCCAAGGAGTACAACGGCTACAAGGCCTACTGGACCGACGGCGCGCAGGTTACCCCGCCCCACGACAGGAACATCATCGCCGAGGTGGAGAAGATCACCGACGTCGATCAGGTCCTCATCGGAAAGCATCCGGAGAATATCACGATTCTCGACGAGAAGTTCGACGAAATCTATTTGAATAAGGTGCACGAGCTGTCGCTGTCGCCCGAGAGCGTGCGGAAATACCGCGACATGAAGATCGTCTATTCGCCCATGCACGGCGCCGGCGTAAGGCTGGTTCCCGCCTCATTGCGCAAGTTCGGCTTCACCAACGTCATCATGGTCGAGGAGCAGGCGGTCATCGACGGCAACTTCCCCACCGTCGAATCGCCGAATCCCGAGGAGCGCAAGACGATGTCCATGGCCATCGACCTCGCGGCCAGGGAGGGCGCCGATCTGGTGCTGGCCACCGATCCCGATTCGGATCGTATCGGCGTCGCGCTGCGCAACGCCAAGGGAGAATACGTTCTGCTGAACGGCAACCAGACCTTGTCGCTCATCATGGCCTATCAGTTGACGCGCTGGTCGGAGCTGGGGCGCCTCGACGGCAAGGAGTTCGTGGTCAAGACGATCGTCACCTCGCAGATGCCCAACGTCATGGCGGCGCATTTCGGCGTGAAGTGCTACGACTGTCTCACGGGCTTCAAATACATCGCCCGCATCATCCGCAACAACGAAGGCAAGGCCACCTACATCGGCGGCGGCGAGGAGTCGTTCGGCTATCTGGCCGGCGATTTCGTGCGCGACAAGGACGCCGTATCGGCCTGCTCGCTGGTGGCCGAAGCCGCTGCGTGGACGAGGGATACGATGGGATTGACGCTCTACGAGTGGTTGCAGAAGCTCTACGTGGAGTTCGGTTTCTTCCGCGAAGGGCTCGTGTCGGTCGTCCGCAAGGGCATGGAGGGCGCTGCCGAGATTCAGCGGATGATGGTCGACTACCGCGCCGATCCCCCCAGGGAGATTGCAGGTTCGCCCGTGGTGAAGATCAACGACTTCAAACTGCTCGAATCGACCGATGTCAGGACGGGGGCCAAAACCCCGATCGAGGAGGAGGCGTCCAACGTGTTGCAGTGGTTCGCCGCCGACGGGACGGTGGTTTCGGTGCGTCCGTCGGGAACCGAGCCGAAGATCAAGTTCTACTTCGGCGTGCGCGCCGAGTTGGAATCGGTGGCCGATTTCGACCGTGTGGAGGCCGGGCTGGACGCCAAGATCGAGACGATTAAAAAGGAATTGAAGCTCGTTTGATACGGGCGGACCGACGGGTCTCCGGAGCCGGATTTCGCCCTTGCCGGTTTGACGGAAACGTTCGGAAATCCGCGTCTGCCGGAAGGACTCTTTTTTCTGTACGGATATGGAGTTGAGTGAATTGCAGCAGCGCGTCGATACGTGGATCAAGGAGTACGGCGTGCGTTATTTCAGCGAACTGACCAATATGGCGGTTCTTACGGAGGAGGTCGGGGAGTTGGCGCGCGTCATGGCGCGCAAGTACGGAGACCAGTCGTTCAAGGCCGGCGAGAAGGAGAATCTCGCCGACGAAATGGCCGACGTGCTGTGGGTGCTGGTTTGTCTGGCCAACCAGACGGGGGTAGATCTGACCCGGGCCGTCGAAGCGAATTTCGCCAAGAAGAGCGCCCGCGACGCGGAGCGTCATCGGAACAACCCGAAATTGTAGGTTTCGGGATACGGCGGCCGGTTTCGGCCGCTCCTTTCAGTCGGTCGGCGACTACCCTTTCGGGTGTCGCCGACCGATCGTTTATACCTTGCGCAGGACGATTTTGGCCGAATAGACGCGGTCGACGGCCTGCATGAATTCGCGGAAGGCTGCATACTCGCTTTGCGGGTAACGGCCCGAACGGCGCAGCAGGCGGATGCGGATGTGCAACCTGTCGCCGCTGCACAAGGCCTCGAATGCGATCTTTCCGAAGCGGTTTTCTATCGTTACGGATTTCGGAAGCGCTTCGACGACGTACCCCTCCGGCAGATGCAGCGTAAGCGAATCGGTATCGCAATACCCCTTGTCGATCCACAGGTCGTGCCTGCGTTCGGCCGTAAAGCGGCCCGGCCCCGAACGCAGCGGTGCTACGGGGACGAACAGGCGCGAGCCGGTCTTGTTGGCATAGCGCAGCGCGGTGATCGAGGCGCGGATGTGCATCTCGGGAAGCGGCTTGTCCAGCACCTCCTCGCAGCGCAGCGAATCGACCTGCGCCAGCGGCAGTTGGAACGACCTGCGCAGGAAATCGGCTTGCTTGTCGCGCGCCAGATCCAGTATCGGCCGAGTCCACTCGTATTGCCGCGCCCGACTGACGCTCGACAGCGAGAGGCTGGCATTGCCCGCCTCGTCGAGCCGGACGTCGATGCGCTGGCATTCGGTGTTGAGCGAGTCGGCGTAGGCGGGCAGCGTGACGACTTCGGCCTTGCCATCGTGGCAGATCACGGCGTCGTGACCGGCGATCGACTGATGTACATAGCCGAAGGGAACGTCGGTATTGGTGCATTCCAGCCACAGCGTGTCCCGCTGGCACGGCACGCCCAGAATGGCGTGGTTGGCGATGGCCGGTGTGGCGAAATCGCGCGGGATATGCTTGTTCTGCGTGTGGATGATGGTGTAGAACGACTCGATGTCGCAGGCGGCCAGCATCGCGTGCAGGTAGTTGGAGAGCGCCTTGCAGTCGCCGAATTTATTCGCATAGACCGTTGCGGCGTCCATCGGCTGCCAGCCTCCGATGCCCAACTGGATACTCACGTAGCGGGTCGTGCGTCCCAGATAGCGGTAGAGCGCCTCGATTTTTCCCCGTTTGTCGGGGATCGTGTCGGTTAGGTCGTGTATTTCGGCCTGCAAGGCCGGAGGCAGCTGTCCGCGGCCCGCGAGCAGTCCGTCCATCCAGACGCCGAAACGGGGCCAGTCCTGCATATTCCCTTGCGTTTTGTCGTAGGTGAACTCCGACGGCGCGAAGTAGAGGATCGGCAGCCGTTCGCGGGCGGGCGGAATCAGCGGTTCGTCGAGCACGGCCGTGCGGGACGGGAATGTCCATTCGTAGTTGTCGCGGCCGCGATCCGTATGCCGCACGGGTTCGACAGGGAAGGGCGTGCATCGGCAGTTGAACGCATAGCCGGCAGGGGTCGACAGCCGGAAACGCGCCTTTTCCAGTGCTACGCCGATGTCGGTCGACAGCGGGACGAAACGCAGCGTGCCGAACATGCCGTTCTTGTGCGCCGTCTCGTAACGGTAGCGGACGGTACATGGGAAGACCGATAACGGCGGTTCGAGCCAGTAGTAGGCCGCATCGTCGGCCAGATGCTGGGAATATTCGGTATAGTTCAGGTCGCCTTTGCCGAGTTTGCGGATCACGCGGCCGGAGGCGTCGCAGATCTCTGCGGAGAAGCTTTTCAGCGAACTGAACATGTCCACGTAGCAGACCAGGTCGGCATGTCTGGCTCCCCTGCGGTCCAGCAGCGTGACGACGATGTCGTGCCGTGCCGTCGCCGAGGAGGGCGAATTGTATTGGAAATCGGTTTCGTAGAGCCGGACGACTGCCTGAGCGTTTTGCCGCAGCGAGTCGGCGAGCGTTGCGACGGAGTACTCCTGCGCCGTGCTGGCGGTCGTGCTGCCCAGTGTGAGCAGAAGACACGGTAATAAACGACTGCGCATGGGCTATGATTTTTTAAGAACGATCCGGCTGTTGCACATGTCCATGACGAATCCGTAGAATGCGCTCAGGTCGGTGTATTCGGTGGCGGGGAAGATGATGCGCGACAGGTCGAATTCGAACAGGCATTGCATCAGCGCTCCCTGTTGCTGCAACTGCATCGTGCAGGCGATGCCTTCGTTGCAGGCGGACAGGCGTTGCGATTTGGGCAGTTCCTCCACGGTGTAGCCTTCGGGCAGCATCAGCGAAACGATGATGCGGTAGCGGTATGGATACGAGAACTCCACGGGCAGCTGGCGCTTCTGACTGGTGAAGGGGTTCTTCTCGATGAAGGGGACGATCGTGGGACAGATATAGAGGAAGTCGCCGCCCGAATCGACCGGCTTGCGGAAGTTCAGCTTCATGCGTGCTTTGGCCGTATTGAGCCCATCGACCGTCAGCTCCGAGATCGTGATGCCGGCCCGCTGCTCGTATTCCTGTACGAACGTGTCGTGGTTTTCGCTGCGGCTGTAACGGCGGCTCAGGTCATAGGCCGCCTGATTGGTTTCGGTGTCCGTTTCGGTGCATTCCAACTCCCCTTCTTCCGTCAGACGGGCCGTGATCTGTGACAGGACGATGCTCTGCGCCGGCGAGGAGAGGTTGATCCAGTTTTCGAAAGGATGTTCCGGACTGTAAAGTCTGGCGTGGTCGACGAGCAGCTGCGTGGGCAGGACGTTGACGTCCGAGTGGAGGTCGGTGGCATCGAGGTAGACCGTCTCCCCGCTTTTGAGCTTCGTCCGCAATACGAAGGTGCGGATGCGGTCGGTGGCGTGGGTCAGCGGAAGCCGTCCTGCGGAGCGGGGATTGAGCAGGATAATTTCCGGTTTGAATCCGGCGTCGCGCAGGGCGGCGGCGAGGATGAAGTTGATCGACCCGCTGTCGCCGCGTCTCTTGTCGACGGCTGCATGGGGCGAACTCTCGGGTGTCAGCCGGTAGGTTCCGTCCCATGCGATGCGGGACTGTACGAATTTGAGGATTTCGTGCAGCTGCCGGCGCTCGTCGTCGGCGTTTCGTGCCACGATGGCCGCCACTTCGTCCTTGAAGGGATTGCGGATGTCGGCGTAACGCCCGAACTCCGACCGGTCGAGCGATTCGTAGACGTCGGCCCACGTCCGGGTGAAGCTCTTGTAGAGGCTGCCGGGAATTTCGAGGCCGTTGATCTCGAATTCGAGCCCTGCGCGGAAGTCGTCCAGATGCCAGACGTACGGCTCTTTGCGGAGCGAGGGCACCCGATCGATGTTGCAGATGTATTTGGTATTGGTATAGCTGAATCCGGAGAAGCCGGCCGCACCGCCGTTTTCCAGCTCCTTTTTGACCGGCAGCGTCAGATACCCCCGCGTGTGGATATGGTGGGTGAAATATTCGGGGATCGAGATCTGCGCCGTGCTGCGTACGACCGGTATTGCGTGCTGGACGTCGACGTCCGGAATCTGCCCGATGAAGTCCGACGTGAGCAGGTAGCGGTATTCGATCACCGTTCCGGCCCTGACTTCGGGGATCGAGAATTTCAGCCGTTTCGTGTGTTCGTCGAGCACCTCCTCGAAGATATTCTGCCGTTTGAGCTGCGTCTTGACCGTTTTGCCGTCCACGAGATTGTAGGCTGCGGCGTCGATGCGGGAGACGACCTCTTTCGACAGCTGGTAGTTGCCGAAGTCGATCGCCACGTCGCCCCACTTCACGCCTTCGTCCTTGAATACCTTGATCTTGACCGTACGATAACACAGCAGCTGGATCGAATTGCCGAAGGAGTAGTGGATGTCCGTATCGTCGTAGATGAAGACGGCCGGGGCATCGGGTTCGGGTTCGTAGAGGGTCATGCGGAGTTCGTCGGGCGTGATTTTTCCGTACTTGAAACTGTACTCCTGCGCCGCGGTGTTCACGCAGAGGCAGATGAAAACTGCCAGAAACGGGTAGGTTTTCATGGTTGAGGGTTTTAGGTTCGAGTAAAGTTAGAAACTAAAACCCGAAAATGCAACAAAAAGGCCGATTTTTATCGTTTCCTTCGGATGTTTATTTCACTCGTATCAGATTCAGGCCGTCGCGCAGCGGCACGATCACGTTCTCCACGCGCGGGTCGTCGGCCACCGTGCGGTTGAATTCGAGGATGCGCTGCGTGTGCAGGTCGTTGCGGGCGACGGGCGCTACCACCTTGCCCGACCAGAGGATGTTGTCCGCCAGCAGGAAAGCGCCGCTTTCCACGAGCGGCCGCCCCGTGTCGTCGCCCATGAGCATCCGGTAGTAGGCGGGATATTCGCGTTTGTCGCCGTCGATGAAGACCAGATCGAACGGACCGCCCAGCGTCGGGGCGATGTCGAGCGCCGAACCGATGTGGAGCCGGATCTTCCCGCCGCAGGGCGAGCGGTCGAAGAAACGCTGCGCCAGCTCTTCCAGTTCGTCGTCCACCTCGATCGTGTCGAGCGTGGCCTCCTCGCCGAGTCCGGCGGCCATCGAGAGCGCCGAGTAACCCGTGAAGGTGCCGATTTCGAGGATGCTGTGCGGACGGAGCATCCGCACGAACATTTCGAGCAGTTTTCCCTGGATGTGTCCCGAGAGCATCCGCGGCTGGATCGTCTGCATGTGAGTCTCGTGATCGAGCGCCCGCAGCAGTTCCGATTCGGGTGTGGAGAGGCTGTCGACGTATTTTTCGAGTGCGTCCATCATCTGTAAACGAGTAGCGAAGGCGAGGCGAGCACTTCGTTGGCGACCTCCAACAGCTCCCCGGCCTGCAAGTCGCTGATTTTGCGGTAGACCTCCTCCATCGTGTCCACCTCGCTGTGTACCAGATAGCTCTTGCCGGCACCGAGCATGTAGCCCTCGTTGCTCTCCATCGAGATCGCCAGCTGTGCGACGAACTGTTTCTTGGCCAGCGCCAGCCGCCGTGTCGAAAGCCGCCGGGTGCGCAGGGAGTCGATCTGCCCCCGCACCAGTTCCAGGCAGCGGTCGCAGTTGTCGTGGTCGGAGCTGAAGTAGATTGCCACGATGCCGGCGTCGCCGTAGGGCGTGTAGCTGCCTTCGATGCTGTACGACAGTCCGTGTTTCTCGCGCACGGTGACGTTGAGCATCGAGTTGGCGCTCGGGCCGCCCAGCATGTTGACGAGCAGCGCCAGCGGCAGCCGCTTCGGGTCGAGGATGCCGTAAGCCCGTGCTCCGACGATGCAGTGCGACTGGTGCGTGTGCCGCGCGATGCTTCGTTCGAAGGGGGCGACGGGCGCGGGCGCCGTCCGGCAGAACGACCGCACGGTGGCGGGCATGTCGGCGAAGTACCGCGCGGCGATCGCCTCGATGCGCCGGGGCGCGATGTTGCCGATCGACGAGAAGACCATCTGATCGGTGGTGTGCGTGCGCCGCACGAAGGCGTGGATGTGCTCCGAGCGGTAGCGGGCCAGTGCCGCCTTCGTGCCCAAAATGTTGTGTCCCAGTGCCGATCCGGCGAAGAGCAGGTCTTCGAAATCGTCGTAGATGCGGTCGGCGGGCGAATCCTTGTAGGTGTTGATCTCGTCGAAGATCACCTCGCGTTCGCGTTCCAGTTCCCGTTCGGGAAAGGTCGAACGGAACGCCACGTCGGCGAGCAGTTCGACGGCTTTGGCGAAGTCGCCGCGCAGCACGGTGGCGTGCAGCGTCGTGTCCTCCTTGGTGGTGTAGGCATTCAGTTCGCCGCCGAGGTTTTCCAGCCGGCAGTTGACCTGGTAGGCGCGTCGCCGCTGGGTACCCTTGAAGAAGGCGTGTTCGGCGAAGTGCGCCAGCCCGTACTCCGATTTCAGCTCGTCGCGCGTGCCGGCGCCCACGACGAGCGCGCAGTGGGCCACGTTGCCGCGTACCTGACGGTGGATGCCGCGGATACCGTTGGGAAGCGTATAGGTATGGAATTCCTTCATGGATTTTACAGTTTGGTGCGGAGTTTCAGGAATTGTCCCGTGTAACTCTCCGCACACGTTTCGAGCTGGGCGGGCGTCCCCTCGAAGACTACCCTGCCGCCCCGGTCGCCCGCTTCGGGGCCGAGGTCGATCACCCAGTCGGCGCACTTGATGACGTCCATGTTGTGTTCGACGACGACGATGGTGTGTCCCTTGCGGATCAGCGCGTCGAAGGCCGCCAGCAGTTTGTTGATGTCGTGGAAATGCAGCCCCGTGGTGGGTTCGTCGAAGAGGAACAGCACGTTGCCCTGCACGGCGTCCTTGGCGAGGAACGACGCGAGCTTCACGCGCTGCGACTCGCCGCCCGAGAGCGTCGAGGAGGATTGTCCCAGCTTGATGTAACCCAGTCCCACCTCCTGCAACGGCAGCAGCCGGTCGACGATGCGCCGGCATACGGCGTTGGCCTTGTCTTCGCCGAAGAAGGCCACGGCGTCGTCGACGGTCATTTCCAGTACGTCGTAGATCGAACGGCCGCGGTATTTCACTTCGAGTACCTCCTCCTTGAAGCGCCGGCCGCCGCACGCCTCGCATTTGAGTTCGATGTCGGCCATGAACTGCATCGAGACCTTGATGACGCCCTCGCCCTGGCACTCCTCGCAGCGGCCGCCGGCGATGTTGAACGAGAAGTGCGACGGCGTCATGCCGTTGTGCTGCGCATAGGGCTGGTCGGCAAAGAGTTTGCGTATTTCATCGTAAGCTTTGATGTAGGTGACGGGATTCGAGCGCGTCGACTTTCCGATCGGGTTCTGGTCGACCATTTCGACCGATTTGAGCAGTTGTACGTCGCCTTCCAGCGCGTCGAAGTCGCCCGGTTTGATTCCCGTGTCGAAGAGCGTGCGCCGCAGTGCCGGGTAGAGGATTCCCTTGACGAGCGACGACTTGCCCGAGCCGCTGACGCCCGTGACGCAGGTCATGGCTCCCAGCGGAAAGCGCACGTCGATGTTTTGCAGGTTGTTCTCCCGCGCCCCCTTGACGACGATCGAATGGCTCCACCCGCGCGGCGTCGAGGGCGGTTCGATCCGCTGCCGTCCGGCCAGGTAGTCGGCCGTGAGGCTTTTCCGGCAGGCGGAAAGTTTTTTCGCGGGGCCGCAGAAAACGATCTCTCCGCCGTTGTAGCCCGCTTCGGGGCCGACGTCGACGATCCAGTCGGCCGCACGGATCACCTCCTCCTCGTGTTCGACCACGATGACGGTGTTGCCGATGTCGCGCAATTGTTTGAGCACGCCCACCAGCCGGTTCGTGTCGCGCGGATGCAGGCCGATCGAGGGTTCGTCGAGAATGTAGAGCGAACCGACGAGGTTGCTGCCCAGCGACGTGGCCAGGTTGATGCGCTGCGACTCGCCGCCCGAAAGCGTCGAGCTCAGGCGGTCGAGCGTCAGATAGCCCAGTCCCACGTCGGCGAGGTATTGCAACCGGTTGACGATTTCGGTGAGGATGCGCCGTGCGGTGGTCGTATCGTGTGCGTCGAGCTGCAATTCCTTGAAGAACACCAGCAGCGCGTCGACGTTCATCGTCACCAGATCGGCGATCGTGCGGTCGCCCACGCGCACGTAGAGCGCTTCCTTGCGCAGGCGGCTGCCGCCGCATTCGGGGCAGCGCGTCTTGCCCGTGTAGCGCGCCTTCATCACGCGGAACTGAATCTTGCGCCGTTCGCTGTCGATGTATTCGAAGAAGCTGTCCAGACCGTAGAAGTATTCGTTGCCCGTCCATAGCAGGCGCTTCTGTTCGGGCGTCAGTTCGTGGTAGGGCGTGTGGATCGGGAAGTCGAACTTGCCGGCGTTCTCCACCAGCTTCTCCTTCCACAGGCGCATGGTCTCGCCGCGCCAGCAGGCGATGGCGCCTTCGTAGATCGTCTTGCTCTTGTCGGGGATGACCAGATCCTCGTCGATGCCGATGATCTTGCCGTAGCCCTCGCAGCGGGGACAGGCACCCAGCGGGTTGTTGAAGCTGAACAGGTGTTCGGTGGGCTGTTCGAAGGCGATTCCGTTGGCCTCGAAGCGCGACGAAAACTCCTCGGCTCTCTCGTCGGTCAGGATGCGGCACACGCCGTCGCCGTAGGCGAACGCGCGGGCTACGGAGTCGCGCAGGCGCGTGGCGAACTCCTCGTCGGAGGCGACGCGCAGGCGGTCGACGATCACCGACAGCTCGTCGGGCCGGACGGCGGGATCGAGTTCCGGCAGCAGCTCCTCGATGAAACGTGTGCGGCCGTCGTACTGCACGCGCTGGATACCGTCGCCCATGAGCAGCGTCAGCTTCTCGATGACGCCCTGCCCCTCGGCGGCGACCAGCGGCGCTGCGACGAGCGCTTTCGCTCCCTGGCCGAGCGCGAGGACGTATTGGGCCACGTCGTCGACGTCGTAGCACTTCACCTCGCGGCCCGATACGGGCGAGAAGGTGCGGCCGATGCGGGCGAAGAGCAGTTTGAGGTAGTCGTAGATCTCGGTGGTGGTGCCGACCGTCGAACGCGGATTGCGCGTGTTGACCTTCTGTTCGATGGCGATGGCCGGCGCGATCCCCGTGATGAGGTCGACGTCGGGCTTGTCGATCTTGCCCAGAAACTGCCGGGCGTAGGCCGACAGGCTCTCCACGTAGCGGCGCTGCCCCTCGGCGAAGATCGTGTCGAAGGCCAGGGTCGATTTGCCCGAGCCGGAGAGGCCCGTGATGACGGTGAGCGTGTCGTGCGGGATTTCCACCTCGATGTTTCGGAGGTTGTGTACCCGCGCTCCCTTGATATGGATGCTTTTCGGTTCGTTCATGTTTCGATGGTCGCTCCTTCGACCTTGCGGAGTCGTTCGGTTAATCGTTCGGCGCGGCTGGCGCGGATACGCAGCACGATCGACGAGAGATTGTCGAACCGCTGCGACTCGACGGCGGGCTGCTCCTCCTTGACGATGCGCATGATGTCGTTCATCGCCGCGTAGGAGAAGTTCACCGCGATGCGGCGGTCGACCGTTCGCTGCACGATGCGTGCCGCCGCCAGTACCTCCGCCGCCGACTCCTTGTATGCGGCGATAAGGCCCGGCACGCCTAGTTTCGTCCCGCCGAAATAACGCACGACGACGATCAGGCAGTCGGTCGTTTCGTGCGAGAGCAGCTGCCCCAGAATCGGCCGGCCGGCCGTCGACGAGGGTTCGCCGTCGTCGTTGGCGCGGAACGCCTCGCCGTGCGGCCCCAGCCGCCAGGCGTAACAATGGTGCGTGGCGTCGTAGTAACGTTTGCGCAACGCTTCGAGCCGGCTGCGGATCTCCTCTTCGTCGGCGACGGGATAGGCGAAAGCGAGAAATTTGCTGCTCTTTTCCTTGTAGATCGCCTCGGCCGGCGCTTCGATGGTCAGATAGGTATCGTCGGCAGGCGTCGTCATTTCACTTTGGTGAAGAGCCGGTTCCACCGGATGTTCGACGGGAACGATTTCTGTGCGTCGAGCGACAGCCAGATGAACGAGGCGCGCCCCACGATGTGGTCTTCGGGCACGAAGCCCCAGAAACGCGAGTCGGCCGAGTTGTGGCGGTTGTCGCCCATCATCCAGTAGTAATTCATCGCGAAGGTGTACTCCGTCGCCTCTTTGCCGTCGATCACGATGCGTCCGTCGCGCTCTTCGAGCGTGTGCCCTTCGTAGGCCTCGATGATGCGGCGGAAGAGCGGCAGGTTCTCCGCCGTGAGCTGCACCGTGTCGCCCTTCTTCGGAATCCAGATCGGGCCGTAGTTGTCCTGGCTCCAGCGGGGCGCGCCCCATTGCGGGAACACCTCGTCGTTGGGGGTGTAGATATAGCGGTTGACCGAAATGACGTTG
>OLNQ01001593.1_pt1 | contig 21321 bp, 25 predicted proteins | sample 1672821 | NCBI WGS metagenome assembly OLNQ01 (sample SAMEA3136727, study PRJEB25190) | human gut metagenome | biome: human gut; feature: human-associated habitat; material: faeces | place: Austria | collected 2013 | reverse complement strand
TGAGCTTGGTACCGTCCCAATTGATATTTGGCGTGTGTCCGTCCTTGCCGTCTGCGCCTTTAGCACCCGTCGCACCACGCTGTCCCTTTTCTCCACGAGACTGGTACTCGGTGGTGACGTATTGGTGCTGCTTGATGTCCCAGATGCGCCAGTAGCCGTCTTTGTCGACGGTGAGGGGGTTCTTGTGTAGCTCTTCGAGTGCTACACTATTGGCAGAGATTCCTTCGGAGAGGTCTCGCCTAACTTCTTCTAGCCCCTCGACACGTATCTTGTCGATCCGTGAGACGTTGAGGAGCTTCTCGCTGGTCTTGATGAGGTGCGTTGGTATGGAGCCTAGCTCTATGAGTTGGCTGTAGATGCGCTTTTGGTTCTCCTCTGTCGTGAGGGCTAGCAGTATGTCGGTGTCACGCACCTGTAGTGTGACGGTCTGATAGATAGCGGGTAGGTGGTCAGTCTCGAGTGTGAGCTGATAGCCCTCCTCGCTGATGCGGGTGCTATTGATGGGCTTGTTGTCAAGTAGCCAGGTGGGGCGGAACCCTCGCCCCTTGAGCAGGTCGGTGAGCTCGGTGCCGTCTTCCCTGTCAAAGATGTGTGCGTAGCAGGTGATCTGGCTATTGTCTGCAGTGATGGAGGTACCTCGAGGGGTCTCTAGTCGCAGGCGGTAGAGGTCTTTGTTTGAGTATCGGTCGATGAGGCTGTCTACGATGTCGCTTGTATTGCCTAAGTATGAGAGCGCAGACGGCTTGTAGATGCGCTGGGGGCGGAGGTGGATCATGGAAGTTAGAGATTAGATCTTAGAGGTTAGAAGTTATGGGTGTGGCTATCTATAGATTGCGAAAGGTCTAACTAGAGAAGCGTGTTTCTTCGATTTGGCTGGTGGGTACCTCGATGAGGGTGAGCTCTTCGGAGGAGCCTTCGCCGGGGTGGTAGAGGGAGCCCATGGCGTAGTAAGTTCGGCCGGGTCGACCCTTGACGCTGTATTGCTGTAGGTCTATGCCATGTGGGCGTGCTTGGCTCCGCACGGTGGCTGTGAGGGTGTCGTAGGGGCGTGCGTAGGCTCGCATATATTGCTCGGCAAAGTACTCGACGAGTGTGCGCCCGCCCTGTATGGTGGGTAGCCAGTCGCCCTGCTCGTTGAGGAACTTGTAGCGTAGCCCGATGGGCTGGACTAGATTAGCCTCGCTGGTGGCATAGGTGAGCTGCTCCTCTAGTCTGCGTAGGTATGTGGTGGCTCGGTCTGCTGTGAGCCACTCGGTATAGGGGTGCTCTTTATCCTCTTTTGACTGATACTTTACCGTGACCTTACCGAGGTCTATGCGGTCAGGGTAGAAGCGAGAGAAGTCGTCCTTTTCTTGGACACGCCAGAAGTCGCTCGAGATGCGCAGGAGGAGGTAGTTAGGGGTTGGGATACGCCTTTTGCCACTCTGTGCACACTTATCGTTGATGTACTCCATAAGGTGGCGCAAGGGAGGCAAGAAGGTGAAGTGGAAGTTGGCGAACTCGCCCGGCACGAAGAGGTCTGAGGCGGGGACTTTGCTGTAGTTGCGGTGAGCTTCTAGTTCGTCGGCAAGTTTGTCGTCTGGGGCATTAATCAAAAACCCACTACGCGTCCATCCAGCAGTGCTCTGCTCTTTAGGTCGCATTCCAAAGAGCTGAGGGAGCCCCAAGCTGCCAAGCAGGTAGTACCTATTGACTTGCTCTAACTCGTCGACAGAAATGTTTGTAAAAAGGTCTTCGTAAAAACAGGTATAGACATTTCCGATGGTGGCCTGATAGCAGACCTCGCACTGTCCTGTGGCGGTGTCGTTGTAGCAGAGATAAGCATCGATGCAGAGCTGTATATCTCCAGCTTTGGGGATGACCTTGCCCTCTGCCATAGTAAACCGCATCGGCACGGTCACATCGATGGGGGTCTTCCAGAAGGGAGCCTCGATGAATGTGCCTAGGAGTACGCCTTGCTGGGTGGTCTCTTGACTCGTATTGGATAGCTTGAGGGTGACGCCACGCTGCTGCTCATCGGCAGATGGTGCCTTGGCAGTGGTCGCTTGGGTGACTGCCAGCTGGTGGATCTTGGGTGGGTTGACTTTGCCCCTGGCTCCATAGATATGCTCAATAGAGCCTATGACGACGGGGTCTTTGGGAGTCCTATAGGGTGCTAGTGTGGGGGTCTCCTCGCTGGGCAGTGTGAGGTGTAGCTGGCCGATACCGCGGTCGCTCTGCAGCTGAGGGGTGGCGTAGATGGGAGTCTCCTGACTGCCTAGCTTGTAGGGCGTGCCATTGGCTGAAAAGTAGAGCGCTGGGGCAACGACAAAGAGCCCGCCCGAGGAGCGTACATTGAGACAGAGGTCGTGCAGGAGCGTCTCCAGCACCTCGCCCTGCTTGAGGGGCTTGTCGCTACTATCATAGGCTAGCGGGTCTATGTAGATGGGATAATTGGCGACCGACTGACGGAAGAGCGAGTTGCGCTGATAGCCCCGTGGGTAAGCCCCTTTGAGCAGGTGATTGATGAAGTCTCGTACGGAGATGACGCCCGCTTGATTGATTGGGATCTCCTCCGCTATGAGGTCACGGTCGTAGAGAGACTGCAGACCGCAGGTGGCGGTGAGACGCACTTCGTAGGGTGGCTCGGCAAAGTCCTCCTCGTATAGCCCCGTCTCGATGCGCCCGAGGAAGATCGTCTTGTCGTCTAGCTGGAGGCGGGCTGTCCACTCGTGCGTGTCTCGTGCTATATGCTCGAACTGGAAGTTTGACTCGCTCTGCAGATAGAGAACTAGTCTCGTGGGCAGTATCGGGGTCATGATCGTCTCTTGTGGCTCGCGCTCTAGTGTGAAGCCCTCGCCGTAGAAGGTGAGCTCACGCATCGGATGACTCGTGGAGGCGTCGTCACGCTCTAGTGTGACGGTGTAGCTGTGCTGCGGGTCGCAGCTCGGTATAATGCCGTGGTAGCGTCGGTACATTTAGAGATCAGAGGTTAGAAGTTAGAGATTAGAGGGCGGTAAATGTGGGTCAGAAATTGGTAAAGTTATTGAGTATGAGCGGTTAGAGCAGTTAGTAATGAGTAATTAGTAATGAGTAATTGGGGGGATTTCGAGTGGTTTGGAGGGTTGAGGATATATGAAAGGCTATTTGCAGGCGATTTAAGCGACTTTATTTGTCGCGATGAGCGATTTATGCTCGCTGGGATTATCCGCAAAATTTACCAACTTTCCGTGCGAATTTACCAAGGTCTAGCCTTTGAGGGTCTCCCCCGAAAGGAGCTGGCAGGGAAAATGGGCGCAAAATGGTCGATTTGGGAGGTGAGGAGCGAGGTGGTCGCTTGTGTCTGTAATAGCTCGGTCATTGTTATGTTACTTTGGCAAGCCAAAGTAACGAAGAGTACAGACAAAAGAAAACTGACTACAACTCAGAGTTATAGTCAGTTAGCAGTAAGAAGTGAAGAGTTATGATGTAGGCAATCTATAGAGACGTCCCAATGGTTAATCAACCTCCTCATCGACCCTGAGGTCTATCAGCTCGTCCATAAAGAGCATATACTCGTAATGGTCGCTGGGCTCTAGGCGTAGCTCTTCGCTGGCACTTGCCAAGGCGTGCATACGTGTCATAGTCTTCATCAGAGCCGCCCAGTCGTAGACGGTATTGTAGCTGGGGATACGGATAGTCATCCCCTCTTGTTGTGTGAGGATGGTCATAGTCGTGGGGGATTAGAAGTTGTCAAATAGGGGTGCTGTGAGTGCCTCCTGACGCTGGCGCAGCTCTTCGCGGGTTACGATGTATCGGGCGAGTGCCTCATCGCAGTAGCTCATCTGATAGTAGACCATCGTGCGGTCGGGGTAACGCTCGGTGTAATGATCTATCTTGGGGTCCTTAGAGCCTGTCACGCTCTTGAGGAGACCACGGAGCGGGTACCAGACGCGCCCCCTCATGATGATGGGGTCGAGGCCGGCGATGGGCGTGGGCTCTTGACGGCTGGCTGCTAGCATTTGGCTTGCCTCGTCGAGCTCGGCAAAGCGGCGGCGCAGCTCGTGCATCTGATTGCTGACGCTCTGCATGAGTCGTGCTGTGCGGCGTAGGTAGGTGCCGGAGGGGGAGGGCGTGGCAGGTTGTTCGCCAGTGCGTAGTGCCTTGAGGAGAGCCTTGACGCCTGCTTTGAACTGACGTGCTACGGGCTTGCGCGACTGCATCAGCACTTCGTAGAGACCCTGCTCGGTCAGTAACCACATCTCTTGATTTCCTCCAGGGGTGGGAACAATCTTCCTACCCTTTTCGTCTTCGTCCACCATCTGCACCATTTTAGATGCTTGCGAGTGATCTAAGATTTCCGCAACTTCTTTAGCGAGGAAGAGAGGCTCGGCAGGGGTGCCGTAGACGGAGAGGGAGACGCCACAGAGCTGTGTGGTCTGTAGTAGCTCGGTGAGCTGTGGGCGTCGGGTGGGCTCGTTTTGTGTCTGAGCTGGACGATTGTCGATGTTATAAGACATAACTGTTTGGTATAAAAAAGTGGATACTCGCCTGTCCTGCTGTCTTAACCCACCGAGCGGCAGTTTGTGCGCCATTATAGCTAACACACAGGGGTGCGAGTATCCAATGATTGGATTCTTTGATATATACCGAGCGGGTATAAAAATAGCCCTCGACCTATGTAGTGGTGAGAGCTTTATCCCGCTCTCGGGGGGTTAAGACACTGCAAAGATAGAGAAAGCATTTGAATTGTGCAAGAGAATGAACATATCGTCCCCGCATTTGCTTGTCTCAGATATAGTTGCTACCTTTGCTGGCGAAGAGAGAGCTAATTCACTCGGTCTGCCTTTAATTATAGGCTATATACTGTTTTACAGTACGAACCCGGGGAGTTAGCTCTTCTTTTTTTCGTACATTGAGTATGGGTACACCCTCACCTTTCCTTGTGTAAACTCTTGAGCTAAAGCTATTACTACCTCATTTCCGCTTATGTTTGCATCAAGGTAGTAGAAATGCCCAATAGCATCTTTTCTATACTTGCTCAACCCTCCAGATCTTCTGTTCATCTGCTTGGCTCCTGCTATATGCTCATCTAGGTAGAGCAAGTCATCGATTGATAGGCTAGGACATTTGCCGACAAGAATATCGTTGATGAGGTGGCTGATACCTTTTCCACGGAATGAGATATTGATCTCCTTTAGCTCTCCCGTAGACAGAAGTAGCTCCTTGGCTACACTAGCGGGGTAGAAGTTGTCTTTCAAAGTCTTACTATACGCCTTACGGGTAGCAGCCTTCTCGCTTTTCTTCTCCTCTTTCATCAGCTCCTTGATCTCTTTCTCTAGGGTAAGGTTCTCTGGAGCGTTCGCATTATGGTAAATGTCGCACTCCTCGTTGTCGCCTAGTGAGGTGGCGAGGTGTGGGTTGAGGCAATGCTTGTAGCCACGCTTGCCGTAGTAGGGGTGGTGCGGGGGGAAGATGACGCCCTCTTTGCCAGGGTTGTAGCGGAAGATGCTGGCTTTGCCCTGCGTCATATCGTCGAAGGCGTCCTGCGCACGCTGACTATTGGACAGAGGGAAGTCCTCTTTAAGCACCGGTATGACGTGACAGCGGCAGTTCCAGCCGTTGGGGGGAAAGGCGGTGTCCCAGAAGGGGTCGCTCATGGGCAGCGTCACCCCCTCGAGGGCAGCATGCTCGGGGCGCACCTTATCGTCTAGAGCGGTGCGGTACTGCAGGTTGGCCATCTCCTCGTCTTGCTGGTACTCAGCCCAGTGGCTCGCCATCTGCGCGGAGCTGACGGCGAAGTTGTACTCAGCGTGGAGCCAGTTGCGGTTGTACTTCTGTCGTATGGCCGATACATCTTGGTAGAACTGGTTGAAGCTCTTGACACGTCCCTGGCTGTCTCGTAGTAGCTCGGAAGCCTCTTTGAGCTGGTGGTAGGTTTTGAAGCCCGAGAAGACGAAGATGTCTTGCTCTAGACTCTGTCTCATCTCGGCAGGGATCTCGTACTGTATGGATTTGTCATCGAGCGCCTGGAGGTAGACCCCAGCGGTCTCACTGATGAGCCGTCTGATGGGTCGCTTGCGGAGCATCTCGGGGGTCATCTCGCCGGCACGCAGTACGACCTTGTAACCTCTCTTGATGGCTGACTCGGGGATCTCGGGATGCTCGGAGGAGTCAGCGTGTAGACAGTGGCAGGAGCCTTCGTAAAGCTGGGAGAGTAGCGCATCGAGCCTGCGGTACCTACTCTCCCTTACCCGAAAAAAGGGTCTTCCGCATTGGCTGTTAGCTCTTGGCGGTTGGCCGTTTGCGGGCGCATAGCTAACTGCCCACCAAAGGGTAGCTGGCTCTTGGCTTCGGTGATCTCCACGCCGAAGGTGTTGCGTATCCACTCTTCGTCCACGTTGTAGTATGGGAGGAGGGAGACGGTGCGTGTCCAGAGCGCCTCCTTGTCCTCCTCTTGTGGATAGGCAAAGCGCAAGCCCTCGGGTATGAAGCCTTGGCGAGCGAGTGCGGGCAAGATGGTGCTGGTCATAACACGCTCCAGCAGACGTCTATCCGCACTACACTTAGCCTCTAGTAGCTCTAAGCTGCTCTCCTCCTTGGAGCGGTTGCCGTACTGGGTGTCCTGCCCGAGCGTGGCGCCGCATATCTTGAGCGATACATCCTCCTTGGCAGCGTAGATGAGCTTTTGGAAGATGTTGCCGTTGTCCGAGACCCCTGCTGCAAAGGAGAGATCCTCGTCCTTGTCCACGATAGCCCAGTTGGCACTACCCATGCGCTGCATCATGTCGGCCGCACGCTGCATAGCCTCGCTGTCGTCCGTGTTAATCTTAAGGACACGAGGCGGTATGCCGTAAATCTCACAAAACTCGCTCCACGACGCCATAGCGTACCGCTTGTAGATGGTTGCGGGGGCGCAATCGAAGAGTATGCCTAGGTCGTTGGGGTCGCCCATCTCTATGAGCGTCTTGCCGTAGCCTGGGTCGCTGCGGTAGTCATAGCCCTTGCTGTCAGATAGGTCGAAGAGTATCCACCCCAGCTTGGGGACAACGTGCCGACGAGGTAGTAAGTTGGCGGTAAAAAGCCCCTCAGGAGCTGGTAAGATCTCGACCAGCGAGTGACCAAAGAAGGGCGTCTCTAGGGCAATCTGCATCAGCAGACTAAAGGCGTCCGACTGGCTCAGGAGAGCGGTCGTCTCCTCGTCTGTAGAGCCGTCAGCCTTGAGGATTGTGTAGGGCTTGGCGAGAGATCGATCGCGTCTGAGCTCCATCTGACTGGAGAGGTGGGTATCGTAGAGTAGATCGTTGACAAGGTCATCGAGCAGGTCACGCTTGGGTAGGTCGACGCGCGTGGCGACCTGCTTAGCACGGCGCCAGTGCTGCATATCACGAGCGGTCTGCGATGCCTGCTTTTCTGTGATGCGCTGTATGAGGGAGGAGTTCATAGAGGTTAGAGGCTAGAAATTAGATGTTAGGGAGAAGGAGAGGTTGTACTGTCGGAGCGAGTCACGCAGCTGCGCCTCAGAGCGTGACTCTAGGGTCATGCGAGGGTTAAGGCTTAGGAGTAGCGTGATGATGCGCTCGGATAGTGCTAGCGCATTGTCGTAAGCTGCGAGATGCTCTTGGGGAGCTGTGGCTGTGGCAAAGCGTGCGTCATCGATGAGGAGACGCACGGTGAAGGTGAGCTGGTATCTGTCTAAGTCTTTGTCGCTAGAGGTGCGCTCCTCACGTATGTCTGAGAGGAGTATGGCGGGGGTGATGATCGGCGGGTGTGGCGTCTCCTCTGAGAGGTAGCTATCATCTACCTGTCCGAAGTCCATAGAGAGGTATCGTATCTCGTCTATGGCGGCGAGATCGGCAAAGAGCTGCGTGCGGAGGGCTTTATTCCAAATCATAGAAGTTAGCTGAGCTTAGTTGTTTTGAGTTCCTTATTGAGTATGCCGATGAGCTCCCGTCCGCGGATTTTGAAGGAGACCTCGGATGAGGCTTGCATCTGCTTGTCAGTGCCTAGTAGAGCGGGCAGGCGATCTAGCGGAGCGATCACCTCGGGGTTGTTGCTTGCGCCTGCATACTCGCCAACGAGAGCGTAGGTGGGGCCTGAGATGACACCACCTTGAGCAAAGGCTGTCGCCTTGGGCGTGCTAGCGATAGCCGCTAAGATGGAGGCTATGCTGGCGACCGCCATGATCGGGCCGACGATGGGCACGGACGACTGCGATGCCGCTGCGCCTGACGTGGCGGTGGCTACGTTGGCATTGAAGAGAGTTAGTAGCTGGGGCAGAGCTTGGCTGATTGCTGAGACGACGCTAGCACCCCACTGCAGCCACGAGCCCGCTGCACCCCCTACGATGTTGCCCATGGAGGACATCGTCGAGGAGATACCGCCTAGTCCAGACTGGATACCAGAGACGAAGTTCTTCCACTTCTCCGCCTCGCCCTTGAGATGGTCGAGGGTGATCTTGTTGACCTTCTTCTGGAAGTCGTCCAGCTCCTTAGCCCATCCCTTGGTGCCTAGCGGAGAGGCTATGATGCGTCCGCCACGAGTCTCCTTGCCCGACTCCTCTGCCTCTTTGAGGCTAGCTACTTGGTACTGCTGTATGGTGGTGATGCCCGTAGCCTTGACCTTGGTCAGTGGCTCGGCCGCTTTCTTGATCAATGACTGAAACGTGTTTAGCTTCTTCTGCAGGGCATCTATCTCCGTCTGTAGTGCAACAGCCTCATCGAAGGAAGCTTTTTGCATACGCTCCTGCAGGCGGGAGATGTTGTTTTGGATGCCCTCGATGGTGGTGAGGTTGTAGATCTTATTCTGCTCGGCAGAGCCTGCACCACCCGTATTTGTGGGGAGGGTCTCTGCGAGCGGGATCGTCGGAGCAGGTGCTTTTGCTGTGGTGGTGCCTTTGAGCGCCTCCCGCTTGTTGATCAGCTTTTGGATCTCGCCACCTAGCTTGAGGTACTCATTTGATAGTCCGCCTACGGCTCCCTGCTCCTCCACGATAGCATTTTGCCGAGCTCGGAGCGCATCGATCTGCTGATTGATAGCGGTGATGTCTATCATCTTCTGCGCCGTCTCGGAGGGCTGCGCTGGTGGCTCTGCTGCCTTGTCACGCAGACCGAGGAATTCGCCCAGCTTACGGCAAGCCTTGTCAATAGGTGCTAGGAGCTTGTCAAACCACTTGATCAAGTCCATAATGCCATCAGCTACAGCTCCGATGACCGTGCAGACGATCTCTAATTGCTTGGCAAACCACCCAAAGGCTATCTTGAGAGCTCCACCTACAATCTTACCAATGAGATCAAAAGCGGGCTTGAGACGCTCGTAGAGCATACTCCACAGCGCTTGTAGCTTGCCCCACGTTTCTTGCACCGACTGGCGAAAACCCTCGAAGTGATTGTACGCATAGACCACGCCTGCCACAAGCGCCGATATAGCGGTGACGACCGCTCCGATAGGATTGGCACGGAGTACGGCGTTGAGCCCCTTCTGAGCGACAGTGGCGACAGTTGTCTTGATCGAAAAGCCCTGAAGCATTTTGCTAGCAGAGGAAACAAGCGGGATAAGCCCCGAGAACTTGCTCACCTGCTCGCCTATGATCCCCGCCATCGGCAGGAGCGACCCCGAGAGACTGCTCATCGAGATGAGTACGTCGTCAATCTTGGCACGCGCCACCTCCATCTTGTGCGCCCAGGTATCGTTGCGTATCTCCGCCTGCTCCATGGCGGAGTTGGTACCGGTGACCGCCGTCGTCATCTCCTCGACAGCGTCAGCGTTGGAGAGGAGGAACTGCGCTGCCACCATGTTCTCACGGCCGAAAGCCTTAGCGAGGAAGGTGGTACGCTCTACGGGGCTCTGCATCTTGTCTAGCTCCTCTTGGATAATCTTCAGACCACCAGCGAAGCCCGTCTGCGAGATGTCAATCCCCAGCCTCGTCTGCATGGCGACGAGCATGTTGCGCATAGCGGTACCTGCCTCGGCTCCCTTGGTGTTGTTTTGGGCAAGAACCTCCAGTGCGCCTGCCGTCTCTTCAATTGAAACACCCGCCGCATTAGCAGCCGCACCTGCTACCTTAAAGCTCTCGGAGAGGTCGACCACCTCAGCACCGCCAGCCCGCGAACCAGCTGCGAGGACGTTGACCACACGAGATGCTTCAGACGTCTCCATGCCAAACTGATTGATCGTCCCCGCCACAGCATTGGCAGCGTCCTCAAGAGGCAGGGCACCCGCCTGAGCTAGCGTGATGGTCTCACGCTGTAGCACCTTGAGCGACTCGATGGGGGCGTCGATCTGACCTGCGAGGATGGCAAACGCCCGAGCTGACTCGCTCGCGCCTAGTCCGCTAGCCTTGCCCACGTCTCGTGCTGTCTGCTTGAGATCCTTCAGCTCATCGCCTACAGAACCCGTGATGGCGGAGAGGTCGGCCATAGACTGTTCAAAGTTCACAGCTGGCGCAGCGAGCTGACCGAGTGTCTCGCCTACCATCTGCACCTGCTGGATGAGGCTAGTCAGCTCGATGTTGCGTATCGACTTGTCTACGGAGTCAAAGGCTTCTGCGCCCTTCTGTCCCGTCTGCTGTGCCTCCTTGCCAGCCTCTTCGAGCTTGTTGTCTAGCTGATCGACTGCTTCTTGCGCCTTGCTCGTGTCGAGAGGCACCTTGTGGGGCTGCTGCGCAGTCTCGGTTGCCTCTTCGAGCTTGTCCTTTAGGTCGCTGACAGCTTGCTCCGCCTGCGTGGTGTCGGCAGAGAGATCGACGGGGTGCTGCACCTTGTCTATGGTCTCTTGTATCTTGTTGCCCAGCTGGTTGAGGGCAACGGTCGCTTTGGCTATGTCCGCCTTGACCTCTATGCTGTAAATCTCGTTCATGGTGTGGGGGCTCTTGGCTGTTAGCTAATGGCTAATCTCTAGTAGTGTCGTGAGGGTGAGGTGGGTATGTAGTAGTTGGTCGCGCCGCCCCCACGGTTGAGCATCCAGATAGCCCCCTCGAGGGCATCGGGCGCATCGTCGTGTATGCGACTGCCTGGCTCGATAGAGAGGAGCTGGTCAATGAGGATGTCTATGCCGGTGGAGCGGTCGCAGAAGGTGATGAAGCCACGCTCGAAGAGTGGCTGCATCGCCTCTATACGGCTAAACTTGTCGGGCTTCTTGCGCCGGTCAGGGGTAATCGGTATCTGCCGTCCTCCCCGTGCGGAGCCTTCCTTTTGGAACTCATCGAGGAGGAGGTCTTGGATGAAGTTAGCCTCCATGTAGTAGCGTATGGGTACACGCCCGTCGATGTAGTTGTCTATGTCGTAGTGCCAGGCGACCATCTCTGAGACGCTCGTCTGAGCTGCATAGCAGCGAAGTATGTGGTAGTAGCCCTCGTGCGTCTTGCCGACGACGACAGTCGCCTTGTAGTCGTTCTTCGTGGTCGCCTTGAAGGAGGGGTCGGTGTAAGCCACTATGTGGCGGTACTCACGCAGACGCAGGGGCTTGGCATAGCGTATCCAGTCACGCTTGAAGACGCTCCCCTCGGTCACCGGGTTATTCATATACTCCTTTTCGAAGTTGCGCTCGCCCATCGTCTGGCGCAGCTCGCGGATCTCAGCGAGAGAGTAGTTGTCCGCCCACGAGGGCTTCCCATCCTTGTCTAGTATGTTCACCACGCTGTGGTGTATGCCCTTGGTCTGGGCAAAGGTGGCTAGTATGCTCGTCTTGCCAATGCGGTTGCCCACCAAAATAAATCGTCCACGCCCAGCCGCCATCGTGCCAAAGAGTGCCGTCATCATCCACTCGTAAGCTTGGCGCACACGCGCCTCGTTACGGCATAGCGCATCGTCGTCGATATCGTCTATGAGGATGTAGTCGGGTCGCTGTCCACGCTTCTTAAGTCCTCGAGGCGACTGCCCCCGCCCGAGAGCCACGAAGGAGGTGCCGTCTGACGTGGAGAAGCGCCCCGTCTGCCACTCCGCTCCTGGGTCTGTGCGCAGGCCAAAGTCTCGCTTGTAGGAGTCATTGCTCGAGAGCTCCGCCTGCAGGTCACCTAGGAGCGCCGTGGCTGCCTCCTCGCTCTTGGAGACGACCACCATGTGCCTGAAGGCTCCCTCGCCTCTAGCCAGTAGCCAGAGCGGTATGAGACAGCCCAGGTGGGATGACTTAGCATGTCCACGCGCCCACTCAAAGAGCGCTCTCGCCCGCTCCTCGCTAGCTATCCAGCGTGCCGCCTCAACCTGAAAGGGTGCTGTGGGCTTGCTCGCTAAGTGGGGAAAGTAGGTCGCCACAAAGAAGGCGTAGTCACGCTTAGCGCGTGCTATGCGAGCGTCACGGTCTGCCTCGCTCTCGCTAAAGGCGAAGCCGTGGCTGGTGATTTGGCTGACACGATCTTGCCAGCGGTCGAGGAGCTGCTTATTTACTCGCTTCATCGTTTTGGAGGCTGTTGGCTGTTAGCTCTTGGCTGTTGGCTAAAAGCTAATGGCTAAAGGCAAAAAGCTAACTATCTAGTGGATTGTCAGTGGCTATGAGGTGGTGGAGGTAGGAGTCTTGGAGGGAGGTGAGGCGCTGGAAGAAGGCTTCGTCGAGCTTGAGCGTACCAGCGTTTTGCATAAGCCAGTCACCGAAGTCGCTGAAGGCTAATATGACATCATCGACGGTGATGCCCTTCTGCAGCTCCTTGACCTGCTTGCAGATCTTAGAGATGGCGTCAGCATTGCCCGCAGGGTCTCCCTCGTCGATGAGTATGTCTAGCTGTCCTAAGAGCTTCTGATAGAGCGCACGAGGCGAGAGCATCGTCGCTTGACGCTTCTCAGCCCAGGCGCCACGCTGCTTCCAGCGTGTAAGCGTCTGAGGAGTAGTCCCCAGACGCTTGGCGATCTCCTTGAGCGGTATGCGCTCCTGGATGTAGAGCCGCATAGCGAGCTCGTACTTGTCGGGATCTTTAGGTCGCACGGATATTCAATTAGTAATTAGTAATTAGTCATTGCTTAGCTGTACCGTCGTAGCATCTCGGCTCGCTCTTCGGCGGTCGGTAGTTGGGGCTTGGGCAGAGCCTCGTCCCACGGTAAGGGCATCACCTCGCGGAGCGTCACACCCTCCTTGAGATGCGGTGCCAGCGCAGCGTACACGAGCGTGCGCGTCTGCTCCCACGTGGTGCGATAGTCCCGCGTCCAGCTCGCCTCGTACCGCTCGACGATCGCCTGCCACTCGCTCACTGTGAGCTCGCAAAAGGCTTCTGGCGACAGACCCACATCGACGACAGCACAAGCGAGAGCCTCTAGAATCATGCTAAGCGTATAGCTGCCATTTCGTCGGGCGTCAGGTCGCAGGCTAGATCATCCACCGTCTCGTACGGATAGGTGTAACCGCCACGACGCTGACCACTCTTGAGGATAGCGTGCAGGAGCACCAGCGTATCGCTCAGGTTGTCGCTCGTGATGTCCGTAGCCTCGCGACCTGTGATGCGGTGGTACTCTAAGAATGCGCCCATCGTGATGATCACGGGATAGCGCTGCCCCTGGATGGTGATCTCCTCAGGAGCCGTCGGAGTTGACTTCGTTGTCTTCTTGTCCATTGGTTAGTACTTGTTGGATTGTTAATTCTAAGCGCAAAGTTAAGCTTCACACCCTCTACATACCAACTACTTACCACTCTTGTTTACAATAGCTTGCGGTTGCACACACACTGCCCGACCTTTGCACACAGAGATCATCACCCACCCCATGCTAGAACTAATCATCAACGACGAGGCGGTCATCAACGATCGTGGCTGGAGACTGCTCAACAGCGGTCTAGACCACACGCGGTACGATAAGAACCCCCTCCTCCTACACCAGCACGACACAGACCAGATCGTAGGTCACTGCACCGGGCTGCGCATCGAGGGTACACGGCTCATCGGCGCTTTCGAATTTGACGCAGACCCCGACAGCCAGGCCGTCAAGGAGAAAGCGACCAACGGCTCCCTCCGTGGCGTCTCACCAGGGCTCTACATACGTGATATGGAGTTTGCCCCCGAGGGCGACACCGTCACAGACTGGGAGCTCCTAGAGGTCTCGCTCGTCACATTACCGTCCAATCCCAGTGCCGTCAAGCTATACAGCCAGCAAGGCACAGCCCTCTCTGACGAAGAGGCAAAGCAGCATATCGTCCAACTCAAATCTAACTACACCATGCCAACCCCAACCCCCAATCCCCTCACGCCTCAGACGCTCGCCCTGCTAGGACTAGGCGACAGCGCTACCCTCAGCGACATTCACCAGGCGATCACCCAGCTCACCGCCGAGCGCGACAAGCTTCAAAAAGAGCTCACCGACCTGCACCACGAGGCAGGCGAGGCACTCATCCAGTCAGCCATCGACGCAGGCAAGATAGACGCCTCACGGCGAGAGTCCTTCGCACAGCTCTACGCCACCGACCCCGAGCTATGCAGCAACATACTAGACGCCATCCCAGCGCCGCAGTCACTCGCCAGTCTGCTCACCAGCAAGGCACAGCCCGGACGCTATGACGACGACTGGGACGCGCTAGACCGCAAGGGACTACTCGCACAGCTACGTGCCGACGATCCCGAGCTCTTCGCCCAGAAGTTTCGCCAGCGCTTTGAAAACAGCAGATATCTAACCTCTAAATTCTAACCTCTAATTTCTAACCCCATGTCACTCCTCACAGAAGTATGGATCAACTCCATCGTCGAAGGACTCTTCGCCGACAATAGCTTCCTCGCCCGCTCCGTAGACCACTCAGACTTTGTGGACAACAAAGTCGTCCACGTCCCCAATGCAGGCGCTCCCAGCAACGTAGAGATGGATCGTACCACCCTGCCCGCTGCCATCAAGCGGCGCACCGACGTAGACCTCTCATACGAGCTACACGAGTTCACGACCGATCCCATCCTCATCAACCACGCCGAGACCGTCGAGCTATCCTATGACAAGCGCAACAGCGTCCTCGCCATGGATCGTGCCAACCTCCACGAGACCGTCGCCGAGTACATCCTCTCGCAGTGGATGCCCACCAAGGCTGCCAGCCAGCAGAAGGTCACTACCAAGGTCACCTCTAGCGACATAGCCCAGCTACAGAGAGCCTTCAACAAGGCTAAGCTTCCCCAGCTCGGGCGCGTCGTACTCCTCAGCGCAGACGCCTACAGCGACCTACTCGAGTCCCTAACCAACAATCAGTCCAGCGCCTTCCTAGCCTGTGCCGACGCATCCAAGGGTGTCGTAGGCAGTCTCTACGGATTTGACTTCCTGGAGCCACGCTACGCACTCAAGGGTGCACTCGGACTAGCTTGGCACGACAAGTACGTAAGCCGTGCGCTGGGCGACGTCAAGCTCTTCGATAACCCCGACTCAGCCACCTACTACGGCAGCATCCTCTCATTCCTGCTACGTGCTGGAGGTGCCAAGATGCGCTCCGACGAGGTCGGCGTCATAAGCCTAGTAGACTCAAGCACCGCCAGCAACTCAAGCTCCACGCCTTCAAGCGACCCCAAGGAGCAAAACGAAGACCACATGGGCGTCTAGACTTACTAGAAATTAGAGGTTAGAAATTAGAGATTAGACATCTACTCGTCTCAGTCCCCTCTCTAACCTCTAATCTCTAACTTCTAATTACTCATTGACTATGATCAAACGCAACAACCCCGGCAACATACGCCCCACACGCAAGAAGTGGCAAGGAGAGATCACCCCGCCAGGCTCTCCCTTCTGCCACTTCGCCACCCTCGAGCTAGGCTGTCGCGCCATGCTCAAGCAGCTACGCAAGTACATCATCACACACCGCTGCAACACCATACGCAAGATCATCGCCCGATGGGCTCCCCCCAGCGAAAACAACACCGAAGCCTACATCTGCACCGTCGCCAAGACACTCGGCATCAGCCCCAACGAGCCCCTCACCGCAAACCGCGACACCCTCATCGCCCTAGCCGCCGCCATGACCATCGTAGAGCACGGCAAGAGCGTACCACAAGAGACCTGGCAAGCTGCCTACAAGCTCCTCTAACTTCTAATCTCTCACTCCCATGCAACTCCTCTACAACGCCCTCTTCTTCCTCCTAGGATCAGCCTTCGGCTACCTTCTATGCTATTGGCTACAGACACGACACCTGCGCAAGCAGATGGACGCCACGCTCCAAGCCGTCAACTACATCAAAGCCGAGCTCCTACGCATCGAATCAGCCTACAACGACACCAAATGATGGACATAGCCGAAATCATCGTCGCACTCATCTCTGGAGGCGTCATCACATCTCTCGTCAACCTCATCATCAACCGCTCCAAACAGCGCAAAGACAATCTCACAAGCCACAAGGAGACACTCGAGATGCTCCTCTCAAGCTACGAAGAGCTCATACGAGAGCGCACACAGCTACTCAAAGAACTCTCAGACCGAGAGGACACACGCCCCGCCGAGCCACAAGAAGACCCCAACGCCCCCACGCTATGATCCCCGCATTGGTAAGAGCCATACACCAAATCTTGTACCTTTTACCTTTTACTCTACTCCTCACAGCCTGCGCACCGCGCCAGACTGTACCCATCAAGACAACCACCACAACAGCCTCCACAGCATTACACAACACCCGCGATACACTCATCATACAGGACAGCGTCATCATCGACAACAGACCCGACACCGTCCGCCTACGAGAGGTACACTACCGCACACGACTCACCCACACACAAGACACTATCACACACTACGACACCATCCACACCGAGATACCCGTACCCATGGAAGTAGTCCGAGAGGTACACCGACTCCGCTGGTGGCAACAAGCTCTCACCTACACAGGAGCCATCGCCATACTACTCGCACTCTATCGACTAGCACGACTCCTAAGACTCATTCACTAACTACTCAAACTACTCATTATGCCAACTACCTACCTCAACGGATCAGACATCACACTCCTCATCGAGCGAAACGGCAAATGGATCCCCACACTCGGAGCCAAATCCCACAAAATAGCCGGTAAGTCCAACTCCAAAGAAATCATCGACAAGGACACCACCAACTCCCTCTACAAGACCAAGTCCGTCAACTCCCTCGAGATCACAATCACCGTAGACGGCTTCGTCAAGATCGGCAAAGACGAAGCCGGCATCATCGCCTCCGAGCTATTCGCACTCTACAAAGCAGGCAAGCCCGTCAAGCTACGCTACGGCTACCGCAACAACGCACCACAAGGAGCCACCTACGAGGAGGGCGAATTCATCATCGACTCCATCGAAGAGACCCACCCCGCCAAGGAAGAAGCCACCTACAACGCAACCTTCTCCAACACCGGCGAAATCAAAACAGTCAACGCCTCCACCACATCCAAGTAGTTCCATCTACACCTAGGACATAACACAGCTACAAGGCGAGAAAGCTACAAAAAAAAAGCTCCCCTCGCCTCACGTAGGAGACTCTCACATCCATCCTACGAACAAAGGTGCCAAGACACCACGACAAGGAGAGCAATAGCTCTTGTGTCGGTGTCTTGGCACCTCGTATTATATATTGATGTGAGAGTGCCACAAAGATACAACTAATACGCAACTTAACCGCAATTTCTTCGTGGCAAACTATCATTTAACCTACACCCAAGCCCCCTTGCCATTTCAAGGGCAGAAGCGATTCTTCATTCAGCAATTCGCTCGGCAGATAGCTCAATACCCATCAGACTCCACCTTCATAGACCTCTGCGGAGGATCTGGACTACTCAGCAGAGTCTGCAAGGATATACACCCCTCCGCTCGTGTCCTATACAACGATCACGACCACTACTCCGATAGACTCGCTCTAATACCTCAGACCGAGACTATACGCCAGCGATTACTCCCCCTAGTGGCTCACGTTCCTCGTTCCAAGCGCATCGATCCAGCCACCGCACACCGCATCTGCAATGTGCTACACACCTGCCAGCAGGACGGTCTATTCCTAGACTTCACGACCATATCCACCTGGCTCCTATACACGATGCACTACTGCGACTCTATCGATGATCTCTCTGGCAGGTCGCTATACAATAGCATTCCGACCACTCCGATAGCACCCGCTAGAGATTATCTGGCAGGCCTAGAGGTAAGACACACTGACTACAGACACCTTATCTCCGAGTTCGGCAACGACCCAAAGGTCATCTACCTCGCAGACCCACCATACCTAGCGACCAACACCAACCAATACCAGACTGGCTGGAGACTGGAGGACACATTAGAGCTACTAGGACATCTCAATGGCAAGCAGGTCATATACTTCACCTCAGCCCGAGGTGACCTAGTACCCATACTCGAGTGGGCAGAGAGCACACTCAATGCGCAGAATCCATTTAGCAGAGCGACCAAGCACCTACGACGTAACACTACCAACGCCAACAACCACTACACAGATATAATGTATGTCGTGCGATAAGAGCTATAATTGGACGCTCTCAGAGCTTCCACAGAAGAAGTCTGGCACCGTATTTTCATGCTTCGCTGGGGGCGGTGGCAGCTCGATGGGATACAAGCTAGCTGGCTATGACGTCATCGGGTGCAACGAGATAGACCCACGCATGATGCAGGTCTATCAGCGCAACTTAGCTCCTAGACTGACCTACTTGGAGCCTATACAGACTCTCGTGAGACGTGATGACCTACCTCCAGAACTATACCATCTAGACATCCTCGATGGGTCGCCCCCCCGCTCGACATTCTCAATATCAGGACTGAGAGAGCGCTCGTGGGGTGTGCGCAAGCACTTTCGCGAGGGGCAGTGCAAGCAAGTCCTGGATACGCTATTCTTTGATTTCATCGCACTTGCTCGCAAGCTCAGGCCAAAGGTCGTAGTCGCAGAAAACGTCAAAGGGCTACTTATGGGATCTGCCAAAAGCTACGTAGACCGTATATATAAGGAGTTCAACGCAGCTGGCTACAACGTGCGACACATCCTCTTAGACGCCCAGTATATGGGCGTACCGCAGAGACGGGCTAGAGTGTTTTTCTTTGCATTTAGGGAGGATTTAGCACCCATTAAACAGCCGCTAAAAGTCTATTCAAGCAGCCGAGTAGTCACCGCCAAAGAGATCTCAGACTACCAGGGGCGAGAGATCAAGTCCGCAATCGCTCGATGGTTATGGGAGCATAGAGCCGTAGGAGATCGCACGCAGGCAGATGCCAGTGTCAGACTGCGCAATAAGAGGAGTAGCTATAATCATGCGTACGTGTACGCAGACAAGGTTTGCCCGACCCTACTAAGCAAGTCTGACTGCCTCATGCACTTCTCACAGCCCCGCTATCTGAGCCAGGCGGAGGTCTGCAAGATCTCCTCATTCCCCCTAGACTACGACTTCTGCGGGCAATCCCCGCACTACATCTGTGGCATGTCCGTACCGCCACTAATGATGTATCACGTCGCCTGCGCCATTAGGCAGTATATTCCTCTCTAAATAGGCGATATTACTTGCGTAGGTGAAAAAGTTTTCGTATATTTGTCATAGCAAAGGAGGGATACCCACCTGAGCTAGAAACAGATTACAAACCAAGCAACAAAACATAGTATGACACTACAAGAGATCAAGGCAGAGCTAGAGGGCTATAAGCTAGAGGATATGGACATTGAGACGCTGATGGTCACCAGTAGACAGGCCAACAACTACTGCATCAATCTTCACCGCTCAGCTCGAGAAATGAAGGACTACGACATATCTGGGATGCCCTTCGGCGGTGGCTTTGTGTGCGACCAAGTAAACGACGCTAGGCGCAACCTCTGTAGCTTAATAGAGGCTCAGGCACAGTTGTACAGCGACTTCTCCAAGCGACTAGACGCAGAGATGGCTAGACGTCAGACAATCCAATGATGACACGACTATGACCGCACAGGAGATACAGCAGGAGATAGGGAGGCTTCGCGAGGAGCAAAAAATCACCAAGTACAGAGTTATCAAGGACGGCGTGATGAGTGGCACGACCGCCATAACCAACTTCGAGAGTGGTGCGCAGACCGCTCAGATTACAACCATCGAACGCTATCTAGACTACCTCGGCTACACGCTGACTGTCGTCCCCAAGTAGGACGACAACCACGATAACCACGAGAGAGGAGTGCCACCACCACGGCACCCCTCTTTTTCTGTTTCTGGACGATAGGGCTGATACCATTTTGTCACTCTGCCTAGACGGAATTTCACCACCTCTTAAATTGTACTTTTTGTTTTTCTGACCATATTAAGTAGGCAGATAATTTTGTAGTATATAAAATTCTTTGTATCTTTGCAGTAGCAAAGGGGGAGAGATACCCCATAAAACACAAAGACTATGAGAGGACATATATCAGGATACCCACTAAGCTCTTCCAAAGTTTACACAGGCGAGGGCGAGTTCTTCAGGACTGATGGTTGCGTATGGGTAAAACTGCCAGACGGCAGAGAGGCGAAAGTAGAATATACCAGCAAGGCTCTAGAGGAGATATCAAACATCGTAGGGGGGCTAACGATTGAGAAGAGAGACCTCTTAGAGGAGTTCGTCTCGAAGCAAGTAGAGATTGCAGAGAAGCTGGCTTGCGGGGACTTAAAACAGCCAATTAGCAGTGGAGCTCCATTGTTCTACTGCTCAATCATCGATGAGGAGGCAGAGCGTGCAGAGGAGGAGAAAGCGATAGCTCGTAAGGAAGCTATGAAGCGTGGAACAGCGATATACGTAAGATTTGGAGCTATGCCAAAGGACGGCAAATCTTACAACTACCGAGACAACATCACAGAGGACGGGGTAAGCGTTTTCAAGGCTGTGCTAAGCGAGGACAAGTCGCAAGTATGGATCAACATACACTCACAGCACGCACTCGGCACCTACCTAACCGTATGCGACAGACAACTCTATCGGGTGTACGGCAACGTAATCGGGGAGGGATCAGACGGGGAGCCTTGCATCAAGGTTACGAGAGCGATCAAGATCAAGGACGCAGAAATCGAAGTGTATTCAGCATCAGTAGACGAGTAGATTATGACAGCAGAGGAGATACAGATAAAGGCAGGACGGCTCCGTGAGGAGTTGGGGTTAAGCAAATATCGAGTGGCGCAGGACGGGGTATTCAGCTCCGTCAATGTCATTACACGCTTCGAGACGGGCGAGCAGACAGCCCGTCTCAAGTCTGTTGAGCGTTATTTGGACTACCTCGGCTACAAGCTGGAGATAGTCCCCAAGTAGACGACCGCCACGACAACACACGAGAGAGGAGTGCCACACACGGCACCCCTCTCAATGTTTTTGGGCGATAGGGCTGTTGCCATTTTGTCACTTCGTTTAGATGGCGATTTACCACGCCTCAAATTGTACTTTTTGTTTTGTCGGATTGTACTTTTTGTTTTTCCGACCATAATAGGGGCTGCGACCCATCGTGTAGTAAAGTTTTTTGAATGGCTCTAAATCCAAA
>OLNQ01001590.1_pt1 | contig 21357 bp, 17 predicted proteins | sample 1672821 | NCBI WGS metagenome assembly OLNQ01 (sample SAMEA3136727, study PRJEB25190) | human gut metagenome | biome: human gut; feature: human-associated habitat; material: faeces | place: Austria | collected 2013 | reverse complement strand
CGTCCGGAGCAGGGCGAGCTCCACTCCAAATTGCATTTTGGAGTGGAAAATACGACCTGAGAAGAGGAGGACGGAGATATGATGCTTGTCCAGTAGTGCGGAGAAGCTCGCGGTGTCTGGCGTGTAGAAGATGGGCTTGCCCCCGACGGTCATCCTCGTGGCTGGCTGCTCAGTCTCGACGAAGCCTACGACGTAGAGCCCTTTGCCCTGATAGGAGTTGGAGAGCTTGTCGGCCAGCTGTGAGGACTTGTCGTTCACTCCAAAGATAAGAGCTGGCGTACGGCTCATTGTTGTCGGCGCACCATTGAGCACACTCCAGATGAACTGCACGACAGTCCGAAAGCCCGTTAGGAAGAAAAGAGTGAAGAGAGTATCGATGACGAAGTATAGGACGCCAAAGAGCCACTCACGCGAGAGAATCCCTAGGACTAGGCTCAGCACGAGTGCTTTGCTTAGTGAGAGCCATAGATAGTTGAAGCCGTAAGAGAAGGTGCGGATGCGTATAATCCCTTTGTAGACTGGGAAGAGGAGCAGGACTAGTAGTGAGATACCCGCAGAGAGGATTGCGAACGAAAGGGTCGGGTGCTCCATACCGGTGTACTCAGCGACGGCTTCGTGGAAGTAAACGCCCGTCAGCGTCAGAAGCACGTAGCTAGAGATGAAGACTGCCGATAGTGAGGCGATGACGCTCAGTGCTACATCGATGAGCGCGATGATGCGGTAGTTGACGTAGCGACTACCCAAGCATTTACGTAGGAATTCCTTAGTCTTCATGGGAAACAAGCGTCTAGTGTTTGAGGGGGGGGGGGGCAGGCTTGCATAAGGTGGCGGAATATACTGTTTTTCTTTCTAACTTTACTATGAGATTGGTACTCAAGTTTCGGGTGATTCGTGGCTAGGTGAAGAGCGTTTCATTGCGACTCATGAGTGCACGTATGGGCTCTTCGTAGCGAGCATACGTCTTAGCTGAGGAGATAGTTCTGCGAAAGCGTTCTATCCGATGAGTATCCGTACCGACGAAGCTGTAGAGACCCCTCTCGAGTAGTTGGCGAGCACGCTGTGCAACCTGCTCACCGTACATACCAGTGAGGCTGAAAAGGTTGAGCTGGAAAGCACAACCCGCAGCTCGCAGACGACTATACTCGGCATCGTTCATGTAGAGGTATCGCTCTGGATGAGCCAACATCGGGATGGCTCCTGCCGAGATAACGCCCTGGATGAGCCGATAGAGGTCTAGAGGAGCGCCTACAAAGGAGGTCTCGACGAGCAGGTAGTTGCTGTTTCCTAGGGTTAGGAGTGGCTTCGCAAGGTGAGCTTCGAAGCCTTCGTCCAGCATATGCTCAGCGCCAAGCGTGAGCGGTATGTCCAGGTCTGCCAGATTAGGGAGCAGTCGCTCTAGCTCTTGCTGGAGCGTGTTGCTGTCGTTGTTCGGGTAGCGTCTGTAGATGTGTGGCGTAGTGACGACACGCTTGATGCCGACGGAGCGCATCGTCTCGAGCAGCTGTCGGGTCTCGTCGAGCGACCGACTTCCATCATCGACCGCAGGGATGAGATGACAGTGTATGTCTGTCATGCCCTCGAGCCAGCCGGCAGCAATGATGTCTACCTTCTTATGCTTTGCGAACCACCACATAATCCCTGGAGAAAGGTTGAGACCTGCTTATCTAAGTTTCTACTTATGCTCCTCATCAGAGCCATAGCTGCCATAACTACCATAACCGTAGCTTCCGTAGCCATAGCCATACGAGGAGGCACCCACACCCGCATCGTTAAGGACGAGGCAGAGACCCTTGAGCCTTTTCTCACGATAGAGGGACTCCAGCTCGGGTAGCAGACGACGAGGCAAGTGGTTCTCACGAACGACCATCACAGTGATGTCCGCCAGATGACTGATGACTCTGGTGTCTGCAAGATTGAGTACCGGAATCGTGTCCAGGACGATGTAGTCAAAGTTTTCATCAGCGTACCGCAGCAGCTCCTCAAAGCGTGGAGACATAAAGAGCTCCGTCGGGTTGGGCGGTACGGGGCCACTAGGCACGACACTTAGCATCTCCGACTGGGTTGTGGCACAGATGACCATCTCTGGATTTATCCTGCTGTCGGACAGATAGGTGGATAGCCCCTGCTGTCCCATTTGATGCCTACCGATTGCCTTCGAGAGCGTATTCTTTCGGATGTCGCAGTCGACTAAGAGTACACGCTTGCCCGACTGTGCCAAACTTAGAGCCAAGTTTGAGGAGGTGAATGTCTTTCCTGAGCCAGGGATTGCGGAGGTGACTAAGATTCGCTTGACAGACTCATCACGGTCTGGGGCGAGGAAGGAAATATTGGAGCGGATTACCGTGAAAGCCTCTGAGACCACACTACGTCTGTGATGTCCGACGATAAACATACGAGAGGCCTGGTCTACGACCTCGCTTCGCTCCTTACTGTCTAGTCCTTCTAGCTGCTCCTTGATTTGCGCCTCGACATGCTTGACGTAGCGTCTAGATGCCTTGTAGTGTGGTACCTCTCCAAGGAGCGGAATCGTGGTGTAAGTCTCCAGGTCCGCCTTGCCACGCACCTTATTATTTGCGACACTACGTATATATATTACCGCAGCTGGGATGAGAAGCCCGAGAAGTAGCGCAGCAAGCATGATGATTGGGACGCGGGGACTGACTGGCTCGGCAGGACCTGTCGGCGCTTGGATAAGTCGAGCGTTGGACTCCGCAGCTTCGATAGATAGGGCATTCTGCTCCCGGACATTCAGAAGAAAGAGGTAAAGCTCCTCCTTAATCTTCTGCTGGCGGTAGATACTCCCCACGATTCGCTCCTGCATCGGGACGGAGGTTATGCGCCCCTTGTAGCTAGACTGCTCAGCGAGTATGCCCTGGCGCTCTACTTCGAGGGTCGAGATGAGGTTCTCTATAGAGGTAATGATAGAGAGACGCTGAGCGGCGAGCTGGGTGTTGAGCTCCTGGACGAGCGGGTTCTGACTACTAGAATTGGTCTGCAGCTGGTTTCGCTTGAGAAGAAGCTCGTTGTACTTCGCAATGGCTGCTTCGATAGCTGGTGAGGCGATGCCCACGTTGGCTGGGATGAGCGACTCCATCTGACTCTTGTCCTTGAGATGTCCCTGGACGAACTGTGCGACGGAGATTCCATTATTTAGCTCGACAAGTCGCGCCTTGACCTCAGAGCTCCCCTTGATATACTCCTGCGCCTCTGCTCCTATGTCAGCTATCTGTTGCGACTGCTTGAAGTCTTCAATCTCCGCGTCCACCTGTCCTAGCTCGGAGCTAATAATAGCTAGGCGCTCATCGACAAAGCGCTGGGTGCTCTCGGCTATCTTCACCTTGTCCGAGCGTTCTAGCTCTGTGTACACAAGAATGAGCGTAGAGAGGAAGTCCTCAGCGAGCTGCGGACTGCTCGACTGTATTGTGAGCTTAATAACGGAGGCATCCTTCTGCTGGAGGGAGACCTGGAGGTCTCTCATATAGCCACGGACGACATCCCCGAAGTTGTCCTTCTGCACCCGCAGCACCTCGTAAGTTGGGAAGTTGCTGTAGTATGGTGTGTTCTCTACGACTATCTTGCCAATGGGGGTGGCTATGGTATCTCCTAGTGTCGCCACGATAGGTCCTTGCACCTTGCCAGTCAGAGAGCTCTTGATATCGTAGAGTAGCACTTGGTTGTCCGGGTCATCTTTGTCCAGCTTGGCACGAAGTGTAATCTTCTCATCTGGATCCGCATTGACGAAGTGGATAGCGATAGGCGATTGCCTATAGAGGTCTCTCTCCCGCAGACCAGACCTGTAGCGGTACTGCACGTCTAGTCCCAGACGTCGCACCGTCTCACTGACGACACGCTCAGTGCCCAGGATGATAACCTGGTTGGACACCTCATCGCTGTAGGAGTGCTTGTCCCCGGTGAACTGAGCCAGCTTCTCTATGGCGGAGTTGATGGAACTCTCGCTCTTGATGAGAAGGCTCGCAGATCGGCTATATTGGTGCGTCGAGGACTGGATGTATAGGAATCCCAGTGCGAGGCAAATAAGAAGCGACAGCAAGATGAAGAGCCAGTTGGCCCTAAAGAGCGTCAGGAGGTCGCCTAGCGAGAACGTGCTGACCTCCTCTGCGGAGCGCATCGGCTCCTGCTGAGTAGAAGATGTGGAGTATTCCATACTATAAGTCGTGCTACTGGTAGAGAGGTAAGGCTCGAGAGCGATTACTTCTTCTGATTAGCTACAATAGTGGCGATAAAAGTGGTCAGCGAGGTCGCGGTGCTGACGACGCTTAGCCAGGTGCCTACGTTGTTGTTAGGATTGATGCTCGCTGTCTGTGCCTTGGCACTGTTCGGCTCGACATAGACGATATCGCCCTGACGGAGGAAGTAGCAGGGAGAGTCAAAGAGATTATTGCTCCTCAAATCGTGAGCGACGATGTAGCGCTCCCCATTGACCTCGCGAATAACCAGTACGTTATCCCGACGCCCCTGTATAGTTAAGTCACCCGCCATCGCAATCGCGTCTAGGATTGAGACCTCCTCGCTCATCATCGGGAAGGAGCCTGGGCGAGCCACTTCGCCCAGTACGGATATCTGCGCATTGAGCAGTGAGACCGTGACGGTGGCATCGTTGAGAAGTCCCTTGTCACGTAGCTCAGCTGCTATCTGCTTGTTGAGCTCCTGTCGCGTCAAGCCCTCCACATGGAGCCGTCCGAGTGAGGGGAAGGTGATACAGCCCTCATCATCGACGATGTAACCCTGCTGGGAGGTTGCTGCCGAGATGCCGAAAGCATTGTAGTAGCCCACCATAGGCAGGTTAAAGGGGTCGGAGAGCTCCCGATTCTTGGAGTTGACCGTAATGCCAAGCATATCCCCCTTGGCAATGCGTAGGACGGGGATGGTGTACTGACTAGGTGTGCTCGTAGGAGCATCCTGCAGGTAAACGATATCCCTCCGCGAGGCACACGAGGAGGTGAGCAGGAGCAGTCCCATCACGAGGGTAAGCCCCAGGAAGTGTAAAGTAGTGTGAACTATGCGGTTCATTCTGAGCGTGTCGTTACTTAATAGAGCGGTGCAGAGCTAGAGATGGGGGGGTAAAGTCCGACGACGCCTCTCTGGACAACTCTGCTAGCTAAGCAAAGGTACGGATAAAAACGAAACCACCAATAGAAACTCAGCTCCGCAAACAGGGCTGACGAAATTCCACACTGGCTCGCTACAATAATTTAGACCCGACTACATATCGAAACGGTGCTGTGGCGAGGGAAAAGTGTTTTCCACGTGGATATTTCGAAATACCCAGGTGGAGAATTTTTATTTTCCACGTGGGGAAGAAAAAATTCCTCGGAGGAATCAAATAAAACTTCGGAGGAAATGAATCACGCCCACGTGGAAAATAAAAAATATCCACGTGGAGATTTGAGATTCCCCACGTGGATATTCGAGAAAGGAGGGTAATTAGAGATTAGAGGTTAGAAATTAGAGGTTAGAAGTTAGAAGGCAGGGGGGACACATTATGAGACTGTTGCAAGAGTCAATAGTAAAGGAGACCTAAGCAACTCGGTGCTACGGTCTCCTAAACAACTAACGCTATGTAATAGAAGGCTTGCCCTCCGCACGCTGTCACTGAGCGGACTAGAGGGAGTGGCTCTCGGTGCGAGCTCTAGGACTCGGCACTGCCCTGTCGTCGCATCCAGTCAGCGTATCGCCTGACCACCTCTGAGATGTCCATATTGAGCACCTTGAGCTGTGCGAATAGCTCAGGTAGTCGCTCCTCCGTCAGCTCGCGGTAAGCCTCGTTGCGTAGGAGCATCTCGGCGGTGTCGGAGACAAAGAGCCCCAACCCTTTGCGCGGATAGATGAGTCCTTCGCTCTGAAGGTTTTCGTAAGCCCTGAAGATGGTATTGGCATTGGTCTCCAGCTCAGCTGCGAGCTGGCGCACGCTCGGAATCTGCGTCCCCGCGGGGTACTCGCCCGAGAGGATTTTCTCCTTGATGCGCTGCTCTATCTGAGCGTAGATGACTACTTGCGGATTAAAGCGTGGTGTGATCATGATCGATGGTTAAGGGGGAGGGAGGGGTTATGCCTTGACCTGCTTGCGTCGGAGCGAGCCGAGCCCGAGCCAAATCATCGCAAAGGCGTAGAGATAGATGGGTATCGTCATAGCGAGGAGCGAGATGCTGAGCTCACCCTGCTCGAACTCTAGTACCATGTAATGCCCTGACATGTCTGGACTTATGGTACAAATGTCTAGCAAATGCATCAGCATGCTAACGCCAAGCACCGAAAGGACGAATAGCCCGAAGCCAATCCCCATAAAGCGCAGGATGGCTCGTATCGGCTTGCGTGCCGAGATGAGACAGTAGATGTAAGTGGCATAGCTAGCCAGCTGCATAGAAATCATTAGACTTACCGCCCACGCAGAGTCCAGCGATGGCTTGCTATAGCCTAGAGGGTCTATGAGGACCTCTGAATATTGCGCAAGGACCTGCACACCATCGATGAGTGCCCAGAAGAGCATATAGATAGACCAGGCGACCATTCCTAGGATAGGCGTGATGATGTGCAGCACCAGCGTCAAGAGGATGAGCGATATGTACTTCTCCGTAGCTGAGGCGGGAATCTGTAGATAGAGAGGCGAGTAGTGACCGTTGACACGTTTGTTGTAACTAATCAGCGTCGCGGTAGAGACCGCGAGGAGGCCACAGTATAAGCAAGCGGTGTAAATGCCACGTGCATCTGTAGCATTGCCCCCCATCCCGAAGAGCATGCCGAGCAGAGCTGACACGATGACAGGCACGAATGCGGCGAGAAGACCAGCTGTAAGGATTTGAATCCACTGTCTATGGTGAAAGGCGAAGTCTAGCTGCAGAAGCTGTCCGAGACGCTTGAAGCTAAAGGAGCTGCCACCAGCCTTGGATGTAGTGGCGGTTGTGGAATGAGCAGATTTATTCATAGGAAGAGCGGTGCTTGCGTAGTGAGTCTATCTTGTGAGGGGGCGTGAGAGATGCTGTAGTACCGCCTCAGTATTGTACATAAGAGCGTTGAAAAAGAGCTCCATCGAGAAGCCTCCCGTCTGGGCTGTCTCCGCAGTGCGTGGTGCTACCACGACCTCACCCCATACGGAGGACTCGCTATACAGTGGCACTACGTGAGGTGCCTCGCTGGCGATGCCGCAATAGAAGGCGCTCTCGAGACGAGCAATTGTCTCGTTGCAGATGACCTGATTCTGATGAAGTATCATAAGACGATCTATCATTTGCTCTAGGTCGCGTACCTGATGGGTGCTGATCAGCACGGTCTGTTCGTCAGAGATGTGCTGGACGAGTAGCTGACGGAACTTGCTCTTCGACGGGATGTCCAGTCCATTAGTTGGCTCATCCAGGAGGAGGAGTGGCACGCGAAGTGAGAGCGCTAGCACGAGTGCCACTTTTTTCTTCTGACCCATCGACAGACGGCGCAGGTTATTTGTCGGCGGTACGTCCAGCTCTTTTAGGAGTTGTCGGGCAAGGAGTGCATCGTAGTGCGGATAGAATTGTCCCGCTCCGTCGAGGTACTGTGTCGCCGATGTAGCTGGGAGCTGCACCTCCTCAGGAAGATAGTACACCTCTTGCAGGAGTGACACCGAGCGCTCTCTGCTGGAGTGCCCGAGCACGGTGAGCGAACCGCCCTTAGCTAGGAGCAGTCCTGAGAGGAGCTTGAGGAGAGTCGTCTTGCCCTCGCCATTCTTCCCTAGTAGCCCCGTGATAGAGCCAGCGGGCAGTGTGAAGCTTAGCCCCTTGAAGAGCGGATGACTACCATAAGAGAAGCGTACATTCTGAGCCTGGATGACCAGACTCGGGGGAATCATTGTCGTTGTTTCTGACTGCATATCTGACTGCATATATAGATTACCGCTGAAGATTTCACTGTATTGTCTAGATAAGACACCACAAAGGTAGCGATATATTTTTAAATTGCAAGGCATCCAGGCGAAAGGGATTCCACCCCCTTCGCTCAGTCAGTCTCCGCAAATGGCTTGATTGCTACAGAACAATGAGGACAAGTAGCGCAAGTATCATCCCGATACAGGCTAACATGAGGAGCAGAATGGTGAGCCGCTTCTCCAGCGACCATGAGGCAGGGAGAGGTAGTTGTGTGACCCACTGTGTGAGCCGTGTGGTAGGCTCGGCGCTCTCGTCGGGAAGTGTGAGCTGACCTGTCGCAATCAGCTCCTGTATCTCTGGACGAAAACGCTCAGGCACCTCAACGATGAAGCCCCCGACATCGACGAAAGCGCTGAGCATACGTGCGCTGTAGCTGTTGCGTATCGTAGCAGGGATGCCATAATCAGCGAGCAGGTCTAGGAGATCTATCGCCTCTTGCTCGACTTGGTAAGAGGCAAGCTGTACCATTCGGTCGTCAGTCATACTGTGCTGGGTGGTCACTTGTTAGCGTAAGTGTGTCGTAAAGCTCCGGCAGTGGGAGCCAATGTCTCAGGTCTCGCTCCTCACGAATTGCCTGACGTATCGCAGTCGAGGAAACTTCTATCTGAGGTGCTTCCGACATGATTCGGATCTGAGCTGTGGGGTATCGGGAGGCAAGCTGCGATAGGTCGTGACCTCTCCGCGGATACACCACGAGCGGCACCTGAGCGACCAGTTCCTGATAGCGATACCACTGGGAGAGGGAGGCTAAGCTGTCGGCACCGATGATGAGACTAAAGGCGCAGTCCGGATAGTACTCCTGCATAGCCGTGATCGTCTCTAGGGTGTAATGCGGTGATGGTAGTAGCGACTCGATGTTGCAGAGACGGTAGCGGTCGTCCGACTGAATCGCACGCTCGATGAGCTCACAGCGGAGCTCATAGGAGAAAGCTGTCGAGGTCTCCTTGAGCGGGTTCTGAGGCGTAGGCAAGAACCACACTTGCTCCAGCCCCGACTGTTCGGGATAAGCCAAGAGGTAGTCGCAAAGAGCTAGATGCCCTATGTGCAGCGGGTCAAAGCTTCCTCCGAAGAGCCCCACGGCACCCCCACAGCCCCCTGAAGTTTCAAGGGGTGCGGGTCTTAGTTTCGAGGTCATCTCCATCGACCGTTCCATAGTCCAGCTGAGGGAGCTATAGGCAAGGGCTCTGCGACCTTAGTCGATCCAGAGCGTGTGCCACTTAGAGAGATTCAACTGCTGACGCACCTCCATCTGCTTGACTACGCGTCGTATAGACCGGATGCGTGTAGCCTCTCTATAAATAGCACAGTAGCTCTGCTCGACACGCTCTGAGAGCGAGTAAGCGAGCGGGTCCTGAGCCAAGGCTGGTGGTACGATGATAAGTAGCTGGTACTGCGTCTGTAGTTGCTGCATCTGCTGCTGGAAAGCTGTCGACCCTATCAGCCCAGGTGTAAGCTGCGTGTGGCAGACTGCTTTCTGGGGCTTGTCAGTCATCTTTTTGCTTGGCAGGTCAAGGGACCAGACACCACAAGAGACACCTCGCTGCTGTAGTGCTTGCTGTAGCTCGCAGACGAGCTGAGAGTGCGCCTTAACCCTGTCGGGCGTGGCGAGAAGTACGGTGCGCTGCTCCCCTTGAGGTGCAAGCGCTGTGGCAAGCTCCTCGAGGTTGGGATAGAGTGGTCTCCTACCCCAGCGAGCGCGCTTGAGATCTAGCGTGAGACGCTCACGCAGGAGCGTCGGCAGCTCTGAGAGGTAGTGGATTACCCCAAGGATAGCCCAGTAAATGTACATAAGGAAGAGCGGTAGGAGCAGTCCCAGCAATCCCATCCCAGCGATGACGAAAAGGTCTGGCTCTATCTCCCGCAGCTCGCGAGGTTTGTCTATAAGTTTAAACGGTGAGAGCCCAGCAGGAGGCACCGTACCGACGAATTGTCCCAGCGAGTCTACCTGTCCCTCGTCGGAGAGTTGCTCGACCCAGCCTAAACTATCGGTGACAATGTACATCTCATTGAGGAGGCTGAGACAGCGACGCTCAGAGCGGTTGGATAGTAGTTCGACACGCATCACGGATGAGAGCGGGAGGTCAGCCTTTTTCATCGTTACCTGCATCTCCGTCTCATAGACGTCTCGCGCCACAACAAGGGAAGTGTAGGTAATTGCCACCTCAGTGTATCGCTGGTCAATGTGATAAGGGAAGTGCTGCGTGGGGTCATCTAGGGTCACGGTCACGGGCCCGACGGGCGTTTCCTGCGTCGTACCGACTGGGATAACCACATCGTATGGCTCGTAGAGCGGCTGTCCCTGCACGACACCTGCGAAACCGCTCAGTGTGACTTGCTGTGGATGCACGGGGTCATCTAGACGAGCGATACAGTCCACCTTGTCCGTCGGCAGAAGATTGCCAAAGCGTACGATAATCGGTGTCTGATTATAGTAGTCCCGCATACCAAAAGGCGTCTTGACCCAGTAGTCCACCTGAAAGTCAATTCGCTTCCCCGCCTCCAGGACAGCCGTAGTCGTATTGAGCAGAGAGGCGATGTACTCAGGTGCCCACGGCGAGGTCCTGAATGCCGAGTCGCTCAGCTGCATCGTTGGCTCCGTCAGCTCGTGCGGCTCTCGTGAGGAGAGCTGCATATAGTAGGTCTGACGTCCTAAGGGACGGTACTTCACAATGCTACTACCCAGCCAGACGAAGAGGGCGATGGATAGGACAAACCAGTACCAGCGTCTCAGGAAGATAAGCAAGACTTGTGAGAAAGAGGGGCGGACGCCATACCCGTAAGAGGGCGCAGAAGAGCCAACCTCAGCTCCCTTGGTGTGCGATGAATGAGTCATAGTATAGTTGCTAGATAATGCAAAGATAAGAAAGTCCGCCCGATACCGCTAGAGGAGCAAGCCAGCGTCAATGCGACTGCGGGAAGGAGGGACTAGAGATGGGGGTAAAAGCTAATGAGTCGCCAGACGAGACGAAGAGTAGATAGGAGACGTCAGACGAAAGTTGCTTGCGCATCGCCTCGGAGCCCTCGTAACCCGATGCCATAAAGGCCGTCGCCAGGGCATCCGCCTCGGCGCAGGTCGGAGCCAGCACCGTAGCACTCAGGATGTCGGTCTCCGCCGGATAGCCACTCAGAGCAGAGATGGTATGCCCATAGAGTCGCCCATCGGGAGTCACCTTGAAGTTGCGATAATTGCCGGAGGTCGCCACCCCTCCCCGCTCGCCTGGTAGGCCGATGACCTCTTGTAGCTCTTGACTGAGTCCGAGCGAGTCGAGGTCGGGCTTAGAGATGCCGATACGCCATGCAGCACCTCGAGGGTTGCGTCCCGAGTAAGCTATCTCGCCACCTATCTCCACCAGGTAGTTGGTCACACCCGCCCGGCGAAGCCTTGCGCCTACGAGGTCGGAGGCGTACCCCTTGGCGACGGAGGCGAAGTCTAGCTCCATAGCGGGGTTCGCCTTGGTCAGCTCAGTGGGGGTGCAGGAGACTTTGTCCATACCGACCAGCTCCAGCAAACTGTCCACCTGTGACTGCGTGAGCGGATAGCCCTGCTCGAAGCCAAAGCCCCACGCATTGACGAGCGGAGCGATGGTCACATCGTAAGCACCGCCTGACTGCTCGTAGACCCTCCGCGCTACGCTGTAGATGGCGTAGAAGGTGCTATCCACCGTCATCGACAAGTTGTTGTTGACCGCATAGAGCATAGAGGTCGAGTCAAAGGGGTTTGCCACATGGTTGACCTCTTGTAGTGCCTCATTAATCTGGTCAGACAAGTCCTCGTCAGCCTGATAGGTAATGCGATAGAGCGTGCCGAAGATGAGTCCCTCGGCACTCCTGTAAGGCGCCTCCTTGTGGCACCCACTAAGGAGGATGAGCCAGAGCAGGAGTAAGGTGACGGTGCGACGCATGGCGATGCGATAAGCTTAGATGAAGGTGACCAACTCTTCCATCGTCTTGCGACGTGGGTTGCCCTCTTTGCCAGCAAAAGCTGGGTCGGGATGCCCCACCGCTAAGATGAGTATCGGCTCCTCATGCTCAGGTATCTGGAGCAGCTCGCGACAGATATCCTGGACGAAAGCGGCTACGGTCGTAGCCCCTAGACCCATATCCTCCGCCTTGAGGAGCATGTGCGTCAGCGCTATCGAGGTGTCTACATAGGTGAGGTCACAGTGCGGACGCTGCCACGCCTTATCGTGGTCACCGATGATGACGATATAGCTCGGAGCGTGATAAAACCACGGCTGCTGACTGATGGCGTGGAGCTTCGTGCGCTCCTCCTCAGAGAGTACGACGACGAAGCGAAGTGGCTGGAAGTTCTTTGCCGAGGGAGCTAGTCGCCCAGCTTCTAGTATCGGCATGAGCTCAGCACGAGTTATCGGCTTGGCCGCGTCAAAGTGGCGTACCGTACGCCGTGTTGATATGATTTGGTCGAAGGTCTTAGTCATAGTTCTGCTGCTATATTATAGATGTCACGATTGGGATCGCGGCGCGTGATCATCTCTCCGATGAAGCCTGCACAGAAGAGCTGCACGCCTATGATCATCGCTGCCAGGGAGATGTAGAAGTAGACGCGATCTGTCACGAGCGGTGCAGGTGTGCCACTGATGAGTGCGGAGAGCTTGAACGAGAGAACCACGATGAGCGCAATGAACCCAACGAGAAACATGAGCGACCCCCAGAACCCGAAGAAGTGCATCGGCTTGCGTCCGAAGCGATGGGTGAACCATAGCGTCAGGAGGTCGAGGTAGCCATTGAAAAAGCGGTCTAGTCCAAACTTCGAGTGCCCATACTTACGGGGTGCGTGATGTACCACCTGCTCGCCAATCTTGGCGAAGCCTGCGTTCTTTGCCAGATAAGGGATGTAGCGGTGCATATCGTTGTACAGCTCGATGCTATGCACTACCTCCGCACGGTACGCCTTGAGCCCGCAGTTGAAGTCGTGCAGGTTCTTGATTCCTGAGACGCGCCTTGCGGTCGCATTAAAGAGTTTGGTGGGAATCGTCTTCGAGAGCGGGTCGTAGCGCTTCTTCTTCCACCCGCTCACGAGGTCGTACCCCTTATGAACAATCATATCGTACATCCCGCCTATCTCCTCGGGAGCGTCTTGCAGGTCAGCATCCATCGTGAAAACCACCCGCCCACGAGCCTTAGCGAAGCCACATTGTAGCGCAGGCGACTTGCCATAGTTGCGACGAAACTTGATGCCATGCACCGCTGCATCCTGGGCTGCTAGGCGCTCGATCACCTGCCACGAGCCATCGCTACTGCCATCGTCGACGAAGATAATTTCGTAGCTCAGCCCCACCTCGGCGGTGTGAGCTACGATACGCTCGTATAGCTCGGGAAGGCTCTCAGCCTCGTTGAGCAAGGGGATAACCACGGATATGTCGGGACACACCGTGGCATTGGGAGCGAGAGAGTTGGGATCAGTCATGAGGTCTACTTCTAGTACTGTCCCACAAAGATACTAATTTGCTACCTACGAGCGACCGCCACAACTGATGAGCCTCCACTACGGGAGGGTCACTTTGTCGAGGATGCCGGTGAGATAGGCTATCGCGAGACCGTAGTTGGTCATGGGCACTTGCTGAGCCGTGGCGAGGTCTTGGCGGGCGATGAGCATACGTCGGTTGAACATGCAGGCACCGCAGTGGATGACTAAATCATAGGGTGTGAGGTCCTCGGGAAAGTCTCTACCCGACACATGCTCTATAGTAAGCCCCTCGCCGATGCGCTTGCGTAGGAGGCGGGGCAGCTTGACGGTGCCGATGTCCTCGCCCTCGGGAGCGTGGGTGCAGGCCTCTGCGATGAGCAGACGACTGGAGGGGGTGAGCCGACCAATGGCATTAGCCCCCGCGACCAGTCGCTCGAGGTCGCCACGCTGGGCACTCATGAGGATAGAGAAAGATGTGAGCCGACAACCCTCGGGGACTAGTGGCTCGACCGTGGCGAAGACTTGCGAGTCGGTGATGATGAGCTGAGGCGGAGCTGCCAGCTGTGCTAGGGCTGCGGGAAGCTGCTCTGGCGTGACGCATAGGGCATGGCAACCTCTGTCTAGCAGTGCTCGTATGGTCTGCACCTGTGGCAAGATCAGTCGTCCTGCGGGGGCTGCGCTGTCTTGTGGCATCACGAGGAGTACGAGGTCGCCTGTTTCGCAGAGATTACCTAGGAGCGAGGGCTCTGGCTCGGATCCGTTGCGTAGCGTCCGCTTGATCGTCTCCAGTAGGGTGTCGAGGCTCTCGTCATCGCCCTGACGAAGCGTGAGCGGGGCATGACCGAAGCTTCGAATAATCTCCTCTTGTCGCTCTAGCCACGAGCTTTGCTCTGCTAAATCGGCTCGACCGATAATCGGGAGGGTCGGCACGCTGGCCTTTCGCAAAGCTGCTATGATGGGCGTGTCGAGGGAGTCCTCATGACTGAGGAGGTAGAGGACCAGGTCGGCAGAGCGCAGTGCTTGCTGCGTGACCCGCTGTCGCTCGGCACCGAGAGGGGTGTCGTCGGCTAGTCCTGGGGTGTCGACGAGTAGGACGGGTCCCACGCTGGGTAGCTCGAAGAGCTTCTCCACGCTGTCGGTCGTGGTGCCAGCTTGGTCAGACACGAGTGACCGCTCTTGTCGTAGCAAGCGGTTGAAAAGCGTAGACTTGCCACTATTGACCAGTCCAATGAGAACTATTCGCTTGCGCTCGCTGGTGTCTCTTCCTGATGCCATAGTCTTTTGTTCATCAGAAGCGGAAGTCGCGCTCTCCCGCCTTGATCTGCTGGAGACGCTGCTGCGCGATGGCACGAACTCGCTCGTTGGGAATCGTAGGGAGCTGCTGCGCTATCATCTCTAATCCCAGAGCACGAGTCGTGGGTGAAGCGTAATCCTCAAGGTACTCCTGCAGTGTCAAGAGTGCATTAGGACCACAACAGTTGGATATCTGACCACTCTTGCAGAGCGACATGAAGCGGTCGCCAGTACGTCCCTCGCGATAGCAAGCGGTGCAGAAGCTCGGTATGTGACCCTGCTGGAGGAGCCAGTAAACCACTTCGTCGAGCGTACGTGGGTCGCTCACCTCAAACTGCTCCGAGTGAGCTGCCTCTGTCGTCTGCGCATAGCCCCCCACGGAGGTGCGAGAGCCTCCGCTGATCTGCGACACACCTACGTGGAGTGCTCGCTGACGTACCGCCTCGCGCTCACGGGTCGAGACGATGATACCAGTGTAGGGCACCGCTAGTCGGGCCACCGCTATAATATGGAGGAAAGTATCGTCAGGGATTGCCTCGGGAAAGGAGTCGAGCGAGATGTCATCGGCAGGGCAAATGCGTGGCACGCTGATAGTATGAGGTCCTACGCCAAAGGTTGCCTCCAGATGCTCCGCATGCATCATCAGTCCGACGAAGTCATAGCGATAGGTGCTCAAGCCAAAGAGCACGCCCAGTCCCACATCGTCGATGCCTCCCTGCATCGCTCTATCCATCGACTCGGTATGATAGGCGTAGTCGCTCTTAGGACCTCTCGGGTGTAGCTCCTCGTAGTGCTCCTTGTGGTAAGTCTCTTGGAAGAGGATGTAAGTGCCGATGCCTGCCTCGTGAAGCATACGATACTCCTCGACAGTGGTTGCGGCAATGTTGACATTGACACGACGAATCGCCCCATTCTTATGATGTATGGAGTAGATCGTCTGGATCGACTCAAGGATATACTCGATTGGATTGTTGCGTGGATCTTCGCCCGCCTCGAGAGCGAGACGCTTGTGCCCCATGTCTTGCAGGGCGATCACCTCCTGTCGTATCTGCTCCTGGGTCAGCTTGTGGCGAGGGATGGTGCGGTTCTTAGCGTGGTAAGGACAGTAGACGCAGCCGTTGATACAGTAGTTTGAGAGGTAGAGCGGAGCAAAAAGCACAATGCGCTTACCATAGAAGCGTAGCTTGATTTGCTCGGCCAGTTGTGCCACTCGTTGTCGTGTCGCAGGGTCCTCAGCCAGGAGGAGTACGGCAGCCTCTCGGTGATCTAGGCCACGCATCTCCGTAGCCTTGCGTAGGATGTCGGAGATCACCTTCTCATCATCTTTGTGTTGCTCCGCATAGCGGAGGGTGTCGATGATTTCATCATGATTGATGAAGTCACAGGCATCGTGCGATTGCTTATTGTAACTCATACTTTTACTTTCTCAGCTAGTGGGAGCGTCTCCACGCCCCCAGTCTATTTGGTAACCTATCGTGTCAAGCTGTGCCTGTAGGAGGGCGACACCCTCGGCAGCCTCAGAGCCTGAGTAGGCTTTGTTGTTATAGAGAGCGTAATCTGCTCTATGGTTTAATGGGGATAGATTGGGCATCACCACGTTGCACCCGAATCGTATAGCGGCTAGTCGTCCCTCAGGGTGAAGCGTGGCGACAGCTGTCGTGGCGGGAATCAGTGCCCGTGGATTGAGGAGCCGACAGAGGGCGAGGAAGCGAAGCGTCATCGACAAGCTCCCCGCAGGGTAGGTCCCTAGAGGCGTATCTTCATGAGGAATGAATGGCCCCACGCCTATCATCTCCGGCTGCAGCCTACGGATGAAGTCTAAGTCTTGTGCTAAGTGTGCCGTCGTCTGCCCTGGCGAACCGACCATGATACCCGTCCCCACTTGGTAGCCGATTCGCTTGAGGTCCCGGAGGGCTTGTAGTCGATGCTCTTGCGCCATCGTGCTAGGGTGCAAGCTTTGGTAATGCACCTTGTCGTAAGTCTCGTGACGTAGCAGGTAGCGGTTGGCACCAGCGCGAAAGAGCGCCTCGTACTCCTCATACTCCATCTCTCCGAGTGAGAGCGTGATAGCACACTCTGGATAGCTAGAGCGGATGTCGCGCACGAGCGAGAGTAGACGCTCGCCTCGCCAATAGAGATCCTCGCCACCCTGTAGCACGAAGGTGCGAAAGCCTATCTCGTATCCTCGCGCACAGGCCGACATCACCTCATCGGCTGTAAGTCGATAGCGGGTGACGTGCTCATTGCTCGAGCGGATGCCACAGTAGTAGCAGTCGTTGCGACAGTAGTTGGATATCTCAATCAAGCCTCGCAGATAGATCCGCCGTCCGAACTGCTGCTGCGCAATAGCCTCGGCACGCACCTGAAGCTCATGCTCGAGGTGCGTGTCGTTACTATCTAATAGAGCCTTCAGCTCAGGGATGGAGGCTGCTGTTACTTGGCCTAGCGTATCACTCCTTGTAGTTGGCATAGGTGAGGTCGATCTTCTCCACCTCCTTGAGTAACTGACGGCGACCAGCGAGTACATCATTGAAGGCACTAGGCCCCGTGACGCACCCTCCGAGACAAGCCATCACCTCGACAAACTGCGTATCAGCCTTGCCTCTCTTACCGTAGGCCTTGAGCTTAGCGACCGCCTTCTTGTCCATACCAGCGATTTCCTCCGCAGTAAGGTGCTGGACGAACTCCTTGTACTCCTCCGTATTGCTCAGATAGGAGATGACAGCGTCCTTGACACCGCCATTACGAGCGAAAGCGTGAGCCTCACGGACCGACTCGACGGTAGGCTTGTAGCCCTCCACCGTGTTAATGTCTATATCCAGCCCCTCCAGGATAGAGCCAAGCTCCTCAAAGGTAACCACCATATCCACATCCACATTAGGACGCTGTATCTCCTTGCGCTTCGCAACACAAGGACCGAAGAAGACAATCTTGCTATCGGGATAGAGCTTGCGTGCACGCTCTGCTGTGTAGACCATAGGCGAGTGTGAGCTAGAGACAAAAGGCTTCAGCCCAGGAGCATGCTTATCCACCAGCTCATAGAAGGAAGGACAGCACGACGTCGTCATAAAGGCTTGACCAGCCTCAATCTTCTCCACCAGCTCCTTACCCTCATGGCTCACCGTGTCCATAGCCCCCTGAGCCACCTCGATGACATCGTGGAAGCCTATCTTCTTGATCGCACCATAGACCTGCTCACGGGTTGCCTTAAACTGACCTAGGATAGCAGGAGCCACGATAGCTACGACTTGCTCGCCACGCTCTATAGCGCCCAGCACGTCAAAAACCTGAGAGATCTCAAATATAGCTCCAAATGGGCAAGCATTCAGACAAGCACCACAATAGATACACTTAGACTCGTCAATATGCTCGATACCATCCTCGTCCTTGCTAATAGCACCCACAGGGCAAGACTCCTCGCAAGGCACCGGGATGTACACAATCGCGTGATAAGGACAGTTCTTGTGGCACTGCCCGCAACTGATACATACATCGTGATCAATCTGAGCCTGACCATTCTTCTGGAAAGTAATGCAGTTCTTCGGACAGTTGCTATAGCAAGCACGGCTCACGCACCCACGACAGAGATTGGACACCTCATAGTTGATCTGTACGCACGAGGTGCAGGCCTCGTCGATGACGCAGAGCACATTCTCCTTCGTCGGCTGTGGGCGATGCAGTGCCGTGTGAGCATACTCAGACAGCGGGGTCAGCTCATCCTGCTCATCCAGCATATCAAAGCCTAGGAGAGGAAACATCTTATACTTCCATACGGCACGCTCCTTATGAGGGCAACAACGTCCCAGCACATTGCGCTTCTTACGAGGACTCAGCTCCAGCGGGATCCGGTCTATCGTTTTAATCAATTGGTCTTGACGCCATCTAGCCACCATGGTCGAGAGGAGCTTATGGCGCACGATCATTACATTGTTTATATAGGTCATACGGTCCAGTGATGTTTTTAAAGCTTTTGACCCGCACTACACCGGTCGGATCTCTAAACGCTCCACAAAGATACGACTAATATCTCAATCAATCACTACATTTTGCTATCACCGTGTGACAAAAGTACCCAACTCTTGTGACGACAACCCGCCCAAGTCATCTGCAGAGACACAAAAAAAAGCCCCACTCTCGCGAGTAAGGCTCTCCATACATATTCGAAAGTTGATATTAAAGAAGTCGTGGGCCCAATAGGATTCGAACCTATGACCCTCTGTTTGTAAGACAGATGCTCTAAACCAGCTGAGCTATGGGCCCTTTCAGATATCTTAGCTCTCCGAGATACTCTAGCGACAGTGCAAGTGTGATAGGCAGTTGTCCTACAAGGATTCGAACCTTGACAAACAGGACCAGAATCTGTTGTGCTACCATTACACCATAGGACAATCTATATTCCACTAGCCCCTCTGCCGATTAGCCCGTCACCATCCTAGCGTGACACCCAATCACAGAGTATCTCTAGAGAAGCTATTATACGCTACTGAACGATATCGTAGCAAAAGACCCCGACCGCTAGCCTCGCCTTAGTCGCCCCTGCGGGAGTCGTTGTCCCACAAGGATTCGAACCTTGACTGACAGAACCAAAACCTGTAGTGCTAGCCATTACACCATGGGACAAATCCTTTTACTACCGACAGACACCTCTGTCATCGTTTGTGAGTGCAAAGGTAGTAAGAAAAAATCAAACTACCAAACATCCACCCACCCCAATCAGCGCTGATGCATTATACATAGAGACTGTTGCAAGAGTCAACTATCTCACAATCTTGCTGGCAAGACTGTCTAGACTTCGCAGCTAGGATGAAGCGCAAGACGCTGAGCGTGAGCCCTGAAGCTCACATACCTCCGTATGTGACCGAAGCCGAATCCCGAAGGAATCACAGCCATTCGCCTTGATGCAATAGTCTCACAACAATTTAAACCCGACTACATATCAACACAGCACTACGTCGGGGGAAAACGGATTCTCCACGTGGATATTTCGAAATATCCACGTGGAGAATTTTTATTTCCCACGTGGGGAAGAAAAAATTCTTCGGAGGAATCAAATGAAACTTCGGAGGAATTGAATGACGCCCACGTGGAAAATAAAAAATATCCACGTGGAGATTTGAGATTCTCCACGTGGATATTCGAAAAAGGAGGGTAATTAGAGATTAGAAGTTAGAGATTAGAGGTCCGATCACTCTGATAGTTCCGATAGGCTAACAGCCAATAGCTAACAGCCAACAGCCAATCCATGGCTGACTCATTATATTATAATGGATTCATTTATTCCTCACTGGTCGCTATGTGTAGCTCCTGACAGAGCAATTATAATGCGTCAGCCCTGCCGATCTCTTCCGACTCACTAAGGTTCTCAAGTTCTTTTACTACCTTTGTGGTGCGCTTGAATAGGTGTCTAACCTCAGCGGAATTGTACCGCTGTTTAGGCAACCGTTCAAGCGTTCTTTTTTTTAAGACTGTTGCAAAAGTCAACAGTCTCACAATCTTGCTGGCAAGATTGTCCTGACTTTGCAGAAAGGATGAAGCGCAAGGCGCTGAGGGTGAGGTCTGAAGCTCACATACCTCTGTATGTGACCGAAGCCGAATCGCGAAAGCAACACAACGATTCGCCTTGATGCAACAGTCTCTTTTTATCTACAACCCCTCTGTCCTCCTCAACGCCTTGCGCTCGAGACTGATTATCCGAGAGCTTATCTCAAATCTTTTAGTACCTTTGCCACTGAGAGAGAGCTACTGTTGCTGGGGTTGCTGTCAGTGCTGTCATTGACACCAGCTAAAGTTCCCTTCAGTGGTTCTCTTCTCTGAGAGCTACTGTCGCTGGGGTTGGTCCCAATGGGGTTGGTCCCAATGGCATCAGCTAAAGTTCCCTTCAGTAGCTCTCTTTTTTGTAGCCTCTGACGAATGCATCTTGCCAGGCTGAGCATCATAAATCTCACGGGCGTTCCCCTACTGCGGGGCTACCCGTTTTTACAGGCTATCTCTGACTCTCAAGTTCTTTTACTATCTTTGTGGCGAGTTCTAGGTCTAGATAGGCCACCTCGGCGAGATTGATTCGCCGTTGGTCTATCTGATTTAGAACTCTTTCTTTATCCACACTTCTCAGCTTTTCCCCAGGGTACTCCCCCATTACGCTGCTCAAACCTTACTCCCGCAGCTGACACATATACGCATCAGCGCATCGAGCTAGCTAGCAATCAACTCTGCAGAGCTGAGAGGGCCACCGCTTATAAGAGTGATACGTTTCTCGTACCTTCGCCCCTAGAAGCATCGGAGATTACTCCTTCTTGACTTCCTAAAGGCTCATAGACAGCTACGGCTTTTGCCAAGCCGTTAAGGCTGTCTGTGAGTTTGCCTTCTTCTATTTCCGTAAGAGCGTGATCGTAATACCAACTATTCCGAGACTCCCGATAGCTGATTTCTATTTTCTCAGGGTCTCAATCTCTTTTACTACCTTTGTAAACACAGAAAGCTCTTGGTTATATGTGGCACTCGCAATTGGAGCGAGAGCGCTTATATAATCGAGAGTTTTCGCTGTCTATCTGCCTTACGAGACTCCCGATAGCTGATTTCTATTTTCTCAGGGTCTCAATCTCTTTTACTACCTTTGTAAACACAGAAAGCTCTTGGTTATATGTAGCACTCGCGATTGGAGCGAGAGAGCTTGTATAATCGAGAGCTTTCGCTGTCTATCTGCCTTACGAAACTCCCGATAGC
>OLNQ01001586.1_pt1 | contig 21391 bp, 16 predicted proteins | sample 1672821 | NCBI WGS metagenome assembly OLNQ01 (sample SAMEA3136727, study PRJEB25190) | human gut metagenome | biome: human gut; feature: human-associated habitat; material: faeces | place: Austria | collected 2013 | reverse complement strand
CCACCCGCACTTCTCCGTTTTCGGTCTTGTAAAAGAGGATTTCTCTGGTTTCATACGGGGTCAGTCCCTGTTCCTCACTCATTCCTCGTCACCTCCATCCGTCCGGTTCTTTCCCCGGCTCTTGTAGACATTGTACTGGTTCTTGCACCGTGGGCTGCAAAAGGCGGCGTTGGACCGGCTGCCCAGGAACACCTTCTGGCAGTGCTTGCACAGGCGCAGGGGCTGGTCACCGTCCACCAGCATGAAGCTGAACATCATTTGGATACCCAGCAGCAGGGAGTGAAAATCCCAGTAAATGGTGGGCTTATCCAGCAGCTCAATGTGGTAGCTGGGGGCAATCCCGCCAAATGCGGCCATAGCCTTGCGATACAGCCCCCGTGCGTCCTCGTCGATGGAATCATAGTCATTGTAGTACAAAATGGCGGTGGTCAGCGTAAAGGCCCAGTCCTTAAGCTGCTGGGCAACCCAGTCGTAGGGTTCCGCATATTCCCGCTGGAAGCTCATGTTCTTCGCCATTGGCTCGTCCATGAAAGTCATGGTCAGTGCAACCATCGTCCGGTCACCGGACACATTCCATGTGGATTCAATGCCCTTTTTCACCAAGTCCAGCTGGTCAAAGGGGTAAAACAGGGACAGGTATTTGTCTGTCGCCATGGATTCTTCCTTGATGAAGTGGTTTTTCGGCAGGTACACCGCCTCATAGTCCATAAAGGACGGTGTGGTGGGCAGGGCGGTCATCAGCCCCAGCAGGCCGTACCGGGTGATAAACTCCATGATCGCCTTTTCCACTTCTGCTTCCGGCTTGCGCCCCATCATCAGCATCCCCACATTCAGCGCATCCAGCACAATGTTGGGGACCTCTTTCAGCGGATTGTAGACATCCGGCTTTGCGCTCTTGCCGGGGGTGATGTATCGCTTTCCATCTTCCGCCGTTTTCAGCTCGTAGTGATTGTACCGCACCCAATGGGAACGGGACTGTTCAAATAAATTTTTCATCATACACGCCCTTTCTCCTTAATCGTCCCAATTATCAGGGGCGGTTTTTCTTTTTTCTGCGCTTGGTCTTGTTCTCCCGCCGGATCACGGCATCCTTGCCCTGTTTCTTTGCGATTTTCGAGTATTCCTCCAAAAACTGACGTTCCCGCAAGGTCAGGCTATGTTCCGGTTTGCCGCACAGATGGTCATACATCTGGCGCTGCAACTTCTTATGGATGGTCTTTCGCAACTTACGGATATTGCGGTCAGACTGCCCACGCACAGCGGCAAGCCGGGTGGTGCTGTACAGCCGCAAAGAGAGAAAATATAGAACTTCCTTGTGTTCCTCGCTCAGTTCCTCCACCATGCGGGAAACAAAGGCATCGGCGGTCAGGTTGTGCATCTCATAGGGGCAGTCAAACAGGATGTCCAGAAAGTTTCCGGCCATCAGCTGCCGGTATGCAGGGTTGTTCATCCATCGGGGAATGAGCTTGGGTTCCGGCACCGCCTGATATTCCAGCGGCACATCCCCACGAAGGTTTTCGTGGTCCCGTTCCCGGCGCTCCCGGTTCCGGTCCAGCTTGTTCCATTCCTCCACCACGGTCCGGAAATCCTTCTCCGTGCGGGCGGCTTCCTCCAGCCGGCGTATGGCCTCAGCCCGCATCTCCCGTTTGAGCCGTTTATCACTGACCGGGGCGGCTTCTTCTTCCTCGTCCTCCAGCTCCGCTTCATAGTCGATGGGATGCTCGTCCTGCTCCAGCTCATTTTCCAGCTCGGCCAGACGTTCTTCCGCAAGCGCCTGTTCCAGCGTTTCTTCTGCCCGAGCGTCCCATCCGGTGAAGCCACCCTCGGTATCCAGAAGCTCGTCATCAGACAGATACGCCATGACCCCACCTCTTTTCAAAAAAATATTTTGCGATTTTTCAAAAATGGTTCCGTTTTGCACCCCGGATTTCTCCTATTAGTGAAAGAGTAATCTAAAAACAAGTTACTTGGGTTACATTCGCTCGTTCACGCAGAAGAAAGGGGGCTTTCGCCATGTTCAGGCTTGACACAAAAAACAAGTAACACAATCGCAGGTTACAAACAATGGAACTATAACAACAGTATACACCGTATGCGCCGAAAGCGCAAGAAAGAGAGGTTCTATGGCAGATAAAAACGCCGTGTTTCTGACCCGGCACATTGGCAGCACAACCTATAAAGTTCGTGTCTATCTCAGCGAAACCGCCGAGGAAACGATGGAAGATAAAATTCTGCGGCTGATCCGCAATGACGGGCTGGCAAACCAGCCGGAATGTGGTATAATGGAACTGCCACAAATGAGCCGTCCGTCTGAAAGGAGCGCCTGATATGGCAAACAGACAGACGGAAGAAAAAATCACTGCGCTCTATGAGCGCCTGTCCCGTGACGATGACCTCACGGGCGACTCGAACTCCATTCTGAACCAGAAACGTTATCTCGAAAGCTATGCAGTACAGCGGGGCTACACCAATATCGTCCACTACACAGACGATGGGTGGTCCGGCGGCAACTTTGACCGTCCCGCATGGAAGCGCCTTGTGGCGGACATCGAGGCGGGAAAGGTGGCCCACCTGCTGTGTAAGGACCTAAGTCGGATCGGCAGAAACTATCTGCAAACCGGCTTTTACACCGAGGTAATGTTCCGGCAGAATGGGGTTCATTTTGTCGCTGTTGCCAATAACATCGACAGCGAGGAACAGGACAGCGGCGAGTTTGCCCCCTTTCTCAATATCATGAACGAATGGTATCTGCGTGACCAGTCCAAAAAGGTTTCGGCAGCATACCGTGTCAAAGGCAAGGCAGGCAAGCCCACCACCAACAATGCCATCTATGGCTACAAAAAAGACCCGGAGGACAAGGACCACTGGCTGGTGGACGAGGAAGCCGCCGCTGTGGTGCGGAGAATCTTCCTGCTTGCGGTGGAGGGGCATGGCCCCTATGAGATTTCCAAGATACTCACACAGGAAAAGGTGGAGTGCCCCGCCTATTATCTGGCTCGCAACGGCAGAGGCAGCCGTAAAAACACCGTGGACACCAGCCGCCCCTATGACTGGTACGGCTTTACGGTCAGCTCCATGCTGACCAAGCCGGAGTATATGGGGCACACCGTCAATTTCCGTTCCTCTAAAAAGTCCTACCGGGATAAGCGGGTAAAAAATGACCCGTCCGACTGGCTGATTTTTGAGAACACCCACGAGGCCATTGTTGACCCGGAAACCTGGCAGCTGGCTCAGCAGGTGAAGCGGACGATGCGCCGGACAGATACCACCGGCGTCGCCAATCCCCTGACCGGCCTTGTGTTCTGTGCCGACTGCGGAGCCAAGATGTATAACCACCGGGGCAAGCGCAAAAAGGCCGGGCGAGAATATTCCGTGGATTTTTACAGCTGCTCCACCTACACCATGACCTTTGAGCGAGAAACGCAGATGTGTTCTTCTCACACGGTCAGCACTAAGGCTCTGAACGCCCTGATTCTGGAAACCATCCGCACTACCGCCAGCTATGCCATTCAGAACAAGGAGGAATTTATTCAGAAGGTTCGCAGCATATCACAGGTTCGCCAGCAGGAAGCGGCCAAGGAGCTGAAACGCAAGGTCGCCAAAGAGCGCAAACGCAGCGCCGAGCTGGATGTGCTGATTAAAAAGCTGTACGAAACCTATGCCATGGGTAAATTGGAGGAAAAACGGTTCGAGCTGCTTTGTGCCGAATATGAGAAGGAACAGGCCGAACTGGAACAGCTGCTTGTCTCCGAGCAGGCGCAGCTGGACCAATTTCATGAGGACACGGACCGTGCCAGCCACTTTCTGGCGCTGGCACAGAAATATACGGATTTCACCGAGCTGACCGCCCCTATGCTCCATGAATTTGTGGAGAAAATTCTGGTCCATGCCCCGGATAGAAGCACCGGGGAACGGGTGCAGGAAATCGAGATTTATCTGAACTTTATCGGGAAGTTTGAAGTGCCCATGCCCGAACCCACCGAGGAAGAACTGGCTGCGGAGGAAAAGCGCCGCCAGAAGCGCATCCGTGACCATGAAAAGTATCTGCGCCAGAAGGAGCGCAAACAGAAGATTGCCGAGGGGCTGATCGTTCCGGGCGAACCGTATCAGCTGGTGTGCCAGTGCTGCGGAGCGCCGTTCCAGTCTGTCCGCCCCAACGCTAAATTCTGCAAACCCGCCTGCCGGGAGAAGTTCTACCGGCAGGAAAAGCGGAAAGCCAAAGAAACGGAAACATCACAAACTGCATAAGGACTGTGGCCTGCCCAAATAAACCGGGCAGGCCGCTTTTTTTATGCCCTGAAACGGAGGGATTTTCATGACACTCTTTGAACTGGTAAAACAGAATATTTGTGTGCCGGATGCGGCGGAACACTATGGGCTGCAAGTCAACCGAAACGGGATGTGCAGCTGTCCGTTCCATGAGGACCGGCACCCCAGCATGAAGCTGAACGAACGGTATTTTTACTGCTTCGGCTGCGGAGCCACCGGCGATGTGATCGACCTTGTGGCGAGGTTATTTGACCTGAGCAGCTACGAGGCAGCGCAGAAGCTGGCACAGGATTTTGGGATTGACCCGGACAAGCCCCCTGCGGCAGCGGTCCTGCCCAAACCGGAGCGTCCCCTGCTGACAGCATACCGGCAGGAAGAAGTGCGCTGTCTGCGGGTGCTGTGTGATTATCTGCATCTTCTGGAAAGCTGGAAGGTGCAGTACGCACCCAAGACACTGGAAGATGTTCTGGATGACCGGTTTGTGGAAGCCTGCCAGATGCTGGACTATGTGGAGTATCTGGCGGATTTGCTCATTGCCGCCGAACTGGAACAGCGGGTAAAAATCGTGGAAATGCTGAACAAGGATGGCCTGATTGCCGGTTTGGAGGAACGGCTGGACAGGCTGAAAAAGGAGGACGATGCCCATGAAAAACAAAGCGCAGCTTGACGGGATGCCCGTCTGGTTTGATGGAAAAAGCATCAACGAAGCCCTGTTTTGTGAGGAGTTCTTGCAGACGCACAAGATCATCTTCACAAACGGGGCTTTTTTCACGCCCGAAGGCCGTGTGACAGACGAACTGCCCCTGCGGGGAGAGATTTTTGAGGAGCTGAAATGCTGTGCGGTCAGCAACATTCCCCGCAAAATCAGCAACATCGTGGAGCTGATGAAGCTGGCGGCGCTGGCGGAGGATTTTCCCCCGGAGCCGGATCGGATTCATCTTTCCAATGGCACACTTTTTCTGGACGGAACCTTTGCGGAGGGAAAGCCGAAAATCGTCCGCAACCGTTTCCCCGTGGCCTACAACCCCAACGCCCCAAAGCCTGTTCTCTGGCTGCAATTTCTGGATGGCCTGCTCTACCCGGAGGACATCCCCACCTTGCAGGAATATATCGGCTACTGCCTGATTCCCAGCAACAAGGGACAACGGATGATGGTCATTAAGGGCAGCGGCGGCGAGGGCAAGTCGCAGATCGGCGCTGTTCTGGGAACTTTGTTCGGCTCCAACATGAAGGATGGCAGCATCGGGAAAATATCCGAGAACCGTTTTGCCCGTGCTGACCTGGAACATATCCTCCTGTGCGTGGACGACGATATGCGGATGGAAGCCCTGCGCCAGACCAACTATGTGAAATCCATTGTCACCGCCCAGGGCAAGATGGATTTGGAGCGCAAGGGCAAGCAGAGCTATCAGGGATGGATGTGCGCCCGGCTGCTGGCCTTCTCCAACGGGGATTTGCAGGCGCTGTTTGACCGGAGCGACGGGTTTTATCGCCGCCAGCTGGTGCTGACCACGAAAGAAAAACCGGCTGGCCGTGTGGATGATCCTGACCTTGCCGAGAAGATGAAAGCCGAGGTGGAGGGTATTCTGCTGTGGGCTTTTGAGGGATTGCAGCGGCTGGCCGCAAACAACTTCAAGTTCACCGAGAGCCAGCGCACCAAAAACAACCGGGAAGCAGTCAAACGGGACAACAACAATGTCTATGATTTTCTGGATTCTGACGGATATGTTCGTCTGAAAGCCGATCTATCTGCCAGTTCCAAAGAGCTGTATGAAGCATACCAGATTTATTGCACTGAAAACAATCTACCCGCCCTAAAACCCCGCAGTTTCAGCGAAGCCCTGATTGCCTGCCAGAGCCGCTACAATTTGGAATACTGCAACAATGTGACCAATGCAGCCGGACGGCGGGTGCGTGGCTTTCTGGGGATTGAGGTACTGGTGAGAAATCATATATCAGTGTTTTCCGGTGATTCGATGCGTACGTACGTACCGGAAGATGTGCCGGAGGAATGGCGGCGCTGAGCCATGTACGTACGTACACTTTGATTGACCGTTGTTCTCCCTTTTATAGCAATTCAGCGGCTATGGTAGTCAGAATCACCGGTCAAATCCCCATGCTAAATCAAGGCAAGTGAGAATCGAAAAGTATTTGACGGTTGGAAGAAATCATTTTACGAAACCGTGCTTCTCGCCCCGGTGAACCGGGTGCATGGAATCATGGGAAAATGCACGGTTTCAAACCAAGTCACACGGAACGGGAAAGTCGGAAGGTGCGGCTTATAGGCAGGACATCACACCGGCAATTCTGAACGGATTTGTTGATAAGAGAATTTTTCACGACACAGCGAAGCGGCTATGCCAGAGGGCGTACCGGCTTCGCTTTTTTATCAAGTAAATTTAGGAGGATTTTTTATGATGACGGTACGCAATGAGATCAAGGCACAGATCGTCCGGGCGGGATATACCATGCAGGAGGTAGTTGACCGGCTCCATGAGGAATACGGCTGGTCGGACAGTGTTTCCAACCTGTCCGCCAAGCTCCAGCGGGAATCCATCCGCTACAAGGAGGTTGTGGAGCTGGCCGATGTGCTGGGCTACGACCTGATCTGGCAGAAACGGAGGTAAATCTATGACAAGTGAAGAAAAGAAACTGTTGCAGGCAAAGCACCGCTTGGAGGAAGCCCAGGCACGGGATCGGGTGAAGGAACGAAAAGCCCGGACAAGGCGGCTCATTCAGGAGGGCGCTGTACTGGAAAAAGTGCTGCCGGAAGTACAGGCGGTAGGGCTTGATAATCTGGAAGAATACCTGCGGCGAAAGCTGGCAGCGCACGATTGAAAACGGCTGGGAGGTCTCCGGGAAACCGGGGCCTTCCTCTTTTCTATCCCGAAGGGCGCACTTACTCACCACCTGCTAAAGCAGGCGGTGGTAGCCCTCCCGTTGGTCGGGCACGTGCGCTCTCCGAGGGAGATTGCGGCTCCTGCGGGAGCCGCTGGACAAGGCTGCATTTCTGCCAAACTGACAGCCTTGTCCATGCAGTCGGCGCAGGGGTTTCCGTTTTGGAAGCCCCTGTTCATGGGGTGGTATATAGCCACCCCATCCCGCCGCCTGCCTGTGTCAACCTGCCACCGGCAGCTTGACACAGATACAGGGGTGGAACAAATCGTTCCGCCCCTGCTGGTGGTGCGTCGTATTTTACGACGTACCTGTTGCGATCAAGTACAGAAGAAGGGCTGCTGCGTTTCGCAGTAGCCCTTCAGAAAGGATGGTAGATAGTGGCGATTTATCATTTGGAGGCCAAGATGGTCAGCCGTGGAGCCGGACGCTCCGCTGTGGCTGCTGCGGCCTATCTGAGCTGTTCTCGGTTGCTCAATGAGTACGACGGAGTGCAGCATGACTATACCCGCAAACAAGGCCTTGGGTGGCGGCAGGTTTTTCTGCCAGCCACCGCCCCCGCAGAGTGGCAGGATCGAGAAATCCTGTGGAACGCTGTGGAGGAAACCGAAACCGCAAAGGACAGTCGCCTTGCCCGTGAATTTGTGGCGGCGCTGCCCATAGAACTGAGCCGAGAGGAACAAATCCAGCTCCTGCAAGATTTCATCAAGGAGCAGTTTGTAGCAGACGGAATGTGCGCTGATGCTGCCATCCACGACCCATATCCCCCCGGACACAATCCCCATGCCCATATCCTGCTGACGGTGCGCCCACTGGATGAAAAGGGGAAATGGCAGTACAAGACCGAGAAAGAATATCTCTGCGTCAAAGACAGCGAGGAACGGGGCTTCACCGCCGCTGAGTTCAAACAGGCACAGGGCGATGGCTGGGAGAAGCAGTATCAGTACAAGGTGGGCAAAAAGAAGGTGTATATGACCCCGTCCGCAGCGCAGGCGCAGGGCTATGAACGGGTATCCAAGTACCCCAAAAGCACCAAATACGGCAGACAAAATCCAATCTCTGAGCGTTGGAACAGCGAAGAGCAACTCGTCTTTTGGCGTAAGGCATGGGCAGATGTAACCAATCTTCATTTGGAACGTGCCGGACAGGAAGAACGTATCGATCATCGCAGCCATGCAGAACGAGGGCTTGAGGAGCAGCCCACCATTCATGAAGGTGTAATCGCAAGAGCACTGGAGAAAAAGGGGATCGTCTCTGATCGCTGTGAGCTGAACCGTCAGATCAAGGCGGACAATGCCCTGTTGCGGGAGTTAAAAGCGCAGATGAAGAAGATGGCACAGGCTGTCAAAAACAGTTTGCCTGCTATTGCGGAAGCTATGGAAACATTGCGTGCCAATATGATCGTATTTCGGTATCAGCTCCGTCATATCAGCCGGGGTAAGTACAAACTGAGTCAATATCTGGATGCTGCAAAGCCTACCTTTGCGGAGTATCTGGCGTTAGTGCAGAAAATCAAAACTGCCGCAAAGGAACGAAAAACCATGCTGACAGAGAAGAAAGAAATTTCTTTCTGGAATGCCTCAAAGCATAAGGAGCTATCTGCTAAAATTGCAAAGCTGACCGAAGATATTGAGGAACTGAAATCCGAAAAGGCTGTATTGCTTAATCAGCTGGACTATGCGGATGATAGTGGAATTGCTGCTATCAAAAAGGACATTGCTGACGCAGAAGCCAGTCTTTCCAAGTTGGAACAGCAGGAAAAAAAGTATTCTGCCCAGCTGGAGGCAGCCCTTAACGAGTACACTAATCTCAAAGTACGGGGTGCAGACTTTGATGCAGCAGAACTGTATGCACAGAGAATGATTTTGAGAGCAGATATAATGGCCGCTGCGGTTGACCATGTCCAAGCCGCTTATGGTGAAAAATATGATTCTGTGATGATGTTTAACAGCAAACGGGATGTGTCAGCTCTGCTTCACGACGAAGATAAATGTCGTGCTTATGAGCAGAAATCGTCACAGAAAAAGCAGCAGGAACATGGCAGTGAACAAAAGGAGAAATACAAACACCCTGAGCAGGAACGATAATTTTGCTTCTGTACGTATTGGCAGACTTTAGATTGGAATACCAGAAAAAACAGACCGTTGATCTTCACCTTTATATGAAAGATCAGCGGTCTGCTTTATTCGAATTTTCAAAAAAGAGATGGGTATATGAAGAATAAAAGGTTCTGACAGCTCAGCTTTTGGGAAGCATAGGGAGAATTTAAGCTTTCAGAGAAATGGCGCTAAAACAATAATATTTCAATACGTTAAATTGATTTTATTCGTAGTTTGGTATATAATATATTTTGTATATTTTTGTCAAAGTAACAGCTTTTACGGGAGATCCAGAGCATATTTAGGAGGCCTTATGATGGAGTATTGTTCAATTCGACAGATTTCCGAGAAATGGGGAATTTCTGTTCGTCGGATACAGGTACTTTGTGTTGAAAATCGTATTCCCGGTGCTGTTAAAATAGGATATTCATGGGTAATTCCTGCGGATGCTGAAAAACCCAAAGATGCAAGAGTGAAGTCTGGAAAGTATATAAAAAGCGGTACATGGCCCAATTGACAGAGGAGGTATAGTGTGGCGGATAAAATTGAATCCATTCCAGAAGCACGATTGCTGCTGGCCTCCCTGCGTTCTGTAGGGTATAACGAGGAAACTGCGATTGCGGATATTGTGGACAACTGTATTTCAGCTCAGGCCCATAAAATCAACATCCAATTTGACTGGGAAAAGAAACGAATTGTCATTGCTGATGATGGTTTTGGTATGAGTGAAAAGGACCTAATTGAGAATATGCGTATAGGGTCTTCTGATCCCAGCAAAATCCGAGCCAAAGATGATTTGGGACGATTTGGTATGGGTATGAAGACAGCAGCATTTTCTCTGGGGAAAAAGCTAACAGTTGTAACAAAGTCGAATTTTGCTGTAAGCAATGCATCTTGGGATCTGGACCAGATTCCGGAGATTGGCTGGAACTTGATTATCCGAGACGAAAGCGAAATTTCTGAATTTTCATCTCAGATGGGTGAGCAGGGTACGATTGTAATTATTGAAAACCTTGATCGAGTGATTGATATCGACGACGAAAAAAAAGCCCAGAATAAATTTTATAGGATTGCAAGCAAAACGGAAAAACATTTGGCACTTACATTCCATCGATTTATTGAAGAAGATAATCTCATTCTGGAATTAAATGGCACTCCAATTAAAGCATGGAATCCATTTATTTTAGAAAATAGTGCAACTCAGGAACTGCCGGAAGAATCAATTTTCTCAGATAATGGCTGTGCAGAGGTGACGATTCAGCCTTACGTTCTGCCACATAAAACGAAATTTGCAACCGATGATGATTATCAGGCAGCAGGCGGACCCAAAGGATGGAATTATCACCAGGGTATTTATGTTTACAGAAACAGACGCCTGATTATCTGCGGAACATGGTTTGACTACATAAAGAAAGAACCCGCATACAATTTGGCCCGCATTAAGATTGATATTACATCAGCCAGTGATGAGGACTGGAAAATTGATATTAAGAAGTCAACAGCTTCTCTGCCCAGTTATGTCAGGGAATCAGTTGAAAGAGAGATTGATCTTTGTACTGAAACTTCAGCTCGTGTATACAATTCACGTGGCAGTTACTCGAAGTCTAATGTCAGTACTCCCAACCTGGATTATGTATGGGAGCAGCGAAAAAAGAATGGTCGATATTCGTTTCATATTAACAGAAAACATTCTCTGCTGAATAATATCAAGAAGCAGTTGGACGACCAGGGTAAATCAACTTTATCAGCATATCTCGCTCTGGTTGAGAATTTCGCACCGTTTATGCAGTCCGGAGTAACAGATTCTCTGCAGAAAGGAAAAGTTGGTGGAGAGTCTGATAAGACCTCTTTGGAATATCAGGTACAAATCAAAGAATTGAAAAATATGATTATGGTCTTCTTGTCGCAGGGATTTACCAAAGAAGAAACGCAGTCTACGCTGTTGGACATGGCTAATTATAGACATCTCCGAGAGGAGATTATCAGACTGGTGGAGGAAGCATGATGATTAATACGCCGAAAGAATTGAGTGATATTGAAGTCGGTTTGTATAAGAGCGGATATGGGTTTTGCGAGAAGCTTGTAAAAGAAGAACATATAACTATTGCGGCAGCAGTCGAGAAAACAGCAGCAAAATTTGGCGGTTTAAATATGATTTCTGATATGGAATGTTTTAAAAAATTCCTGTTCAGTGAAGTGACCGCTTACACAGAGCCTTCTATTGGCGTGTGTGACCCAAATCTGGAAGATAAGACTTGGTGGGATGAGCTTAAACAAGATCCGAAATTTAAACCGGAATATTGGAGCCGTTACTATGACTATCTGCTGAGGAAGCCCTCTTGGAGCATTACAGCAGTAGAAGATATTAATTCATCTACGGATGAGATTATGAATGCTTTGACCAATCCTCGTAAGGGTGTAGCTGGTGAACGAATGGGCATGGTGTTCGGATATGTTCAATCTGGTAAAACGGCACATTACATCGGGATGATCAATAAGGCCTACGATGCAGGATATCGTATTGTGATTGTGCTGTCCGGCATCCATAACAGCCTTCGCAGCCAGACTCAGTCCCGTATCGATGAAGAAGTTCTGGGATACGAAACAAGTCTGGAAAGTATCGGAGATATGACCCGAGAGCGCAATGTGATCGGTGTTGGAGTAGGTCCTCACAACCAGGTCGAAACTGTTGTCCAGTCGATTACGACACGAGACGAAAAAGGTGATGTCAATAAAAAGACGGAAGGCGTATCTATGATGCCGCCGTTCATGATTGTTACAAAAAAGAATGCCTCGGTTCTGCGCAAAATCCTGCGGTTCTTCCGTAAAAATCATTGTGCAGAAATTATAGGCGGAAAGAAGAAAATCCCAGCAAAATATCCTGCACTCATTATTGATGATGAGGCGGATCAGGCTTCTATCAACACGAAAGAAAGCTATGACGATCAAGGAAATGTTTTGGATGATTATAATCCTACAACTATCAATGGATTGATTCGAGAGCTGCTTGGTGTATTTGAATGCCGTTCCTATATCGGCTATACTGCTACACCTTTTGCGAATATTTTTATTCCTCCCCACATCGACGATGAAAAATACGGAACAGACCTTTTCCCCAGAGATTTTATATACAGGTCTCCAAGAGCAGATCAGTATATTGGCGCAAGGGAATTCTTTGGATTAGGGAGTAACGAAGATATTCCTGCGATGCCGCTTTACCGGAAAATTGTGGACGGGGCAACGTATCTTGGCAGAGGTACAAAATCTACCGATCCAGTCGGAGAACTTCCCAAGGAGCTTAAACTGGCTGTGAAATACTTCCTTTTGTCTACTGCACTTAGGAACTGCAGAGGACAAAGGAACAAACCAAATACGATGCTAATCCATATTGTCCGCTTCGTTGGCCAGCAAAATAAGGTTAAACAAAAGGTTCTGAAATATTTTAAAGAAGAGATTGAGAACCATATTCGCTATGGTGATCCCATCATTGAAAGTGAGCTTAAGTCGATTTGGGAAGAAGACTATGTTCCTACAACCAGCAAAATGAGGGCGCAGTTCAGCAAATATATGTCTGGGTGTGATAATGTTAGCTGGGACTGCATCTGGTCTGAAGCTAAACGCCTGATCGCTGACAAGGAAATCAGTGTATATAGTGTCAATGGTAAGAGCGATGATGTTCTTCTTTACAAAAACCATGAAGGAAAACCATTCAATGTCATTGTCATTGGCGGCGACAAACTCTCCAGAGGCTTGACACTGGAAGGACTGACAGTGAGCTATTTTACCCGCAGCTCTAATACATACGATACCCTTATGCAGATGGGACGATGGTTCGGCTTCCGTCCGGGATACCTGGATGCCTGCAGGTTGTTTACTACGCCCACTCTCCATGCAAGCTTTTCCCACATTTCTATGGCTACCGAAGATCTTGCAGCGCAATTTGACTTTATGAATAGCGTAGTTCAGACTCCAAAGGACTTTGGCCTGCGGGTAGCATCTCATCCGACGTTGGAAATTACCAGTCGGAATAAGATGAGAACGGGTCAGGAGTTTAAGCGGGATTTCAGCGGCAAGCTGAGTCAAACTCGTGTTTTTGACATTGATGGTGAGCAGTATGACAGAAACTTTGAAGCTGTCGAAGACCTTCTGTATGCGATTAAGGGCTGCCGTATAACAGCGGAGCAATATCAGCAGATACTTGGAAGAAAAGCTCCCGGTGAGCATTTCTTCTATCAAAATGTATCTGCCCATGATATTGCCAACTTTTTTGAAAGTTATGAAACATCTAAAACTGCGACCAGAGCAAACAGCAAATATATGGCAGATTATATCCGTACCATGAATGCGGATGGAATTGGTGGAGTTAAATCGTGGACCGTTTGTCTGATAAATATGGATAATGGAGAAAAATTCGATATTGCTGATTTGCAGGGAGTAGGAGGAGGTATTCTCAGAAGAGAGGGTACAGGTGTGGATTTCTCCGCAACAACCGCCTCTATCCATACTATGACATCTGCAGATCATGAGTATATGGATTATGATAACGATACATATAAGCGGGTTCTGGAGCTGAAAGAAAAATATAAAAATGATCCTTCTAAGACAAAAATTAATGAAATTATTCGCAGAGAAACAAGACCATTCACAAATGGATTTTTGATTCTGTACCCTATTGGGCAAGCAGGAAGGCTGACTGATGAACGTGGGGACCACAAGCCTCCCTTTGGATTTGCTGCGGTATTCCCTGATCGAAAGGGAAAGGGTGACCTCAAATCCTATCGGATGAATGATATTGCATTGGAGAAAGACAGCAATGAGTTTTACGGCTGATATTTACAACGAAATATTGTCCGACATATTTTCAGGGACAGGTCAGACTTCCCCCTTTGCGATGCGGCTGGTGAAGTTTGACAATGGCATTATGATTGCCTTTGCAGTCAACATTGCCACAAGAATGCGCTCAGCGTTTTTATCTGTGACTTCAGAAGCTCCTAAGAGCAGATTTCCGCACTGGAAAGGCGTTGAAATTGAAACAGCTACACTGCCAGCATATGGAATTGATACGCCTTTTGTTGGTCTTTCTCAGCTGCCAAATAGCGCCAGTGACATTTTTGAAATTGTTGTTGAAGACCTGAGAAGCCAGTTGGAAGCAGCAGAAAACACCGAGGAGTCCTTATCTGTCATCATCACAGTTCTAACAAAGTGGAAGGAGTTTTTTGCTGCTGATAAAGAGCTGCTGATGTCTGAAGAGCGTCAGCAGGGACTTTATGGAGAGTTGCTGTTTTTGGGTGAGTGCTTGGATTCACAAGGGGTGGGAGCAGTTTCACATTGGGCTGGCAGTGAAGATGAAACCCATGATTTCTACTTTGGCCCTCATGCAGTTGAAGTGAAGACCACCTCTGCGCAGGCTCCCTATTTTGCCAGTATCAGCAGTGAATACCAGCTGGATAATGGTGATATTCCGGGAAAATTATTCCTGCGTTTCTATGCGCTTCGCAGAAGTCACAGCGGGGGTGAAAAACTGCCGGAACGAATTGCAGCCATTCGCAGCAGGCTGAGTGAAGATGTATCGAGCCTGCAAAAGTTTGATGAAAAACTAAAGAAGTACGGCTATTTTGATGAAGCTGCAGATAGTTATACCATTGGCTACTATCAGCGAGATCTTTATTGCTTTGCAGTAAATGGCGATTTTCCGAAAATCACGAAAGAAGCAGTACCGCTGGGCGTTTCGGATCTTACATACCGAGTCAGCATCATGCTTTGTATGCCGTATGCCCAAGATATAAAATCCGTATTTGAAGTTTTGAAAGGAGGGGCCTAATTGTGGTAAACGAGAAAATTCTCGAATTTTACGAAGAATTTCGAGATGAAGTTCTTGGGTATGTGAAAGAGAACGGCCCTATTTCTACAAATACGGCTTTCAAAGCCTTGTTTCTGTCCTACCTAACGGAAGCGGGAGAAACTCTTGTTTCGGACTGTACGTTGGTGGACTTCAAAAAGGATGGGGAGAATATGAAACTGGACGGCTATGCGTTCAGTGAGTATTTCCATTCGCTTACCCTGCTTGTGAGCAAGTATCAGGCTAAGCCGCAGCCGGAAAAGGTGAAGAAAACTGAAATTGACAGGCTTTTGAAAAAAGCCTTGAAATTCTATAAAACTTGCGGCACTGACTCGTTTGAGGCCTTAGAAGAATCCAGTGATGGTTACCAAGCGTATGAGTTTATCAAAGGTCATAAAGAGGATATTGAAACAGTTAATATCATTTTGCTGACCAATGATGAAACGATTCGATATATTCCGGAAGACACTCGTCATGGAAAGGTCACTATTCGCTTCGATGTTTGGGATATTGAACGACTGTATCAAAGTGTTCTTGGTGGTGCTGCAGTGGAGCGCCAGCTTGTTGTAAAACTGAAGAAAAAGTATGGTGCATCTTTGCCTCTAATTAAAGTGAGAGGCGATAATGAAATCTATGACTGCTATATTGGTGTCATTTCCGGTGAGCTGTTAGCACGGATTTATGAAGCCGAGGGTCAAGATCTAATCCAAAAGAATGTCCGTTCTTTTCTGCAGGCAACAGGTAAGGTCAACAAAGGAATTAAGGCATCGTTAGCCAGCGAACCTCAAATGTTTATGGCCTACAACAACGGTATTTCAACTGTTGCGGATGGTATTGACATTGATGAAAGTCATAGCAGCGGAGATGTTGTAACCATTACAGAAATCACCGGCTGGCAGATTGTTAATGGCGGTCAAACTACAGCATCGATTTACAATGCCTATAAGTCAAAACTTCCTCTGGATCAGGTAAATGTGCAGATTAAGCTGTCTGTTATCAAGAAAAAAGACCAAGCCGAAGATATTATTCATAATATTTCTAAGTACGCAAATAGCCAAAATAAAATCAATATGTCTGACTTCAATGCCAATGATGCATACCATGTAAAGATGGAACGTCTATCCAGGGCAACACCGATCCCTGTGGCAAGGGGAAAATCGACAGACTATTGGTTCTATGAGAGAGCCAGAGGACAGTATTTAGTTGAATTGAGTCGGCAGCCAACCGCAGCGGCTAAAAAGGAATTCAAGAGCCGTTGTCCGAAGAATCGCTGCATTTCTAAAACTGTAGCAGCCAAATGTGTGATGGCTTATCAGGGCTATCCGTATATTGTCAGCAAAGGTCTGGAAACCAGCTTTGTCTATTTCTCGGATATGGTCTCCAAGGGTGAATTCCCTGAGCCATCTGAACAGAGCTACATTGACATGATTTCTAAGGTGATATTGTTCAATAGCTGTGATGAAATCATCAAGAATTTAAAATTTGGCGGTTTTAAAGCTCAGCAAGACTATTATACCGTGGCACTAATTGGAAAATATCATTCAGGTTTAATCAACCCGCAGGAAATCTGGAATAACCAGACAATCAATGCGGAGACGGCAAGGGTCATAGAAGAATTGGCCTATTTTGTATGGGAACATTTTCAGAATCCTACAGTTCCTGGCGTAAATATTGGACAGTGGTGCAAAAAGGAAGATTGCTGGGAACTGCTTCAGAGCCGTTATGAAGCAAAAATGGAAAAGCGGGAGAATTGAGAAAAATGCCATATTCAGTAGTGGATCTGTTTGCAGGGGCCGGTGGATTGAGCTTGGGTTTCGTGCAGACAGGAAAATATGAGATAAAGGTTGCTTTCGAGCGGGAACCGCACATGCAGGCAACTTATCATCGCAACCATCCGACTGTCGAGCTGCAAGGAGATGTATGCGGCGCAGATTATGCGGATATACAGAGGAGACACGGAGCCATTGACGTTGTCATTGGAGGTCCTCCCTGCCAAGGGTTTTCAAATGCAAATCGGCAGAAAAACCATGCAATCAGCCAGAATAATATGCTGGTAAAGCAGTATATTCGAGCAATTAGAGAGTTGCAGCCAAAGGCGTTTGTCATGGAAAATGTTAGTATGCTTCGATCTGACGTTCATCGGTTTTACATGGAGGAAACAGATCTGGATATTGTGGAAGAGTATCAGATCCCGAATAAAAACACGCCGTTGCATTTGCTGAGCTCAGAATTTGTGTTTGATGGCGCATTGGAGATAGTTCAAAACTTGGAATTGCTCCAGCAGAGACTTTGGCCTGAAAATCACTATCGAGAACTGAATATCATCTTCAAAGGTGAAAAAAACGCTGATAAGATGAAAAAATCTTTGGAAAAACACCGGCGCAAGCTTACCGAAATCGCTCAAGCCTATATTGAAGACGATGCAGACAATTACATTGCGCAGAAATCCAGAGAAGCATTTCAGGCAATTATAGATTATTTTGATGGCATTCTTGAAGCGGATAGAATTCACACCTTAATTGAGCCTGCGATTATGATTCAACGCATGCTAAGTAAAGCAAAGGAAATCTTTGATAACCATATCCATGTGGATTCATATGAGTGTACAGAAAAAGATGGTCTCCTGGCAAATATTCGATCATTTGCGGTTTTTGATTATCTAAAAAGTATTCTTACATCTGGAGAAGATGGATATGTGATCAATAGCGGTGTTTTGTGCGCCGCAGATTTTGGAGCGCCCCAGAAAAGAGAACGCTTTGTTGTTATGGGGATTAAGAAAAGTATTTCCGCTGTGGTGTTTCTGCCTTCCAGAAAGATTAAAGATGGACATTATAAAACTGTTCACGATGCAATTTATGATTTGGAAGATGTTCCGCCTGTATATGATTTGGCAGACGATGAGGAAGGAATTCCGCTGGAACATAAGGAGCAGTTGAGTTCAGTAGCACAGCAACTGAGAGATTCGGATATTCTGAAGAACCATATCATTACTAAAACTACTGATGTAGCAATGGCAAGATTTAAAGCGCTGCATCAAGGAGAAAATTTCCATAGTTTGGAAGAATCACTCAAAACCAATACCTATACCGATGTGAAAAGGACTCAAAATACGATTTATTTGCGGTTGAACTATAATGAACCAAGCGGAACAGTGCTTAATGTTCGAAAGTCTATGTGGATTCATCCTACCCTGGATCGGGCAATCAGTATCCGAGAAGCAGCCCGGTTGCAGACATTCCCTGATAGCTTTGTATTTTGCGGATCTAAAGATAAACAATACCAGCAGGTAGGAAATGCCGTACCTCCAATTATGGCAAAGGCGATTGCTAAGCAGCTTGCGGCAACTTTAGGTAAAAAACTTCGTGAGGCAGAACAAGAAAATGGCTGATAATCACTCAAAAGAAGTTCGCAGCAAAAATATGTCACATATTCGAAGCACGAATTCAAAGCCAGAAGAGATTGTCAGGAAGTATCTGTTTTCTAAAGGCTTTCGATATAGAAAAAATGTTCGAACCTTGCCGGGATGCCCTGATATTGTTTTGCCTAAATATCATACCGTGATTTTTGTAAATGGCTGTTTTTGGCATAAACATGACTGTGGGAGGTTTGTTTGGCCCTCTTCCAACACTGAATATTGGATACCCAAAATAAATCGGAACGTTGAACGGGATAAGCAGAACCACAAGAAGCTTATAGACATGGGTTGGAAGGTACTGATTATTTGGGAATGCGAACTAAAAAAGAATGTGCGGGAAAAACGCTTAACAAAACTTTGTGGCGAAATCATCTCTTGATAGCGTATTAGGGGGGAGAAATCTGGAAAATATTATTAGGTTGTTGCATGATGATGGAATAGAGTATATTGAAGAAACAGTTGGCGGAATGTCTCTGCTTGAACGTCAAATTTTTTTTGTCAACTGTATTAAGGTGATTGATAAATCATACTACGATTATGTAATGACCAAGAGCGATGAGAGTGCAACATTCTTCTTTGATATCTTAAAATATGCCTACCCGGTGCTAATTAAATATCTATGGACAAAAGATTTTGAAACTCTTATGGCAACACCGTTAGCTCGTGCAGATTCAGATGATATATATCGATGTCGAGTTTTTCTGTGTAGCTGTAGAATCGTAGGGCAAACCGAATACATACTTGATATGGAAAAATGTGGATATGTATCTGTGTGCTCTAAAAATGGTATCTGCGTAATCAAATGTCTACAGAACAACTGCTGGATTGAATATTTTGATTCAAGATGGGCGGATTTTTACGAAAATTTATTGTTTTCATTGATGCAGAATGATAAACGCATTACTGCACTACAAGAGCGGTGGCCGATCATCAAGGAGGAGATGCGACCGCTATGCTTTGTCTGGCTGAAGGAATTTATTGGCTACAACTCAACGATGAATATAGAAAGTTATTTTAATGATGTTGCCTATTATGATGCTATTCATAGCACAGAATGGGACTACTTTCCGGAACAAAGTAAATTTAATAGAGTTGCTTACGGCAACTTTACAGATACTATTATTGATTTATCTGGTTACGCAGCAAAACATATCCGTTTTACTGAGCTTCTACAATCATCCCATCCAGAACTACTTGCAGAAAATCTTTTCTATAACATTAGAATGGAAGATGAAACGCTTCGATTAATTCGGGAAAATCGGGAGTGTTCTGAGCAGGACGCTTACACGATATTATCGTGCATATCATTGTCTTCGGACAATAGTGAACTGTACAATTATGGACAAGTAAATTGTGCACCTTTAATTAAAATATCCAGGAATCAATATCTGCACTCTGTAGCTGGATCACTATTTCATCCATTCTCTTTTTTGCTGAGTTCGCTACAGCAGAGGTTTTTAAACGACTTTTCACGGAATATTAATTCCAGAGAGACGATATTTAGAAAGCAACTATATGAAATAGTAGGCAATAGTTTTACTTGCATCAATCATAATATTGTCATTAAACACGGTGGTAAGGTTGTCACGGATATCGATGCGGCAATGGTAGATAAAATTAGCGGAGAGATTGCATTGTTTCAACTTAAGTGGCAGAACCAAACTGTAGATTCTATTCGTTCATTGCATAGCAAAGCCCAGAATTATACTAAGGAAACAATGTACTGGGTTCAATCCGTTAAACAATGGATTGAACATACTTCAGAGGCTGAAATTGCTGGACATTTGGGAAATGGTATCAAAAGAAAAAATATTGATAAATCTAAAATTTTTCTCTTTGTTCTTGGACGGAACCATGGAAATTATTCAGGCGAAAAATTAACAAGCGAAAAAACTGTATGGGCACAATGGTTTCAGTTGCTTCAGTGCCTATTGATTCTGCCGAAGGATTTTACAATTGCAGATCTGTACAATATACTTCAGAAAAGTTCTCCGTTTGATGCAAATGTAAAGCAAAAATCGCAGGAGTACAGTATTGGTCCGTATAAAATTATAGTAGAAAGTACCGATGATGAGTATTGATCACATTATTCTTATCTGACTATTATACGCCAGAAACCCAGTCCACGATTGCACTATGAACCGGGTTTCTCTGCAGGCTGAGGGGGCTGCCGTGTCTATCGGTAGCCCTTTATTATTTATGAAAAGTGAAAGATAACAATTTATTAGTTTTGAACACTTCGCAGAATTTACCCTTGACAAATCCACTCTCAAAAACAGATGTTAGAGGATTTTGCCCGCCGGAACGGGCTGCCCAACCCTACGCACTTTACCGATGATGGTATCTCAGGCACCCGTTTTGACCGCCCCGGATTTTTGGCGATGATGGAGGAAGTGGAGGCAGGGCGTGTAGAGGCAATCGTCATCAAGGACATGAGCCGGTTAGGACGCGACTATCTGAAGGTCGGTCAAGTTATGGAGGTTTTGCGGCAGCGAGGCGTTCGTCTGATTGCCATCAACGACGGTGTGGACAGTCTGAAAGGCGATGACGATTTTACCCCGTTCCGCAACATCATGAATGAATTTTACGCCCGTGATACCAGCCGGAAAATCCGCTCTGTGTTTAAGTCAAAAGGCATGAGTGGCAAGCACCTGACCGGCACTGTGATTTACGGCTACTTATGGGACGAAAAACGGGAGCATTGGCTGGTAGATGAGGAAGCCGCCGAAGTGGTACGCCGTATCTTCTCCCTCACGCTGGAGGGATATGGGCCTTATCAGATTGCTTGCAAACTATCCGCAGACCGGATTGAAATTCCTGTCGTACACCTTGCCCGCTTCAACGAGGGTGTGAACCGTTCAAAGCCGGTCAAAG
>OLNQ01001583.1_pt1 | contig 21406 bp, 17 predicted proteins | sample 1672821 | NCBI WGS metagenome assembly OLNQ01 (sample SAMEA3136727, study PRJEB25190) | human gut metagenome | biome: human gut; feature: human-associated habitat; material: faeces | place: Austria | collected 2013 | reverse complement strand
TCGTAGGTCTTGCGCGCCAGTTCCAGCCCGGCCTGCGCCTTCTCCCACATGTTCATGGCCGCTTCGATCTGCTGGATGCGGGCGCCGGCTATGGCGGCCTGATCCAACGCCGCGGCCGCGCTCTTGACCGCTTCGGCCTGCTGGAGCTTGGCTTCCAGTTCGGGCGTCGAGAGCGTGTAGAGCAGCTGCCCCTTCTCCACGCGGTCGCCCTGACTGACCTTCATGTCGTCGATGCGCCCCGGGACTTTCGACGAGGCTTTGTAGGTCGTGCACTCCACCGTGCCCTGTATCAGCATCGGGGTCGTTTTCCGGAGGTACCAACTGATCAGGACGACCGAGACGATGATGACCACAGCGGCCGCGATGATTCCGATAATGTTGCTTCGCTTCATAGGATTCTATATTTTTTTACTTTTTATCGAACAGGATCGGCCGGGCGTCGGCGCGGCGGGCGTAAGCCGAAAATTCGTCGCTGATTCCCGCGGCTTCGAGCAGTTGCGCCAGCAGCAGGTCGAAGTTGTAGGCCGCCTGGAGGCGTTCGGTGCGTACGCCCGCGAGGTTCAGCTCGGCGTCGATCAGGTCGGTCGACGAGCTCATGCCTTCGAGGAAGGCGGCGTTCTTCATGCGGAGGTACTCCTCGGCGAAGGCGAGCGAGGCGTCGATCGAGGTCATCTGGTTGCGGTAGTTCATCATCTGGTTGTAGAGTTTCTCCACCAGAACCGAGATGTCCTTGCCGGCCTTGTTCTGCAAGGCGCCGACCCGGCGTACGGTCTGCTTGGCCGCCGAATATTTATACTCGCGGTTCAGGCCGTCGAAGATCTTGATGTTGACCCCCACGCCCACCGCCCAGCGGGGCACGAGCCCTGCGACCTGGTAGTTGTAGAACGAACCGCCGCCGATGGCCGCCACCTGCGGCAGGAAATCGGCACGCTGGGCGCGCACGCCCTCCTGGGCCAGTTCGCGCTTGAGCGACACCTGGCTGAGCAGCGGGTTGCGCGCCTGCGCGAGGTCCTGATAATAGGCCAGATCCTCGACCTTCGCGAGCAGGAACATCGCCGTCACCGGACGCCAGTCGCTCTCGCGCCCCAGGGTGTTCGACAGCGCGCTGGCGATGGTCTCGGCCTGCAATTTGGCGTTTGCCAGCTCCCGTTCGGCCTCGGCCATCTTGAACTCCACGTAGAGGCGTTCGGTCTGGGCGATCATGCCGTTGCGTTCGAGCGCCCGGGCGTCTTCGAGATGCCTGCGCACGCCGTCCACCACCTGCTGACGCACGGCGACGACCTGCGTGGCGAGGGCCAGTCCGAAATAACGCTCCACGAGTTCCGAGATCAGCGCGTTGCGGGTCTGGTTGCCTTGCGCGACGGCCGTCTTCTCGTTGATCCGCGCGGCGCGGTTCGCGGCGTTGATCTTGCCGCCCATCCAGATCGGGACGGTCACCTCGCCTCCCACGAATCCGAGGCTCTGATCCTGCACCTTGAGGAACCAGTCGGCATCCATCATCGGGTTCAGAAGCCCCTGGAGCGTCGGAATCTTGTCGGCGGGGATCAGCCCGTTCTGCACGAGCGCCGTCAGTCCGCCCGCCACGCCCTCTTTGACCGGGCCTTTCAGGTCGTTGAAGTCGAATCCGATGTCCTTGGCCATGTAGGCGTATGCGCCCGTGACGTTGATCTGGGGCATGCGGAGACCGATGGCCGCGCGGCGCTGCTGCTGTGCGGCGCGCTCCTCGTAGGCCGCGGCTTTCAGCGCAGGGTTCTCCGTGAGGGTGACGGCGACCGCCTCGTCGAGCGAGAGCATCCGCCCGGCCTCCTGCGCGGACGCCGCCGCCGGGATCGTCGCCGCCGCCATGAAGGCGATCTTGACAGCTATTTTCATAGTATTCATGCGTTTATTCGACAAAGATAGATTTTCTTGCAATATCTTCTTCAGCCCGGAGGGCGTTTAGGACATTTTTAGGCCCTTATGGACACAAATCACGCCCGTTTCACCTTCCGAGGTGGGCGTTGGCCCGGCGCACGCCTTCGGCCAGTTCGGGATAAACCCGCACGTCGACCCCCGCTTCGCGCAGCGTCTGCGCCCCGCGGCAGCGGACGAACCGGTCGGGTTCGTACAGCGCAAAGACCACGCGTGCGAATCCGTGGCGCAGGATGAGCTGCGTGCAGCTCTCCGGCTCGCTCTTCCGCTGCGAGCACGGCTCCATCGAGGAGTAGATCGCCGCCCCGCGCAATTCGGCGCCCGCATCGAGCGCCTTGCGGATCGCCTCCTGCTCGGCATGGTGCGTGGGCGAAGTCTCGTGGGTGTAGCCCGTGAAGCTCCTCCCGTCGGGAAGCGCCACCACGGCCCCGACGCAATAGGAGGTCCGGCTGGGCACGCACCGCAGCCCTTCGGCCACGGCCTGCGCCAGGTAGCGGAGGTCTTCGTCCCGGGTGTCGGGACGAAGCGTGCAGGTCGCAACCTCCATGCCGCCCAGGTTCTCCTGCCGGCATGCGGCCCCCTCCGGGACCTCGAACCGGAACTGCGCGCCGCCCCGCTCCGGTCCCAGCGTCAGCTGCGGATTGACCGCCCGGCGCACCGTGTCGGCCATCCCTTCGGCGAGGAACATGCGCAGGACGGAGGCTCCCCCTTCGACCAGCAGACGCTCCACGCCGCGCTTTTCGAGTTCGGTGACGATCGCTGAAGCCGTAATTGAACCGTCGCTTGAAATAACCTCTGCAACGCCTTTCAATTCCGGAAGTTCCTTTTCTGAAAACACGTAGCGGTCTGCGTCGCCCTCCGTGAAGAAGCGCATCGACGGCGAGAGCCGTCCCGAGTGTGTGAGGGTGACTTTCGTCAGGTCGGGCCGCATGCCCCGGGCACGGCGCAGTTCCCGCGCCGCGGCATCGCGCAGGAGCAGGGCGGGATCGTCGCGCCGCAGCGTTTCGGCTCCCGCGAGGATCGCGTCGTGCGAGGCCCGAAGGCGCAGGACCGCCTCCCAGTCTTCGGGCGTCGAGATCATCAGCCGCCGGGGGCTGTTGTCGTCCAGGTAGCCGTCGGCCGTCGTGGCGAAAGATAATGTTATCTGCATCGTTTCAAGGTAAACAGGGTGACTTCGGGCCATGCGCCCAGCCGCATGGGATATGCAACATATCCCGTGCCGTCGTTGACATAAAGTGTGTGGCGGCCCGTGTCGTAGCGTCCGCTCCAGTGTTTGTAGATCCATTTCGCGGGCGACCAGCCGCGACCCCAGGGCCTGATTTTCAGCTGCATCGAATGCACGTGCCCCGAGAGCGTCAGATCGCCGTAGCCGGCCTCGACGATCTGTTCCCAGAGCTGCGGGATATGTACAAGGGCGATGTTGTAGAGCGAATCCGGAACTCCGGCGTAAGCCTTGGGAATGGCCGTTCCCGGCAGGTCGCGGTCGTGGCGGCGTTCGCGCAGCGCGGGGTCGAACGACAACCCCGTGAGCGAGATGCTGTCCGCACCGCGTCGCAGGTAGACGGTCGTGTCCTCCAGGACGGTCCACCCCATCGCCCGCTGGCGCGCGACCACTTCGCGGGCCTCCCCGGCCGCCGGGAAACGCAGCGAATCCTTGATGTAGGTTCCCACGTCGTGGTTGCCCGTGACCGACCAGACCGGGCCTGCGATCCGCCGCAGGAGCGCCGTGGTGCGTTCGTCCAGCTCTCCGGCGCGGATGTTCACCAGATCGCCCGTGAAGAACACCGCCTCGGGGCGCTGCGCGTTCACGCTGTCGGCCAGCCGCGTCAGTTCGCGTTCGGGACGGACGAGGGTCCCGACGTGCATGTCGGTGATCTGCACGAACCGGAAGCCGTCGAAGGCCTCGGGAATGCGGTCGGAGCAGATCTCCACCCGGTTGACGCGGATGGAGGTGCGTCCCAGGGTCGTGCCCCAGAGGGCGAACAGCACGAACGCGCAGGCCGCGACGTAGCCCGTGCGGCGCAGGTTCACGAAGTTGAACGCATAGAACGCCAGACGCGGCGGAACGGTGACGATCCACGCCCAGAACAGCCACATATAGAGGTACATCAGCTCCGGACCGTTGTCGCGGCTCAAGGCGCCTATGAGCGACGAGAGAATCGGCAGGGCGTCGGTCGCGGCGACCCACGCCACGAGTGCGCGGCGCACGGGCTGCTTCCGGCGGCGGCGACGGCGGAAATGGATGAAATCGGCGGCGATGGCCGTCAGGGAGAGTATCGACGTCAGAAAAAAGAGCATATACCTTTTATTTATATTCGGCAAAGATACGAAAAATTGCTTTTCCCGCGGTTTTCTTTGGCATACAACTTGCTGATTTGTCCGATGAGTTACAACTCTTTGAGAACGAGCAAGAACATTAATAAAACCAAATTCATTCGGCTTATGAAAACATTTCGACTTTTAATCGTGGCTCTGCTGCTTGCAGGTTCCGCGTCGGCGCAGCGTTACGAGCGCAGGGCCATGCGCGGCGAATATTCGCCTACGGTCTACCTGATCTCGGTGCAGGAGGTGGACACCATCTACAACTACGGGCCTTATGCGATGCAGCAGGCGGCGGCGCTCAACCGCATGGCCATGGACAACGCCACGCAGGACTACATCGAGACCCACCGTCCGGGCTTCCAGCAGGTCGAGAAACCGCAGTTCGTCTTCGCCACGAAGAACAACCGTTTCTCCTTCTCGCTGGGCGGTTTCGTCAGCCTCCGCGCCGGGTATGACTTCGACGGCATCGTCGACAACATCGACTTCGTGACCTACGACATTCCCGTTCACGGCAATTACGATACCAGGCAGAAGCTGATGATGGACGCTTCGACCTCGCGTCTGTTTATGAAGGCCATCACCAACACCCGTGCGCTGGGCCGCGTGGTCGTGTTCATGGACGCCGACTTCCGCGGAGGCGCCGAGGGCAGCTACACGCCCCGCCTGCGTTCGGCCTACGTGTCGTTCCTGGGCTTTACGCTGGGTCGCGACGTGACGACCTTCTGCGACCTTTCGGCAGCCCCGACGACCATCGACTTCCAGGGTCCCAACGCCTATAACTTCAACTTCGCCACGATGATCCGCTACGAATACGCCTTCGCCGACAACCACCTCAAGTTCGGCGTTGCGGCCGAGATGCCCTCGGTCAGCGGCACCTACAACGACAATTTCGCGACGCTGAAACAGCGCGTTCCCGATTTCCCGGCCTACTTCCAGTATGCCTGGGGCGCCAACCGCGACAGCCACATCCGGGCTTCGGGCGTCGTGCGCAACATGTACCTCCACAACCTCCGCACGGGCAACAACACCTCGCTGCTGGGATGGGGCGTGCAGTTCAGCGGCACGATCAAGGTGGCGCAGCCCCTGCGGCTCTTTATGAACGGCGTCTACGGCAAGGGCGTCACCCCGTATATCCAGGACCTGACCGGCTCGGGGCTCGACTTCACGCCCAATCCGGAGAACGCCGACCAGATTCAGACCATGCCCATGTGGGGATGGCAGGCCGCGGCCCAGATCAACCTGACCCCGCGTCTGTTCATCTCGGGCGGCTATTCGACCGTCCGCGTGCAGCGCAGCCACGGTTTCTACTCCGACGACCAGTACAAGCAGGGCCAGTATATCTTCGGCAACATTTTCTATTCGATCACCCCGCGCTGCAAGGTGGCCGGCGAGTACCTCTACGGTTCGCGCAAGGACATGTCGAACGACAAGGGACACGCCAACCGCGTGAACGTGATGCTGCAATACAGTTTCTGACGACACCGTATATTAAATAGTATTGAGTATTTTCGGGCGGCTTCTTCGGGAGCCGCCTTTTTTGCGGCAACCGCGGGGTGCTTTTGTATTTTTTTGCTGCAAAAAGTAGTAAAGCCGCGGCCTTCGCCCGCGGGGTGTAGACCTTTTGATGGCAAAAGCACTAAACGCAGTCTCCGACAGCTGGGTTTCTTTGTACTTTTGATGTCAAAAGTACTAACTAAATCTATTTACCTGATATACAGCAGATGGAAAAACATAAGGTAATGATTTGTCAACTCTAAAGCCCGTGTCCTTTGCATCCATTAACAGCCAAAAACTCTACGACAAAGATAGTAAATTTGCAGGATATAGGCAAAAATATTTAGTTTGTGCAATTTCAGTCCTCGTAGCGATCACGATACTTATGGTTGTCCGTACACTCATCTTCATTATGTCAAAGATTCTATTGAATATATGAAGTTTTAGCAAACAATCAAAAGCTTATATCCAAAATCGCTTTTTATTAGCCCTTGCTTGAACGTCCAGTCGAAACCTTATAAATAAACTCTATGCTGAATAACGCCGGTATTTTCCGCCAATTGATTATGGGTATGTCCAAATGCGTTGAACTTGTAAATAAAAGTCGTTCAGCCGAGTGATGAATTACGTCTTTGAGATAGTTTATCCGACGAAAACACAATTTGCTGTTCTCTGACGAGAACAAAAATCCGACCGAATAATTTCTAACAAAAGTTGCGGAAGTTCTCCTTGAGGGATCTTGTGGCTGGGCTTTTTCTTGTTATATCACCCTCGGCTCATTCAAAAAACGGTAATATTTAAGTTTTTTAATAATAAATCTTTCTGAGTTTCCGTTATCAGTCCGGACGACCGACAAATAAAGCCGGTGATTCCTTTCCCAAATAAAGGATGTAGGCTGACAGAAATCCTGTATGAGGAACGAAATATGCCGATCGGGCGCATGTCACTCGTGTCCGCAACAGAACCCGTAGCGATTCTGCGATTATTTTTTCAACTTTACAGACTTACCTTCCATCGTTACGGATGATTCGGCGCAACACTGTCTGCCATCATTATCATGGCCTTATATTTGTCGGTTATATCCCGAAAGATAATACCGGAAAAGCAATGGCAAAAAGAAAATACAAAACCGACAATACCCCGATCTACCAATACTTTAATCATGCGTTTGAAAATGCCAACTTTACGGTTTATCACTTTACCAGTTAAAAAGGCATTATGGATGGAAATAACCAGAAAAAACGACTGAATATGAGCATCAAGCCGATGCTCAATATTCGTCGCGGAAGTCCCGACGGTCGCTACACGCTCGTCATACAACTGATCCGGGAACGCCGCCGAGGCGTCATATTCACCCCCTACCGGTTACTGCCTGGAGAGTTCGACCGACAGCGCGGCAAAGCAGCTCCCACCTCCCGGAGCAAAGCCCATATGGCCTTTATCCGCGAGGTCAACATCTTTCTGGAAAAACAAAAGGAGGAGATACAGCGTGTCCTGACCGAGTTGCAACACGAAGGAAAACCCTTCTCTGTCCGGGATGTCACGCAAGCTTACCACCAGCGCTACGACAACCGCTACGTGCATACCTTCTTCACCCGGCAGATCGAGGAGTTGCGCAAAGAGGGAGCGCAGGGCACAGCCAACAAGTACAATGCGACGCTGGTCGCCTTCGAAAAATTCATCGGAAACCGCCGTATCCATTTCGACAACGTGGACGAGAATCTGCTGCTCGATTTCGAACAGCACCTCCGGCAGGTTCCCCTGCAACCCAATACGGTCTCTTTCTACATGAGTAATTTTCGGGCTCTCTACAACAAGGCTCAGAAACGCGGGTATGTGACCCGGGGCAAGTCGCCTTTCGATGTCGTGCCCATCCGGATCGAAAAAACTCGCAAACTGGCTGTAAGTGCCGATGTGATTCGACGTGTCGCACAGTCCGAGTTTCCGGACTCCTACAAACTGAATTGTGCCCGCGATATGTTCATGTTCAGTTTCTACTGCCGCGGGATGTCGTTCGTGGATATGGCCTATCTGCGGCAGGAGGATATTCGGGACGGAATGCTCCATTACCGCCGCCGTAAGACCGGACAGGTATATTCGGTGCGAATCATTCCCGAAGTACAGGCGATACTCGACCGTTACCGAGAAGGGTGTTCGCCATGGGCATTGCCCGTAATGCTCGATTTTGAGGACGACGGACTCCTGCACCCGCTCGTATACAACGGGACAACGCCGGACGAACGCAAACAATTCGAGACAAAGCTCTACTTGCGCTATAAATACAGTCTGTCCCATTACCTGCGGTTTTTCCGGGACATCCGCAAGCGTTTGGCACTGCCGGTCACACTCTCCTTCAACGTGGCTCGCCACAGTTGGGCAAGCCTTGCCCGCAAACAAGGTATTCCAGTCTCAGTGATCAGCGTCGGACTGGGGCATACTTCAGAAAAGACCACCCGGATTTACCTCGACGAACTTGATAACAAAACGGTGGACGAAGCCAACGAAATCGTTGCAGGACTTTTGAAGAAAGCACATTCAAGCCCGGAAAAAATAAATCGGGAGAAGACCCGAAACGGAAAAAAATAATATCTTTGCCTTAAACGGGGCGCTTTGTATAAAAGTGCGGGATATACAGAAAAAATACGGTCTTTTTAGAAAAGACTTTTACGTCCTTTTTTCGTTCTTTCAAAAGAGATGTTCGTATACCGTTTCTGGAGGCAAAATTAACGAAAAATTTAATATTCTCAATAGCCCCCCCCCTCACGAAAATCAGTCAAAAACATATCTTTTTTTGGTCATCCGACTGCCCCCAGAGTGCTCTCTTGCCGTCATATTTGGCTTTCAGGGCCGTCGGCGAACAATGTAAATAACGCTGGCAGAAACGATAAAAAGCCAGGTAACTCTTGAAGCCGAACGTGCGGATCAGTTCGTCGTTATCGTAGATCCCACTTCGGACTGCACGTTCTATATCTGCGGCTTTTTGTTTCACCAGCCAAGTGTGGTAGGGTTCGCGAAACGTCTCGCGGAACCTGCGAATAAAGGAGCTTTCGCTCATGTGCCCCATCCGTGCCAATTCGGCAAGGTTTTCGGCCCGCAGGTAGGAGCATTGTACGAATGTCCGGAAGTCATCTTTGGGGCGGGCGATATCACGGAAAAAACCTTTGAGTTTCGCATCCCCGTAGAAGTGTCTCATCATCAGGAAGAGTTCGTGCTCCTTGATAACGTGGTAACAGGGAAGATGCGGCCCTTCGGGATCGAGGGCCGGCCCCAACCCGTCGAAGAATGTTTCGAGTGCAGGCACGACAGGCAAGATGGGTGAGCCCGTTACGGACGTTTCTTTCATCATGATTTCGGCAAGCATATCGTGCCGGCAGAGAGTTATCCGGTTGTTGAAAGCGAGCGTTACCACCTCGCTGTCCCGCAGCGCTGAGACCTCGGTTTCTTGTTTCCGAGCAAGGAAAATACATTGAAGTTCCGTGAGTTGGTGGCAATCGTTCCTGCCTATGCGGATATGAAGGTGTCCCGAAAGCAGGAAGAGGATGCGGTGCGAACGACACTCCGCATGGGGAAGAAGATGTGCCTCGGGAAGCAGCATCCGGGTGAATCTTGTATCGAGATGTTCTTTCTCGGCGGAACAGCTCGTACAACCGGCCGGACAATTGACCGCACGGAATGTTTCCCCGGCGTGAGCGGTGGCTTTTACTTGATGTTTCATCACTTATCCTATTTGTTTGGCTATTATATGATTGAAAAACACAGAATTACATTTTCAGTTTCACAGTTTCGCAAATCGAATTTCATGGTTAAACATTTTTCCGGTTTCGTAGCAATATAATTTATTGGTTATCAATTATTATTTCTTCGGAAATGTAACACGGCAGTCTTTTCTAAAAAGACTGCCGTGTTTCAGCTATGTGGGACAAGCAATTAAATGATAAGTAGATGAGAAAAATTCTTGCCATAGTATTTCTATGTTGCTTCAGTTCGGTCGGGTCTGCTCATGCGCAGGATCTCGGCCTCAAGACCAATTTGCTTCATTGGGCAGCAGGCGGTACGATGAACCTTGGCCTCGAAATAGGTCTGGGTGCGCAAACCACTTTGGAAGTGATAGGCGGTTACAATCCATGGACGCTCAACGCAGAAACGAACAAGAAACTCAAACACTGGGTGGTGATGCCGGAGTTTCGTTATTGGTTGTGCGAACGTTTCAACGGCCATTTTTTCGGCCTGCATACCGGTTACGATGAGTACAACATCAGCGGCGTGCGCATTCCGTTTTTGAAAAAGCACGTGAAGGATTACCGTTATCAGGGGTGGGCCACCGGTCTCGGCATCTCCTACGGATACCAGTGGATTCTGGGCAAACGCTGGAATCTGGAAGCTACCGTCGGCGTGGGTTATGTCTATACGAACTACGACCATTACGACTGCGCGACCTGCGGCAAATTCCGCGGAAACAACGACAAACACTACTTCGGCCCGACGAAAGCGGGCATCTCGCTGATCTATATTATCAAATAACGAATACCGAGAAACGATGAAAAAACATATATCCCTGCTTATACTTATCTTACTGACATACGCTCCCGGCGTTTCACGTGCAGGGAACGAGTCGGATTATCTTTCCCAGATCGCACTCCGCGACCGTAAAGTGGTCAAGAACAACCGCGACGTCGAACTTTCGATGCTCTTCGACCTGAGTAGTTTGCGCCTGCGGACGCAGCACACGCTCGCGCTAACTCCCGTGCTGGTTTCAAAAGACGGGAATCGCGAATGGGCCTTCCCTCCGCTCGTCGTAGACGGCAGGATCCGCAACAAGGTCTACCTGCGGGCTCAGCGGCTGGAAAGCGTGGCGTTGCCGCCATACCACGATGCAACGGCACAAGTGGTCATCCGCCGCCGTAACGGCAAGGAACAGAGCTACGATTACAGCGCAAAGGTTCCCTACGAGCGATGGATGCTCGACGGCAGGATCGAATTGCGCGAGGAAGTACATGGCTGTGTGAACTGTGACAAGAAAGAAACTGCTCAGCCGCTTGGCAACGTGCTGCCGGCTTTCGTACCCGAATACCGTCTGGATACCATCGCTCCCGAACCCGAACCCGTAAAAGTGCGGGCCGAAACCCGTACGGCACGTCTACAGTTCCGGCAGGACAGTTACAAGATCCTGCCTGATTTCAAGGATAACCGCGCCGAACTGGATACGGTTTCCAACTCGATCCTTTTGGTGCGAAACAACCCCGACGTGAAGATCACGGGGATCTATATCACCGGTTACGCTTCGCCCGAAGGATCGGTCGCTTACAACCAGACGCTCTCGGAGAACCGCGCCAAGGCTCTGCTCGATTATATCGTCCGTTACGAGCATCTCGACCGTTCGCTGCTGCACGTCAATCCCTGCGGTGAGGACTGGGAAGGCTTCATAAAGCGTCTCGACGAGTTCCCCGGTCTGTTGGGCCTTGACCGCATCAGGGAAATTATTACCCAATACCCCGACGACCACGATCGTGCCGAAGCGGAGTTCCGGCAGCTAATACCCCCGACCATCTACCAGCGCCTGCTCAACGAGATTTATCCTCTGTTACGGCGCAACGAGTATAAAATCGAGTACAACGTGCGCAATTTCAACCTCGAAGAGGCCCGGCGCATGGTGAACGAACGTCCCGACCTGCTGAGTCTGACGGAGATGTATAAGGTCGCCGGATCGTATGGAAAAGGCTCGCCCGAATACGACAAGGTAATGCGAACCGCTGCACGTTGTTTTCCCGAAACTGCAACCGTTCTGAACGATCTGGCGCTGGAGGCCATCTCGCGCAGCGAATACGGCAAGGCCGTGGAACTGCTGGAGAAGGCCCGTGTCACGGCTACGCACCCCACGCTGCTCAATACCCTCGGCGTGGCCTATGCCGAAGCAGGCGAATACCGCAAGGCCGAAGAGGCATTCGCCAAGGCCGCAGAAGCGGGAGCTGCCAAGGCACGGCATAACCTCGAACAGGTACGCAGCGTGATCGACCAGTTGTAAATCCAAGAAACAAGTAAAGTAACATTTACTACTCATCACTATTCACAATCCAACACAATTCCAAACATTTAGTTGCGTATGAAAAAAAATTATTTCGCATTTGCAGCGCTCGCCGCTGCGATGGTGCTCGCCTCCTGCAACAAGGATGAGGGCAATGACAATCCGAAGTTTGACGGTATCGGAGCCGTCAGCATCAAGATCCAGAATCCGGGAATCCTAACCCGTGCTGTTGAGGAACCAACGTCCGGTACCGGAAATGTCGAGATCGTCGGTACGTTGACCGTAACCCTGACACATAACGGTAATGAAACTATGTCGATCTCGATCGACCCAAGGGAGATCAATAGCAACACGAAGTTGACTTTCTGGAATGTTAAAAATCCCCAAAAGATCACAGCATCCATCAACGGCGGCGTAGCCGATTACAGCAATGTGGCCATCACAGGCGGAACTCCGGAATTACAGGTTCTCCCCGCGAATATTCCTGCTTACGGCGAAGTTGACGCGGCCGGCATCAGGTTGACTGACCAATCGGCTTCTCCTGATCTGAATAACTCGACAACCCAGACGGGAGCCGGGACAGGCGATGATGATAAGACTTACCAGATGTACGAAGCATCGGTCCAAATGTCGATTCCTGTCGCACGTCTGGAAGTTTCGGGTATCACTCACGTAACACACCCTGACGAAGAAGAAGATGAATGCAAATATGCTGCGCTGACCATCAACGGAGTCTACATGGATGGCCTGAAAGCTACGGGCGGAGCGACTGGTCTGACCGATTACTGCTGGGATGGAACATCTAATACCGGAACCGGCATTGCAGCAATTCTGAAAGATGTGATAAACGGCACGAACGGCGATAATTTCCTGGAGAGCGGAACTTGGCCCGCGGAGCGTAAAACCTTCGCTTACAATTTCTACACCGGAGCAAGCAACCCGACGTTCAAGATTTATTTCGGACATGCAGAAGCTGCTGAGGGTGCGGATCCCGTTCTCTCGCCGCGCTATGCCATGATCGAGAAGTATGTCGATCAAAGCAATAATGAGGTAACAATGCAGGCAGGTCACATCTACCGCATTACCAAGGCAGAGTTGAAAGACAAACATATCCTCGGCGACGAAGGCGGTGCAACCGTATATGGCGTCACTGTTACTGTCACGGAAGCCACTTGGTCGGTTGTCGACATCGACGCCGAGTGGAAGGAATAACACCGCTTTTCGCATGCCCCGCGATCCCTTCTTGGTGAGGGAGGCGAGGCCGACACAAAACTTACTTTGAAAACGGCCGGGCATTTTCGACATGTTATTCCGAGTGTTGCCGGATGAAATGCCCGATCGTTTTCAGAGAAAGTTTGCAGAATAGCAATTTTCACCCAATAAAAACCGATCGATTCCATCGACATCTTAAAAACAATGAATTTTATCAAGAAAATAGTGTGGTTACTGCTGGTTGCCTTCCTGATCGCCGGCTGTATCAGAGAAGACATGGACGACTGTAAGAATGTCGCCGTATTCTTTCGATACGATGCTGATGGACAGGTCGATGTACTGAAACAGTATATCGACAAGATCGACCTGTATATCTTCGACGAAAGCCGCCGGCTGGTGAGGATCATCGCCTTCGATCAGGATGATTTCGCGGAAGGCACCGACATCGCTCCCCAGTTCCGGCTCTCCGCAGGCAAATATACCTTGGTGGCCGTGGGTAACGCTTACGACCGTACCACAGTGGAAGGTCTGAATACAGCCGACTTCAGCCGTATGTTCATCCAGCATCCCCAATGGGGCAATGAGGGACTGATATCGGGGCACGACCACAACTACATGGGACAGCGCGAGATCGTAGTCCCGTCCAACAACGAATACCTGTATGAAACGGTTCGCCTTTACAGTTCGCACATCGACGTGGATGTCGAAATACATGGATTACCCACCGCCGAAGTGGATGGGCAACGGGGCGTATTGCCCTGCACGCTGAGTTTCGAGGACTCGAATGCGCAGACCGACTTCAACAATGAAATCAACGCCGGGCAGACATGCTGCGTCGTTCCCGACTTGCACTACGACGCTACGACGGATACATGGCACACCCGGGACTTCACCCTCTTCCGCATGGATAGGCAGGGCACGCTGGATGCCGGACTATGCTGCCATCGGCTCCGCCTCGAAGATGCCGAAGGAAACCCGCTGGCTGAATTCGACATGGCCGGCTATCTGGAACAACACCGCGACGTGATAGACGTCACCCGTCAGGAGGCCCGCCTCCCCATCAGCATCGTATTCACGCCTCTGGGTGTGACCATCAAAATCCCTGCATGGTATATCGAAGACATCACCCCGGGATGGCAATAACCCAGAGACAGAAAGGAGTATCCATATGATGAACAGATTTTTACAGCATATTCTATCCGCCCGCCGTGCCGCCTTGTTGCCGGCAGTACTGCTCGCTCTGTCCGCCGGCTGCAATAAGGAGGCTGCCCCGGCAATGGACAAGGCTACGGTTCAGATGACCTTTACAACACAAGCTACCGCAGCCGGTGCGAACGATGGAAGCCTTACGGAAGGCGAACACATGCGAACACTGCGGATCATCATGGCCAATACGCAGACAACAGATATTCTGTATAATGTCTACTACGATGATCTGGACGACGCTCTGACGGAAAAGACCGTCACCTTCAACGATATCCCTGCAGATATCGAGAATGGCACGGAATACGATTTCTACGCCATCGCCAATGAAGAGGCGTTTTTATCCGAGGGTGAAAATCTGGAAGGGAAAAACGTGAATTTAGACGTGTTGGAAGAGCGCATTATTTCGAATGACTTTAACGCCTCGCTCACCAACAGCCTTCCGCAGGCCGCGAAAGAAACGTTCAGAATAGAGGCGAAAGAGGGCATACAAGATTATACTATACCTTTGGTTTTTCCCGTAGCCAAAGTATGCCTTACATTCGAGAACAAGTCCGGCAGGACACAGTATTTCGGGAACATCGGGTTGCAGGAGGCCAATCCGGGGCGCGGATATCTGTTCCCGCATGATGCGCCGATAGGCAATATTCCCGCAGATTATACAGATGTGATGCTGTACTCATACAATCAGAGCGATGGTTCCCCATCCAACTCATTCAGCGTACCCGCCGGTACGGAAAGCGCTCCGGGCAGTTCGCAGCCCCTCGTCCGCTATCTCTATCCCGGCACCAGGAATGAGGGCTATGTCCTTACTGCCTTGTGGCTGGGAACGGAAGAACAACCAAAGAGTCTTTCCCTTAAGAACGGTAACGATCTCCTGACCCAGATCGAGGGCGGCCAGCAGTTGAATGTTATCGTCACGCTGCTACCGGGAGATAAGCAAGATGTCGAGTTGAAATATAGCCTCGCCGACTGGAAGAAAGAAGAGATAGATGTTCCATTTGATTGACAAAAGGAAAAGCCATGACAGAAAAATTTATAAGATGCAGTTTGCTGCCGTTACTGGCCGGGGTTTTGTTGCTGGGGTCATGCGTGAATGACGATACACTGGAAGGTACGGGACAGTACCGGGTGGAACCCGATATTCCGGTGACGCTTCCGCTGAAGGTGATGCTCTCCGGCAATAAGATCGCTACGCGAGCTGCACAGAGCGATGAGGCGGAAAGAACCATCAACAACATCTACGTGATTGCCTTCAAACCGGGAAAAAATCAAGACGGTACGGAGAACGGGAATGCCGCAGATGACCAGTGGGTCGTAGATAACGCAAAGAACTTCGAGGTAGGAGAGGCAATTACCTACGATAACGAGCAGACGTTGGAAGGGGTTTTTCCGATGACTACCGGTATCCGCAAGATTTACGCTATAGGCAATCCGCAGTCCGGGTCGGGTTCACTGAGCGAAGAGGATCTGGCTAAAATAAAGACGTTGGCCGACCTGAAAAATCTGGGCTCAGCTCTGCGCGACAAGCAGAGCATCGAGCGAATGGATTTCAAGATGACCGGGCAGGTATTGAAAACTTCCGAAACAGGAGATAAAGAGCTCGTAACGGTGCGTGCAGCATCCGGCGGTAGCGGTGAAATCGTAGAGGACTACGAATTGGAATTGAAACGGGTGGACGCCCGTATCACGTTCAAGATCAAGGGAACCGGCGGATACGAATTCACGCCGGAATATTACCGTGTGATGAACATTCCGGGTGGGACGTATGTTCTTCCGCGAGAGAAAGGTGGTGCGACGGAAAATACATGGGATTTCCAAACCGGCGGCTATGCCGAAGGTTTCCGTACGAGCGATTTCTCGACGGACAATGAAGGGGCTTCCCTCTTCGAGTTCTACCTGTGCGAGAACAGGCAGAACCCCAAAAAGCAAATAACAGAAGAAGCCTTGCTAGACGTAACCAGAGAAGATAAATACACACTATATTCACTCCGTTCAAAACAAGAAAAGTCAACTCCAGATGAAAATGGTAATGTCGAAAATGGTGATTTTGTTTATTCGAATGCCCACTCGACCTACGTCATTCTGGGAGGAACTGTGACGGGAGAAAAAGACGGTGAGAAAGTTTATGCAAAAGTAAGTTATAAGATTTTTTTAGGTGATACGGGTAATAAATCTACCTCAGACTGGCAAAACGATGTGAGTTTAGTAAACAATTACAGCATCGAACGCAATACGCACTACACTTATAATGTTACCATTGCAGGTGTAGACAAGATAATCGTTGAAGCGGAAAGCAATAATCCGGACGAAGAACCGGATCCCGGTGCCGAAGGCGATGTGATTCTCACAAAAGGCGATTACGTTACGTTGGATTCCCACTATTCCCGTTATGTGATGACTCTGAAGAAAAGTGAAATCATGGACGGACTTTCATGGTCGATAACCACACCCTTCCAGCGCGGATTGCAAGTATTCGACACAGACTTACCTATAGTGGATGATGCTTACCTAAGTACCGATAACACCAAGGCTGAAGCAAAATTCGGTCTTCCCCAAAACACATTATCACTCAATGATTACAAATGGGTAAAGTTTGCTATTAACAAGGAGTGTATAACGGTAAATGGAGATGAGTTTCCTATTGGGCAGGTAATAAAATTCCCCGGAGAACAAGCATACGATGGCGGATCGCCCTTACTACCTGCCCCTATTGCTGGAGGGAAGTATCAAGAGACGGCTTATTATCGACAAGTGAGACTCTACGATGTCAATCAGTTGTTGAATTTCCTGCATTACAAAGTGCATGAAGATAGCAGCTCTGATGATATTTTTGAAAAGAATGATGCAGGCGAGGATATTGTTTATATCACGGTATTTGTAGACGAATACATCTATATTTACGACCCGACGCGATACTTTTATCGTAGACCGACAGGTGTGGATACAGACGATAATATCAATGATGGTGTTATAGACTTGAGCTTGTGGAAAAAAACGGTAAATACCGAAAACCGATTGCTCAACATCTGCGTGGAAGGTTCCAAGTATAGCCCGGATGGGCAGAGTTCCGTGTCTCGTAGTGTATATACCATTTCGCAGAATCCTGTTTACACGTTTTATAATCCCAATGGTACTTCCGGTGATTTCAATACGGCTTGGGGAGTGGAAGCGAGTGTGGAAACGAAATTCCTGCCTATTGTGCCTGACGGAGTAGATAATAATACTTTTACAAACAAATTTGATAATGAGATAAATACACCGGATAACGGACGTAGCAACACGCTGAATATACTCAGCTCCGAGAGAGAATTACGCTGGGATGAGGTAATCAATACAGATATAACAAGTATTAATGATATCTTATTACATGACTATAAGAGCATTTGGTATGCATGTTTGCTGAGAAACAGGGACTTGAACGGTGATGACATCGTTCAGGCATCGGAAATACGCTGGTATTTGGCTTCAATCGACCAATTGACTGATATGTTTGTTGGAGAAGCCGGTATACCTACTGCCAAACTTTATCAGGCAGAAGTCAATAATGACTGGAGTGCTGGAACCTTGGTTGAAGGAGAAACACGTGTACACATTGCGAGTAGCAGCTACTATACTGGAGAACAATGGGGCGGCGAACCTCTTGATTCACCGAGAAATCCTTATGTGATATGGGGTGAGGAAGGCGTTTCAAAAGGTAGTGCGTTTTATTCTAATAGTTATGTAGGTGGCCATTTTTCTTACCGATGTGTACGCAATTTGGGTATAAGTCTGGATAACAGAGAGGCCATGCCGGATGATTATGTCACCAAAGGAACATCTTCCTACACGGCAGAGGATGGAACAACTTATCAAGAGTTGACCATTGACGTTTCGAGAATGGTTGACAACTGCATTCGCCCATCTACAGGAGATAATGCCGTATTACCCAATCATACGGAACGGGAAGCCAACAATCGTCCTCCGCTCACGTTGGCTATTCTCAGCGACACCGAGGGGGCGACAACCAATTGGATATACCCTCAATCCAACGGTAGTCCTTCTTTAATAGATTGGACCCGGATTGAAAATGAAATATCAAACCGTGTGTGCCCTATGGGTTATCGAATACCGAATTTGCGGGAAATTGCACTGATGTACACCACCTATCCAGAACTCATGAACTCGATTACTGGTAGTAGTTATTATGTGACTAAAACAGGTTATGGTTATGGAGCAGAAGGAGAGGGTTTTGGATATCTTACTACCAAGGGAAATTTGGTAAAGTATAATGTAGGGGGTGTAGTACGTTGCGTCCGCGATGCTACCGACAATCCCGGGGGAAACTGATTCACAGTCAAATCCCGATCTAACATTCCCCTCACCGTGCGCCCCCTGTTCCGAAAACGACTACGGAACAGGGGGCAGGCAATGGAAGGGACGGAAGAAGCTGTCCGGACAAAGTTCCGTGCCCCGGAAGCGGTCATTCCGGATGTTTTCACATCCGGAGTTTTTGAGGAATAATTGCGACATGGCATGAAAAACCTTTTACCCACTTTCATCACATCCCTTTTCACCTTGGGGATCATATTCAGCTCTTGTGCCCAGAATCGGAAAGAGCCCAAGGCTTTCCGACTGCCGGAAATACCGTCCGTTCTGGTCGTACCCCAGGAACGAGCAGCCTATCTGGCCATACATTATTGGGATCATTTCGACTTCACAGATACCGCGCTGATCGACATGCCGGAGATCACAGAACAGGCGTTCGCCGATTTTCTCGGGATACTGCCCTATACCGACAGGGCACAGGAGGCTGTAGATACGCTTTTCCGGCGTGCCGCGGCAGAAAAGGAGATGCTTTACCATTTCATTTCGCTTTCCGACAAATACCTCTACGAGCCCAATTCGCCGATGCGCAACGAAGATCTGTACATCCTCGTGCTGCGAACCCTCGTCGCCCAGCCCACGATGGACGATACGGATAAAATCAGGCCCCGTCACCTGCTGAAGATGGTTCTGAGGAACCGTCCGGGAGATACGGCAGCCGATTTCGACTATCTGCTCCGTAACGGCAGCCGGGGACGGCTCTCGAAGATCGAGGCGGAATACACGTTGCTGTATTTCAACGATCCCGACTGCGGGGACTGCCGCCGCGTAAAGGAGTTTCTCACAGCGTCGGAAACGATAAATTCATTGTTGAAAACCGGACAGTTGGCGCTCCTGTCCGTCTGCGTGGAAGGCAGAACGCCCTCGTGGCAGAGTTCGACACTTCCCGACGGTTGGATTAACGGCTGCGACGAGGGGCAACGCCTCACGCGCGAAGAGGTTTACGACTTGAAGGCCATGCCGACGCTCTATCTGCTCGATGCAGACAAGAAAGTTATTCTTAAGGACGCTTTTCCCAAACAGATCGAAGCATGGCTTGCAGAACAATGTAACTGACATGGGAAAAACCGAAAGACTTGTGCGTATAACGAGCGATCGCTATCGACGGCCGAAACAGTTCCGATATTTTTTCTATCTCCGGAGATAATGTCGAGAAACGGCCATGATGACCGACGGGATTCGTGCCGCCAAATATTTTGAGTGGAAATCTTATAACGTTCGTCGTCGAGTGCTTCTTCCAGATCCTTCGCAAGTCGGAAAGTTGTGTCTTTATATCGGGTCATAACTGGAATACTTTGAGAAATTGAATTATTCGTAGTCCGCCAGGAAGTCCCGGACAATCTATCCGAAAATGCATGAATCCTGTTCGACGGTCATTCTGAACGTCAGGCAGAGGGATGCCAGCTCGGAGAGCATCAGATACCCTACTCCCATTTGAAAATGTGACAATAGCCGACAGACGCTAATTGTCGCCGTCGTGTTCGGCCTCGCCTTTATCTATCTTCTCCTTGTTATAGCGCAAAGCACCGCCGGGCGAGGAACCCGATCTTATATTCGCAACCATTCCTTTGCCTGTTTTGCGAGGTTCAGAATCTCGATACTAAGAGCCTTCAGCTCGCGGGTTCGCTGCTCCAGCATAGCGATCTGATGCGGGATCGCGACGTTGGAAAAGTGCGCGTTGATGGCTTTTACAACTTGATTATAATTCGCAGCTATACGCTGAAATTGGAAATAAAAGTCATTCAGACGGGCAATAAACTGCACTTTCGAAGGGTCGCGTTTGACGACGACGAACTCCTCGTTGAAGATTCTTTTGACGATAAAACGACTGCGGTTATGCTCCAATCCCGCCTTACAAAGCATCTGCTTAAAGCGGATATTCTCTTCCGTGGTGAGTTTGAAATTATACCTGTGGACTCTGGGGTCTGTTGTTGTCGGGCGTCCGATCCTCTTTTTCGTGGTTGTCATCAGTCTGGTAGTTTAAGTGGCGTGACTCGGGAACGCCACCCGGCCTCGCAGAGCGAGCACCTTTCGTATGCCGAAAAGTTTTTCGGCATACAAAGGTACAGCTCGCTACCCTCTGACGAGGGTAAGAATCCGCGCCGGAGCATCTCTTCCCGAAGTTTTCGGAATCCTCCGCTGCGACGGCTGATGCCGGGTCGGTTCCGGGTGCAATATTACGATGGTTTCCGGTTATCCGGCTCACTCCGGATTTACGGATTTCCAGATTTACGGGAATCAAGAAATATATATTCCTGTAAATCCGGATATCCGCGAATCGCGCAATGAATATGCAACCACTTAAATACAGAGAGAATGGAATCATCGAATCGGGAACCGGAGAGGTACTTCAGCCTCTCGGTCTGCAACCAGAAGGGCGGCGTGGGAAAGTCGGCCTTCACGGTGCTTTTGGCCAGTTGTCTGCATCACACGGTCGGACATGATGTGCTGGTCGTGGACTGCGACTATCAGAGTTCAGATATGCGTGCTGTGGAGCAGCCGCCCGTTGGGTAGCGTCCGGGCCGCAGAAGTCCGCCTATTCCGGCGGTAGCGACCGGCAAAACGCCGGGAATGGAAATACGCAAGGCTCGCCCCTCGGGCGATTCGCACGGCCTTGCGCATTTCCATCTCCGGCGATAAATTCCCTGTCGGCGGAAAGGGGTTACAGGGATATTGGATATATACGATATTTCGGGATAATGCCGGGTTACTGTGCGACCTTGAAGACGCTGTCGAGTTTCTCGCTCAACGCCGCCATATCCTGTCTGATCTTATCGTTGGTGATTTTGGCGTAGATTTGGGTCGTGGTAATATGTTTGTGCCCCAGCATCTTGCTGACTGTCTCCAGAGGTACGCCCTGCGTGAGCGTGACCGTCG
>OLNQ01001576.1_pt1 | contig 21504 bp, 13 predicted proteins | sample 1672821 | NCBI WGS metagenome assembly OLNQ01 (sample SAMEA3136727, study PRJEB25190) | human gut metagenome | biome: human gut; feature: human-associated habitat; material: faeces | place: Austria | collected 2013 | reverse complement strand
GCGAGGGGAATGGTGGCAACTAGAAGTTGCCACCATTCCAGCCCCAGTCGGTGGTGGCGGTGTAACGGATGTAGGTGCGGTCCTCGGGAATGCCGAGCGTGGAGTTCAGCGCGGCCATAATGCTCTCGGTCAGCTTTTCCCAAGCAGAGCCCGGCACGGAGCGGCCGAACACGTTGACCTCCACATAGGCGGCGGGCTGGTCATCGCTACCGCCGAAGTAAATCGGCATATTGTCTTCGAACGGGCACATCAGCCAGCCCTCGGACTTGCCCGGCACGGCGGTAATCGCCTTGCCATAGGCAGCCTTCAACGCCTCGCGCTGCTCAGGGGTGGTGGGCACGGACACATGAGTGTGAATAACGGGCATAATTCCTCCTTGATTCGGTTCGCTTCCAGTCTAGCCTCAGCGGTTGCTGTTGAACATGGCATGCGGATGTAGGAAGCTGCTTGCAGAACGGACCGGGGCAAGGCCAATTTGGGGAGATTATTGGCCTTTCCAGCCAATATATGTTCCGCAGTCAGCCCAATAGTGTTGAATACCCTTGTGAGAAAACTGATTGAACAACTGATGAAGTTCGGCATTGTGGGCGTCATCGCCTTTGTTATCGACTGGGGTATTCTCAACCTATTGGTTGGCATATTCCACATGCACAACGTGCTGGCTGCCACCGTCTCTTTCATCATCTCGCTGATTTTCAACTATCTGGCGAGCATGAAATTCGTATTCAAGCATCGTGATGACATGGCGCGCTGGATGGAGATTCTTATCTTCGTGGCGGGCGCTGTAGTCGGTCTGTTCATGAATGACGCGATTATCTGGATTTCCACTTATGGCATGAACCATGATGCCTATGTATCGCAGCATGCCGAATATCTGTTGCGCACCAATATCGGCAAGTTGGTGGCCACTGCCGTGGTAATGATCTGGAACTTCTTGATTCGCAAGTGGCTGCTCGACGATACGCACACCAATGCGATGAACCGTCTGAAGTCCGCTGAAAATCGACTGAATGCCGAGGAGCTTGAAGCCAAGTGGCAGAACAGCTTCTCCCACAAGCTCGGCATCTGGTCCCTGGAACACACGCCCAAAGGCTGGCCGAAGTAGCGTTTTGACGTATAAGCCCCCTCGTCAGAGGGGGCTTAGCTTTTGTCTCACACACTCACTTCAGTCAAGGTCGGCTGCTCGGTGGAGCCCTTGATCTGCTTGAAGCCAATCAGCGCAATCGCCAGCGAGACCAGTGCCAAAGTGGTCACCACCATGAAGCCGCCATGCGAGCCCATGCGGTCGATGAACTGGCCGGCAATCGCCGAACCGGCGGAGGAGCCGATAGAATTCATCGCACCCATCCACGCCATGCCTTCGGTCAGGCGGGAAGGCGGCACCAAGTGCAGCATGAGCTGGTTGCCGTTAATCCACGTCGGAGCCTGGCACACGCCGATGATCAGGTAGATGATCATAATCACCCACAGATGCTTGGCGAACAGGAACGTGCTGATGCCGATGTTCACCACGGCCAGGCAGAAGTAGAAGCGCTTCCACAGGGCAATCGACCAGTTCTTCGCGCCGTACACCAAGGCGCCCATCAACGAGCTGATGGAGAAGCAGGCGAATACAAAGCCCGTGTACTGCTTCATATTCGACTCGGTGGCGAATGCGATGATCGAGATGCCCGTGGCCGACTGGAATGCGCCCAAACCGAACCAGGTGACGCACACCGCAATCAGACCCGGACCCCAAATGGACGCCTTCTTGCCCGAACGCGCATCGGCGACCGCCTGCTTAATGGCTGCGTTAATCGTGGCCTCATCGGTCACGCCTTCACGCTCAAGACGGCGGCGGGTCTCCTCGGCGGCGGTTTCCGCCTTCAGCGCCTCAGCCTTGGCGGCCTCGCGCTCACGGTATTCCTTGCGGGAGATGCCCTCGGCACGCGCCAGCGCGGTCTGCGACGGTGGCTCAGTGGTCAGCTCGGTCAGGAACATCAGCGCACCGATCACCACGCACATGCCGGTGAACGAGAACGCCAGCAAACCGGAGATCACGGCCAGCGTGGAGGCCAGCGGATTGCCGATCACCCACATGCATTCGTCGAGCACGCCGCATAGTGACAGCGCGCGGTTCGTGCGCTCCCGGTCACCCTTAAGAATCTTGGTCCAGCGCGCGCGGCTCATCGCGCCCCACGGCGGAATGGCGGCCAGGAACGGCGTCAGACAGTACAGCACCCATTCCGGCGCGCGGTTGGTAATCGCCGTCACCAGCGCGATGGCGGCCACAATCCAAACGATAATCGTCGGAATCGAGACCTGCCTCTGGCCGAACTTGTCGGTCAGCTTGCCTAGCAGCGGCGTGGCCACGGCCAGCGCAATCGCCTGAATGGCGGTGAGCATGCCGGCCAGCGAATAGTTGCCGTAATAATGCTGTACGGAAATGGTGATGGTCATGCCGACCATCGGGAATGGCATGCAGGCGATGACCGAGCCGATGGAATAACGGGCGGTATGCGGAATGCGCAGTAGTTCCGCATACCCACCAAAAACTTTGTGGCCTGCTTCCTTGATGCCGGCCAGAATGGCGCCCGAGTTCGAGTTGGACGAGTTATTGGACATAACAGCACTACGCTCCTTTCCGCTCCCGATTGGATGTCCCCCGCTGGTGTGCCATTGCCGGCGAAGCCCTCATCGAATGATGTGTTGTCCATGGTCGCGCAAAGTTTGCGTCGGATTTTCCCCCATCCGCATATTTGCGTCATGGATACTCTACGGGTGTCCACTCCGCGACACGCGGTAGATTGGAGATATTAAGACAACGTTCTCATGCCCTTCAGGGCGGGAAGCAGAAAGGCGACTCATGAGCGCTACTACCATCCATTTCGTCCGGCATGGCAAGGTATATAACCCCGACCATCTGCTCTATGAGCGACTGCCCGACTTCCATCTTTCCGACCTTGGCCGTCGCATGGCTCAAGCCACCGCCACGTACTTGGCCAAGAATCCCCAAACCAATACGATTGCAGCCGTCTACTCCTCGCCGCTCGACCGTACGCGCGAGACCGCCGGCGCGATTCTCGATGCGCTGAACCCCGTGCGCGAGGCTCGTGGCGAGGCTCCGCTCACGCTCACTACTGATGAACGGGTGATTGAGGCCGGCAACGAGTTCCGTGGCAAGCGCATCGGCCATGGCGAGGGCGCGCTGTGGAAGAACGGCAACTGGAAGCTCGTCACCAACCTGTACAAGCCGAGCTGGGGCGAGTCCTATCAGCACATCGCGGCGCGTATGGACGACTTCGCCCGCGAGAAGGTGGCCCAGCACCCCGGCGAGCAGATTGTGGTGGTCAGCCACGAATCGCCGATTTTCAGTTATCGCCATTATCTGGAGACCGGCCACCCCGAGCACTGGATGTTCCTGCGGCACACGGCGCTCGCCTCCGTGACCTCGGTGACGTACGACAACGAAACCGGCCGTGTGATGTCAATCACGTATGTCGACCCAGCGGCCAACGTCAAGTAACGGCACACTGGTGTTAGGACATTGGTTCCCCTCTCTGAGGCTGAGCCGTGAAGCAAACAGTCCAGTGGACTGTTTGTAGGCGAAGACGAGCCGATAGGCGAGCTATTGAGGCGCGGGCGTGGCCCGTCCGCAATTGCTGCTGAGCTGTCACCGTAGGTGACTGAGGGGAGCCAAGAGACGCACTACAATCGAGTGGTGGACGCAAAGGAGCATAGATGACCATTGAACTCAATCGTGAGGCAATCGCACAGGTCACGGCATTGCCGGCGGTAACTGAGGCCGCCGAAGCCGGCTCGGCGCTGATCAGCCTGTGGCCGTTGACCGAAGCCATGCAGATGGACAATGACGCCAAGTATGCGGAGAACCTGCAGGTGCGTGTCACGCACGCGTTCGCACGCATTCTCACCGGTCAGGATGTTACGATGCCTGACGCCGAATTCGTCTACGAGGGGGCCGATGAGATTCCTGGCCGTCCGCAAAGCATCGTAGACACGCTGCTTGCTGCCAATGACGCCTACGATACGATGGCCGGTTACTCGGAATCCGGCGATGTGCAGCTGATTTTCGATGCCGCCGAAGCTTTAGGTGTTGACTGGGATTCGCATGTCGAGGCCGCAGTCCGTGAGACGGTTGTCTCCGTGGAGGCTCAGGTTGAGGCTGATGCCGAGGCTGGCGGACGTTTGGCGGCTTCCGGCGAGCCGGCTGATGTGGCCGTCCGTTTCGCCACCGCGCTCGCCGTATGCGATGCGCTGCTGAACGTGGTGAGCGGGCATGCCGAGACGGTTGGCTTGGTTGGTCCGGCTGTTGCTGATGCCGCTGATGTTGCTGACGAGGCCCGGGCCACCGCCATCGTAACGTTGCCGATTCTGCTGTACGTCAACGAATTACGTGAGCAGTGCTCGATTCCGCGCATCTGCCTGACCGACCAGCAGATTCTTGATCTGATTGATACGCGTGCCAATGCCGGTGACACCCTGACCGCCACCGCCGAATACATTGCCCCGCTGGCCGGTGCCGAATGGACCAAGCACCGCGACGATGTGCTCTGGAACCCGGACGAAGCCAAGAAGAAGGCCAAGGAAGAAGACGAAAAGCGCAACAAGGAGGCCTTGGCCGCCAAGTTTGCGCACATTAAAGATGACCCTGGCAAAGAAACCGTGGAGTTGTGAGAATCAAGGCAGCTTAGCCCGCCTGATCGGTTCTCTTACCCCTGCTCGCGATTCCTCCGTGCCAAGGAAATCGTCTATGTGGTGAAGAACATCGCTTACGCAACGGAAGAAGAAACACTTATGGGCAATGGCGTCAATCTGCGCACGCTCACCAATGACGGCGGTAGCGCGGTAATCAGCGATTACGGGGCGCATCTGCTGCGCTGGGCCCCGGCGGGGCAGCCGGATGTAATCTGGACGCCCCGCACATGGCATTTCGAAGCTGGTCAGCCGGTTGGCGGGGGAGTGCCGGTGTGCTTCCCCTGGTTCGGGCCGGGGTTTGTGCATGGCGGGCAGACTGCGAAGCGACCGATTCATGGGTTCGCACGATTGCGCCAGTGGGCGCTGGACGAAGGGGCGTTTACCGGTGCCCGTGTGCGGTATGTGCTGGATTCCGAACGACTGACGACTGGCGAAGTGCCATGGATCGAGGATGAACCCAACGTGCGTTTCCATGCCGCATACGAGGTGTGTGCCAGCGATACGCTGACGATGACGCTGACCGTTACCAACACGGGAGGTGAGCCGATGTCGTATGAGGCGGCGCTGCACTCGTATCTGCATGTCGGCGATGTGCTCGGCGCGCGGCTGGTCGGTTTGCGGGGTGCAACATATCTGGATGCCACGGAAGCCGGATTCCCGCCAAAACTACAAGAACAGCCATCGGTGATGTTCGGCGATCAGCCGGTGGACCGTGTGTATTATTCCGATGCTGCACTGGAATTGCAGGACCATGTGCTGGGTCGTGTGATTCGCATCGGCAAGACCGGCTCGCCGCAGACGGTGGTGTGGAATCCCGGAGAGCAGGGCGGCAACGCCATTGCCCATGCCAAGACGGGTGAATGGCGTGGCTTTGTGGCCGTGGAGGCAGCGGCGTGCCGAGACCGTATCGTTGCCCTTAGTCCGGGTGAATCGTATATGCTTTCGCAGTCCATTGCCGTGATGCCGTTGGGGTAGTTGGCTGAATACAGTGCCGATAATACAGTGCCGAGAATGATGAAGCCCTACTCGCGTTGAGTAGGGCTTCATCATTGGTTGCGGGGAACTTCTTCAACGGAAGTTCACCGATATCGGTTACTGGCCTTGCCAGGGTTTCTGGGCATTGTCGCCGGCGGGAGCCGTGTGCTCAGAAGGTGTTGCGGATTCGTCGCCGGCGTTTTGAGGCATCGGCGGAACCTGGCCGTACTGTGGGGCCGGGGCCTCCGGTTGGCCGTACTGCGGGGCCGGTACCTGACCGTAATCAGGTGCGGGTGCAGCCGGCTGGCCATAGTCGGGGGTCGGCATGGCCGGCTGGACGTAAGCCAGGGCCGGCTGGTTGAAGCCGGGTGCGGGCGCGTTCGGAGCGGCGAAATTCGGGGGTACAGGCGTGCTGTATGGTGCGCCGTAAGCACCCTGAGGCATGGGGGTTGCCGCCGCGCCATCGTCAAAACGTGCGCCCTCCGGCTTGCTGGGAAGAGCCATGAACACGATATAGACAACGCAGCCGGCCAGCGTAATCAACGCACCAATGACCGCCGCGCCAAGACCGCCGGCGGCCATGCTGCCATAACCATAGTCATAACTGCCAAGGCTCCTGAACCCGCCGTACAGTGCCGCACCACCGCCGATAATCATGATGATAAGGCCGATAACCATCGCGATATAGAAAATGGCAACCCACCAGCCAGGCTTGTTCGTGTCATGCAGACGGCGGACGGAAAGTGCCAGGGTGGGGATTAGGGTCGCCAGACCCCAAATGGTGGCGAGGAAGCCAAGCTTTTCATCTGTGGCGGTGTTGAGGATGTCCAGCACTATATTGATGCCGAAAGCGGCCAGCACCCACCACCAGAATTCACTGCGGGACGCGCGGCCCTTGAACACCGTGTACTTCTTCCAGAAGCGCAGGAAGGCTTCTTGGAAGGAGCATCCGTAGTAAGGCTTATCCAGCGGCACAGTGGCAGTGGGCGCGGCGTATTGGCCGTAAGACGGCGGAACCGGGCCGTAAGGATTGCCATCGGGGGCCGGTGTGCCGTACGCCGGTGCGGATTGACCGTAGGTGTTGGCGTCGGGCGCGGGCTGACCGTAGGTTGGTACGGCCTGGCCATAAGAGTTCGCGGTCGGAGCAGGCTGACCGTATGCCGGCTGTCCGTAAGCGGGCTGCGCCGGCTGTGAGGGCTGCGCCGGGGCCGGTGCGCCATACTGCGGTACGGGATTAGGTGTGGGCGTACCGTTGGCCTCAGGCTGCTGAGGCAAAGGCACATTGTTGGGATCAGACATTGATTCCCCTTTCATAAGACCTATGTGTCACATCATATTCTTCCATTGCATGAGTGGAAAACTCAACAATTGCGCCAAATAATGTCCAAAGTTGTGGTGAATGCACTGGAAAGAATCGATGGTTATCAAATCGATATCAGTTGAGGGTGAACGTTATCGATCGGTTGTGTAACCTGTTGCATGAATATTGCGCACAGTTGCGGGGCGGAACTGGAAAGCAGACGAAGCTTTTGGCGCTATGCATAAAGCAACATACAGAGATGTAGGGAATGCCATGAACCACGAATACACGGATGCCGCCGTTGAGCAGCGCGAATCGCATGAAGACGAATCTCAAGACTGGGATCTGCTGTTCGTGGGCCTGGCCTGCTGATTCTCGTTTGCTGTTTTCTTTTCTTTTGATTTTAAAAGCAAAAGAAAAGAAAATGGCAGGCAAAAGAGATTTCGTTGGAAAATGGCCGTTTTGGGATGGTGTTGGCCCGAAACGTCAATAACGAAGCAAAAGAGCGAGGAGCGCTGCTCTCCGCGTCCGGCGCGCGCGGCACAATAGGGGACTATGACTGATGCTGAAAACACCAAACCCGAACTGCCCAAGAACGTTCGTGTTCGCTTCTGCCCGTCGCCGACCGGAACCCCGCATGTCGGCATGATTCGTACCGCCCTGTTCAACTGGGCGGAAGCTCGCGCCACCGGCGGCACGCTGATCTTCCGTATCGAAGACACCGACGCCGTGCGCGACTCCGAAGAAAGCTACAACCAGATCCTCGAATCCCTGCGTTGGCTGGGTATCGACTGGGACGAGGGCATCGATGTGGGTGGCCCTCACGGCCCGTACCGCCAGTCCGAGCGTACCGCCATCTACAAGGATGTTGCCGCCAAGCTGCTCGAAGCCGGCTACGCCTACGAGTCCTTCTCCACTCCTGAGGAAATCAAGGAGCGCAACCTTGCCGCCGGCCGTCCGGCCGAGTTCGGCTACGATGGCTACGACCGCAACCTGACCGATGAACAGAAGGCCGCCTTCCGCGCCGAGGGCCGCAAGCCTGCGCTACGTATCAAGATGCCTGATGAAGACATCGCCTTTGACGATCTGATTCGTGGCACCATCGAGTTCAAGGCCGGCTCCGTGCCGGACTACGTGATCGTGCGCCCGAACGGCGACCCACTGTACACGCTGACCAACCCGGTCGACGACGCGATGATGGAAGTCAACGTCGTGCTGCGCGGCGAGGACCTCCTGAGCTCCACCCCGCGCCAGATCGTGCTTTACCGTTACCTTATGGAACTCGGCATCGCCAAGGAGATGCCGCTGTTCGGCCACATGCCGTACGTGATGGGCCAGGGCAACAAGAAGCTCTCCAAGCGCGACCCGGAGTCCAACCTGTTCAACCACCGCGACAATGGCTTCATCCGCGAGGGCCTGCTCAACTACCTGGCCCTGCTCGGCTGGTCCATTGCACCGGACCGCGACGTGTTCTCCATGGACGAGATGACCGAGAAGTTCGACGTGCGCGACGTCAAGGCCAACCCGGCCCGCTTCGACATCGACAAGGCCATCTCCATCAACGCCGAGCACATCCGTATGCTTGAGCCCGAGGACTTCCTGCGCCGCTCGGTGCCGTACCTGCACCGCGACGGTGTGGTTTCCGCCGACAACTGGGATGCCCTGACCGACCGTGAGCGTGAGGTGCTGACCGCCGCCGCTCCGCTGGTTCAGCCGCGCGTGCGCCTGCTGGGTGAGGTTGCCGGCATGGTCGGCTCCCTGCTCTCCACCGAGGGCTACTTGGAGCCGGCTGACGACGCCAAGAAGCAGCTGAAGGATTCTGCCGGCGAGGTGCTGGACAAGGCCATCGCCGCACTCGAGGCTGTGGATGAGGCTGACTGGAAGACCGACAACCTGCATGAGACCCTGAACAAGGCTCTGGTTGAGGAGGGCGGCTACAAGCCGCGCCTCGCTTTCGGTCCGGTGCGTGTGGCCATGTCTGGTCGTCGCGTGAGCCCGCCGCTGTTCGAGTCCATGGAGATCGTCGGCAAGCCGGTTTCCCTCGCTCGCCTGAAGGGCCTGCGCGAGCACCTGTGAGCTAAGGTTCCTTCCGTGCTCGGCTGAGCTGTAAGGACACTCAAGGTGGGCGTCTGCATGTGCAGATGCCCACCTTTTCTTGTATTCAGTGATGAGCTGGAACAGCTGGAAAGTCTTACCGCTGCGCCGCATGCCAGTGAGAATATGTACGAGGTTGAACATGGCTGGTTTGTGCAGTGAGGTCACGAAACGTGCCTTGTAGGTGGTTTCGCCTTCATGCGTCCATGAAACGGTTGATAGGTAACCGGGCGGCGGTCTTTGACGTGACATTGCATTACAAGCATCGCGACGCGCTCGCTGTCGCAAGGGAACATAAGCGCCTCATTTGGTTCTTGAAGGCTGATTTGCCGGCTATGAATGTGCAAGGCAAAGATCATTGCCTCATCTGCAATTTCATCAGTGCATTAGATGGTAATTCATCAGTAGTGCTTACTGATAATCCGTCAGTAGAGTTCATGCAAATTCATCAGTAGTGGCAGCGTAGCACTTGAAATCGTTGAAATTCCGCGCGACACGCCGTAAGTTGCGCAAGGGTGAATACTTGCGTATATTTATCACTCGTTGCGCGGTTCGCCTCGCAGCCGGTTGAAAAACTGAATATGCCCCCATCGTCTAGCGGTCTAGGACTACGCCCTCTCACGGCGCCAACACCGGTTCAAATCCGGTCGGGGGTACGACGGACAACTTTTCGAAGTTGCCACGCCTGCCAAATTGGGATGTGGTGTAATTGGCAACACAGCTGATTCTGGTTCAGCCATTCTTGGTTCGAGTCCAGGCACCCCAGCCAATAACCCTCGCGGATTTGCGAGGGTTTTTTGTTTTCAGGGAAGTAGCCGCTTGAAAAGCGACTTCCCTGCACATGAGAGCACATGAGAGCGCTAAGAGCGCATACGTGTGTATGAAAGTACGAGAACGAAGGAGATCGAAGTATGTCTGCTGAGCAGCAGACTGCGCCGGCAAACAACGCCAACAATGCAAGCAATGAAGGCGCTCAGAAGAAGCACATGTCTAAGGCGGCCGTCGCCATTATCGCCGTGGTGGTCGTGGCCATTATCGTCGTGGCCGGTGTGTTCGGCTTCCGCGCCTACTCCGATGCTCAGTACAACAATGCAGTCGCCACTTGCGCCGCCGCTTCCGAAAATGTGCGCAACGCCACTAATGACTACAACAACTTGGTCAATGGCGATGCTTCCGAAGCTGCTGCGCTCACCAAGAAGGATGTAAAGGATGCCCCCACGCTGGACGCCCTCAACAAGGAACTGAGCGTGGAACTGCCGGTATACGAAGGCTGCGTAGCTGACGACACTGCCGGCTTCAAGTCCGCTACTGCGAAGCTCAACGAGCAGGCTGATTGGTACAAGGCTTATACTCAATCGCTGCAGAAGGCTGTGGATGCCGTGAACGCTTCCAAGAAGTAAGCGAGCACAGCCTCACCATTGTCGTCAAAGCCGTCTTGCGGTTGCGCAAGGCGGCTTTTGCTATTTTGCTCAATCGGCTTGCTGCTGTAATGCTGCTGCATTGATTGCGTCGAATGCAGGTAAATTCGTCTTACTTTTTTTGCGCAGTTTTTCCCTGCGCGTGTCGCGATGATGCGAATATAGATGTGAAGGTTAACAACGTAGTCGTTTATTGGGTTTTGTGATTTCACTCACGTTGTAATTCAATGTCAAATATGTGGCGATTCTCCGTATTTGCTGAGATTGCTATTAAGAATAGCTTCTTGTAAAGTGTCTTATCGTAATTGCGAATGCGTATTCTTCAATGAAGAAGGCATCTGCTTCACCTCGAAGAAGAGATTAAGGAAAATATAGTTAATGAAAAAGAAGAAGACTATATCGGCTGCGCTGGCAACAGCGTTAGCCTTAACCTGCATGGGCAGCGGGGGAGGTACTGCGTTCGCAGTGCCCCTGTCTGATGCTGACTTGCAGACTTTGGCAAGTCAGATTCAGCAAATCAACGATACTTCTGATTCTGCAACTGCTTCCGAGACTCCTTCCGCACAAGCCGATGCGGTTGAAGGCTGGACTATTGATTCCAACATCGCTCAGGGCGGCGAAATCCTGGAGATGGCAAACGGTTGGCTGCACCTCAAGTCCACTGCCTCTAACGGTAATGCGGCAGCGAACCCCAGCTCCAGCAACAACTGGCCGGCAGTAGCCGTATGGGGCACAGATTACGACTTCTCCAAGGCCGGCTCCTTCCACGCCACCATCAAATCCCCGCAGGAAGGCTCCGCCAACCGCTTCGGCTTCTACCTGGGCTACAACGACCCGGGCAACGGCCTGTTCATCGGCTACGATTCGGACGGCTGGTTCTGGCAGACCTACACCGGTGGCGGTAGCGGCAGCTGGTACAGCGGTGCTCGTATCGCTGCTCCGAGCGCCAACGAAGAGCACGACATTCAGGTCTCCTGGACCGACGCCAAGGTCGCCACACTGACCGTGGATGACCAGAAGGCATTCGATGTCGATTACTCCGCAATGACGAACCTCTCCAACAAGCTTGCCATCAAGGCCGGCTCCTGGAAGGGGCTGAACCAGGTCACCGACGTGTACATCAAGGACTTCCCGGAGGTTGTCGAAGCCGCCAAGCACGCGGTTTCCGGCAAGGTTGTGGACACTGGAGGCGCTGCCATTGAAGGCGCAACAGTGCGTTTGGATAAGACCAAGGTGAAGACCGGTGCAGATGGCACCTTCTCCTTCGCCGACATTGAAGAAGGCGAACACACGCTTTCGATTGCCAAGGAAGGCTATGAGGACGTCTCCCAGCAGGTGGCGGTCTCCGGCGCGGACCTTGCCATCGATCCCATCACCCTGAACAAAACCGTTCAGGTCGCCTCCGAAACGCTGAAGACCAAGAAGATGGAAGTTCAGATTAAGAAGAACTTCCCCTCTGTGCTGCAGTACACGATGACCGACGGCAAGGTGATGTACGGCCAAACCAAGGATGTGCGCACCGTTGAGATCAACGGCACCAACATCGAACTGACCGACGATGACGTGACCTTCAAGAAGGTTTCCGATACCGAAGCCACCTACACGCTGAAGGTCAAGGATGAGGCCAAGAAGATTGACGCGGTGATCACCGTTCAGATCACGGTCAAGGCCAACCAGCTGCACCTCAACGTCACCAAGATCAAGAACAACCTGTCCGAAGGCATTCCTGAGGGCAACGGTGTGGAGGAGAACGCCATCCAGACGCTGTCCTTCCCGAACCAGAGTCTCGTTTCCGTGCGTTCCAGCCAGGAAAATGCCCAATTCACTGGTGCTCGTATGTCTTCCAACACGCAGAAGCCTGGCGATACCAACTTCGCAGTGACCGAAGATACTAACGTCACCGATAGCGACTACACCTACGGCTTCATCTCCGGTGCTGGCCTGAGTGCCGGCCTGTGGAGCAACTCCGAGCACGATGGCACCTATGTGGCGGCTCCTGTGCGCGGCGGCAGCCAGAACACGCGTGTCTACGCCACCACCCAGCAGACTGGTGACGCCACCTCCCTGGGCCTGGCCAGCGCTCCGTGGTACTACCACCGCACGGTCACCGATTCCAAGGGCAAGAAGTACACCGTGGCCGAAACCGCTCTGCCGCAGATGGCCGTGGCCATCGCCGGCGACGAGAACGGTGACGGTGCCGTCAACTGGCAGGATGGCGCAATCGCCTACCGCGACATCATGAACAACCCGTACAAGTCCGAGGAAGTTCCCGAACTGGTGGCATGGCGTATCGCCATGAACTTCGGCTCCCAGGCGCAGAACCCGTTCCTCACCACGCTTGACAACGTCAAGAAGGTGGCCTTGAACACCGACGGCCTCGGCCAGTCCGTGCTGCTCAAGGGCTACGGCAATGAAGGCCACGACTCCGGCCACCCGGACTACGGCGATATCGGCCAGCGTCTCGGCGGCGCCGACGACATGAACACCATGATGGAAGAGGGCTCCAAGTATGGCGCTCGCTTCGGTGTGCACGTCAACGCCTCCGAAATGTATCCGGAAGCCAAGGCCTTCAGCGAGGACATGGTGCGCCGCAACTCTGCAGGCGGCCTGAGCTACGGCTGGAACTGGCTTGATCAGGGTGTCGGCATCGACGGCATCTACGATCTCGCCTCCGGCATGCGCAAGTCCCGCTTCGCTGACCTCAAGAGCAAGGTCGGCGACAACATGGACTTCATCTACCTCGACGTGTGGGGCAACAACACCTCCGGCGCCGAGGACTCGTGGGAAACCCGCAAGATGAGCCAAATGATCAACCAGAACGGCTGGCGTATGACCACCGAATGGGGTGCCGGCAACGAGTATGACGCAACCTTCCAGCACTGGGCCGCCGACCTTACCTACGGTGGTTCCGGCATGAAGGGCGAGAATTCTCAGGTCATGCGCTTCCTGCGCAACCACCAGAAGGACAGCTGGGTCGGCGACTACCCGTCGTACGGCCAGGCCGCGAACGCCCCGCTGCTCGGCGGCTACAGCATGAAGGACTTCGAAGGCTGGCAGGGACGCAACGACTACGCCGCGTACATCAGGAACCTGTACACGCACGATGTGTCCACCAAGTTCATCCAGCACTTCAAGGTCGTCCGCTGGGTCAACAGCCCGCTCGACGCCACCTCCGTGAAGGATGCCTCCGTCAACAACGGCAACGAGCAGATCACGCTGAAGGACGACCACGGCAACGTCGTCGTCCTGTCCCGTGGCTCCAACGACACCAACAACGGCGCGTACCGCAACCGCACCATCACGCTCAACGGCATCACCGTGGCGTCCGGCGCGGTCTCCCCGGGCAACAGCAACACCGTCAAGGGCACTGAGTCCTACCTGCTGCCGTGGCTGTGGGACGTGAACACCGGCAAGCTCGTCAAGTCCTCCGATGAGAAGCTGTACCACTGGAATACCCAGGGCGGCACCACCGAGTGGACCCTGCCGAAGGATTGGCAGAACCTCGCCTCCGTCAAGGTGTACCAGCTCACCGATCAGGGCAAGACCAACGAGAAGACCGTCGCCGTCTCCGGCGGCAAGATCTTGCTGACCGCCGAGGCCGAGACCCCGTACGTCGTGACCAAGGGCTCCGAGAAGCAGATCTCCGTCAAGTGGAGCGAAGGCATGCACGTCGTGGACGCCGGCTTCAACGGCGGCCAGAACACCCTCAAGGACAACTGGGCCGTCTCCGGCACCGGCAAGGCCGAAGTCGAAGGCACCAACAACGCCATGCTGCGCCTGACCGGTGACGTGAAGGTCTCCCAGAAGCTCACCGACCTGACCGCGGGCAAGCGTTACGCGATCTACGTGGGCGTGGACAACCGCACCAACTCCCCGGCCAAGATCACCGTGACCAACGGCACCAAGGTCCTCGCCACCAACGAGACCGGCAAGTCGATCGCCAAGAACTACATCAAGGCGTACGGCCACAACACGTACTCGAACACTGAAGGCGGCAGCAGCTACTTCCAGAACATGTACGTGTGGTTCGTGGCTCCGGAAAGCGGCGACGTCAAGGTGACGCTCTCGCACTCCGGCGCATGCGACAACACCGACCATGTGTACTTCGATGACGTGCGCGTGCTTGAGAACGGTTACAAGGGCCTGACGCTCAACGCTGACGGCACCCTGAAGACGCTCACCAACGACTTCGAGGACAATGCCCAGGGCATCTGGCCGTTCGTGGTCTCCGGCTCCGAAGGCGTCGAGGACAACCGTATCCACCTGTCCGAGCTGCATGCCCCGTTCACGCAGGCCGGCTGGGATGTCAAGAAGATGGACGACGTGCTCGACGGCAAGTGGTCCGTCAAGGCCAACGGCCTGATCCAGAAGGGCACGCTGATCTACCAGACGATCCCGCAGAACGTCAAGCTGGAACCGGGCGAGACCTACAAGGTGTCGTTCAAGTACCAGTCCGGCTCCGACGACATCTACGCCATCGCCACCGGTGACGGCGAGTACAACGCCAGCACCGTCAAGCTCACCAACCTGAAGAAGGCCCTGGGCGAGGACGGCACGGCCGAGTTCGAGATCACCGGTTCCATCACCGGCGACAGCTGGTTCGGCATCTACTCGACCTCCACCGCTCCCGACCTGCAGAACACGTCCGATTCCGCCGCCGCCTTCGGTGGCTACAAGGACTTCGTCCTCGATGACCTGAAGGTCGAGCACGTGGCATCCGCCGAGCGCACCAAGGCCGACGCCGAGGCCAAGCTCAAGGAAGTCAAGGACACCTACAACGGCAAGAGCGGCGACTACTCCGCCGAAGTCTGGACCACGTACGTGAACACGGTGGCCGAGATCGAGGCGCTCATCGCCAAGGATAAGCCCGACTACACCACCGCCTACAACAAGGCTGTGGCGCTGGCCGAGTACATGAAGAACGCACCGGGCGACGACTCGAACGATGCGTACGACGTGGCGACCGACGCCTACACCGTCGAGGCGGGCAGCCAGCAGGCACTGTCGGGCGGCAATGAGGGCCCGGCAAGCCTCGCCCAGGACGGCAATGCCGGCACCCACTGGCACACCTCCTGGAGCGCCAACGCAGTGTCCGCCGGTACCGCCTGGTATCAGTTCAACCTGAACGAGCCGACGACCATCGACGGCCTGCGCTACATGGCCCGCAGCGGCAGCGCGAACGCGAACGGCAAGATCAAGAAGTACAAGATTACGCTGACGCTGTCCGACGGCACCACCAAGGACGTCGTCACCAATGGCACGTTCACCACGACCAGCGGTGTCTGGCAGAAGGTCAAGTTCGACGCGGTCAAGAACGTCACCAAGGTGCGCATCACCGCTCTCGAAACCGCGGGACAGTCCGCGGGCGAGGTGAACACGTACGCCTCCGCTGCCGAGCTGCGTGTCACCACGGTTCGCGACGTGCCGAGCACCGAGGTCAAGGTCAACAAGTGCGATCTGCAGAACCTGTACGATGACGCTTCCGCCCTGACCGAGGCCACCTACACCGCCGACACCTGGAAGGTGCTCGTCGCCAAGCGCGACGCCGCCAAGAAGGTGCTGGACGACGAGAACGCCACCGCGTACGACGTGGCTCTCGCCTACCAGAACCTGAAGGACGCCATCGCCGCTCTGGAAGAGCGCGTGGACACCTCCAAGCTCGCCGGCCTGGTCGCCGATGCCGAGAAGCTCAAGGAATCCGCGTACACCAAGGATTCGTGGGCCGCGTTCAAGAAGGCTCTGGATGCCGCCAAGGCCGTCCTGAACAATGCGAACGCCACCAAGGCTGACGTCGATGCCGCGTATAACGCGCTGAACGCCGCGATGAAGGCCCTGAAGCCCGCCTCCTCCAAGCCGACTCCGAACCCGGAGACGACCGACAAGAGCAAGCTGCAGGCCACCATCGATCAGGCCAAGGCCCTGGATCTGAGCGGTTACACGAAGAAGTCCGCCCAGGCCGTGCGTGACGCCCTCGCCAAGGCCCAGAGCGTCCTCGCCGATGACAACGCCACCCAGGCTGACATCGACGCCGCGCAGAAGGCCCTCGCCGACGCGATCGCCGCACTGGAGAAGGCCGATGCCAACGGCAACGCCATCTCCAAGACGGGTGCGAACGTCGCCGTCATCGGCATGGCCGGCATGATGCTGGTCGCCGCCGCTGGCGCGGTGTTCATCGCCCGCAAGCGCGCCGAGTGATATAAGTAAATAGAAATAGGGAGGTCGCCCTGTGGCGGCCTCCCTTTTTGTGTTTGGCGCACCACGACTCTCTACCCTGCCCCGCTGGCGTGGGCAGGGTCGTGCATACCGTTTGTTTGGTTTGTCGTCGAGGGGGCGTTGGTTTTTCGAGGGGTTTAGTTTCCGGGTAGGTCGTGCGAGGGTCGCGCGGGAGGAAGGGAAGCGGCCGTGATGAGCCGCATCTATGAGAGGACGGTCATGTCGTTGACCGCGTTCGACAATCGGGACATCATCTCATGCGTGAGTTGTCTCATGCGGGCGTATACAGATGACAGCATGATTGACGTTGCTACCGGGAAGCGGATAGCGGATAGCACGTTCTATATGCCTGGCACGGCGGATCAAGTGAATGGTTTCGTGTCTCCACATGTTCCTATATATCAGTTGACATCTGATCCTCTTAAGCCGCCTCTTCTACTTAAGCAAATCGGAACTACAAGTGGCAAAGAAAACGAATGCCATGATGTCGCTTGATTCTGCCGCGTCCCGCTTGCGAGTGTGACGGATGGTGTTTGAACACAAAAGGGGAGGGCGCCCTCCCCTTTTGTGTTCAAACCGTTATGGATGGCCAGGATCGCGTCATTCTGCCCCCGTCAGCGGGGGGGGCAAATATGTAGTCCCTTGTGTTATATTTCAGGCGTAGATGTTTCTCGGGCGCATGTCCTCCGGCAGGCCCTCCAGCAGTGTCGCCACGGAGCCTTCCTCGAAGACGGAGCGGATGCCTGCGGCCAGCAGCGGCGCCACCGACAGCACGGTCATGTTATCCAGGCGCTTCTCCTGCGGCACTGGCACAGTGTCCATCAGGATGATTTCGCGGGCGCCGCAATTGCGCAAGCGCTCCACGGCCGGGCCAGACAGCAGACCATGCGTGGCGACCAGAGTCACCGAGGCAGCGCCGGAGTTGCGCAGCGTGCGCACGGCCTCGCAGATTGTGCCGGCGGTGTCGATCATGTCGTCCACCACCACGCAGTCGCGCCCCTGCACGTCGCCGATGATGCCATGCGCTTCGGCATGGTTCGGGCGTGTGATGTCGCGAGTCTTGTGGATGAACGCGAGCGGGAGCCCGCCCAGCTTGGCGGCCCACTGCTCGGAAACCTTGATGCGGCCGGCGTCGGGGGAGACGATCGTCGCCTTGTCCATAGGCACGTGGCTGCGCACGTAGTCGATCAGCACGGGCATGGCGGTCAAATGGTCGACCGGGCCGTCGAAGAAGCCCTGCTCCTGCGCGGCATGCAGGTCGACGGTGACCAGACGGTTCGCCCCCGCGGTGCGGAACAGGTCGAACATCAGGCGTGCGGTGATCGGCTCGCGGCCCTGATGTTTCTTGTCCTGACGGGAGTAGCCGAGGAACGGTGCCACGACGGTGATGGACTTGGCGGAGGCGCGCTTGAGGGCGTCGATCATCAGCAGTTGCTCCATCACCCACTTGTTGATCGGGTTGGTGTGGCACTGCAGCACGAACACGTCGGCGCCTCGAACCGGCTCCGCGAACCGCACATACATCTCACCGTTGGCGAAGTCGTATGCGGTGGTGGGCAGCACGTTGATGCCGAGATATTGAGCCACTTCATTGGCAAGCTCAGGGTATGCGCGGCCCGTCACCAAGGCCAGTCGCTTATCGGGTGTGCCCTCAAGGATCGCCGACATGTTTTTCCGCTCTTTCCGTCGATAGTTTCGTTACCGTTCACCGTGGTGATACGTTGCCGTACACAAACCTTATCCAATATACAAGAACCCGCCGTCCCAAGAGGAACGGCGGGTTGCGATGCTCACGGATTCTTCCACTTACGGCACGGTGCGCGCAGCAGGTGCCCCGTGCCGGGCGAAATCATTCCGATCAGTCGTCGTCCAGCGTGATGTCCAGCTTGTCGCCGTCCAGCGTGAACTGCCCGCTGATGCTGAAGCTGGTGGAACTGTCCGTCGGCTCCCAGGAGTCGTCATAGTTCTTGTACTCGTACGCCACCTTGGCTTCGCCGCCGTACACGTAGAAGCTTCCCGAGTCGATGCTGAGGTCATCAGTGGTGACGGTCGGGTATTCGGTGATGTTCCACGCGATGTTGCGGTAGTCGTCATCGGAACCGTACATGCTGAACGGGCAGCCTTCAGGCTGTGCATCCGTGGACTTGGCGCAGGTATCCAGCTTGTCCTTGATCTTCGCGTTGATCTCGTCTGCCAGAGCGTCGGTCGGCTCGGCAGAGATCGAGGCGGAGGATTCGAAGGAGGTGGTCAGCGTCGTCGAATCCGCGGTCAGATACTTCGACGTGACCGGTTCCACCGTGTACGAGCCCGGATACACCTTGAAGGTGTAGGTGCCGGAATCGGATGCTGTGGCGTTCTTTGCGCCGACCTTGACACCGTTGACGGTGAAGTTGGTGATGGCCGGTGACGCGTAGACGGAGATCTCCTTGACCAGCGGCGTCGTGATGTTCCAGTTCTTGAAGATCAGGAACTTGGATCCGTTCGGCGCGACCGTCAGAATGTCGGTCATGGACTTGCCGCCCAGCGTGTACGAGATCCGCATCGTGCGGGAGCCGTCCGCGTTGTCGGTGGCGGAGATGATGCGCTGGTTGCTGATCGTGGTCTTGTCGCCCTTGGAAGCCGCATTGGTGAGCAGCGTGCGCTTGCCGTTGGCGACCTGCGGGTCGGAGATGCCGTTGGCCTTGTCATAGTCGCCGGACGCGATGGCCGACAGGTAGCTCTTCACGGTGTTATCGGCGCTGAACACGGTGGAGTTGACCACTGCGTAAGCGATACCGAGCAGGGCAAGCACGCCGACGATGGCGCTGATGATGATGGCCAGCTTCTTCTGCTGCGGGGTCATGGCCTTGGCTGCAGCCGGGGCGGCGGGAGCAGCCACCGGAACGGGGGCGACAGGTGCAGCTGCAGGAGCGGCAGGAGCGCCGGCAGGAACTTGGACAGTCGGGGCACCACCTTGGGCCTGAAAGGCCGCGGCGTCGGTGCCGGCAGCGGGAACCCCCTGAACCGGAGCACCGGGAACCGGGGCGCCCTGAACGGGAACGCCCTGAACGGGAACGCCAGCTGCGGGCGCGGTCGGCGCTCCGGTGCCGGCGCCAGGCTGTCCGCCGAAGGACTGCTGCGGGCCGGTGTAGCCGACGGCCGCGGCGACCTGTGACGGGAAGCGACCAAAGTGCGCTCCGCATGCCGCCGCATACGCGGTGACCTCGGCGGGCGTCGGGCGGACCGTGCCGCCGACGAACAGCTTCCATGCGCCGCCCATCGACAGCACCATGGCCGGGCCGAATGTCAGCGCCACCACCTCGATCAGGAACGACCATACGGCCGCGACGAGGAAGTACCATGCCGCGATGTTCAGCGACACGTCAGAGGTATCGGACTGCATGGTGTAATCCAGCGTCACGGACGTGAACAGGAACGTGACGATCAGCCAGATCACCAGCGTGGCGACCGGAGACTTCCACGAGTGCTGCCATCCCGCATATGCCGGATCATAGATGTTGCGGGCCGCGGCGCGCAACGCAATGTAGAACGTGGTGATAAGGAACACCACGAATACCAGCCACAGCTGCCACGGTGCGCTGATGGAGCCGCCGTACTGGTTCGAGATGCCGAACAGCGACAGGTTAGCGACATAGCCGGGGACGTCGATGCCGACCGCGCCGAACGAGCCGAGCGCGAACGTCAGGAACGAAAGGTACGGCAGCAGAATCGGGAACAGCATGAACATCTGGCCGTTGTGCAGGTTGCTGGACAGCATGATCAGGCAAATGAAGCCGATCACCGTGAACACGACCGCGTAGATGAACGCCGCATCAAGCAGCGTGCGCACGAAGCCGCGCGTGCGGTGAGCCCACTTCCAGGCCGCGGTGAACACGTTGTTGGAATCCGAGGCGTACTGGGCGAGCAGATAGCCGAAGAACGCGCCGATCGCGGCGAGCAGCAGCGTCATGAAATACGTACGGGCGGAGACGCCGGTCAGGATGGCCTTGGCCTGAATGCCGCCCATGCTGCCGGCTCCCAGCGTCAGCGGGAAGATCGCGGCGAGAATCAGATAGACGAATCCCATCACGACGCCGACGATGACGCTGCTGACGATGCCGGTCCACTTGAACCGGATGGCGAACTTACGCGCGAACCAGTATGCGCCGAACGCGGTGCCGAGAACCAGCGCCACGCCGGAAAGACCGACAGGCATCCATAGATGGCCGGACACGCCGAAGGACGACAGGGAGAGGTTGCCTCCGGTGATGCTGGGCGACAGTTGACCGGATACGCCCAGAACCATCACCAGAATCAGGAACTGGAAGAAGTTCGGCGTCACCGTGCCGGAACCTCTGGCGTCACTCATCATGTCGGACAGGACGGGGACCATGCTCAGCTTGGATGCCCATGATGAGCCGGCCGACAAGAAGAAGATGGAGCCGATCAGGGCCAGCGCCATCGCGCCGATCAAGCCGAAGGCAAGGCTGATTGCGGCGGTCTGCAGCGAACGCGCGGAGAACAGCTCCTTGAACATCGGGTTGGGGACGAACTGCTGCGGAGCGCCGGGCTGAACCGGGGCGCCGGGTGCGCCGGGGGTAACGGGGGCAGGTGCGCACCGGGCGCGGGCGCAGCAAAAGTGCCGGGAGCCGGTGCTGCAGCCGCAACAGGTGCGGCGGCGGGAACTTCTCTGGCCGGAGCGGCGACTGGCACTTCTGCCGCCGGGACGGGAGCTGCAGGAGCTTCTTGTGCGGGGACTGGTTCGGGAACCGCCGGGAAGGCCGGCTCGGCCGCGGGCTGTTCCGCGCCGGGGAATGCGGGTGCCGGCTC
>OLNQ01001566.1_pt1 | contig 21638 bp, 20 predicted proteins | sample 1672821 | NCBI WGS metagenome assembly OLNQ01 (sample SAMEA3136727, study PRJEB25190) | human gut metagenome | biome: human gut; feature: human-associated habitat; material: faeces | place: Austria | collected 2013 | reverse complement strand
GCGAAAGCGTCTCTCTTGCAACGCAAAACCTACGCTTTTACCGTGCAAAACCTACGCTTTTGGAACGCCAAACAATAGGTTTTGCAACACGCTGATAAAGAATAAGTTACACAACAAATACTCTTGCAAAAAATATTTACACCATTATCATCTTCTTTTCACCAATTTTCAAGAGTTCCAAAGCCTATCGTATCCTTCGTGCAAATGCGACTCGTGCTAAATTTTCCAATGCAGTTGCACTTCCACATCGGTCAGTTCTGAACGGTTCACTTGCTGCAATCCCGACGAAATATGCTTGCGGTCGAAATAGTGTGTAGTACCTACCTTCAGCAATACAGACAGTTTCTTGCGCAAATTGGCACGGGCAAACACCGACCAACGAATGCCCTCGCCATAGAAAGCAGGGAAACTAAAGCTGTAAAGCATACTGCGCTCGTAGATATACAGGCGAGAAGCGAAGTCGGCAGTGTGGAAATAACCAATGTTCGCTGAGGTTTGAAGCCACGGAAGAGGTTGCCAAGCAACAAATTCGCTTAGCATATAGCCGAAACTACTGCTTTTATGGTGGTTGTAGGCAAGGTCTGCCTGCGTTTTACAATCCCAGTTCACCCCCGAATAGGTGAATGCAAAACGTGATCGCTGCGTGTGTTCATTGATTAATTTTGTGTGGTCGGCATTGTCTTTCTGCCGAATTTTAAGCCGATAACGAGCTAAAAACGAAAGGTTTCCGCGAGTGTAAACAGCCGAAACATAGTTGTCCCACGCACTGCTTGCTGCCGATGCCCGATAGCGTGGCTTACGAAAATAGGCGTAGTCGGTATAAGCCATAAGGGTGAGGAAACGGTTTACAGTCCAATTCGCACCTATCAACATACCCAGCTCGTTGCGCATCTGTCCACCTTCGCTGAAGGCATTGGCGTGGAAAGCCCAATACCGAGAACCGTAATATCGCTGAATGGCTGTCAGCGACAACCGTTTTGAGGGCTGAAACGACACACTGTTCAAAGTAGCAACAGCTCCGTTGCCTCCCATTGCCGTTTCGCCGTTCGCACTCCATCGTGGGTTCACGTAGCCGTAATTCACGCTAACATTCCAGAAATCGTAGCCCTGTGGATAATCGGCACGGTAGATTTGCGCAGTATTGGGCATCAGTGGGCGGTCGAACTGTGTGTACAGTGCCGTCAGACCTGCACGAAAGCCATAGTTGCCCCATTGCAAATTGCCTCCGAAAGTAGTTTGCGAAATGTTGTTTTTCTTCTCCATCTCGGTGGGCGTACGGTGATAACCCGACTTCAGCAGCGTGCGGATTGTGCCATCGTCGTTAAGCGTAGCATCGTTCTTGCGATAAGATGCAAACGTCGATAAGTCGATATGGCGTGTCAAAGCCACCGTTGCAGCCCCGCCTTGTAAATAATTGGCTTGCGAACGCGAGGAATGTGGACGAATAGTCGTGTAGGAACGCCCCTGCGAAAGAAGGCTCATTGTTTTGCCAAAACTGAAATCGTTGTTGATAACAAGTCCCTGCCCGAACCGCACCTTATAGCGTCCAGCAACGGCAGACTTTATACGCCCCAACTTGCGCACCGCTACATAAAAGCTGTAATGGTCGTAACCAAGCGTGTTTCGGTTAGCAAAGAAAGGCTCGCCAGCATCTTGTGCGCCGACAAGACCAACTTGAAAGTAATCAGAATAAGAAAATTTATAACGCAACGAGTGCGTATAGGGGTAGCCCAAGTAGCCGTCTTTATCGCCCTTCCGCTCGTAAAAAGGTACTTTCATCGTAAGGGTTATATCGTGTTTTCCACGTTCCAAAATCGTAGCAAGCGTAGGATAATGCCGCTGTTCGTCTACTTTTATTGTTACAAAATAGCTCAACAGTTCGCTCCTTGCAGCATCGAGCGACTCTATCATCAGCAGTTCGCCCACCGACCGCATACCACGATACTGATAAATGTAAGCCAAAATATCTTCCACCTGTGTAGCCGTAAGAAACGGAAGCTGCTCCAACTCCTCGCGTGTTGCCTTATTCAAGTCAATAGGGTGCGCTGCCAAGCTGCACAGCAAATCGTAATTTTCCTCATTCATCAGCCACTCCTGCTCCTCCGAAACCATCAACTCGTCATACAACCGTTGCCAATTGTGCTGCTGCTGCGCATTCGCAACAAAGGAAAACAAGGCAAAAATACACACCAAAACACAGTTTCTCATCTTACAAAGTCTGTTTTTCATTTTCCAAAGAAAGCCTTTCATCTTACCAAGATAATTTTCTCATCTCCCCAAAGGCTATCTCTCACCTTATCAAAGTTAAAAGATTATTATGTTCAACACGTCCGCCCATCAAACAAACAATGGTTATTGCTGCACAAAAGTACACGATAATAACGACAACAGCAAATAAAAACAAAATAAAATTTAAAATATACGTTCAAAAGATCATTCAAAAACTATTTGAATAAAGCTATTTTTTATACTTACTAACCTAATACTAAAACTTTATTTCATTACTCGCTCATTTTCCCATATATCAATTCACAGAATTCTTATTCTATCCTATCGCTATTTGTCTATTAAAAACCAATATAATATTTCCATTTCTAAACTATTTCTACCTCGAACTTTAGTTATCTATTTATATGTAGTAACATATTTATTATCTGCAACTTATACTATTTATAACAAATCTACTTGATATAGTAACATAATTATAGGACCGACTTGTTAACTTCATTTAACCAAATAAAAAGGAGATTATAGTAATTTTTTGTTTATCTTTGCTTCATAAAAGCAGAATTTAACTTTCTATTGTATGCCAGAGGTTTGTAATTTAGAATTCTTTCTACATAAACTCTTTGAAAGTGGTGGTATGGAACAATTGATAAGATTTTTCCAATGCATACGCCAGTTCGGGATAAGTTTATTATGTAAATAGTTCTAGTTGCCTTGAATTTTCTATATATACAGGCAGTGCCTCTGGCTTATTCTCATAAAAGCAATATGCCGTAAGGGCAGAACATAAGTTCATGATAAAGTTATGTATCGATCGGTGTCGTAAGTGTACGAGGTTAGCTTTGTTCTTTAGCAGTTCATTGATGCACTCGATGATGTATCTTTTTCTCATCATAATCTTGTCCCATACAGGCATAAGCTTATTCTTCATTCTTGCTTTAAGCCCATGAACGAGCCCGATACCTTGACTGAACAGACTCTCGAAGAGTTCCTGTTTGATGTATCCTCTGTCAGCAAATACCTTTCCATAGAGAACCTTTGCAAATACCGACCACACTCTCCTATCCCTGTCATCTACGTTTGCCCCTGTAAGACAGAATGTTATCACTTCACCAGAATCATTGCAGAGCAGATGTAGCTTGAATCCATGACACCAGCCTATGGTACCCTTGCCGTTCTTGGCAAGACCAGCAAACATCTTGTTGAAATTCCGTCTTACATTGTGACATACAGGAATCATCGTGCTGTCAACGAACGTTATGCCCGTACACCTGCCGAAGGCATGGAGCTTCATGAACAGCATCATCTTGAGGAACACACGGGGCATGAGTTCCACAAAACGGTTATAGGAGACGGCAGCAGGGAATTCATACCTGAGACACCCACGGATACAGTTCTGATAATACTCCTTGAAATTACGATATGTACCGAAGTGATAGCACATAAGGATTGTCATGATTTCACTCTCAGAAAGCCTTCCCTTACGATTCCTGCAACGTTTTCCATTGCTGTTATAAGATGGTAAACATAGGTTGTTACTCAGTTCAACATTCAAATTCTTGTCAAACTCATCAACAATACAGAATATTTCCGTAACTTTGTCTTTGGTAATCATCGCTTGATTGTTTTGTAAGTTATTGATTTACAACTATAAAGTTACAAAAAACTAACGAGATTACCAACTTTTAAAAGGACTTTCTTAACCCGAATTCGCGTAGGTATTCTAGTTTGGAAAAAGAAAACGCCCAAAGGAAGGGTTCCTTTGGGCGTTTTCTTATTATTTGAAGTGTATATTTTTTCGTTTAGATAGCTGCTGCAATCCATTCGTAAACACAGCTGAAGACACCGAAAAGTACGATGCCCGTTGTGCAAACAGCAAGGGCAAACTTGGTGTTGGTGTCGCTCTTGAAGGTTGGTATAGGGGTATCGCAGCGTGTGATGTACATTGCCTTTACTATCTTGAGGTAGTAGTAAAGCGAAACGACTGTGTTTATCAGTGCAATGAAGAGTATGCCGTAAATCCAAGCACCTTCGGTTGTGGTGATGTCTGCTCCCTTAACGCCCGACATAAAGACGAAGAACTTAGAGAACATACCTGCAAACGGAGGGATACCACCGAGCGAGAACATGGCAATGGTCATAAGGAAACTCAAACGTGGGTTGGTTTTGTAGAAACCATTGTAGTCTGAAATGTCGGTCTAGCCGCCATTGTTCTGTTCTACAACCGAAATGATGGTGAACACAGCCATATTGGCAACCACGTAGATAAGTACGTAGTAGCTTAGCGATGCTATTGATGCGTCCCAATTGTTGCCCAATGCAGCAAGCATGATGTAGCCTGCCTGCGAGATAGAACTGAACGCCATGAAGCGTTTCAATTCGCCTTGGCGGATAGCGAAGAGGTTGGCAATGGTGATGGAAAGTGCAATGACAATCATCATAAGTACGTGCCAGTAAGCTATCATACTGCCGAAGACGTGGAAAAGAATGCTCAACAGGGTGAAAGCGGCAGCACCTTTAGAGATTACGCTGAGGTAGCCCGTAACTGTGGTAGGCGCACCTTGGTAGGTGTCGGCTGTCCAGAAGTGGAACGGAACGAGCGAAATCTTGAAGCCAAGACCGCTGAAGAAGAACACCAAACCCATGATGGTGAGTGGTGTAGCCTGTATGTTGGCAGCAATATCGTTGAAGTACATTGTGCCGTAAGCTGCATAAATGAAGCTGATACCATAGAGCATTACACCGCTTGAGAAGGTTGCGGTGAGTATGAACTTGGCTGCTGCTTCGGCAGAATTGTTACGGTAGGCGTCGAAAGCCACCACACACGCCATTGGCACAGATGCCATTTCCAAACCAAGGAAGAACATAAGGAAGTTTCCTGCGCTCATCATTGTGTTCATACCCAACAGGGTTGAAACGACAAGCATATAGAATTCGCCCTCTTTTCCGCTCTTTCCTGCCCACACGCGGCTTTGCAGCACCACGATGAACGTACCGAAAGCGAGAATTGCCTTCATAACATTTACCGCAGCCGAAGTAATGTACATACCGCCAAAGGCTTCTTCGGGCTGCATCGGGAGCAGGCAAACGATGGTGTTTACAAGCAGGAGCGCACAAGCCAACGGATTGAACCACTTGCGTTCTTCTGTCTTTGCTGAAATAAAGTCAGCAACGAAAAGGATTATCAGAACGGCAACAAGACTTGCCTCTGGAATCATTTTAAAGAAATCAGTATAATTCATTTTTTTGCTACTTTATTAAAGATTACCTAAATTTGGAACGTATGCGATGATGTGGTCGAAGATTGGACCGACAGCATCGATAATCATATCCTCGAAGAACAGAGGGAAAAGTCCGAGTCCTGCAACGCAGAAGATGAGTCCTGCAACGGCAAAACGCTCGTCCCAAGTGGCATCGTGAAGCTCGTTGAACTTCTGGTTAGGAATGGTCTGGAACAGAATCTTGCCCACCACGCGCAGAATGTAGACCGCCGTAACAACGATTGACGTGCAGGCAACGAGGGTACAAACGCGGTGGAAAGTGCCGCCGTTCTCGAACGAACCAACAAAGATGGTCATTTCGGCAATGAAGCCTGAGAAGCCTGGCAAGCCGAGGTTAGCCAAACCTGCCACTACATAAGAAACAGCAAGGAATGGTATTACCTTCATCAAACCGCCAAGATAGCGAACGTCGCGTGTTCCTGCGCGGTGGTAAATCATACCGATGCAGGCGAAGAACAAGGCAGTCATCAAACCGTGTGAAAGCATTTGGAGGATTGCACCTGTAATAGCGGTCTGCGTTGTCATAACCAAAGCGAAGAGCACCATACCACAGTGAGAAACTGAAGAGTAGGCGTTAATGTACTTCAAGTCGGTCTGAACACAGGCAGAGAGCGCACCGTAAACCACAGAAACCGTTGTGAGGACGAGGAAAACGGGTGCCCACATCTCGAGCGCGTCAGGCATAATGAACATGGCAATGCGCAAACAGCCGTAGCCTCCCAACTTCATCAATACACCTGCGTGGAGCATTGAAACGGCTGTAGGGGCTGAAGCATGACCGTCGGGCGACCATGTGTGGAATGGGAACAACGCACCGAGGATACCAAAGCCGATGAATACGAATGGGAAGAAGATGTTTTGAACTTCTTTCGACATTGCGTGCATCTTTGCCAGCTCGATAACGTCCATCGTAGAACCACCACTGAAGTAGTAGATACCGAGGAAACCGAAGATAAGCAAGCCAGAACCACCCATCAACATAAGGGTAAGCTTCATGGCTGAATATTCCTTCGCGCCTGTTCCCCATACACCAATAAGAAGGTACATAGGTATCAATGCCACTTCGTAGAACATGAACATGGTGAACATATCGGTTGAAATAAAGAAACCGAACACACCCGATGACAGCAGTACGAACCAAAGGAAGTATTCCTTCTTCATCGGTTCAAGCTGCCAACTGGCAAATGTACCCGTGAAGACAATGATTGCTGAAAGCAAAATCATGACGACAGAAATACCATCGACACCCACTGCAAAGGCAATGTTCAGCGGTTTAAACCACATTACAGAGTTTGCCAATAGCATGGTATCGGTATTTCCAGCTGCCCGCTGTTGAACAAAATAGACGGTGAGCCATATAGCACCAATCAACAAGGCAGAGGCTCCTGCTACCATCACGCCGCGTACCTGATTGTCGTTCTTAGCGACCCAGAGGCCGAAAAGCATCAGTACGGGGATTATTACAAATATTGTTAAAATCCAACTCATCTCTTTATATCAAGCAAAGTATTACTAATGTTAAAGCCACAGTTCCTGTTATGAACCAAATTGCATAATGGCGAACGTCGCCACTCTGCCAAGGACGAATGCTCTCGCCCGCTTCCTGAGTACCCCAAGCAAGGAAGTTGAACGTACCATCGACAACTTGACGGTCGAACCAAGCAATAGGAATAGAGAAGCAACGGAAAACAATCTTGTGGGTGAAGAACTGCCAAGCGTTGTCAATATAGAATCTGTTGAGGGCAGCCTTGTGAAGTCCTGGCATGCGTTTCGCAAGTTTGTCGGCAACAGGATTGTTCTTAGGCATATACATCCATGTAGCAAGTGAAATGCCGATGGCAGCTGCCAAGAGGCTGAACCAAGCTACACTTGAGAAGTGGAAGTGCTGCAAATGAATGTCGGCACTCTGACCTGTCGCTGAAACGAAGTGACCGAATGGAATCCAACCTGCAAAGATGGAAATGATAGCAAGGAATACCAACGGTCCCCACATAACGAAAGGAACTTCCTGTGGGCGGCGACGGTTCTCTGGATCCTCCTCATAATAAGACTTGCCCCAGAAGATTACGTAGTACAAACGGAACATATAGAAAGCCGTCATACCCGATACTAAGGTCATAAACCAACCCAAAGCAGGAGAGAACTGGAAGCAGGCACTCACGATTTCGTCCTTAGAGAAGAAACCTGCAAGTGGCCATACACCGCTGATTGCAATACAACCGATGAGGAAACAAGCGTTCGTTATCGGCATATACTTGTGCAAACCGCCCATATACTCCTTGAAGTTGCTGCCAATGATAACGATGATGGCACCAGAACAGAGGAACAGCAACGCCTTGAACATAGCGTGGGTGAACAAGTGGAACATTGAAGCCATATAGCCCAAGCCACCTTCTTCGTTGTCAAGGGCATAGCAAACGCCGAGCGCAACGAGCATGTAGGCAATCTGAGAAATGGTAGAGAACGCCAAACCACGCTTAATATCGCTTTGGCAGCAAGCTACTGCGGCAGCATAGAAAGCGGTGAAAGCTCCGATGTAGGCAATCCAGTGAAGTTGCTCGATAGCACCAAACTGAATGTAGATAGGGAACAAGCTCGCTACTTGGAATACACCAGCAACAACCATGGTAGCAGCGTGAATCAACGCCGATACAGGTGTTGGACCCTCCATGGCATCTGGCAACCAGATGTGGAGTGGGAACATAGCTGACTTACCTGCACCACCGATGAACATAAGGAACAGTGCTGTCGGGATAACCCAAGCTGTTGAAGGGTCGGTAGCTACGTTTTGCAGTTGGTCTACCAAGTTTGCATCGACCGATAAGTCGAAGTTGAACGTCTTGACGTAGAAGCTGAAGAACAGAATACCCATCAGGAAGAACAAGTCGGCAAAGCGTGTAACGATGAAAGCCTTCTTACTTGCATGCACGGCAGTGTGCTTTGGATAGTAGAAACCAATGAGCAAATAAGAGCAGACACCCACCAACTCCCAGAAAAGATACATTTGGAAAACGTTGGTTGCTACCACAAGACCTAACATCGACATTGTAAACAATGACAGGTAGGCATAGAAACGCTGGAAACCGTGCTCGTATTCCTCGAACTTATAGTTCTTATCGCGTTCTGCCATATAGCCGAACGAGTAGATGTGAACCATGAAGCTGACAGTGGTAATGACGATAAGCATCATCACGCTGATAGGACTTAGACGGAAACCAATATTAAATGTCAGTAACTCTGAGAATCTCAACCACGTGAAGTTGAAGACCGTAACAGTCGGATAAACACCATTTGCCAAGCGGCCGTCTACTACATTGAAGGTCTCACCCATAGCAGTATATTCGCCTGTATAGAAGAAATACTGATAAGCAGTGTAGAGACTCAAGGCAAAAAGCGCGCCCACAATACATGTGCCGATGATACCTGCCACCGGTTTAGGCATCTTCATACCTGCCAATCCTAAAACGATTGCGCTCAAGAAAGGTAGAAGAAGTATCAAAAATGCGTAATCAAACATAGCTTTTCCTTATAATTTCATATTTTCAATACTGTTCACCTGGTCGCTGTGCAGATGTCGGTAAACATTAATAATAATAGCTAACGCAACCGCAGATTCAGCTGCACTCACACCGATAGAGAAGATTGTGAAGAACATACCTTCGTATCCATCTGGATAGAGCAAACGATTGAAAGCTGCAAAGTTAAGGTCTACGCTATTGAGAACTAACTCGATGGAGATAAGCATTGCAACAAGGTTGCGTCGGGTTACAAAGCCAAAGACTCCAATAAAAAACAACAGTCCGCTAAGGACGAAAAAATATTCTACTGGTATCATTCTTCTACCTCCTCTTTTTCTGTTTATTCAAGATAACCAAGCCGCCAATGATGCACGCAAGCAAGAAAACAGAGATGAACTCGAACGGCAATACGTAGCCATACTTGTCGGCACTCATAAGGTTTTTACCGATAACCTGCATTGAAACTTCTGTGCTTGATGTGTTGGTAGGCACCAATTCATTGAAAATCTTGTTCTTCAGGAACACACCTAACACTGTGGCAACGCCCACCAATGCGATGAGTGCTGCAAGAAGGGTGCGCTTTCCGAGCCATCTTTCAGACAAACCCTGAAGCGTTCGCTTGCTTACCAACTGGATAGCAAATACATACATCACGGTGATACCGCCAGCGTAAATGCTGATTTGTGCAGCACCAAGGAATGTATAGTCAAGCAGGAAATAAAGACCTGCTACGCCAAAGAGCACGAACAGCAATGCTGTTGCAGCTCGCATGATGCGCTTTGTAGACACGCAGAATACTGCTGAACCGAGTATCGCTACTGCCAAAATCGCAAACACAATTAATTTAGCCATAACTTTATCTCCTCTTTTATTTGGTTTTAGTGTTAAATGTTCCAACTTCCCAATCGGCTCCGCCCTCGATAAGGTTAGGCAGTGAACCGCCTTTGTAAACCTCCTCGTTCAGATGCAGCACGAGTTGCGAACGGTCGAAAACAGCGTTCTCGAAGTCGTTTGTAAACTCAATGGCATCGAAGTTGCAGGCGTTTACACATAATTGGCAGAACATACAGTCGCCGAGGTCGTACTGGTAGTCCAACAGCGCACGCTTCTTTCTACCTGTTTCGGGGTCTTCGCGCATTTCGCTTGCTATGCGGATAGTGCCGTTAGGGCAGGCTTTTTCGCACATAAGGCAAGCAACGCATTTGTAGTTCTCGCTTTCATCACGCTTAAAGACCAAACGTCCGCGGTGGCGTTTTGCCACGTGGAGTGTTGTCTTACGGTTTTCAGGATACTGCTCGGTAGACTTTGGCGTGAAGTATTCCTTCATGGTTGTCTTCAAACCAGTAGCCAATGTCTTAAAAGCACTTCCTATTTCACCGAAATATGATTCTTTTTTTTCCATTAGAATAATGAATTCTTAATTTCTACTTTATGATTGCCTTTTATGCGATTGTGAAGGTCCAGCCGAACGCCACGCACACTGTCATAAGCACCAAGATGATGAGGCTGAGCGGCATAAGGTATTTCCATTCGAGCTTCAGTATCTGGTCTACACGCAGACGTGGGAATGTCCAGCGTATCCACATAAGAAGGAATACTACAACAAAGGACTTTCCGAGGAACCAAACGATGCCTGGAATATAGTTCATAAGGGCGTCGAAACCTTCGATACCTATATTAATAGGTGCCCAACCACCAAGGAAGATAGTTGCGGCAAGACCTGAAATCACAAAGAGATTGAGGTATTCTGCCAAGTAATAGAAACCGAAGCCCATACCGCTATACTCTGTGTGATAGCCAGCAGTAAGTTCGCTCTCGGCTTCTGCCAAGTCGAACGGACCACGGTTCGCCTCTGCGTTACCTGCAATGCAGAATACGAGGAAGCCGAGTACGGCTGGGATATGGCCTTGGAAGATAAGCCACTGCCACGGACCTGTCTGCGCTTCGACGATGCCTGATATTTGCATGGTGCCTGTAAGTATAACGGCTGAGATGAGGCAGATACCCAACGAGAGTTCGTAGGAAATCATCTGAACGGCTGCACGCATGGCAGAAAGCACAGAGTACTTGTTGTTACTTGCCCAACCAGCGATGAAAACGCCAAGCACACCGATAGAGCTGATGGCTGTTACAAGGAAGATTCCCACGTTGAAGTCGAGCACTTCTGCGCCCTTGTTCCATGGAAGGAACGAGAATGTTCCGATTGATGCGGCTATTACGAGGAAAGGTGCAAGGTAGTAAAGCAGCTTGTCGGCTTTATCTACGGTGAAAATTTCCTTGATAAGCATTTTCAACACGTCGGCAAGCACTTGCAGCGTACCCCACCAACCTACACGGACAGGACCGATACGGCACTGGAAATAAGCACAAACCTTACGTTCCATAAAAATGAGCACGATGGCAAGCACGGCATAGCCAATGATTATTGCCAAGCCTACTACCACACACTCGATAAGAATGGCACCGAAATCGCCAAGCCCCAAGGTGTGCCTTAGCAGCTCGTCGAACCATCTTGTTACTATACTAAAATCGAACATGTATATGATTTATTTCTTAATTCATTACTTATATATCGTTTCTCTCTTAGCGGTCGATGTCGGGAATGACAAAGTCGAGTGCTGCACCTGTTGTTACAAGGTCGGCAATCTTCTGACCTTTCAGCATCTTATCCATTGCGCCCACCAAGGTCAAGCCCATCGGACGGAACTTCAAGCGATACGGACTCTTGTCGCCTCGTGAGTCGAGGTATGCGCCAAACTCGCCGCTTGCTCCTTCCACAGAGAAGTACCACTGGCCTTCTGGAACCTTGATGATAGGCTTCTGCTTGATGTAGAAGTCGCCTTCGGGAATGTTGTCGATGAGTTGCTCGATGATGTCGAGGCTCTGATACATCTCCTTGATGTGGCAATAGTAGCGGTCCATAGAGTCTCCGCCCGTCATAACCACCTCTTCGAAGTCCACTTTGTCGTAAACGGTGTATGGGTGATGCTTGCGGACGTCGTTGCGCCAGCCGCTTGCACGACCTGCAGGACCTGTAACGCCGTAGCTGATACAGTCTTTTTCGTCCATCGTACCGATGCCTACGAAACGCTGGTGTGTGATGACGTTGTCGCCAAACACGTCGAGATATTCCTGAATCATCGGACGCAGATACTTGCAGAGCTTCTTTGTGTTCTCCACGAAGTTTGGGTCGATGTCGTCTTGCAGTCCACCTATTCTGTAATAGTTCTGAATCAGTCGTCCGCCTGTTGTCTCTTCCATCACGTTCAGCACGTGTTCGCGGTCGCGCATACCGTAGAGCATACCTGTGAGTGCGCCCAAGTCTTGTGCGCAGCACGATGTGTAGAGCAAGTGGTTGTCGATGCGCTGCAACTCGTCCATAATGGTACGAATGTACTGAATGCGCTCCGAAAGCTCTATGCCCATAGCCTCTTCGATGACGCCTACCAATGCGTGGCGGTGCATCATCGCCGAGAGGTAGTTCATACGGTCGGTCAATGCGAGTGTCTGAGGGTAGGTGTACGATTCGCACATCTTCTCTATACCGCGGTGAATGTAGCCGAGGTGTGGGTAGATGCGCTTCACGTTCTCGCCATCGAGCACGGTCTGCAGGCGCAATACACCGTGGGTTGATGGGTGCTGAGGGCCGATGTTCACCACGAATTCGTCGCTTGTGAACAGCTTGTGTGTGGTAGCCGTCAGTCTGCCGTCGGCGTTGAGGTTCCATTCGGTGGTTGTGTCCAGCTCGATGTCGTCGTCCGTGGTGTACATATTCTTCGCTGGGTCCATATCGTAGTCCTTGCGAAGTGGGTAGCCCACGAAGTCGTTTCTCAGGAAGAGACGACGCATATCGGGGTGTCCGAGGAACTTTATGCCATAAAAGTCGTAAACCTCACGTTCCAGCAAGTCGGCGTCAGCCCATAGGTTGTACACCGATGGTATTACGTGGTCTTGCTCCACCTGCTTTGCTATTTGCTTTACAGAGCAGCGTTCGTGGGTTTGCGTATTTTCAAGTATATAGATACAGCCAAGACCTTCTTCTGCGCCGAAGTCTTCTCCAACGATTGTTACAAGGTAGTCGAAATGCTGTTCCTTTTTCAGTTTCGCCATTTCGTCGGCAAAACGCTCAAAACCAAACTCTTTGTTTTCTAATTTCATTTTTCCGTACCTTATTTATTAGTTAGCTGCTGTATTGTTGTCGGTAGGTTCTTGTTTCGCTTCAGCTTCGTTCAGCTTGTCCAGTTCCTTTCCTAACTTTTCCACATCTTCTTTCGTAACAGGCTTGTCTACAACGATGGTGTCCTTCTTTGGCTCTGCTGCAGCAGGCTTTGCTGCGGCAGGGCGTGCAGGTTTGGGTGTGGGCTTGTGTTCCGCTTCCCATTCAGCCTCGCGCTTCTCTTTGATTTCTTCGGCTGAAATGCCCAGCTTGTTCTCAAAGATAAGTGCCTGATTACTCTTGCCGAGCAGACTCTCCTCTGCTGTTTGCTTGTGGTTTGCACCACCGAAGAATTTCTCAACCTTCACTTTTCTCTGCAACTGCATCATACCGTATATGATGGCTTCGGGGCGTGGAGGGCAGCCGGGAATGTAAACATCGACAGGAATAATCTCGTCGATACCACGCATTACGTGGTAGCTGTCCTTGAAAGGTCCGCCCGAAATGGCGCAACCACCTACGGCAATCACGTATTTAGGCTCTGCCATCTGGTCGTACAGACGTTTCAATGCAGGTGCCATCTTGTTCGTTATGGTACCTGCACACATAATCAAGTCTGCCTGACGTGGCGAGTTACGGGTTACTTCAAATCCAAAACGAGAAAAGTCGTAGCGCGCACAGCCCACTGCCATGAACTCAATGCCACAGCAAGATGTAGCGAACGTGAGCGACCACAGCGAGTTGCTACGTCCCCAGTTTATGAGCTGGTCGAGGTTGCCCAACACAAGGTTCGTACCTCCATCGTTCAGGTCGTTTGCCATCTTCTCCAAGGTGTCGTTGTCCTTCCACTCCTCGTAGGGCAAAGCCTTAATTTTCGGTTTTCTTATTTCCATTCAAGCGCTCCTTTCCGCCAAGCATAAGCCAAGCCAAAAACCAACACCAACATAAAGAATCCAATCGTTGCCAATGCCAAAACGCCGTAAGTGTTCACCACAACTGCCCAAGGGTAGAGGAAAACAGTTTCAACGTCGAACATCAGGAAAAGGATTGCAAACAGGTAGTAGCCCACATGCATCGGCAACCAAGACGTGCCGTAGGTAGGAATACCACACTCGTAAGGTTCACCTTTCGTCGGATTGTAAGAACGGGGACCCAACAGTTTTGCAGTAACATAAGCTGCAACAACCAAAAAGGCTGCCGTTATGAAGACGGTGATTAAAAGTGTAAAATACATAAATTTATATAGCTATAATAATATTACATTTTGTTAATGTATAAGATTTTTTAAAAGCGATTGCAAAGATACGAAATTAATTATTAAAGTTGCAAGGAAAACATAAAAAAAAGCTGCCTTTTGACAACTCAACTTTACAAATCATTGTTTTAAACAAGTTCCCAAATTTTACCCTTGCAGTATTTCAGTTTTTTACCTGAGTAGGTCTTTCCTTCCAACCTCGTCGAAGGATAGTTTTACGCCCTATCTTTCCACTTTTCGCTGCTGTGCCGTGCCCCTATATTATATATAAGGTGTAACGCCTCAACTTTCGCTACGCTTTTGTAAAGAAACTTCCACAGAAAAACGGTAATTTCGTTTTGGCGTTGCGAAAGCGGCTCTTTTGCAACGCAAAACCTACGCTTTTACCGTGCAAAAGAGCCGCTTTTGGATTGCAAAACAATAGGTTTTGCAATGTGTTGATAGTGAGATATTTATGCGATAGTTACGCTTGTAAAAAATATTTACACTCCTAATGTTTACTTCTCGCCTTTATTCTGTTCGATTTAGAGTGTTAAACCGACACCTATTCCGAATGGGTGGCAAGCAGGTCCGCTGTTCATTAGCTTGGTTAGACTGTAATGGGCGTAGAGCGAAAAGGTTTTGAAACCCAAGTAGGCTTCGAGGTTTACGCCCACAGGATTGGTGTCTAAGTTGCGGCTTACGGTATGGCGTTTGCTGTTAATGCGGTATTTGCTCTTTATGTTTCCTTTTATATCGAACGAGCAACCCAAGCCTAAGAACACAAGTTTGCTCGGATTAAGATTTCTCCATTCAAGCATTATGGGCACCTTCCAATAAGTGTATTTAATGAAGCTTGTCTTTACTTTCTCGGCTGGATTCTTTACGATGATGGGCGTTCCGTCGTTGTCGTCCAACATATAATTAGTTTGGAAGTGGTTGTGTACAAAGCCAAATTGGAAACCAGACACGATGCCTAAGGTGTTGGAACTGTTGAGGCCTACACCTACTTGGAAGAAGGTGGTACCCCATTCGAGCGACTTTACGTCTTGGCTATGCATCTCCTTACCTCCGTTTAGCAGGTTCACACCGATGTAAAAGTCGGGAAGGCTACCGTAGAAAGTGCGCCCGCTTTTCTTGCGGACAGGCACGAAGGGCGAGGAAACGAAGAAGCGTTCGACCTCCTGACCGTCTACAAAGCTTGTTTCTTTGGTCTTCACGAGTGTGCTGCCGTCGTTGTTGTAGACAGCCACATTGAGCGATACGCTGTCCGTGCTCAACACTATCTGCTTGTTGGCGTAGTGGATAGTCGTGTCGTTTTCTTCGGCAGCCATTGTTGGTACAGCCAAGATAAGTGCTAAGGTTAATAACAGATGTTTCATAATTGTATGTTTTTTGTTCTTATTCTGTGAGTGTTTATTGCCTCCTGTCAGCGTTTGTTGTAGCATAGCTTCATGATGTCGTCGGGACCGAGCGTGCCTTCTATGTAGATGATGGCACCGCTGTCGTTCGGCGCATTGCTGAAAAGGATATATCGGTTGTAGCCCGAAGGCAGCGGCGGCAGCATGTAGTAGCCGCTCGTAACCTTTCCGTCGTCTACGATTTCGCGTATTTTTCGGGCTTTCTTTCTGTCGGCATTCAGGTACGGGGCTATGCTTGCGCCAATCTTCTTATACGTCAGCGACTTGTAAACCTTGAGCTTGTAGCCTCGCAAAGTGGCGTCGTTCAGCACCACCATCTTGCAGTTTTGTGCCTTGCCGAAGCGTTCGAAAGCGATGCCCGTCTGCAAGTCGCTCTGTGCAGATGCTGGCATCAGAATGGCAAGCAGGCACAGTGTGAGTATGGTTCTTATCGTTTTATTCTTCATCGGTTGTTCCTCCTATCAGTGAAAGTGCGTTGAAATCCTCGTTGCCGTCGGCTGAAACCATATCGAGTGCTGCCTCTGCCTCGCGCTGCACCACCTCTTTGTTGGTGATTTGCTCGCCGTTTACGAAAGCGTAATCGCCTGTTTGTGTTGTGTTGAGGCGTGCTACAAACATCGTTACAACCACTGCTGCGGCTGCCGAAACGGCTGCTATTATCCAGCTCGGCAGGCGTTTCCGTTGCTTCGTGGTGTGGGTTTCTGCTGTCGGTACAAACTTTTCTGTACCTTCCTTGCAGCGTTCCACGCTCTCCCAACGAAACAGGGCGCACAGTGGTTTCAGCTCGTTGGGCACCAGCAGCGGGTCTTGTGCGAAGAAGCTGCGTAGCTGCTGCTCCTCTGCCGTCGTGGTTTCGCCGTCCAAGTACTTATGAATCAAGCTGTTAATATCGTCTATTTGCATATCTTGTTTCCTCCTGTTGTCAGTCTTATAAACTCTTTCTGAATGCGTCGCCGTGCTCTTGACAAGTTCTGACGGAGTGCCTCGGGCGTACAACCGCATATTTTTGCAATCTCTTCGTTCTCGTATCCGTCTATGTCCTTGAGTCGGAAGATTTGCCGTTGAAGCGGTGGCAGATGGTCTACAATCAGCCGTATCAGTTCCATATCGTCTTTTGTGGCGTTGCTGCCTTGCTCCGTGGCGAGTTCTTTCGGGTGTTCGCCCTCTGCGCATTCGAGCTGTCTGTGTCGCCAATGGTCGATGGCTATGCCCTTGACAATCTTCGTTGCCAACGCCTCGACGTTGGGGTGGCTGTCCAACCGCTGGCGCATAGCCCACAGACGGAGGAATGTTTCCTGCACGAAATCTTCGGCTTCAACATCTCCACCCTCCAGCGTTGCTGCTACACGGAGCAGTCGGCTGCGCAGGTTCATCACCATTTGGTTGAATGTTTCTATTTCCATCGCTTTTCAATAGGTAAACGGACGAGGCGTCGTTTTGTGACATTCGGGTGCAAAAAAATCCGTTTTTCGTCTGTCCATTGTTCTTTCATAGTCTTAAAAACCGCTTTCATAGTCTTAAAAAACAAGTATCTCCCACTCGTTGCAAGCCAAGTCAGGAGAGGGAATAAAGGCGTTGCGCTTCGCTCAAAACTCATTTTTCGCCTTGCCGATAAGTGCGCGAGTGTTGGCTTAACCCATACTGCGTTATTAGTTTTTAGCCGTGCGCTACTATTAGTTTTTACCCGACAAAAATACAAAATACTTTTGAATTATTCTTGCCCGAAGTACTTCTATTTTGTAAAGATAATTCTGAAGGAAAACGGTAATTTCGGTTTGACGTTGCGAAAGCGGCTGTTTTGCACGGTAAAAGCGTAGGTTTTGCGATGCAAAAGAGCCGCTTTGGGAATGCAAAACAATAGGTTTTATAATGCATTGATAATAAACAAGTTAAGCAAGAGTTATGCTTGTGAAAAATATTTACACTTTTGTTGTCTGTTTTCCGTCTATAAAACGGAGAGCGGAAGCGAAGTAAAGTGGTGGTGAAACGTAATGAAGTATCTTCGAGTAATGAGAAGTGAATGCCTTTTTACAGCCGACCTTGAGTAGGTAAAGTCATACGTTCTGCCGTTTGTTCTTAATCGGAAGAAACTTGATATTTAGGCGAACGATGGTTTATGTCAGTGGGTAGAGAGTATAAAAATTTTAGTATTTTTTTATTCTTTTCGTCTTTTTTCTTTCTATTTTAAAAATTATTATTATCTTTGCAGGCCGAACTTGAGAATCGGGTAGCCTGAGCTATCAACTTAAATACGCGATAAATATAAATCGATACATTATTTTAAACAACTTAATTTATAAACAACTATGAAACGAATTTTACGCTTTTTCGTGCTCATTTCCGTGCTCGTTCCGCCGTTGCAGGGACTTGCATACACGGTTACATTCGACTTTAGCACCGATGAGGGGCTCAAAGCATTGGGAATTGCTAAGTCTGCCGAAGATGGGGGAACAAACCTGACGAAACCAACCTATACCATGGGCAGTGTCAGTATGTCGTATACTAGTGCTAGTACACCTACGCGCGTATGGAATGGTAAAGGCAATACCGAGCTGCGATTCTATAAGAAAGGTGGCAGCATCACTTTCAGCGTGCCCGAAGGGCAGCATATTACGTCTGTTGTCTTCACTGGAATGCTACATAGTAAGGCCAATCTAGGAAAACTCAGTGGTATGCAATGGACCGACAATGGCACGACCACCAACTCGGTAACTTTCACTGCAACCAAGACAAACAACATCGAGACTGCCGTCATCACTTATTCGGCTGCCCAGCCAGAGCAGCCCATATTCACGGTGAACAGCATTCAGGAACTTAAAGCTTTGCAGAGTGGCAGCCGTGCCACGCTCTGTCTGACCGACGGAGGTGAAGGCAGTATGGCTCGTGTGCTTTATGTACACGGTACGGGCGATACGCAGGAAGCCTATGTGCGCGACCGCACGGGTGCCGTGTGCTTCTATGGTATCAATCCCAATGTGCCTTTCGTCTGCAACCAGCACATGGCTGGCAAGATAACAGGCGAGTATGTACTGGAGAACGGTGTGCCACGTTTCAAGGCTGTAAGTACTCTGACCAACACCTCGCTGCTCGTTATTGCGGCTCCTGTAACGGAGGCAGAGGTACAACCGAAAGAGATAAAAGCTGCCGATTATGCTGCTAATGTCGCCGATTGGGTTAGTTTGAAGAACCTGCGCATCGCTGCCGACGGACTCTCTGCGCAGGAAGGAATCGCCGTGCGCAACCGTTTCGGCATCACAGCCGACAAGGATAAGTATGTTGAACCCTATGCCGGAGCCATCGTAGACATAGCAGGCATTGCCGTACCTGACGGCGATAAGAAGGAAATCAACCCATTGTTTGAAAACAATCAGCGTCCCATAGTCTTCGTTATTGACGAGGGAGAGGCATTCGTTTCGCCTCAACAAGACATGCATAATGTGGCTGTGCGCCTGAATCGTACGCTTACTTCAGGGCATTGGAACACCTTTGCCGTGCCATTCGACATCGAAACGGAAAGCCTGAAAGATGCACAGATAGCCAAGTTTACAGGCAAAATGGAGGGCAGCACGATGATTTTCGAGAACGGACAGACCCGCATAGAGGCTGGTACGCCTTACCTTGTGAAGTGGGAAGTGAAGAATCCAATCTACGAGAGCATAACTCTCAAGGCTACGAAAGCCCAAACCGTAAGTTCAGCCGATAAACTATACAGCTTCGTGGCAACCTATAGTCCAGCCACACTCGCACTTGACAAGACAGAGCGTTACCTTGGTTCAGACGGCAATCTCTATTATCCCACAGGTACAGAAGGCCAAGCCAACCGACTCAAGGGATTGCGTGCATATTATCGAGTACCTGCCACAGCAGGCACAAAGATAGCCTTCTTCGACGAAACCACAGGCATTGCGCTCCCCAAAGAGCAAAGTCAGCCTTGCCAGTTCAAGGTGTATAACCTCAATGGTCAGTACCTCGGCAGCAGTCTTAACGGCTTGCCAAAAGGGCTCTATATCGTAAACGGCCGTAAAGTAATCATTAATTAAGACAAAGAGCACTATCATGAAGAAAAAACTCTATATAGCTCCAGACATTATAAACATACTCACCGAAACGGCTGACCTCATTATGAGCAGTACTGATGTGAATAACAACGGAACTCAGGTAGGTACAGGAAGCGACCACGGAGGCGGCAATGCCTGGGAGGGTGGCTGTTCCAAGGACGGCTTCTGGAGCACAGACGATGATAATAACCTAAATTAAAGAGGACGATAAAATGAAGAAAAATATATTTATTTCGCTGGCACTGCTGCTTAGCATGGCAGCTACGGCACAAAGTCAGAAACAGAAACTCACCATTACGACGAAGCACGGAAAGGTGCACACCTACATCATGGGCGAGTCTATGGACAGTCTTCGTATTCTCAATGATGTGGGCATCAAGGTGTATCCTAAGGGTAAAAAGGTGTCAAAAGACTACCTCTTCTCGCAGATAACCTACACGCTGACCAACGAAACTACTCCCAATCCCGACCCATCGGGCAAAAACGTGAACCGCAACACTGCCGACGACCTGCGCAAGAACCGAGAGGGGTGGCGATTGGAATTCCCACGTTTCTATCAAGGGGCTAACAGAACCTACGAGATTACTCATTTTACCACTGAGAACGGTGAGCGAATGAACAACTATTCCGTAGAATGGGACGCCAAACTTAAAGCCAATCGCTGGACCTGCTACGAGATGTACGAGAAAATTATGCAGAAGAATGTGGAACGGAAGAACGACTTTAAGCAGGACCCCGATATCCCATCGGACGTGCAGACCACCCTCAAGGATTACAAAGGCAGCGGATTCGCCCGCGGACACCTCTGCCCATCAGGCGACAGACTCTACTCCCGAGAGCAGAACAAACAAACTTTCTACCTGAGCAACATGCAGCCCCAGATACAAGGACACAACGGTGGTGTATGGCAACAGCTCGAAGATAAGGTACGCTCGTGGGCTGGCAAGTGCGACACACTCTATGTAGTCAAGGCTGCCACCATCGACAAAGCCGAGTATATCTGCAACGAAGCAGACCTCAACGAGATTGCTGAAAAAGAGGGTAAGGCAGCAGGCAGCTTACATTTCCCTGGCATTGTGCCCAAATACTTCTATATGGCACTATTGGCTTACAAGAAGGAAACCAACACTTATCGTGCCCTTGGCGTTTGGTCGCCTCACTATAAACAGAGTGAGCCCGAATATATCACTATTGAGGAACTTCAGAATCGCACTGGTATCGACTTCTTCTGCAACCTCGACGATGACATCGAGAAGGCTGTAGAAGGTACCGTAGACTCCAAATTCTGGGGGAAATAAAACTTCTTTCTGCCTTCTTTTTTCGAGTAAGGAGAGAAGTTAGGCATAAAGAAAGCGAGCCTGTTCCTTTGAGATGATAAGGGCAAGGCAAACTAAAAGTCCGTTAGAAGAAAAACCTCTAACGGACTTTTTCTTTTCTTCTAACGGCTAAAACCCTCGTCCCTACAATTATTCACACCGCACATACGTCAGAGAATGAGAGCCACCTCCTTATTCAATGAACTGCACAGGAGAACAAGTTAGACCACTTACACTATCTGTTAATACCGTTCGTGGTACCTATGAATTGTGGTTTTAAAGCAACTTTTCGTTGTCAAACTCAGAAGATAAATGTATTATAAAATCGCCACCGTTTTGTAAAGATAGTTCCGACAAAAAACACTAATTTCGGTTTGGCGTTGCGAAAGCGGCTGTTTTGCAACGCAAAACCTACGCTTTTACCGTGC
>OLNQ01001562.1_pt1 | contig 21667 bp, 19 predicted proteins | sample 1672821 | NCBI WGS metagenome assembly OLNQ01 (sample SAMEA3136727, study PRJEB25190) | human gut metagenome | biome: human gut; feature: human-associated habitat; material: faeces | place: Austria | collected 2013 | reverse complement strand
CGTCCCTACAGGATTCAGTCACGGCTAGTATCGTCAAGATCGTTCGACAACGGACGCTCAGACCGAGCGTCCCTACAGGATTCAGTCACGGCTAGTATCGTCAAGATCGTTCGACAACGGACGCTCAGACCGAGCGTCCCTACAGGATTCAGTCACGGCTAGTATCGTCAAGATCGTTCGACAACGGACACACCGACGGTCTGCGTCCCGACGGTCAAGTCCCTACATAATCGTTACAGGTTGGGGTGGGTGTGGTCGTGGGCGACGTTTTTTTAGTACCTTTGCACTTAGTAAGAGCGAGATGATCCGACGGTGTGGCTTCTCGCCTATATGACGAGGCTTCTCTGATGTGGCACTCCTATGGAAGTATTAGGAGGTTATGTGGGAGTAAGTCCTCATTTGTTTTATATCTATGAGCTCACACTTCTGGAGGAGCTCGTGGATGCCACTAGACTAAACGTAGACACTATCATCACATATCTATGGGATACTACTATATGACCCAAGAGGGATACGACGCCCTCAATAATACGATTAAGCAGCTCGAGGCAGAGGAGCGTCCCAAGGTCACACAGCAGATCGCTGAGGCTCGCGACAAGGGCGACCTATCGGAGAATGCCGAGTACGACGCTGCCAAGGAGGCGCAAGCGCATCTGGAGGACAAGATAGCTATGCTCAAAGCGCAGCTAGGCAACGCCCGTGTGCTGGAACCCTCGCAGATTAAAACGGACGAGGTGCAGATACTGAACCACGTGCGCCTGCTCAATAAGAAGAAGGGCGAGGAGAAGAGCTACTACATCGTCTCTGATGCTGAGGCAAACTTCAAGGAAAACAAGATTTCTGTCAATACGCCTATCGCTAAGGGTCTCCTCGGCAAGAAGGTGGGCGACGTGGTGGAGATACAGGTGCCTGCGGGCAAGCTGGTCTTTGAGATTCTTGAGATAACTCGCTAGGCTCGGGCACGCCCCTCTCTACAGAAGTACAAATAGACAAACTACACTATGGCTTCAATCTTCAGTCGTATCATCGCAGGTGAGATACCCTCTTACCGTATTGCGGAGGATGAGAACTACTACGCTTTTCTAGATATCAACCCCTATCAGCTGGGGCATACGCTCGTAGTCCCCAAGCGTGAGGTAGACTACTACTACGACCTGACGGATGAGGAGCTGGCGGGGCTTATGGCTTTTGCCAAGCGTGTGGCGCGGGCTATCCAAGAAGTGACGCACTGTCGCAAAGTGGCGACGATGGTCCTGGGCCTGGAGGTGCCTCATGCTCACGTGCATCTAGTACCTATCAATAGCGAGGGCGATGTGGCGCACGGACCTCTGGCAACGAAGCCTACCGACGAGGAGATGGCTCGCATCGCCTCCGAGATAGCATCCTATATTAAATAAGGAGTATCGCAGCCTAGTGACGGAGAGACTATATATCCTCGAGGAGATAGACCCGAGCATCCTCTACGGTCCTAACCGTGAGTACCTGCTCCTGCTACGTAACCTGTACCCCAAGCTACGCATCGTAGCGCACGACCGCATCCTCAAGATACTGGGAGACCCGACTGATATACAGCGTCTCACAGCACTCCTAGACCAGTTGGTCCGCCACATCTCTATGTACAATCAGCTGACGGAGCAGACACTGCGTCAGCTTGCCACAGGCGAAGAGCTCCCAGAGGTGCGCGTAGCGCCTAATCATCTGCTCTACGGCACGAAGGGACGGAGCATCGGCTATCGTGGGGCGCATCAGCGTGAGATGGTGGAGGCGATAGCGACGCATGATATGCTCTTCGCCTTAGGTCCTGCGGGTACTGGCAAGACTTACATAGCGATAGCCCTAGCGGTCAAGGCACTCAAGGAGAAGCAGGTGCGACGTATCATCCTCTCGCGTCCTGCTGTCGAGGCAGGCGAGAAGCTGGGCTTCCTCCCGGGTGAGCTAAAGGACAAGCTCGACCCTTACCTCCAGCCCCTCTATGACGCACTCGAGGAGATGATTCCGACGCAGAGGTTGCGCACCTATATGGAGAACGATGTGATTCAGATCGCTCCCCTTGCTTACATGCGTGGTCGTACGCTCAACGATGCCATCGTCATCCTTGACGAGGCACAGAATACGACTCACCATCAGATGAAAATGTTTCTCACACGTCTCGGACGCAATAGCAAGATGATTATCACGGGCGACCTCTCGCAGGTGGACTTGCCACGGGGAGTCACCTCGGGCTTGCGCCTTGCTGAGCGCATCCTAGGTGATGTGGAGCAGATACCATTTGTCTACTTTGACGCTCAGGACATCGTGCGCCACCCTGTGGTGCAGCTGGTTGTGGATGCTTACGACCGCAAGGAGCATCAAGCACTGCAGGACGGACGATCCGCACCAGAGACTCGCCCAGAGACTCGCCAACAGCAGACTATAGACTTAGATAAGGATCCAAGTAAAGACTCATAGATTACTTCGCTCTCTCTCGGCTAGACCGAGGGGGAGGGCAAGCACCTTTTAGCAAATCAATTATTGATCATAATACAATGAATCAAGCACTAACACATACCGACCTCTCTCTCCCAGGTATCCAATCTGTCTTCCACGGCAAGGTGAGAGATGTGTACTTCCTCGAGGGTGATCTGATAGCTATGGTCGCTACGGACAGGATTTCCGCCTTTGATGTAGTACTCCCCGAGGGCATCCCCTACAAGGGGCAAGTACTTAACCAGATTGCTGCTGAGCAGCTCGACGCTACGGCACACCTCGTGCCCAACTGGAAGATTGCGACGCCCGACCCGATGGTTACGGTGGGACACCGCTGCGAGCCCTTTAAGGTGGAGATGATCGTGCGCGGCTACATAGCTGGTAGCGCATGGCGTGCTTACCAGGCTGGCGAGCGAACCATCTGCGGCATCGCACTACCCGAGGGACTGAAGGAGAATGAGCGTCTCCCCCACCCCATTATCACCCCCACGACCAAGGCTGACGAGGGCCACGATGAGAACATAAGCCGTGAGGAGATTATTGCCTCGGGACTCATCTCCGAGGAGGACTACAAGGTCATCGAGCAGTACACGCAGCAGCTCTTTGAGGAGGGTACCCGCATCGCTCGCGAGCGCGGTCTCATCCTGGTGGACACGAAGTATGAGTTTGGCAAGAAGGATGGCAAGGTAATTCTGATTGACGAGATTCACACGCCAGACTCCTCTCGCTACTTCTACCTTGAGGGCTACGAGGAGCGTCAGGCTAAGGGCGAGCCTCAGCGCCAGCTCTCGAAGGAGTTCGTCCGTCAGTGGCTTATCGAGCAGGGCTTCCAGGGTAAGGCTGGGCAGAAGATGCCTACGATAACCCCTGAGTACGCAGCCTCTGTGAGTGATCGCTACATAGAGCTCTACGAGCATATCACGGGTAAGACTTTCGTCAAGGAGCAGTCCCAGGATGTGGCTAAGCGTATCGAGGATAACCTGCTAGCCTTCCTGAAGAAGTAACAACCTGATTACATATATAGACCAGCGACTAGGGGGCTGTGTACAACCTCCCTAGTCGCTGGTTCTAATCTCTATATTACTATGTCTGTATCTCTAGATGGTAAGTCTCGCTACGTGAGACAGATGTTTGACCGCATCGCTGGGCACTATGACTCGATGAATCGCCTGATGACGGGCGGTATGGATCTGGCATGGCGCTGGCAGGTCATAGAGCATCTGGCGGACTATGCGCCTCGTCAGGTGGCTGACCTAGCCTGCGGTACAGGAGATATGATCCTGATGCTCTCGCGATACTTGCCGTCGGTGCGTGAGATAGTCGGCGTGGACCTCTCGGAGGGTATGCTGGCGGTGGCTGCTGAGCGTGTCAAGCGGGCTGCACGGGCAGCCTCTGTAACACTATTGGCGGAGAATTGCCAGGAGCTCTCTCTAGCTACACAGTCGGTTGATGCGGTGACCTGCACACTGGGGATTAGAAACTTCTCGGACCCGCTACAAGGCTTGCGAGAGATGCACCGCATTCTCAGGCCTGGGGGAAGGCTCGCTATCTTGGAGCTGAGCGAACCTCGTGGAGGGCTATTGCTCCGGGGCTATAACATCTACGCCAAGCGGTTGATCCCCTGGATCGGACAGCTATGCGCTCACGATCGCTCTGCCTACAGCTATCTCCCAGCCTCTATCCAGGCGATGCCACAGCGAGAGGAGATGACGGCACTGATCCGTAGGGCGGGCTTTGGAGAAGTACAATATAAAGAAATGCCCCTAGGAATCTGCGTCTTATACACGGCAGAAGCTTAGAGGCATAAAAGAAATAAGAGTATGCAACGTATTTACGCTCTGATAGGTAAGCCCCTAGGGCACTCGCTCTCGGCTGACTACTTTAACGACCTTTTTGCTACCCAAGGGATTGACGCTCGCTACGTACTGCAGGAGCTGTCTGACCTCTCCCTACTTATCCCCTGGCTCGAGGCGACACCAGCCGTTGTAGGCTTCAACGTGACGAGCCCCTACAAGGTCGCGATATGCGACTACCTAGACGAGATAGATGCTGAGGCAAGGTACGTGGGGGCTGTGAACACGGTCGTGGTGGACCGCTCTGGCTCGAAGATGCGTCTCAGGGGCTTTAACACGGATGTGCAGGGCGTGGTCGAGAGCTTGCAACCGCTCCTTAGACCAGAGCTACAGCACGCACTCATACTGGGGACGGGCGGTGCTGCGCATGCGGTCGCGCAGGCACTGAAACGTCTGGGGCGTGACTACACGCTCGTGAGCAGAAGCCCCGAAGCAGCTCACATACTATCTTATGAAGCTTTGACCCCAGCGCTCATCTCAGAGAGCGGCATCCTGATTAATGCGACTCCGCTCGGTATGGAGCCACTCGTCACGGAGCGTCCGCAACTCCCCTACGAGGCGATTACGCCACAACACCTTTGTATGGACCTTATATACAACCCCGAGGAGACGCGCTTCCTCAAAGCTTGCCGTGAGCAGGGTGCTACCACGATTAATGGACTGAAGATGCTCCTCGTGCAGGCTCGCTACGCGTGGCATATTTGGACTCACAAGCAGTAGTGTGAGACTATTGCAAAAGTCAACAGTTTCTTTGCCGCTAGAGCGCAACCTCTGACTGCTCCTCTGAGTGCGCTACGCTAGTCTCTTCCGTGGGAGTGGTGGTCGCTACGCTCTCTCGTGCTAGCTGCTGCCTATACTCCTCCTCGCGGATGTGCCGTGTGACTGCTATACAAAGGCCTATGGCAATGGATGTGGCAAGGAGCGAGGAGCCTCCTCGACTGATGAGCGGGAGCGTTTGCCCTGTATTGGGAGAGATGCCCGCCACAACATACATATGTATGATGGCCTGGGTGGTGTACATGAGACCGACACCGAGCAGGATAATACGCTGTGAACTGAGATGCGCTCGTGTAGCCCAGCGAGAGAGCTTGAAGAAGAGCAGGATGTAGAGTAGTGGCACCCAGAGCATCCCAATAAGACCCGTCTCCTCGATGATGATGGCATAGATAAAGTCGGAGTAGGCCTCGGGGAGGATGTCTCGCTCGACGCTATTGCCCGGGAAGACGCCCGTACCATTGCTTCGTGCGATGGCGATGCGAGCGTGCTGCTCCTGGAAGTTGTCCTCATTGATGACAAACTTACTGGAGTCTGCCTTGATGGCAAAGTCTTCGATACGCCCCTTCCAGCGTGCGGTGCTACTGCTTTGCATGACAACACTGTCTGGTAGTAGGAGGAGGCCAGCAACGAGCAGTGTGATAATCCCGATACCGATACCCGAGATAAGGAGTAAGCTCTTAGATAATCCCATCTGAACAAAGCCGATGAAGAGGATGAAGAGCGTGAAGATAATACCCATGGAGAGACTCTCCTTGGCAACGAAGAGCAGTCCCACGCCGGCAATAGCGCAGAAGATGTAGAAGCGCTGGTTGACTTTGCTCTGCTCTCGCACTGGGAGCACTATGGCAGCCAGCATAATGACTGCTGGCTTGAAGAGCTCAGACCACTGAAAGCCGAGGAGTGTGCGCTTCGCTTCATTGGTCTCCGTCCCGATGAACGGTGTAAATACCACGGCAAGGAGTGCTAACAGAAAGAGACCAGCTCCGAAAGGGAGCAACCACTTCTTCGACAAGCGCGAGCAACCCCATGCCACCACCACCGAGAAGATGACATGCTTGAGGTGCCCCGTAAAGGGAGCATACAGGCTCTCTCCTCGATAAGCCAGCGTACTGGTGGCACTATATATAAAGAGTATCGAGGTCGCGAGAAAGGCGAAGTAAAGAACCCAGAGCACTCGGTCGCCCTTGATGCGAGGCTGTTGTGGCTTGCTCTGGTCCCCCTCGTGGCTCTCCTTCGCAGGGGATGGATGCGTCTCGTCATCCTGAGCAAGGGGCTCCTCGGTCCTAGGCGTCAGGTCGAAGATGTCTGAAGAGGAGGTTTCGTTGTCGTATGGAGTCTCTTGTGGTATCATGGTCATCGGTTGTGAACGATTGCGGATCACTGGTTTGATTTACCCTCTTGAGTTAGGGCAAGCACCTCCGCTCTGAACTGGTCGCCACGGTCTTCGTAGCAGGTGAAGAGGTCAAAGCTGGCACACGCTGGCGAGAGGAGTACGGTCTCCCCCGCCTTGGCCATCTGGCGAGCCACCGCTATAGCGTCTCGCATGGAGGTGACCTCCTCGTGGCGTGGTATGACGGTATCGAAGCTGCGATGTAGCTTGGCGGAGTCGGTCGTGAGGTAGATGAGTCCGACGACCTTCTCTCTGACCAGAGACATCAGGTCATTGTAGTCATTGCCCTTGTCGGTGCCTCCCAGTATGAGTATAGTCGGTGTACGCATACTCTCTAGAGCATACCAAGTACTATTGATGTTGGTCGCCTTAGAGTCGTTGATGTATTTGACACCATCGACGCAAGCTACATACTCTAGACGGTGAGGTACATTGGTAAAGGTCTCTAGCGAAGCGCGGATTACGTCGCTCTCTACGCCTAAGGCTTGCGCAGCGCAACCGACGGCTAGGGCGTTCTGTACGTTGTGCTTTCCCGAGAGAGCTAGAGACGATTCGGGCATAACGAGCTCTGGATCTCGCAGACTGAAGCGGAGCTGTCCATCAAGACTAGAAGCCACGACAGCGTCGCTTGAGGATGGCTCGGTAGTAAAGAATAGTCTGCGTCCAGCTCCCATCCCAGGCTCTTGGAGTAGACGCTGTGTCCATTCGTCTTCAATCCACGAGATGAAGTAGTCGGATGGCTGCTGGTTTTGCGTAATGCGCATCTTAGCTCGCGCATAGAGCTCCATCTGGTGGTCGTAGCGGTCTAGATGGTCGGGCGTGATGTTGAGCAGGATAGCGATATGAGCTCTGAATTGGTACATATGATCCAGCTGGAAGCTACTCAGCTCGATGACATAGTAAGCGTGTGGCTCCAGTGCTACCTGACGAGCTAGACTAGTCCCCACGTTGCCCGCCATAGAGACATCTAGTCCTGCATTGTGGAGCGTATGGTAGAGCCAATTGGTCGTGGTTGTCTTGCCATTGCTCCCCGTTATAGCAATCATCACACTATCCTCGGCGTAGCGATAGGCGAACTCTATCTCACTGATGATAGAGGTGCCCTGATCTGTGAGCTGGCGGATGAGCGGGGCACTGTCTGGTATGCCTGGACTCTTGATAATCTCCCTGGCAGATAAGATACGACTAGTGCTGTGTCCGCCCTCCTCGTAAGGGATGTGGTACCGCTCCAGCTCCTCTTTATATTGTGGCTTAATCTGGCCCGAATCGGAGACAAAGACTGGGAGTCCTTGCTTCTGGGCGAGAATGGCAGCTCCGACGCCGCTCTCTCCAGCACCTAGGATAATATATTCGTTGCTTTGCATATGTGTGAGGTCGTTTCTATAGGTAGTGTATCTTAGCGCATCTTGAGCGTGATGACCGTTAGGACGGCCAGCAGGATAGCTATGAGCCAAAAGCGCACAGTAATCTTAGCCTCTCGGATGGGAGCCAAGGGTCTCTGGATTAATGCATCGATACCGCTATTGCCCGCTTTCTGGAAGTGGTGATGCAGGGGCGACATCTTGAAGACCCGCCGCCCCGTCCCCGTGCGTCGCTTGGTAATCTTAAAGTAAGCTTGCTGTATCAGCGAGGAGAGCCCCTCGATGATAAAGAGGAAGCAGAGGATGGGTAGGAGTAGCTCCTTGCGAATGAGGATGGCCATCACGGCGATGATACTGCCGATGGCGAGACTCCCCGTATCGCCCATGAAGACCTGTGCGGGATAGGCATTGAACCAAAGGAAGCCAAAGGTCGCTCCCACGAAAGCTGCGCCAAAGATTACCAGCTCCTCAGCACCAGGGATAAACATAATGCTGAAGTACTGCGCGAGGGCTATATGGGAGGAGACGTAAGCGAGTACAGCAAGTGCGACACCCGCAGGAGCCGCCGTTCCCGCAGCTAGCCCATCGAGTCCATCCGTCAGGTTAACACAGTTCGAGATGAAGGTCACAATCAGGATGATGATGATTGAGAAGAGGATCCAGCCGACCAGCTCACGATTCGGTGTTGAGGCGGGAATCAAAGAGAGATAGTCGAAGTTGTTGTTCTTGACAAAGGGAATAGTCGTCTGAGTGTTCTTCGCCTCCTGAGTAGAGAACGTAACCTGCTCGATACGACCATTGTTGATCACCTCTTGGTTCTCTCGAATAATAATCTCTGGACTTAAGTAGAAGGTGAGTGCTACAACCACGCCAAGGAGTACCTGACCGATGATTTTGTAGCGTCCGTGAAGTCCCGCTTTGTTTTTCTTAAAGACCTTAATATAGTCATCGATAAAGCCCAAGGCTCCCATCGTTATGGTCGTAAATATCATCAACTGTACATAGACGTTGTCTAGGCGAGCGAAGAGAAGTGTGGGAACAATGATAGCAATGATGATGATGATGCCACCCATCGTTGGGGTACCTTTCTTCATCGCCTCTCCCTCCAGTCCTAGCGTACGCACCACTTCTCCTATCTGCATACGGTGTAGCCAGTGGATGATGCGCTTGCCGATGACGGTGCTGATGAGCAGTGCAACGACAAAGCTCAACGCTGCTCTGAAGGTGACATACTGAGCCAGTCGCCATCCAGGGACGTCATTTGCCTGAAGCCAGTCGTAAAGGTGGTAAAGCATTGCTAAGTGGTTATAGAGTTACTGTCATTGGTTTGTGTGTAGAAGGAGGAAGAAGGGGACTTGTCTATCCCTGCCCCTCCTGAGCAAAGATTTCCTGCACCACCTCCTTATCATCGAAGTGATGCTTGACACCCTTAATCTCTTGATAGGTCTCATGCCCCTTGCCCGCGATGACCACGAGGTCGCCCCGCTGAGCTGTAGTGCAAGCATCCGTGATGGCTTGTCGGCGAGAGACGTTAGTATAAACCTCGCTGCGCTCTGCCTGAGGGATACCCTCGAGCATCTGCTCAATAATCGTCTGGGGCTCCTCGGAGCGTGGATTGTCAGAAGTGAGGTAGAGACGGTCTGATAGATTGTAAGCGATGCGTGCCATCTCAGGGCGCTTACCCATGTCTCGGTCACCGCCAGCTCCTACAACAACGTGAACCCTTGTGGCGTTGAGCTCGGAGACCGTCTCGAGAAGATTCTCCAGAGCGTCCGGCGTGTGTGCATAGTCGACCACCACATGGTAGCCCCTCGGTGAGGAGAGCAGGTCAAAGCGTCCATTCACATGCTCCAGACAAGATATGCCTCGCAAGATTAAGCTCTTGTCCAAGTCTGGTAGGAGAAGACGTGCCACACCGTAGACGGCTGTCACATTGTAAGCGTTGTAGCTCCCGACGAGCTTGATCTCCAGTTCCTCATCGTCTAGGAGGAGCGTAGAGCCATCCACATACTGTCCTAAGAGCTGAGACATATAGTCGGCGTGACTACGCATCGCATAGGTACAGAGATGAGCAGCGCAGTTTTGCACCATCACGCTCCCGTTGCGGTCGTCCACATTGACCAGGGCGTAGGCATCTGGTGAGAGATGGTCGAAGAGTAGCTTCTTGGCAGCTATATAAGCCTGCATCGAGCCGTGATAGTCTAGGTGGTCACGCGTGAGATTGGTAAAGAGCGCAAGCGCAAAGGGCAGTCCGTAGACCCGCTCCTGCACCAGAGCGTGCGAAGAGACCTCCATAAAGAGATAACGACACCCCGCATCGACCATGTCGCGCATCACACGATGCAACTCGAGGGCGTCAGGTGTCGTGTGGGTGGCGGGATACTCTTTGTCGCCGATACGTATGCAGACCGTGCTAAAGAGCGCAGCCCGCAGTCCAAGCCAGGTCCATAGCTGGTAGCAAAGTGTGGCGGTGGTCGTCTTGCCATTCGTCCCCGTGACCCCAACAATCGTGAGCTCTCGCTCGGGGCGGTCATAGTAGACAGAGGCTAGGACGGCAACCGCCTGTGCCGTGTTTGTCACCGTGAGCCACACCACCTCGTCTGAGAGCGACTCCAGTCGTGGTCTCTCTGTGACAATGATGCGACAGCCTGCCGCAAGAGCCTTGGGAATGTAGTCCGCACCATCCACATGCACCCCTCGTAGGGCTACAAAGATAGCACCCTCAGTGGCACGACGCGAGTCCTGCTCGATAGCGGAGACTAGGCACTCCTCTGTGGAGATAGCCCCCGTGTGGGCTTCTAGTAGGAGATGCTCCTCCGTGAGGGCGACTATATAATTATTGAGTGATTTGAGATTCATATGAATAGTTCTGGAGAGCAAGAGTACTTACCCTGTTTACTGTCTATGATTATTTCCTAGCTGGAGAATCACTTTCTCGCCAGGCTTGATGGGGGTGCCTATAGGAATGCTCTGACCTACGACACGTCCGTAGCCGACCAACTGCACCTTGAGACCTTGCAGACTGACCTGATAGACCGCCTCACTGGGCGCCAGCCCCACGAGACGAGGCATCACCCCTCTAGAGTAACTGCCTAGAGGATATAACTGTACTGCCTCATGACCATACTGCGGGACGACCAGCTGATCGGACGTTGCCTTCTGACCTTCTTGAGGGCGTAGCTCAGGGATACCATAAGCGCTGAGGAAGTGCTCTACATCCTTACGCTTACCGCCTGCCAGCTCGAGATGCTTCAGACGCATATCCGCCGTGTGTGGTGTGATTGTGTCTAGAAGGATAGGATTAGAGAGCGTGTAAATCTCCTCGGCGATGCGCTTCACCCCGCTACCAGCCACGATGCCACCAGAGGCTCGTCCAGGACCATGTGGATTGACCACGAAGATGATGCAACTGTACTTAGGACGGTCTGAGGGGAAGTAACCGCAAAACGAAGTCATGTAGACCTCGCCACTCGTGCGATAGCCCCCGCCACCATGATTGCTCATCAGGGCGGTACCCGTCTTGCCGCTAATCGAGATTAGATTAGATTGTACCGTCCTAGCAGCCGTCCCTTTGAGGACTACATTGTCCAGCATCGAGCGTATTGAGTCAAGCGTCGCGGGCTTGCAAATATTTTCATGTAGCACTTGTGGCTGAAACTCTTGAATCACCTTTCCATCGGCGTCCTCTACACGATCCACTAGATAGGGACGCATGATACGTCCTCCGTTAGCAACGCCATTATAGAAGTTGAGCGTATTAATCGCGGGTACCGAGATACCGTACCCTCGACTGATACCAGGTATCGTCGAGTTGCCGTAACTCTTGTCCTCTGGTCGTATGACCGTCGGCGTAGCTACCCCCTCGATGCCCACATCCAGGCGCTCTAGGAGACCATAGTTAGCCAGATGCTTGTAGATTCCCTCGGGATGGTCCACATATCCTTCGATAGCAATTTTTGCCAGTACTATATTACTCGAGTACCAAATCCCCTGCGCCACAGAAATACGTCCGTAGCCACCCCGATTAGCATTGTGATCGCGGATGTTATAGCCGCCATACTTAAAGACCCCGTTGCCCGTGTCGATTGTGTCGGTAGGCGTACAGACCCCATCATCTAGGGCAGCCATCATAAAGGGTGTCTTCATCGTAGAGCCAGGCTCGTTGAGCGCGCTCAGTGCGTAGTTGACCCCCTCGTAGTAGCTCTCGCCACTCTTCGTAAGGTTCGACAAAGCGACGATACGCCCCGTCTCTACCTCCATCAGGATAGCCCCTCCATAGTCTGCCTCAAACTGTGTCATCTGTTCATACAGCGCACGGTGCACTATCTGCTGCAGGTTCATATCCAGCGTCGTGTAGACGTTGTAACCAGCGCGGGGCGAGTGGAGAGTATTCTGTCGTGTCGAGCCCGCTAAATATTGTCTCACTGCCAGCCCAGGCTCACCACGTAGTAAGGTGTCGAAGCTTTGCTCCAGACCATACTCGCCTTGCGTCAGGTCTCCCTTGACCTCCTTGTAGACGCTTCCTATCGTGCGTCTCGCCAGCTCGCCATAGGGTCGGTCTCGCAGAGCGCGCTCCTCGTAGGTCAGTCCCACACTGAGCGGACCTCGACGACGCACCATACGTCCTTTGCGCTCCACAGTCATCATGAGCGGATAAACCTGCTTGAGGTGCTGGTACTCCACGTGACTAACTTCGTAGGGACAGATAGAGACATAGCGATAGCCGGGCTTCTTGAGCTCTGCCTTACGATATCCCTCACGTAGTCGCTTACGTAGGGCTTGATAGGTGCCTTGCTCCCCTTTCTCCCATAGACTCATCTGATAAGCGAGCGAATCCAACTGCTTATATATGGAGTCTTGAGGCAATTGCTGAATGCTCCCTGCGCCAAAGTCTAGGTAGAGTCGGTAAGCGGGCTTGCTAATAGCCACTATGTGTCCATCAGACGAGATGATATTCCCTCGCAGGGGTGAGATAGTTACCGTGTCGGGCTGGTGCATCGTCTGAGCTATCTTGCGCCAGGTCGGACCGTCCACGAAGATAATACCGAGGACTTTTATGAAGAGCCACAAGATTGCCAGGATAAAGACGAACCCAATGAGGCGGTAGCGAGCTATAATCGAACTATGCTTAGACATCCCAGAGTGCGGTAGTACAGTTAGTTATTTCTTGGAGTCACGATATAGGATGATGGACTGCTGTGAGGGTGCCTCTAGGTCGGAGCCCATCGACTGTAGCTGCTGCTCGAAGTTGCCCCCGATGCTACGGCGGGTCAGTTCGCTGACGCTCTCCATATGCTTGTAGGTTAAATCCTTGACACGTGCCTCTAGCTTGTCTATTTCACGGCGCTTAGAGATGATTTGATAGTTGCTCGTCACATGAATCAATGCCATCAGTAGGATTGCTATAAAGGCTGGTATATACTTGCGAAAGGTGGGCTGACCTAGCATATCTCCGCCCAGCCAATACCACAGTCCACGAGACGACTTACGACTGAAGGGAATCTCTTCGTCCTCGCCCGCCTCGTCCTCGCCCGCCTCGTCCTCATCCGATAGTGTGCGCTCCTCGAGCGACACTTCTGGCGCATCGGCAGGCTCCTCTACGTAGGCGCTCGCTGGCTCCTCCTCGTAGGGAGTCTCCATTGGAGCGACCACGCTTTGTGGCTCCTCCGCTTCAGTCACAGCCATGTCAGCCTCCTCTGCTTCATCCTCCTCCAGCAGGTCTCCCAGCAGTGGCTTAGGCTCAGAGGGCGCTACAGACTCATCGGTAGCTAGAGCCGTAGGCTCCTGTAGCTCCTCCAGATTATCGTCGAAGTATGTCTCGTCTATCTTGACCATATCTCATCACTCACCATCTGCGTTACGTAGCTCCGCCACACGTAGCTTCGCACTGCGCGCACGATTATTGTCAGATATCTCCTCAGCCGAGGGGGTGATAGCTTTTCTTGTGATCGCCCGTAGTGGAGCGACTCTCTGCTGCAGCTGAGGCATACCCATCAGCCCATCAGCAGGCTGCTCGAAGCCACCCAGGCGGAAGAAGTCCTTGACCATACGATCCTCCAGTGAGTGATACGATATGATTGCTAGGCGACCACCCGGTTTGAGCAACCGCACCGAATCTGTCAGCAACTGCCGGAGCGCACCCAGTTCATCATTAACTTCAATCCGCAAAGCCTGAAAGATGCGACTAAGTTTGTTGCGTAACTGCGGTCCCCCCTTGGGCAAAACGGGCGCCAGTGCCTCCATCAGCGACGATATAGTCGGAAAGCCCGTCGCACGATGCGATACGACCAGCCCAGCGATACGACGCGCATCGTGTAGCTCTCCGTAGTAGTACAGGATATCCGCTAGTTGCTCCTCGCTATAGTTGAGGAGCAGGTCACGAGCCGTGCGCCCCGCCCGACTGTTCATGCGCATATCTGGCATCGACTCCTCATAGCGAAAGCTAAAGCCTCTCTCCTCACTATCGAAATGGTGTGACGAGACACCGAGGTCGGCCAGTATGCCGTCCACCTGTCCCTCCAGCCCCCAGTAGTCGAGCCAATGCGACAGATAGCGAAAGTTTGCCGCTAGAAAGTGGTAGCGTCCGTCTTCAGGCGCATTCGCCACAGCATCAGGGTCCTGATCCAGCCCTATGCAGCGTCCCTCGGGAGAAAGCCTATCGAGGAGCGCACGCGAGTGCCCCCCGCCTCCCATCGTGACATCTACATAGAGACCTGCAGGTGTCGTGACCAATAAGTCGAGAGAGGCCTCACAGAGGACCGCCGTATGATAGGGTGTAGTGGACAAGGGTGTATGAAAATCCAAGGAGTGATAAACGTATGATTACTAAATCCATACAGAGGGGACGAGAGGAAAACATTCGTCACCTCCGCAGAGCCACTGCAAAGATAATCAAAAGGAAGATACCGTTACCCCCCTCTCCCGACTTAACTCTCGCCAGTCTTATGCAGAGCTGACGAATAGTCATTAGACAGCTATGAAGAAGTGATTTGACTTCTCCAGAAATGTCATTTGACTTCTCCGCAAATGTGATTTCGCCATTGCGGAAGAATGCTCGGGACGCAGACCGCTGGTGCGTCCGTTGTTAGCTAGACGTGTAACGACTTGTAGTTGTAGTACGGCGAGGCGACTGGGCGCAGTAACTTCTGACGGGGACGGACGCACCGACCGTGCGTCCCTACACATCGTTACTCGTTGGGCTGAGGACGGACGAACGGGCCAGATTAGCGGCGCTTCTTGTTTTTCTTCTGCTTCTTGGGCTGCATACGTCCTAAGCCTCCGCTCTGCATCTTGCGCATCACCTTGCTCACTTGGTCAAACTGCTGGATGAGCCTATTGACCTCTGCAACGGAAGTACCACTACCGTCGGCAATACGCTTGCGTCGTGAGCCGTCAAGTAGGCTGGGCTTAGCACGCTCTGCAGGGGTCATCGAGTAAATAATCGCCTCGATGCTCTTGAAGGCGTCGTTGCTGATGTCCAGGTCTTTGACCATCTTGCCCACACCGGGAATCATGGAGACGAGATCTTTCAGATTGCCCATCTTCTTAATCTGTGCAATCTGTGCGAGGAAGTCGTCGAAGTCAAACTGATTCTTGGCAATCTTTGCCTCGAGACGCTTGGCCTCCTCCTCGTCGTACTGCTGCTGCGCGCGCTCGACAAGGGAGACAATGTCGCCCATACCGAGAATGCGGTCTGCCATACGTGAGGGGTGGAAGACTTGAAGAGCTTCCATCTTCTCGCCTGTACCGACGAACTTAATCGGCTTATTGACGACACTGCGTATAGAGAGCGCAGCACCACCTCGTGAGTCACCGTCGAGCTTGGTGAGGATTACTCCGTCGAAGTCTAGTCGCTTGTCAAACTCAGCAGCCGTATTGACCGCATCCTGACCAGTCATAGAGTCCACGACAAAGAGGGTCTCATCGGGGCGGATAGCCTCCTTGATGCTACTAATCTCGCGCATCATCTCCTCGTCGACCGCCAGACGACCTGCCGTATCGATGATGACGGTGTCTAGACCCTCCCGCTGAGCATGAGCGATAGCATTACGAGCGATCTGGACTGGGTCCTTACTGTCTGGCTCACTATAGACCGGTACGCCAATCTGCTCGCCCAGTACGTGTAGCTGCTGAATCGCAGCGGGACGGTAAACGTCACAAGCTACCAGCAGAGGCTTGCGCTGCTCCTGCTTCTTGAACATATTAGCGAGCTTGCCTGAGAAGGTAGTTTTACCAGATCCCTGCAGACCCGACATGAGAATGATGGCAGGAGTCCCCTGGAGATTGACCGGCACGGCTTCGCTACCCATGAGCGTAGCGAGCTCGTCGTGGACAATCTTGACCATCATCTGCCCCGGATTGACCGCTGTGAGTACGTCCTGACCGAGAGCTTTCTCTTTAACTTGCTCAGTGAAGTCGCGTGCTACGTTGTAGTTAACATCGGCATCAAGCAGGGCACGGCGCACATCTTTGAGCGTTTCGGCGACGTTAATTTCGGTGATGCGCCCTTGACCTTTGAGTATTTTGAATGAACGCTCTAGGCGTTCGCTGAGGTTTTCAAACATGTTGTTGGTGGGATGATCTGTAGTTTATAGTCGGTTCGTGTCACTGTCAGGGAAGATAATCTTGGGCTGGAATGTGCGAGCCTCGTCATACTCCATCAGAGCATACGACATGATGATGACGATATCGTCTGGCTGGACAAGGCGCGCAGCGGGACCGTTGAGACAGATGACGCCACTGTCAGGCTCACCGGCGATGACGTAGGTGTCGAGGCGGTTGCCGTTGTTGCAGTCTACCACCTGCACCCGCTCTCCAGGGAGGATGCCGACGGCGTCCATCAGAGTGCGGTCGATGGTGATACTGCCTACGTAGTTGAGGTCAGCCTGTGTGACCCGGACACGGTGAATCTTGGATTTGAGTACCTGTATGTACATAATTAATTCCTATGGGGCGAAGAAGTCCTAGCGCAGGTCTACGACCTCCAGTGATTTATACTCTTGCGGTGCAAAGGTAAAAGATTGTGACGTAACGCGCTCCTTCGGTTGTAACTTCTGGATGGTATAGGAGACCTGCTCGCCGAGGTCGAAGTATAGGTCTACACGCCGTGGAGCTTGGCTCTGCTGGTCGAAAGTGACCTCATAGTACTTAACACCAGAGAGTGCCTCAGTCCCGCTCTTGGGCACGAAGCGATAGACGACGGTACCTCGTGGACTCTTGCGCTCGGTAATGCGATAGTGCTGCGTCGCCTGCTGGAGGTAAGCCAGAGGATTCATCACAGCTAGGTCTTGCTCGGTCGGAGTCATCAGCGTGTAGGTACGCTCTTTCTGATTGATGATACGAAGGGTGGTGCCATCGAAAGCAACATCCATCTCGGGCGTGCTGAGCATAAAGCGACGCCCATAGAGCCAGGTGTAGCCCTCTTGTGGCGAGACTTGTCCCTGCCCCTGTGAGGTAAGCGTAAAGTTGATTGCGACACCTCGACGTACCTGCTGCTCGAACTGCTGGAGTGCTTTGTTGAGGTCAAAGACTGACCTGCGCTGAGCCTCTAGCGGAGCTATGGCGAGTACACCACAGAGCAGTAGGGCGCCAAGCGTACAGAGTGCGCCTAGGCAGCGCCAGGAGCGGGGTACAGAGTTACTATATAGTGGGGAGTAGTTTGGTCTCATAGTCTGATATTCCGTTTAGAGCGTGTCCAAGAGTTGCTGGAGCGTAGCCTCATCGGCGACGAGTACTTGTCGAGGCTTGCTGCCATCTTGCGCAGAGACGATGCCACACTCGTAGAGCTGATCCATAATGCGTCCAGCGCGATTATAGCCGATATTGAAGCGTCGCTGGATATTACTCGTGGAGCCTTGCTGCATCTGTACTATATGTAGTGCTACCTCAGCGAAGAGCGGATCCCGCTCTGAGGAGGCACCTGCCGAGTAGCCGTCACCACCAGTAGCTCCATCGGGAGCGGGTGGCTCGGGAAGTAGATAAGGCTCCGTCGGATAGGGCTGGCGAGAAATGTGGTCCACGATGCGCTCCGTCTCCGGCGTGTCTATGAAGGCGCACTGGATGCGTCGCATCTCCTTGCCATCGTTGATGAGCATATCGCCACGTCCGATAAGATCCTTAGCACTGGTAGTATCAAGAATAGTGCGCGAGTCCACCTGCGAGGATACCTTGAAGGCTATACGTGCAGGGAAGTTCGCCTTAATCAAACCGGTAATCACGTCTGTACTCGGGCGCTGTGTCGCTAGGACGATGTGGATACCAGCAGCGCGCGCCTTCTGCGCTAGGCGAGCGATAGGCTTCTCGATGGCTCGCCCAGTAGTCATAATCAGATCGGCAAACTCATCCACGATGAGGACCAGATAAGGAAGAAAGACGTAACCATCCTCCTCTCGTAGATGCCCTTCGCGGAAGAGCTTATTGTACTCCGAGATGTTGCGCACCTTAGCCCGAGCCAGTAGCTCGTAGCGCGCGTCCATATCGACACAGAGGGACTCGAGGACGGGGAGCGCCTTATTCGTGTCGGTGATGATATACTTCTCTTCGTCCTCAAGCTTGGTGAGGAAGTGGCGACCGATGCTCTCGTAGATGCTGAACTCAAGCATCTTCGGGTCGATGAGAATCAGTTTAAGTTCCTCAGGACGCTTATTATATAGGAGTGACGTGATGAGCGCATTGAGCCCGACACTCTTACCCTGTCCCGTAGCACCGGCAATCAAGAGGTGAGGCATCTTGGAGAGGTCAAAGAGGTAGACATCGTTTGTGATGGTTCGCCCGATGGCTATGGGAAGCTTGAGGTCGGTCTTGATGAACTTCTGCGAAGTAATCAGTGCCTTCATACCGACAGTGCGCGGATTACGGTTGGGCACCTCGATGCCGATGGTACCTCGCCCAGGCATAGGCGCAATGATACGAATTCCGCCAATGCTCTGCACCTTCATCGCTATGTCGTCCTCGAGACTGCGGATGCGGTTGACCTTGACCTTTGGGTCTAGCTTAAACTCGTAGAGCGTCACGGTCGGGCCAATGGTCACCTCGACAGGCTCCAGCGCGATACCTAGGTCGCTAAGCTTCTCGACGATGAGCTGCTCTATCTCCTTAATCTCGGTGCGATCTACCGTCTGCGAAGTCTGGTCTACGTCAGCCAGCAAGTCAGGTGAAGGCATCTGATACCCTCCCCGACGGGTGTCGCTCTGGGGCATCACAGAGACCGCCTGCGAATCGGCGTCACCCTGTGCCACAGTCACCGTGACGGTTCCTTCCTGTGGCTCTTCGGAGCGGGTCGAGCCCGTGACACGTGTCGTGGGGCGTGATGACGATGGTACTGTTACCGTAGTCGGTGTAGTCAGTGGCGTATCCTCCTCTGCTTCATCGGAGTGGTCCGACGTCTCTTCGATTTCTTCGTCGAGAGGCTCCTCGTCTTCCTCTAGAGTTGCAGCATCGCTCTCATCTCCTGCATCACCCTCCTCCACACTCATGCGATGACGTCTAGGACGCTTCACCCAGCCTAGGCCAATGGCCCGGCGCATCCACTGAAGGTACTCGTAGCGTATCACCACGACCAGAATGATAATCGAGACAAGTAGAATGAGAGCTACCCCCAACCAGCCAATGGCTGGTAATAAGTCGCCCAACCAAAGCGCACCGTAAGCACCGCCCCAGTGAAAGAAAGTGGGCATACCGAGGAGGTTTTGTATCGCCGCCATTGCGAGCGCCGTCCATAGACTTAGGAGGATAGCGTAGACCGTAATCTTAATCAGGCTCCCCCTCCTTGTGATGCGCATCAATCGTAGCGCACAGACGAAACCAAGGAGCATAAGCAACCAGCTCCCGAAGCCGAGGAAGCCATCCATCAGCCAGTGAGCCAGATAGGCGCCGTGCACACGCGTCACATTTTGTATCTCCGTGACCGACTCGTCGATTCCCTCGGGGAGCGTCTGCGTCAAGGCTTCCCAGGGAGTCAGCTCCGTGACAACGCTCTGGTCACGTGCTCCCACAAAAAGGTAGGAGACGCAAGCCACCAGCAGATAGATGATAAAGGCTGCGAGGACTAGCCCAAAGATAAAGGCGACCAGCTCACTATATCGCTTGTTGACGATGTTGCTCTGTAAGCCTCGCACCCAAGAGCGCATACGTCCTCCCACTGAGCGGGTAGACTTACGAGCCTTGCCACCAGGAGTTACCGTGCGCTTGCGCGACTGTTGTGTCGAGCGTTTTTTGCTTGATTTATCTTTGGATGTAGCCATGAGGTAGTGATAAGAGAGAGAGCCTCTTGAGAGACTAGTGCAAAGGTAGCGAATTTTACGCCAACGGCACATCACCCCCACATCTCCGATCCCATTAGCACGTAGCACCGCCTGTCGCTGACTTCCATTGCCCATAGCGACATATAGGGCTCTTGGTTAGTTCCGAAGAGCCCGACTTTAATCTTTACAGAAGGAAGTGCGAATGCTTTTGGACAGGAACTCCTTTCCTGCTAAGCGGATTTTGCAAAGCTTCCTCGTAAGACTCCCTTTCGCATGAGAAGGTGCGCTACGCTTATCTTAGGCGATTGATGATTTCGTCTTGAGCCTTACGTCCCTCTGGAAAGAAGCGAAAGAGCGGATAGCAGTGGCACAGTCCCTCCCCGATATGTATCTCATAGGGGACCCCATACTGGACAAATGCACGCTTATAGTAGGGAGCGCAAGCGTAGAGACACTCGTGCGACCCATAGTAGAGGTAGGTCTTGGGGAAGTGTGAGAAGTCGCCCACGCAGCCGTTGATCATATAGTCGGGCTGTCGCTTGCGTCGGTTTATTATCGAGGCGACGGTGACGAAGTAATGGTAGTCGATGATTATGTCTTGCTCCGAGAGAGCCTTCAGAGAGGCGATGAAGGCTGTATCTTCGTTTGCCATGTCTTCATGTCCCTCACAAAGCGAGAGGGGGATGCCTCCAGGAGAGACCGCTATGATTTGTCTGGGGCTAGGTAGCTGCTGATGCTGCTCATTATTGTATTGTCCTATCCCGATAGCGAGACAAGCTCCTGAGGAGAAGCCTAAGATCGATATTTGCTCAGGAGCGTACTGCTCGAGCATGCGCCGATAGAGCTGATGCGTCTTCTCAAAGGTCACCTCGAGTGTTTGCTCCACAATAAGGGGGTAAAGGAAAAACCACACATCGCTCCCCGTCTGATCGACAATCCTCTTGGCTATCTTGAAGTCTCTCGCATCTGGTGGTGTGACATACCCTCCGCCATAAAGTAGCAGGACAGCTTTTGCAGCGGGCTTAGGAGTCGCCTGTAGCTTGACACACTTAAAGCCATCGACCTCCTCTATGGAGCAGTGATAGTCCTTGAATTGATCTAGCCGAAGCCTAAACTTATTAGACTGCTTAGTCGCAAAGGCGAGGATCTTTGCTTCTGACATTCTAAAGAGCCTCTTAATGTTTAGGAGTCTCACTATTGAGGCTACCACTCTGTATGTAATACTCATAGCCGTATGGTCTTTTGTGTGAGTCTATGGATGGGCTTAGGTGCTCTGTGGAAACAAAGATAATGCTTCATCTAGTATGCAGTGCTAGTGATAGATACCTACTATGCGGTAGCAGGTGCCCGATCGGCTCTTTATGTAAGTGACCATATAAGATAAGTCCCTCCGACTAGGCGTACCCAGTCGAGGGGACTTAACTATCTGTGGGGTTGTGGAGCTGCGGGGAATTGAACCCCGGTCCAAACATGGTGGCAAAGCGCTTTCTACATGTTTAGCTGTACTTTGATTGTCGGGCCTTAACTCACGAGCACAGCGACCGAGCTAAAGCCTTATCCTCTAAAGTTTAAGACGAT
>OLNQ01001548.1_pt1 | contig 21798 bp, 16 predicted proteins | sample 1672821 | NCBI WGS metagenome assembly OLNQ01 (sample SAMEA3136727, study PRJEB25190) | human gut metagenome | biome: human gut; feature: human-associated habitat; material: faeces | place: Austria | collected 2013 | reverse complement strand
GTCTGCTTCAACATTTGGAATAACCGCATCGACGACTTCGCCGTCAAGGAGGGCGACCTGGTTGACGTGCGCTTTGACGTGGAGAGCCGTGAGTATATGGAGCGCTGGTACACAGACGTGACCGCCTACAGTATCTCCAAGGTGGATGAGACGGCAGCCGCTCCAGAGGCTGACCCCTTTGCCGGCAAAGCGCCCTACGTAGAGGGTGGCGCAGCATCAGCTCCTAGCACGGGCTTCGCTTCGCAAGCTCCTGAGGTGGGGACACAGAATCAGTTTGGTGGCTCCTTTGACCCATCTGCTGGCGACAACGCTGACGACCTCCCCTTCTAAGGACTAGCTCTATTCCTATCGTATGCGTACGACACTCCTCGTAGTGGGTGAGACCTCTTCGCCAGAGCTACACCGTCTCATTGAGGAGTATCGGCAGCGCATCGGGGGGTATATACCCTTTGACCTAGAGGTCTTGCCCGACCCTAAGCGACGCAAGCAGCAAGCCTCCATAGCAAATCAGCAGGCTGCGACCTGCGAGGCGATAGAGTCGGTGATTGCTCCGAGCGACCTTGTGGTCCTACTGGATGAGCGTGGTAAGGAGTACACGAGCCGTCAGTGGGCCGAGCAGTTGCAGCGCTACATGAATAGTGGCGCCAAGCGACTACTACTGGTGGTGGGTGGCCCCTACGGCTTCACGCCTGACTTCAAGCAGCGCTACGGACAGCAGGCTTGGTCGCTCAGTCGCTTGACACTGACGCATGAGATGGTACGTCTCTTTGCTGTCGAGCAGCTCTACCGTGCCTGCACGATACTACGAGGAGAGCCGTACCATCACGACTAAATTATAGTTCCAATCACATGATACCATTCTTTGAAGAGGCAGACGTAGCGGTCACCATCTGTGACCGTGAGGGGCGCATTATAGAGATGAACGAGCAGTCGCGCCAAGTCAATCTCAAGCCAGGGCAGAGCTTAATCGGCAAGAATGTCCTTGATTGCCATCCGGAGCCAGCACGCTCGATGCTAGCCAAGATGATGGAGCACCAGACGAAGCATGTCTACACCATCACAAAGGGCGACAAGAAGAAGCTCATCTACCAGATTCCTTGGTATGAAAATGGGGAGTACGCTGGCTTTATGGAGCTATCGATGATTATCCCCCACGAGATGGCGCACTACGTCCGTCAGGTGCCACCAGAAAAGAAAGCTTAGCGTATGTTTCGTAGAGACCGCCTGAAGATTTACTTCCTCCTCATCTGGTGGATTGCCCTCAACGTATGGGTCTGGATCCTGCAGCGCACCCCCTTTGACTGGATTCGTGTCGGCTCTAGTGTCGGCACGCTGGTGGTGATAGGGCTCCTCGCCTGGATATGGCATCGGCGCTACCGTACCGAGTTGGAGCGTCGTGCTCTAGAGCAGTCAGAGGAGCCGGAGGACTCGGTGAGGTAGTCTCGGCTGCTACATACGCACTCTATATATAATGTATCGTCTGCTGGGAAGTATGTCTCATCTGCTCACACCAATACGCTGTACACCGCAATACTATCATAAGATATGGGGTGGCGGTCGTCTTGCCCCTACAGGAGGGGACAAGCATATCGGCGAGGTGTGGCTCCTCTCGGCACTCGCAGGGCAGGAGACGCCCACAGAGGGGGACGACTACGAGGGAGCTTCGCTGGATGCCCTGGTGACGCGCTATGGTGACCGCCTATTGGGGCGAGGACAGACGGCACGATGCGGTGGAGCTTTCCCCTTATTGATTAAACTACTGGACGCCAAGACTGACCTATCGGTGCAGGTGCACCCATCGCCCGATGATGGGGGCAAGGATGAGATATGGTACTTTCTAGAGACGGAGCCGACGAGCCACATCTGTCTCGGGCTGACGGAGCCGATGACCGCCGACGCCTTGCGCTCCGTCATCGAGCGTGGTGATCTGATGCACTACCTGCACTGGGAGCCTGTGAGACCAGGTGAGGCGATAGCTCTACCGGCTGGCACAATCCACGCACTCGGTGCTGGCTCGATGCTTATCGAGGTGCAAGACACGAGCGATACGACCTATCGTCTCTACGACTATGACCGAGTGGATGACAGCGGTACCAGACGGACGCTACACATCGAGGAGGCACTCCGCAGTGCTACGCTAGAGCCACATAGGCTGGATGCGCGACACTTGCCCTTAGGGACACCACGTTTCGTCTGTCGCGAACTGGTGGTTACGCGAGAGGCTCCTCAGACGATTACGACGGATGGCACAAGCTGTGCAATCCTCGTGGGCATCTCAGGAAGTATCGAACTAGGCGGAGATAGTGCTGGGTCGTGGCAACTAGCTCCTCACGAAGCATTACTGCTCCCCGCCGAGGCGCTCCCGATGCAGGTAGCACCGAGCGAGGGCAAAGCATTGATGATAACCTTAACGCCAGCAGAGCTATGATACAGATTGACGACAAGGTGGTGAGCTTCGAGATTCTTGAGGAGTACTTCGCCTGTGACTACGCCGTATGCCGTGGAGCTTGCTGCGTGCATGGCGATGCTGGTCCTCCTGCTACAGAGCGTGAGTGCCAGAGCTACCGACGTCATCTGTCACTCCTCGAGCCACATCTGGCGCCTGAAGCGTGCGAGCTACTCCATCATCAGGGGGTGAGCTACATAGATATGACTGGCGAGCTGGTGCTCTCGGTGGTCCATGACGAGAACTGCGCTTTCACCCTTCATCCGACGCCCCCCGAGGGGGTGCGCTGCGCCATCGAGTGGTATGCCTCGACTCATCCCGAGGTTCAGCTAGAGAAGCCGATTAGCTGTCGACTCTACCCTATCCGTGTGCGTCAGTTCAAGTACTTCTCCTCCCTACACTACGACCGCTGGGACATCTGTCAGGCGGCGGTGGAGCGGGGACGCAAGCTCGGTATCAAGGTCTATCAGTTCGTTCGTGAGCCACTGATTGCCACCTTTGGGGAATCCTTTTACGATCAGCTTGTCGAGGCGGACAAGCTACTCCAGGAGGCGCGGCGCAAAGAAGCGGAAGATAGAAGAGACGCCAACCACTGATTGACTCCCGAGGTAGTCTCTCGCATAGCTCATGAAAAGAAGGAATCATCTCTACCGTAGCTTCGGGCTACTAATCGTTGGTGGTCTGCTGGCGTATGGACTCTCGGAGCTCCTCGTATCTGTGGGACCTATCGCTGGTTATCGCGTCAAGGAGTTTAATCCGCTGAGTGATCTCCTCGATACGACAGCGCATCAGTCGTCGGAGACGCTCTCGATACCGTTGCAGATTTCGGACGATACGACTGCTCAGTCTCTTCTTCCCGTAGACTCTACACGTAGTGAGGTCGTCACAGCAGACACGCTACCTCCACTAGAGCTTTCGGAGCGTCTGATGGACTACTCCGAGGGGCAGAGCGCGTTGCGTCGCTTGCGTGCAGCACTACGGGAGGGGCACTCGCGGGCGGTACGTATTGCGTTCGTCGGGGACTCCTTTATAGAGGGTGACATATTGGTGGATCCCTTTCGCAAAGCTCTCCAGCAGACCTATGGAGGAGGTGGTGTGGGCTACGTGCCGCTCACCTCGCCCGTGGCTCGCTTTAGGCAAAGCATCCAGCAGCGCTTCGAGGGAGCTTGGCAGGAGACCTCAGCCAATAAGAGTAAGTCCCGCACCCTCTTTACACTGGCTGAAACCTTTGCGACAGCTACAGCTACAGCCTCCACAAGCTACAAGCTCAAGAGTGCCACCGACCGTGTGACGCTCCACTACGTCAGCGACACGATTCCTGTGGCGATTTCCTACAGTATCAACGGAGGTGACCAGCAACGTGTCGAGCTACCTGCCAGCTATGGCGCACTGACGGAGTACACCTTCCCGCACGGTGCGGTCAAGCAGCTCGAGCTAGCTACGGAGGGGAGCGATGGCGCACGCTTCTATGGCGTCTGTTTCGACGGAGCGACGGGCGTCGCCGTGGACAACTACAGTTTGAGAGGCTCCTCTGGTGCGAAGCTCAATGCCGTATCTTCAGCCTTGACAGCGCAACTCTCACGCTTCCGTCCCTATGACCTGATTATCCTCTCCTATGGGCTTAACGTGGTGAGTGCTCAGGATAATGACGATAGCTACGACTGGTACTACGCTGCTATGGCTAAGAGCATCGAGCATATCCAGCAACTCTACCCGAACGCCACCATCCTACTTATGTCGCTCTCTGACCGCGCCACGCTACGTGAGGGCGAGATTCATCCGCTCAATGGGGTGGCTCGTGTGCTGCGTCTGCAGCACCGCTTGGCGCAGCGCTACGGGCTTCTCTTCTGGAATACGCATGAAGCGATGGCTTCGCTAGGTGGCATCAAAGGCTTTGTGGACAAAGGATGGGCCGCAAAAGACTATACTCATATCTCTATGGCGGGTGGGCGGCAGCTCGCTAAGTTGCTCACTGCAGATTTGATTGGTGATGAAGAGTAGTCGGTTGATACGCATCTGTTGTGTCGTCATAGGGAGCCTACTCCTTATGGCGCAGACGCTTATGGCACAGCGGTCTGCACCACAGCTCGTAGCTCCCGAGGGTTACCTCGATAAGCTTTGGTCCGCTTGTGACGAGGCTAAGGCAACTGGGCAGACCGTCTCGATCATTCACCTAGGCGACTCGCACATACAGGCGGGACACTTTACTATGCCGATCCGTCAATCCTTTACGCAGCGTTGGGGTAATGGCGGGCTCGGCTGGGTCGGTCCTTTTCGCCTGTTGGGTACCAATCCTCCTATCCACACCGTGATACGAGCCTCCTCTGCCGGCACGTCAGGCGTTAAGATCACTCAGAGAGACTACAATCGGGAGAGTCCTACGGGTATGGTGCTACAGACGAGTGCCAATCGTGCCGTCACTTATACGCTACAATGCGGCGGAGGACAAACATTCGACCGCATCGTCATCTACCGCAAGCGGGGGACGCAACCTTTCACCTTGTCTGGTGGTAGCTCCAGCGAGATCGCTCACGACACTTTGACCACCGAACAGATCGTCACCGACACGCTCCTCGTGGGTCGCTACGTAAGCTCAGCAGAGGTGACCGCTCCCGCCTCGTCCGTCTGGTATGGCGCTAGCCTGGAGCGTAGTAGCGGCGGCGCGCTCGTCCATACGATTGGTTACAACGGTGCTACCTACTACACTTACAGCAAGGGGAGCTTCACCAGTTCCGTCGCTACCCTGCGTCCTCGGCTGATTATCCTTTCACTAGGGACCAATGAGTCGCTTGCTCGACAGTTTGACCGCAACAACTTTGGCGCAGAGGTCGCTCGTCTGGTACGCAGGCTTCAAGCGAGCAATCCCGACTGCGCTATCGTCCTCACCTCGCCTCTTGCCAACTATCAGAAGATCCGCACAGCTCACAAAACTCGTCGTGGCAAGCGTAGGCGTCGTCGCACCGTTTACCGCACGAGTTACCGCGCTAATGCCAACTGCCAGCTCATTGCCGACGAGCTACAGCAGCAAGCTCGGGAGCTAGGGTGTGGATATATCGACCTCTTCACCTACTTCGGTGGAGCGGCGGGTGCAGCGCAGCTACTCTCTAGTGGCATCCTCTCAGGTGACCGCGTCCATCTGACCGCTACTGGCTATAACAAGGTAGGAGAGGCGATTGCTACCGCCCTCCAAAACGACTATAAGCAGTGGTGCCAACGCTCCCCCCACGTCACCCCTCAAGCCTCCGAAGACTAACCTCCGTATGCTCACCCCCTATCTCTCACGAGCAGCCGAGCTACTCACCTACGATAGCTCCGCGCCGATGCTCTTCAATAGTGGACTCTTTCTGGTCCTCTTCCTGCTCTTCCTGCCGCTTTACTACCTGCTGCGTAGACATACGTTGGCACGGATCATATACGTGGTCTGCTTCTCGCTCTTCTTCTACTACAAGAGCAGCGGTTACTATGCTCTCATCCTTATCTTGACAGCTACGGTTGACTTCATCATCGGGCACCTCATCGCAGCTACTCCAGAGCGCAAATTCAAGCGCCGCTGGCTCACCCTCTCCCTCTGCTTCAACCTTGGCATGCTCGGGTACTTCAAGTACACTAACTTCCTATTGGAGCTTTTTACTCCGCTCGTGCAGTGGTTCGGAGGAGTGGTTGGGCTTGCCGATATGAGCACAACACAGCTAGGTCCGCTCGACATCTTCCTCCCCGTCGGTATCTCCTTCTTCACCTTCCAGTCGCTCAGCTACGTCATCGACATCTATCGCGGCGAGATACGTCCGCTGAGACGCTGGGTGGACTATCTCTTTTACGTCTCCTTCTTTCCTCAGCTCGTGGCGGGTCCTATCGTTCGCGCTAAAGACTTCATACCACAAATATATAAGCCCGTATGGGTGACCAAAAGGGAGTTTGGCGAGGGACTCTTCCTCATTCTCTCGGGACTGATCAAGAAAGCAATCATCTCCGACTATATCTCGCTGAACTTTGTGGATCGTGTCTTCGATGCCCCAACCCTTTACAGTGGCTTCGAAAACCTTATGGCGATCTACGGCTACGCACTCCAGATCTACTGCGACTTCTCTGGATACTCCGATATGGCTATCGGCATCGCCCTGTGGCTCGGCTTTCGCTTTAATATCAACTTCGACTCGCCCTACCGCTCCGCCACCATCACCGAGTTCTGGCGACGCTGGCATATCTCCCTCTCCTCCTGGCTACGAGACTATCTCTACATACCGCTCGGAGGTAGTCGTCGTGGTCGGCTACGCACCTACCTCAACCTCCTGATTACGATGCTCCTCGGCGGACTGTGGCACGGAGCCAGCCTGCGCTTCATCCTCTGGGGCGGTATGCACGGTGTAGCACTCGCTCTACACAAGCTCTATATGCAAATCTGCCCGTGGGCACGCCCCGACGGCGCCTCTATGGGACGGTTCAGACGCTACCTGGGGATGTTCCTCACCTTCCACTTCGTCTGCTTTGCCTGGATATTCTTTCGAATGCCGACGATGGAGGGCATCGGGCAAATGTTTGAGATGATACGATATGAGTTCCACCCCGAGATCATCCCGCAGTTCCTCGAGGGCTACTGGCTCGTCGTGACGCTCATCGTGCTAGGCTTTGTGGCGCACTTCATCCCGCAGCGCGCCTTCCGTCCCCTCGAGCGCAGCATCAGTCGCATGCCACTCGTCGGTCAGGCACTTCTCTTTGCCCTCGTCGTGCTGCTCGTCGTCCAGTTCCAGAGCAGTGGCGTGCAGCCTTTTATCTACTTCCAGTTCTAGGTTTAGTTTGCAAGGCGTGCTGAGAGAGCGGGTCGCCAATCAGTAGCATTGACCGCTAGAAGAGTCTGTAGTCCAAGGGCTGTGGCAGCCTCCAGATTGGCGGTACAGTCGTCGATGAAGAGCGTATGCTCAGGTACCATCCCACTGTCCGCAATCATCTGTTCGTAGATAGCTCGGTCAGGCTTCATCGTCTGCATCTCACAGGAGGCGTAGACCTTGTCGACGTAGTCGCTCAGCGTGCGCCCCGTGGCGGGGAGGAAGTGCGGACTGTGGGCGTAAGCCATGATGTAGGGGTTGGTGTTTGACAAAATATAAATCTTGTACTGCTCACGCAGCTGCTCTAGGTAGTCAAACTTGTACTGAGGCACGCCCTTGAGGAAGAGCATAATCGCCTCATTAACCTCTTCATCGGTCAGAGCTGTGCCAGCGTGCTCATTGAGCCGTGCGACAAACTCCTCGCGTCCCACGAGTCCCATCTCTAGGTCGTGGAAGACGCCGCGCTGCCGGTACGGGTTGAGCATTTCGTCAATATCCTGGACTCCTAGCTCACGGAAGCGTCTTAGCGACACCTCCGGCTGGAGATCCACTAAGACGCCTCCGAAATCAAATACGAGTGTATCTATCACGGTCTTGCGCTCTCTTGTTACTTCTTAAGCCAACGATCGAGCCAATCGAAGAAGGTGCGCTGCCATAGGAGTGCATTCTGTGGCTTGAGGACCCAGTGCGTCTCCTCGGGGAAGAGAAGCATCTTCGTCGGTACGCCACGCATCTTTGCAGCGTCAAAGGCCATCATACCCTGCGAAGCGAGGATGCGGAAGTCATGCTCGCCGTGGATAATTAGGATAGGCGTATCCCACTTGTCGACCAGCTTGTGTGGCGAATTGGCAAAGGTGCGCTGAGCCGTAGCGTTGTCCTTCTCCCAGGGTGCGCCACCCATATCCCAGTTGGCAAACCACTTCTCTTCTGTCTCGAGATACTGCGCCTCGAGGTTGAAGATACCAGCGTGTGCTATGAAAGCAGAGAAGCGTCCCTCATGTACACCAGCTAGGTAGTAGACCGAGTAACCACCGTAGCTAGCGCCCACGGCACCCATCCTATCAGGGTCTATGAAAGGCTCCTGACGCATCAAGTCAGCTGCGGTGAGGTAGTCCTGTATGTTCTGCCCGCTGTAGTCGCCACTGATTTGCTCGTTCCACGCCTTGCCAAAGCCTGGCACGCCGTGGCGGTTCGGTAGGATGACGATATAGCCTTGCTCAGCCATGATGCGGGGATTCCAGCGGTAAGACCAGAACTGGCTGATGGTGTTTTGCGGACCACCCTGACAGTAGAGAAGAGAGGGGTACCGCTTGTTCTTGTCGAAGTGCGGTGGGTAGAGTACCCATGTGAGCATCTTACCGCCGTCGGTCGTGGTCATCCAGCGCTTTTCGCAAGTTAGGTCGCCCAGTTGGCTCATCATCGGCTTGTCCTCAGTAGTCAGTTCTGTCGCCTTGCCACTCCTTAGATTGACCATGTAGAGCTCAGTGGGGTAGGTCATCGACTGACGAGAAGCAACGCAGACGCCCTTGTCGTTCATATCAAAGCCTGTGTAGTCGTACTGTCCGTCGGTGATTTGCTTAATCTTGCCATTAGACAGCTGATAGCTGTAGAGGTGGGTCAGTGCCTCACGGCAGGTGATGAAGTAGATAGTCTTGCTATCGGCACTCCAGGTTGGATTGGCGATATTATACTCAAAGTCGGCCGTGAGGGGACGGTACTGTTTCTTTGCCAAGTCGTAGAGATACATAACCTGTAGGTCAGACTCGTAGCCATCGTGCTCCATGCCGATCCAGATGAGCGAGCGACCGTCGGGGCTGAAGACAGGATTCGTGTCGTAGCCCATGAGACCTTCGCTCACGTTTGTCGTCTCGCCAGTAGTTACATTATATAGGTAGATGTCGCTATTGGTCGATAGGCTGTACTCCAGTCCCGTCTTCTTGCGGCAGGCGTAGGCGATGAGGTTACCATCAGGGCTGAAAGCTATATCCTCAATACCGTTGAAGGGACGCATAGGAGCCTCGTAAGGCTCACCCGCAAGTAAGTCTAGACCCTCGGTGATAGGCTGTGCCGTAACCTTTGCGATAAAGGGGTGTGGCATCGTCGATACCCACTCGTCCCAGTGCTTGTACATCAGGTCCTCGATGATACGTGCGTCAGCCTTGTCCAGGTCAGGATAGACGTCTGTGACGACGGGGCGCGCCTTGATGTCCTGCACGTAGAGCAGTGTCGTCTCGTCAGGTGAGAAGAGGTAGTCGACGATTCCCCCGTCGATAGCTGTGAGCTGACGCTCCACACCATCACTGAGGGTGCGTGCGAAGAGCTGCATGCCCTGGTCGGTGCCACGCATGAAGTATATCTGCTTACCGTCACGGCTCCAGCGCGGGGTGTACTCGCTACTAGAGGAGGGTGCGGTCAGCTCGGTACGTCCCGTGCCGTCGCTATTGATGAGGTAGATAGAGGTGCGGCTGTTATTGTCCTGAATAGAGGGTTGCGAGACGTTGTAGACCACCTGCTTGCCACTGGGGGCGAGTGCGTAGCTCCCTACACGAGGTAGTGTGAGGAGCAGCTCTGGGGTCATCTGCTGTGTGTGTTGCTGTGCGGTCATAGGCAGAGCGAATGTGGTGAGTATGAGAGCCACAAGGCTACGAAACAAGTTTCTTCTAGTCATAGGATAGCGTGAAAGGTGTGATCGCCCATCAGGTGGCGACCCTAGTTTATTGAATACTCTCCAAAGGTACGACTTTCGCCTCATATGAGGACGACCAGCGAGGAGTAGATTAGGTTACTACATATATAATGTGTTACCTCTGCCCTCTAATTTCTAACCTCTAACTTCTAATCTCTAATTACCCTCCTTTCTCGAATATCCACGTGGGAAATCTCAAATCTCCACGTGGATATTTTTTATTTTCCACGTGGGCGTGATTCATTTCCTCCGAAGTTTCATTTGATTCCTCCGAAGAATTTTTTCTTCCCCACGTGGAAAATAAAAATTCTCCACGTGAAGATTTCGAAATATCCACGTGGAGAATCCGTTTTCCCCCCGACATAGCACCGTCGATATGTAGTCGGTCTAAATTATTGTGAGACTGTTGACTTTTGCAATAGTCTATATATAATGCGTCAGCCCTAGCGAGTAGAGCATAGTAAAAGCGGAGTACCGAGAGAGGTCATCCCTCCTCGGTACCCCGCCGATGGTCTTGCGATGAAACTACGTGCTAGTTCAGGTAGCTGTAGCCGTAGCTACTGCGCGTGTCCAGCTCCTCCTCGATACGTAGTAGCTGGTTGTACTTAGCGATGCGGTCCGTGCGGCTCAGAGACCCAGTCTTGATCTGACCTGCATTGGTAGCGACAGCTATGTCCGCAATCGTCGTATCCTCGGTCTCTCCAGAGCGGTGCGATATGACTGCCGTAAAGCCGTGACGATGTGCCATCTCGATCGCATCGAGCGTCTCCGTGAGCGTACCGATTTGGTTCACTTTTACAAGGATAGAGTTAGCGCAATGCTCCTTGATGCCACGACTGAGGTACTCGACATTGGTCACAAAGAGGTCATCTCCTACGAGCTGGATGCGCTTGCCTAGTCGCTCGGTGAGCGTTTGCCAGCCCTCCCAGTCGTTTTCGTCCATACCGTCCTCGATGCTGTCGATGGGATACTTGTCGACGAGGCTCTCCAGGTAAGCAGCCTGCTCTGCGGGCGTACGCTTCACACCTCTGCTTCCCTCAAACTTTGCATAGTCATACATTCCCTCGTGGCAGAACTCGCTGGCAGCGCAGTCCAGGGCGATTGTAATGTCGCTACCGGGCTTGTATCCAGCTTGGTGAATAGCCTCGATGATACAATTGAGCGCATCCTCTACGCCCTCGAGCTTAGGAGCGAAGCCTCCCTCGTCACCCACAGCCGTACTGAGTCCACGGTCGTGGAGTACCTTCTTGAGTGCGTGAAAGGTTTCTGCGCCCATACGTAGTGCCTCACCAAAACTCTTGGCACCGATAGGGCGAATCATAAACTCCTGAAATGCGATCGGAGCATCGCTGTGTGCGCCACCATTGATGATATTCATCATAGGGATTGGTAGCGTGTGGGCGTTGACCCCACCGAGATAACGGTATAGAGGTAGAGCCAGTTCGTCAGCAGCCGCCTTAGCGACCGCCAGCGATACGCCCAGTATCGCGTTGGCACCGAGCACGCTCTTGGTCTCCGTACCATCTAGGTCTATCATCTTCTGATCTATCTCTCGCTGCTCTAGTGCGCTCATTCCGAAGAGAGCTGGAGCTATTACCTCATTGACATTCTCGACAGCCTTGCGGACCCCTTTGCCGAGGTAGCGACCCTTGTCGCCGTCACGCAGTTCGAGAGCTTCGTGTTCCCCCGTAGAGGCTCCGCTAGGTACGGCAGCGCGCCCCATGGCTCCGCTGTCTAGGATGACCTCTACCTCTACTGTTGGATTGCCGCGCGAGTCTAGTATCTCACGCCCTCTGATGTCTACTATCTGCATATCTGTAGATGCTTTTATGTTATTCTTAAAACCTTTATATTCACGACAAAGGTAGTGAAACTGTACGAGGTGACAATCACCCTACCGCTTCCACTAGGGCTGACGGTGAGAGGTGACTGGCTGATTTTCGGTATCTTTGTCCTACCATTTGCGGAGAGACCATAGGGCGCAGAGACGCTGTCGGTCGCTCCGTCCGTAGCTATCGACAATTCATCTATCAAATATCAAGTTATGACACAAGAATCATTCATTCGCCTAGATGGCAAGACCACTGCGACCGAGATCAAGAAAGAGATCGCCCAGGAGGTACAGCAGATGGTCGCTGCGGGGCAGCGTCCGCCCTGTCTAGGTGCTATCATCGTGGGGCATGACGGTGCCAGCGAGACCTACATAGCAAGTAAAATCAAGGCTTGTGAGGAGGTCGGCTTCATCTCTCTGACGAAGCGCTTTGACGAGACGATTACGCAGGAGGAGCTCATCGCTGAGATCGAGCAGCTCAACAAGGATCCCGAGGTGGATGGCTTTATCGTCCAGCTACCCCTGCCGAAGCATATTGACGAGCAGGCGGTCATTCACGCTGTTGACTACCGCAAGGATGTGGATGGCTTCCACCCAATCAACGTGGGACTCCTCAGCCTTGGCGAGCCGTGCCTCGTGCCAGCCACGCCTAAGGGGGTCATCGAGCTACTCAAGCACTACAACATCAGCACGGAGGGCAAGCATGTGGTAGTCCTCGGACGAAGCAACATCGTCGGCAAACCAATCGCGCAGCTCTTCCTCCAGAAGGGTGCGCAGGGCAATGCGACCGTAACGATCTGTCACAGCCGTACGAAGGACATTGCCTCCATCTGCCGTCAGGCTGACATCGTCGTCGCTGCGATCGGCATACCGCTTTTTGTCAAGAAGGAGATGGTCAAGGAGGGCGCCATTGTCATTGACGTGGGCATCACACGTGTGCCCGACGCAACGAAGAAAAGCGGCTCTCGCATCGTGGGCGATGTCGACTTTGACGAGGTTGCTCCGCTCTGCTCTTACATCACGCCTGTGCCAGGCGGTGTAGGACCTATGACTATTATCACGCTGATGCGCAACACAATCCTGGCTCGTCAGCTACGTCAGAAGTAATCCACTCTCCCTATGTCCCTCCTCGACCTCTGGCATGATCATCCGCGCATCGTAGAGCTTCGCCAAGCCCTACAGCAGGATCATTGTGTAGAGCTCGAGGGGGTGACCGCTTCGGCGCCCGCCTTTATCCTGGCCACCTTGGCGCGTGAGACTCCTTATCTGGTGATCGCCGAGGATGCCGATAGCGCGGGCTATATGTTGGGCGACCTAGAGGCTCTAGGGGTCAAAGCTTACTACTACCCCTCAGCCTTCAATAGACACATTAAATATGGTCAGCGAGAGCCGGCGCAAGAGGTGCTGCGTGCCGAACTGCTCTCCGCACTAGCTGCGGGCGACGCACCGCTCATCGTCTCCTATCCGGCAGCACTTGCCGAGGCTATCCCCACACAGCAGGAGGTGGCGCAGAGCTGCTTCACGCTCAGCGTGGGCGATGTAATCAGCCGCGACACGCTACGAGAGCGACTGCTCGAGGAGGGCTTCGAAGAGGTAGACTACGTTTACAGTCCCGGTCAGGTGGTCTACCGAGGGAGTCTCGTGGACATCTTCTCTTATGGCAGCACCTACCCGTACCGAATTGACTTCTTCGACGATGAGATTGAGAGCATCCGTCGCTTTGACATTGAGAGCCAGCTCTCTGTGGATCAGTGCGAGCGGGCCGAGATAGCACCAGCACTGCAGGTGCAGAGTGGCACCGCCTCAGCAAGTGGTGAGCAAACCTCGCTCCTGTCGCTCCTATCTTCTGACTATCAGCTCTGGATCAGTCGCTACGACTCTCTAGCAGAGGAGTGGCAGAGCCTGTACGATGCGGAGATGGCGGTCGACTACGAGGGCGCCTTCGCTACCCAAGAGGAGATGCGCCAGTTACTAGTGCCCTGTGAGACCCTGCAGAGACAGGTGGCTCAGCATCGGCAGATATTTGCCAAACCGACTGAAAAGCCACTGGAGGAGTGCGGACACGTAGCTTTTGCGACGAAGCCTCAGCTACTGATTCATCGGCACTTTGACCTGCTCGTCGAGGAGCTGCAGGTGCGCAAGCGAGGCTTCTTCAAGAGCTACTTCCTCTCCGAGTCGTCCGCACAGGCGCAGCGTCTCAAGGAGATACTTACAGAGCGTGAGGCGGAGGAGCTGACTCCCGAGTGGGTGCCACTAGTCGTTCACGAGGGCTTTGAGGATAAAGACCTGGACATCTTGCTACTGACGGATCATCAGGTCTTTGACCGCTATCACCACTACCAGCTCAAGAGCGAGCGCATACGCAATGCCGATGCGGCCATATCGCTCAAGGAGCTACACACCATCGCCCCAGGAGACTACATCGTCCACAGTGACCACGGCGTGGGGCAGTTCGACGGACTCCTCACCACGGAGGTAGACGGCAAGCCACGTGAGGTGGTCAAGCTAGTTTACCAAAACAAAGATGTGCTCCTCGTGAGCATCCACAGTCTGCACAAGCTCTCCAAGTACCAAGCACAAGAGGAAGGCTCGCCACAGTTGAGCCGTCTAGGCACAGGAGCCTGGACAAAGCTCAAGGAGCGTGCGAAGACAAAGATTAAGTCGGTCGCCCGTGATCTCATTGCGCTCTACGCAGCGCGCAAGGAGCAGCCGGGCTTTGCCTTTTCGCCCGATAGCTATCTGCAACACGAGATGGAGGCTTCCTTTGCCTATGAAGAGACGCCCGACCAACTGAAAGCGATCGAGCAAATCAAGGCGGATATGGAGAGTGACCGCCCGATGGATCGATTGGTCTGCGGAGATGTGGGCTTTGGCAAGACGGAGGTGGCGATACGAGCAGCCTTCAAGGCGGTCGCCGACAGCAAGCAGGTGGCGGTCTTGGTGCCGACGACGATCCTAGCTTATCAGCACTACCAGACCTTTAGCAAGAGACTTGAGGGGTTGCCCTGCCGTATCGAGTACCTCTCAAGGGCTAAAAGCGACAAGCAGTCGAAGGCTATCCTAGCAGACCTAGCGGAGGGGCGGGTAGACATATTAATAGGTACGCACCGGCTACTGGGCAAAGGAGTCTCCTTCAAGTCGCTCGGACTGCTCATCATAGACGAGGAGCAGAAGTTTGGCGTCAAGGCTAAGGAGCAGCTCCGCAAGCTACAGGTCAACGTAGATACGCTCACGCTCTCGGCGACGCCGATACCTCGTACCCTGCAGTTCTCCCTGATGGGCGCTCGTGACCTCTCCAACATCAATACGCCACCGCGGAATCGTCAGCCAGTCACGACACGACTCATTCGCTGGTCGCAAGAGACCATCGCCGATGCCATCGGATATGAGCTAGCACGGCACGGTCAAGTCTTCTTCGTTCACAACCGCATCGAGTCAATCCACGCAGTGGCTGGGCAGATACAGGAGTGCGTCCCCGGCATTCGCATCGCTATCGCCCACGGTCGTCTCAAGCCGAGTGAGACTGAGGAGATACTCCTACGCTTTGCCGAGCAGGAGTACGACCTGCTCCTAGCGACCACCATTATAGAGAACGGTATCGACATGCCTAATGTCAATACAATTATCATCAACTCCGCTCACCGCTACGGTCTGAGTGACCTGCACCAGCTCCGCGGACGTGTGGGGCGTGGTAGCCAGCGTGCCTACTGCTATCTGATCACCCCTCCGCTGGGTACTCTCACAGAGGACGCGGCTCGTCGCGTGAAGGCCATCGAAAGTCTCTCCGACCTCGGCAACGGTATGCGCATCGCCCTGCAGGATCTAGACATACGAGGTGCCGGCAATATACTAGGTACAGAGCAAAGTGGCTTCATTGCGGATCTAGGCTTCGAGACTTACCGCAAAGTCTTTGAGGAGGCCGTGCGGGAGGTCAAGCAGGAGGACTTTGCCGCGCTCTTCGCCGCTCAGACAGAGCAGCAGGCGGAGCTGGGCAATGCGCTTACAGACACCACGATCGATACCGACCTCGACCTCTCCCTACCTCACGAATACATACCGCAAGATAGCGAGCGCATCTTGCTCTACCGTGAGCTAGACGAGCTGGCGAGTGACCGCGAGCTAAAAGAGTTCTCCGACCGGCTAGAGGATCGCTTCGGCCCATTGCCACCGCAGACGCGAGGGCTTCTCGTAGTACCTCGCCTGCGACGCTTAGCTAGCCACCTAGGCATCGTCAAGGTGTCGCTGCGTCGTGAGCAGATGATCCTCTTCCTCCCGCCCAGTGGCTCGGCATACTATCAGAGCAAAGCCTTCGACATACTCCTCAAGAGCGTGGCTAGCTACGGCAAGGCGTGCGAAGTGCGCGAGACCCGTGAGGGTCACCGCAGCGTCAAGTGGCATAACGTCACCTCCGTCTACCAAGCCGACAAGATCCTCTCCACGCTCTACAAAGCACTCTTCGCTCGCCCCGCTTGACGGGTACCCCGCTGTCGTAATGTACGGAAGTGTCAAGTCGGAGAGCATCCGTTATATCAAAGCGGGACGAACCCTGTAGGGACGCTCGGTCTGATGCAGCGGACGCTCTCCGACTAGACATTCTCCGTGACGATACTCTGTAGGGACGCACGGTCTGTGCGTCCGTCCCCGTCAAAGTGAAACGTCGTCAAGATTGTTCGACAACGGACAGGGGGGTACAACCCCGAACGACTGGCGGGGTCAGGAGAGGTGCTCGAGCCAGACGGGGAGGGCGGCGAGGTGGGTGGCGAGCGAGGAGGGGGCGGTGGCGGTGGATGACGAGAGGGGATTGTCGGGGAAGATGCCGTAGAGGGCGGTGCCGGAGCCGGACATGGCGGCGTAGAGGGCTCCGTGACGGTAGAGCGTGTCTCGCAGAGTGGCTAGCTCGGGGTAGTGCGCGAAGACGACGCTCTCGAAGTCATTGACGATTAGTTCTCGCCAATGCGCTATGGGTCGCTCGAGTAGTGTGGCAAGCTTGCCCTCCGCCTCGGGGTGGCGTGTCACCTGTCGGTACGCCTCGGCGGTGCTCATGCCGATGGGGGGCTTGACGACGAGGAGCCATGTGCCGAGGAGTGCGGACGGCATCGTGAGCGGTGTGAGCCTTTCGCCACGACCTGTGACCAGCACGGGGCGGGACTGGATGAAGAAGGGGCAGTCGCTGCCGAGCTCTCCAGCTAACGTCTCTAGCTCTGCGGTGGAGAGGGCTAAGTGGCACAGTTCGTTGATTGCTAGAAGCGTGTAGGCAGCATCGGCGGAGCCACCACCGAGTCCAGCTTCCGTGGGGATGCGCTTCACGAGCTTGAGCCGTAGCGGCGGTATCTCTGGGTGGCGCGCTCGGAGTAGCTGCACCGCTTTGTAGATCAGATTGCGCTCGATGGGTAGCTCGCTTGCTAGCCCCTCTATCTCGTATCTGTCGTCCGTAGCTCCAAATGCGAGGGTTACTGTGAGCTGGTCCGCCCAGCCAATGGGGAGCATACAGCTCTCGATGTCGTGGTAGCCGTCGGGGCGACGACGCAGGATGCGCAGCCCGAGGTTAATCTTAGCGTGTGGGTGTAGTATCATATGGTGGTCACTCCTCGATTACTTGTTCTTATATAGGTGTACTCCGTCGGTGCGGTAGCGGTCGTCCTCCTCGATGAGCTTCTGGAGGATCGGGAGCAACGCTTTCTCCTGAACTGAGAGCTTCTTTGCCAAGTCAGACAAGGTGATTGATGGCTCCTCAGATTGCTCTAAGAGGGTCTTGAGGCTCGTCTCTAGATTGCTCCTATGGGGCTGTGAACTTGCTTTGCGAGCTAGGCAAAGGTCACAGCGTCCGCACGGCTCAGCCTGATGCTCGCCGAAGTAGTGTAGGAGCATCGCCTGTCGGCAGCCCTGCTGACCGTCTAGGTATGCGAGCGTAGCGGCTAGTCGCCGGCTCATAGTCTCTTTGCGCAGCTCGTACACCTCGGGGGGGATGAGGAAGTGGTGCTTGCGCTCTCGTCGGGTGTAGAAGATGATACGGGGTAGGCGCTTCCGTGGCACGTAGTGTATGATGCCACGCCTGCTCAGCCCCACGAGCGTATCGTAGACCTCTTGCCCCGACAGATGGGTCTGAATGGATAGTGTGCGCTCATCGATGAAGACGTAGTCGGCGAAGAGTCCCGAGTAGTTTCTCAAGACCGCTCGTAGCACCTTGTCATCTTGGTCCGAGAGTCCACGAATGTAATATAGCTCCTCCCGGGATACCTCGACGATGAGTCGTGAGCGAGCCTCGTCGAGGAGCAGCTCCCAGGCGCCCGCAAGCTCAAGGATATGCAGGGCACTCAGGCTCTGTATAGGGTGCAAGTGCTGAGAGCGGACGAACGCCTCGAGGTCAATCTCGTAGCTACGCCCCAAGCCCTCGCCGAGCCCTACTCGCAGGTAACTGTAGAGCGTGTCATAAACCTCTCGTATGTACTCTTTGGTGGGGAATTCGTTTTGCACCCGCTGCAGGAGCATTCCTCTATCTCGTCGCTCGTATAGGGTTACAGCAAAGGATCTCTGCCCATCGCGGCCGGCTCGCCCCGCTTCCTGGAAATATTCCTCTAGCGCCACCGGCATACTCCAGTGCACCACGAGACGCACATCGGGCTTGTCGATACCCATGCCGAAGGCATTCGTGCAGACCATGACCCGCACGTCACCTGCCATCCATGCGTTTTGCTTGATTTCACGCTCCGCATGGGTCAGCCCAGCATGGTAGTAGTGTGCCGAGACGCCTGCCTCCTGAATCATCTTGGCTAGCTCTTGCGTCTTCTTGCGATTGCGACAGTAGACGATGGCACTCCCCTCTGTGGCGGTGAGGATATGAAGGAGCTCCGTCGCTTTGTCCGTCGTGGGGCGCACGATATACTGCAGGTTGTCCCGAGCGAATGAGCTACTGATGACATGTGGTTCGCGAAAGGATAGACGCGTCATGACATCCTCCACGACCTCGGGTGTAGCGGTAGCGGTGAGTGCTAGGAGAGGAACGGCTGGATAGTAGCGACGTATCTCGGCAATCTTGAGATAACTCGGGCGGAAGTCGTAGCCCCACTGCGAGATACAGTGGCACTCGTCCACCACGATGAGCGATACGGGCAGGCTGGGTAGGCAGGCCTGAAAGAGTGGCGATGCGAGCCGCTCAGGCGATAGATAGAGAAACTTGTAGTCTCCGTAGAGACAGTTGTCCAGAGCTCTCTGTATCTCTTTGTACTCCATCCCCGAGTGGATAGCCGTGGCGAGCATACCACGCTTGTTGAGACCGTCCACCTGATCCTTCATCAGTGCTATGAGAGGCGTCACGACTAGCGTCAGCCCGTCGAGTAGCATGGTCGGCACCTGAAAGGTTATACTCTTGCCACCACCCGTAGGTAGCAGACCGAGGGTATCTCGCCCCGCCAAGACACTCTCGATAATCTCCGCCTGCTTGAGGCGAAAAGCGGGATAGCCCCAGTAGCGATGCAGAACGTCCAGCGGGGTCGTCGGTGGTGCCGTCGACGAGCTCGCCGAGGAGTCCGCCGTAGCGTCTGGGTCTGTCTGCACCGAGCCAGATAGCTGCTCCCGCTCTGCCTGGTCTGGTGGTGACTCCAGCCACCTCGTCTGCAGTGCCGCCTGCTCCTCGAGGATGCGATCCCAGTCGATGACCTCGCGCTCCTCGGCAGCTGTCTCCTCAGGGAGACTAGCGCTGGTCGGCAAAGAGGTCTTCTCCGGGTTGCTGTGACTTGACATCCTTGACTAGTAGTTGTAAGGAGACCGAGCCGTTGAAGTGGTTTTCGTCTATTTGGTAGACCAGGGCAAAGGGCTTGCTCGCTCTACCACCTGCGGACTTCTTGACAAAGCGGAACGCTTGAGCCTGGTTGAAGGCGATCCCAGGGCAATGCTTCCGAGAGCTTGCCGTAGGGGTCGCATCGACCTTAAAGTGCTCATTGTTGCGCCCCACCGGTTTGCTACCTCCGCCGTCGTAGAGTTGCTGCGTGACAAAGATTGGCTTATAGTTGTCTGGACCGTAGGGAGCGAACCGCTGTACGGTCGTGTAGAGTCGCTGTGTCACCTCCCGTAGCTCTATCTCGGCATCAATCTCTATCGGCATAGACTGTGCACGGGTTGTGTCAGCCACGGCGTTGACTCCCTGTATGTAGTCGCGGAAGTCAGGAAGCTTGCCTGGCAGGAGGGTCAATCCTGCAGCATAAGTATGCCCTCCGAAGTTGAGCAGTAGCGCTCTTGCCTCCTCGATGATGCTGTAGATGTCGATGCCACCTACGCTACGAGCAGAGCCTACGATGCGATCGCTCGAACCGGTTAAGACAATTGTCGGTCTATTGGTGTACTCTGCCACGCGAGAGGCTACGATGCCTATGACTCCTTTATGCCAGTCAGGCTGGTACAGTACTACAATCGGCTGATGCGCTAACTCAGGATTGACCTGAAGGAGCTGCATCGCTTCGTCTGTCGTCGAGCGATCTAGTTCACGGCGACGCACGTTGTACTCATCGATTAGCTCGCTCATACGAGCCGTCGTCTTGGCATCATTACTCAGGAGGAGGTCAACGGCCTCGCGTCCGTTCATCATACGTCCCGAGGCATTGATGCGAGGACCAATCTTGTATATGATGTCGGCCATCGTAATCTTGCGCCCCTCGAGTCCACAGGTCTTGATAATCCCCTTGAGTCCCATAGAGGGGTTGCGGTTGAGCTGGCGAAGACCGTAGTGTGCGAGGATCCTATTCTCACCCATCACTGAGACTAAGTCTGCCGCTATACTCACAGCAACCAAGTCTAGGAGCTTGAAGAGTGAAGCGGAGGGGAAGCCATTGTCTATGCCAAATGCCTGCATAAACTTAAAGGCGACGCCACAGCCACACAGCTCCTCAAAGGGGTAGTGGCAGTCTGCTCGCTTAGGGTCTAGCACGGCAGCCGCATCGGGCAACTGCTCGTCGGGGTGGTGATGATCGCAGATGATGAAGTCTATGCCTAAAGTCTTCGCATAGGCTATCTCGTTTATTGCTTTGATGCCACAGTCTACGACAATAATCAGCGTAGCACCGATCTCGTGAGCGTAGTCCACGCCACGATAGGATACGCCGTAGCCCTCATCGTCACGTCCGGGGATGTAGTAACTCAGTAGGTGCTCACTACAACCGGCCGAGCGTAGATACTTGTAGATGAGAGAGACCGCTGTTGTGCCGTCTACATCGTAGTCGCCGTATATCAGTATATGCTCCTTGCGTCCTAGAGCTTTGTTGAGGCGCTTGACAGCCAAATCCATGTCTTGCATCAGAAAGGGGTCGTGCAGATCCTCTAGCGAGGGGTGGAAGAACCGCTGTGCGTCTGCCTCGGTACGGATACCACGACGATAGAGTAGGCGTCCCGCCACGGCGGGTATTCTCAAGGCGTGTGCCAGTTGAGAGCCACCCGCCTCCTCCTCTAGGGTGAAGGGAGTGTATTGCCATTCGTTCGTCATTATGTTGTTTTATTTTTTTTGTCATAGGGGGAGAGAGTAGGCTAGGAGCCGTGCATCGACCTGTGTCGCCCCTCTTGCCGACAGTGTGTGAGGGCGAGACGACAGACAGGGGAGATGATGATATAGTTTTGTGGCTCATTACTAGCTTATTGTATAGGTATGGCCTAATGCCAAGGCTGCGACAAGGTCACAGTTCCGCATTTTAGGCTTGTAAATGTACGAAATAATATTGATATAGTGACTTCGCGAAGTTGCCCCTCTCGTGAGAAATCGTCCATCCTTACTAGGGTGAACGAACTTTTCTTGCGGAGTGGAGCTGCTCCTACAGGGGCTTTCGGCGGGAGACAAAAAAGAGACTCCCGACGAGGCGATGCCTCATCGGGAGCGTGACTGTGTATGCGCTCTAGGTCTGTGTGAGCGCAGATGGTCTGCGAGAGCGGATCTAGTTCATCGCCCAGATCTCCTCGTCGGTCGGCACGTGGACATGTGGCGACATACGAGCGATGCGAGAGATGTTGAGTAGGTGCTTGTAGGTAAGGT
>OLNQ01001546.1_pt1 | contig 21825 bp, 16 predicted proteins | sample 1672821 | NCBI WGS metagenome assembly OLNQ01 (sample SAMEA3136727, study PRJEB25190) | human gut metagenome | biome: human gut; feature: human-associated habitat; material: faeces | place: Austria | collected 2013 | reverse complement strand
AGGCAAAGGGAGCGGCGCTCATGTTCTCGGTACCGCCGCAGACCACGATGTCGGAATCACCGGCCAGAATGGAGCGGGCGCCCTCGATGACGGACTTCATACCGGAGCCGCAGACCATGCCGACGGTGTAGGCGGGCACGGAATAGGGGATGCCGGCCTTGATAGAAACCTGACGCGCCACGTTCTGACCCTGAGCAGAGGTCAGGATGCAGCCGAACATCAGCTCATCCACGTTCTCAGGTGCAATGTTGGCGCGCTTCAGAGCCTCCTTGACCACCACAGCGCCCATGTCGGCAGCGGGGGTGTTCTTCAGGGAGCCGCCAAAGGAACCGATCGCGGTTCTGCAGCAATTGACAACATACAGGTCTTTCATGAAAGTTACCTCCTATAAAGATTAAGCTCATTATACCGCTTTGTATAACGAATGTCTATGCTCATGATAGTCAACTTTTTAACAATAGTCAACGGTCAATTTGAAGTTTGTTAAAAAATCGTCAAAAGGTGCATGGCAGCCCCGCCCTTTCCGTCATTTTGACGGATAGGCACTTTACTTTTCAGTCGGCTGCACGGTCTGCGTCAGCTGGCTGCGCAGCTGCGTCAGCGTCTGGTAGAACGTGCCGGTGTCGATGGAGGCGTACAGCTCCTCGTTATAGACCACGTTGGCCGTGCCGCGCCGCGCCTGCAGCAGGGCATTGAAATACGCAGGCAGCACCGCGGACAGATCCGTCTCCTCCCGCAGGAAGATGTAGTAGCCCTCGTCCACGGCGATCACATCCGACACCTCGTTGGCCGCCAGCGCCATGGCCGCCTCGCAGACAGGGTCGCCATCCGTCACGGTGAAGGTGATGCTGTCCTTCTGATCCACGCCCCGTTCCTGACAGATGGCGGCGTGCTCGGCCAGCTTATCCTCCGCCTCCTGCATCCGCTTGAGGTAGCCGTTGGCCTCCTCCTCGGCGCCGTCACCGGCGGGTACATAGATGGCGCGGCCCGTCAGGTAGCCGTTGTCCGCCGCGTACTGAGCCAGCGCCGCCCCGTCGGGATACAGGGCGCTGCCCTCGGTGCTGAACTCCGTCTCCAGCCTCTGGTACAGGAACGCCGTCTCCGGGATGCGGTCATACGCCTCCTCCGTAAGGCCCATTGCCGCCAGCTGCTGCTGGTAGGCCTCCTCGCCGCCGTAGTACTCCACATACGCCTGCCGCTGTGCCTCCAGCGCCGCCTGATCCTCCTCGGTCAGCGTCACACCGGCCTCCTGCGCCCATGCCCGCACCACGCTGTACAGCTTCACCGTCTCCACGGCCTCGGTTTTGGCATAGTCGCCGTAGGTCACGCCCGCGGTCAGCTCGGCGCTCCAGTCCACATTCGGCACATAGTTGCTCAGATACTCGCAGTCGTAGGCCAGCCAATACAGATACTCCTCCGCCGTCACGGTCTGCCCGTCGATGAGCAGCAGCTCCGCGTCGGGATGGAGCCCGCTGGCCTCATACAGCAGGCCGTCGGTGCGGTGTCCCTTCTTCATGCCTCCAGTGAGGGAGATGGCTCCCACCAGCACCACAGAGGCCAGCGCACCGGCGATCAGGCGCACCCAATTATTCTTCATGCTCAGTTCCTCCTTCTTGGGACTTTCGTCCCTGTATCTCATTCTGCTGCAAACGCAGCTTTTCTACAAGGCCGCCTGCGGCGTCCAATGCATCCTCGTTTGGCTGTAAAAACAGCGTCAGCCGCGGCTCCGTTCCCGCCGACAGCTGCAAGCGGTTCCGGTAGCCCGCCATGGTACACACCGCCAGCAGCGCCGCCGGGTCGATGCGCGTATCGAAGCTGAACAGCAGCTGCCGCCCCTTCTGGGTGATGTCGGTGATGCCCGTCTCCATGGCCGCCGCGCGGAGCATGGCCACGTGCAGCAGCGCCGTTACCGGCTTTGGCACGTCGCCGTACCGGTCCAGCAGCTCGTCCGTCAGGTCGGCCTCGTCCGCCGGCGTTCGCAGCGCGGCGATGCGGCGGTACAGATCCATCCGCTGCTCGGCAGCGGGTACATACCCCTCCGGGATGTAGGCCGGCACCGTCAGGTCGGCGGAGCATTCCGCCCGCACCTCCGCGCCCCGGCCCTGCTGCTCCAGCACCGCGTCGTTCAGCAGCTTCAGGTACATATCATAGCCCACAGACATCATGTAGCCCGACTGCTCGGGGCCTAATAGGTTTCCGGCGCCCCGGATCTCCAGATCCCGCATGGCGATCTTGAAGCCGGAGCCGAACTCCACATATTCCCGTATGGCGGTGAGCCGCTTGGCGGCCACCTCCGTCAGCACCTTGCCGGTGCGGTACGTCAGATAGGCGTACGCCCGCCGGGCCGACCGGCCGATACGCCCCCGGATCTGGTGGAGCTGGCTGAGTCCCAGCCGGTCTGCGTCCTCGATGATGAGGGTGTTCACGTTGGGGATGTCAATGCCCGTTTCGATGATGGTGGTGCATACCAGCACGTCGATGTCGCCCTCCGCCATGCGGCTCATGACGCGGCTCAGCTCACCCTCCGCCATTTTGCCATGGGCGGTCTCCACCGTCACGCCGTCGCCCAGCAGCTCCCGCAGCCGGGAGGCGGTGGAGTCGATGTTCTCCACCCGGTTGTGCAGGTAGTACACCTGCCCGCCCCGATCCAGCTCCCGCCGGATGGCCTCGGTGACGATGCCCCAGTCGTGCTCCAGTACATAGGTCTGCACCGGCTGCCGCTCCTGCGGCGGCTGCTCGATGGTGCTCATGTCCCGGATGCCGCTGAGGGCCATGTTCAGCGTCCGGGGGATGGGCGTGGCGGACAGCGTCAGCGTGTCCACCTGCTCCGTCCGCTGGCGCAGCTTCTCCTTATGGGTCACGCCGAAGCGCTGCTCCTCGTCGATGATGAGCAGACCCAGATCCTTGAACTCCACGCTCTTGGCCAGCAGTTTGTGGGTGCCGATGAGCAGATCCACTCTGCCCGTTTTCACCCGCTCCAGCACGTCCTTCACCTGCGCCGGTGTGCGGAATCGGGACAGCACCTCCACCGTCACCGGGAACGCCCGGAACCGGGCGATGGCCGTGGCGTAGTGCTGCTGTGCCAGCACGGTGGTGGGTACCAGAATGGCGGCCTGTTTGCCGTCCAGAATGCACTTCATGGCCGCCCGCAGCGCCACCTCCGTCTTGCCGTAGCCCACATCGCCGCACAGCAGCCGATCCATGGGCGCCGGCTTCTCCATATCCCGCTTGATATCCCGGATGGCGGCCAGCTGGTCGTCCGTCTCCGTGTAGTCGAAATCATCCTCAAACTCCCGCTGCCACGGGGAGTCCGGCGAAAAGGCGAAGCCGGTCTGCCGCTGGCGCTGGGCATACAGCTTGATCAGCTCCTCGGCCAGATCCTTTGCCGCCGCCTTGGCCCGGCGGGTGGTCTTGGCCCACTGGTCGCCGGACAGCTTGTTCAGCTTCGTCTTTTCCGCCGCCTCGTCGCCGCCGCCGATGTATTTGCTCACCAGATCCAGCGATGTGGCCGGTACATACAGGCAGTCGCTGCCGGCGTAGTTGATCTTGATATAGTCCTTCTCCACGCCGTCCACCGGCAGACGCAGCATCCCGGCGAACCGCCCGATGCCGTGGTGGACGTGTACCACCAGATCGCCCACCGCCAGATCGGTGTAGGATTGTATTTTCTGCCGGCTGTCCGTCTTGGCGGCGCGAGGCTTTTTCCGGCTGCCGGACAGCTTCTCGGTGAGCTGTCCCTCCGTCAGCACCGCCAGCTTCAGCGCCGGCCACTCGCTGCCGGCGCTGAGCGCGCCCACGGTGATGCACACCTGCCCCCGCTTCGGCACGGCGCTGCCGGATAGCTCCAGCGCGGCGGGGATCTTTTTCCGGTGCAGCAGCTCCTGCATATTCTTTGCCCGCACCTCGCCGCCGCACAGCACCAGCACGCCGTACCCGGCGGTGAGATAGTGTACGATATCGGTGGCCGCCGTCTCCAGACTGCCGCCGTAGCTGGACAGCTGCTTGGCGGAGATGTCCAGCAGCAGCTTGGGCGCCACCAGATACCGGCTGGTGGGCAGGCTCTCCATCTGGCACACGGGGAAGCGCTCCAGCGCCGCCGCCGTTTCCGTCTCCGTCAGTGTCAGCCGCCCGAAGGCGCCTGCCATCTGACCGGCCTCCATGGACGCCGTTACATCCTGCTTTACCTGCCATACAAAGGCCTTCAGTGCCTCCTGCACCCGGCCCGCCTCGCTGACGCAGACAAGACAGTCCTCCGGCAGATAATCGAAGGCCGTGGCCGCGTCGGGGTACACCGCCGCCAGATACCGGTCGCCGCCGGGAGGCGTCACCCCCTGCCGCAGGGACTGGGCGTCCTCCTCCAGCCGCTGCCGCAGGGCGGCGGCATTCTCCTTCTTTGCCAGACGCTTTGCCGCCGCGTCTATGCGCTTGGCGGCGCTTTCCGCCGCATTTTCGTTGTAAAACGGCAGCACCTCGCCGGCGGGCAGCACCGTAAAGCGCTGCCGGTTCTCCACACGGCGCTGGGTGGTCACGTCGAAATCGCCCATGCTGTCCAGCTCGTCGTCGAAGAACTCGCAGCGCACCGGACGCTCCGGGCCGGGGGAGAAGATATCCAGAATACCGCCGCGGAGGGCGAACTGTCCTGCGCCCTCTACCTGCTGGGCGCGGACGTAGCCCGCCGCCGTGAGCTGCGCCGTCAGTGCCGTCACATCGTACCGCTGCCCCACCTCCAGCGTGAAGGCGGTCTTTTGCAGCACCGCCGCCGGCAGACACAGCTGCGCCATGGCCGCCGCCGTCGCCACCATCACACAGGGCTTCTCCTGTGCCAGGCGGTACAGTGCCCACAGCCGCCGGTACTCCCACTGGCGGCTGTACGCCGCCGCAGGCCGCAGCTGCCACTCTCTGGCGGGCAGCACCACCGGCTCCTCACCGGTAAGGGCGCGCAGATCGGCGGTCTGCCGGGCGCACTCCTGCTCGTCGGCACACAGCATCAAAAGGGGTCTGCCGGTCTGCTCCGCCGCAGCCGCCGCCACCGCGGCGCGCTGCACGGGGGAGAGCCCCGTGACCATGCTGTGCTTCTCCCGGCCCGCCATGCCCGCCGTCAGCTCCTGTAGCTGCGGCAGCGTCAAAAGCTGTCGGATCAGTCCCTCCAAGTGCTCTCCCTCCCTTCCGAGATCAGCGCCTGCGCTGTTTTTTGACTTGGTATCAGCGTATATTCTATGCGTGCTTTCTGAAATTTACCTGAAAAATGTCAGCTGTTGAAACGGTTCATGGCCGTGTCAGCCCCCTGCTCAATAAGGCACAGCGCCGCCTCCGCCGCCCGATCCAGCGTGGCGCGCAGCAGCTTGGCCTCCTCGCCCTGGGGCTTGCCCACCACCCAGTTCACCATCTCATGGTCGGGATGCTCCGGCATCCCCACACCCACCTTGATGCGGGGGAACCCGTCCGTCCCAAGGTGCTGGATGATATTCTTCAGCCCGTTGTGGCCGCCCGCCGACCCGCTTTTGCGGATCCGCAGCCGTCCCGCCGCGAGGGAGACGTCGTCGGAGATGACCACCACATGATCCGCCGGCACCTTGTAGAACCGGGCGGCCTCGCCCACGGACTCACCGGACAGGTTCATGTAGGTCTGGGGCTTCATCACCAGTATTTTGTTGCCGTTTTTCTCCAGAATACCTGTCCACGCCTTGAACCGCAGCTTGTTGAGCTTGAAATTCTCCTTTTCCATCAGGCTGTCCAGCGCCAGCCACCCCATGTTGTGGCGGGTGGATTCGTACTTGCTGCCGGGATTGCCCAGCCCCACAAGGATCCAGTTGACGCCGCCGGCCTGATTCCGATTAAAAAACAAGGCTCTCGCCTCCTTTTGAAAAAGTAAGGGGGACTGCAAACGCAGTCCCCCACAGTATAGCATAGCTTCCGCCGTTTGAAAAGCGCTTAGTTGAACAGCTTAGCGATGGAGATCTCCTGATAGATGCGCTCGATGGCCTCGGCGAACATAGGCGCCACGGACAGGTACTTGATCTTGTCGCAGCCTGCGCCCATCGTCTCGGGGATGGTGTTCAGCAGAGCGACCTCCTTGATGACGCTGCTGCTCAGACGCTCCAGCGCCGGGCCGGACAGCACGCCATGGCTGGCGCAGGCGTACACGCTGTTGGCGCCGCCCACCTCCACGATGGCCTTGGCCGCGTTGCAGATGGAGCCGGCGGTGTCGATCATATCGTCGAACAGGATGCAGTCCTTACCGGCCACGTCGCCGATGACGTTCATGACCTCGCACTGGTTGGCCTTCTGACGGCGCTTGTCCACGATGGCAAGGCTCATGTGCAGCTTCTGGGCGAAGGTGCGGGCGCGGGCCACGCTGCCCACGTCGGGGGACACCACCGCCATGTTCTCGCACTTCTCGCCGAACTTCTTGGCGTAGTAGTCCACGAACACGGGGTTGCCCAGCAGGTTGTCCACAGGGATGTCGAAGAAGCCCTGGATCTGGCTGGCGTGGAGATCCATGGTCAGCACGCGGTCGGCGCCGGAGGCGGTGATCATGTTGGCCACCAGCTTGGCGGAGATGGGATCGCGGCTCTTGGCCTTACGATCCTGACGGGCATAGCCGAAATAGGGGATCACCGCGGTAACACGACCCGCGGAGGCACGCTTGCAGGCGTCGATCATGATGAGCAGCTCCATCAGGCTGTCATTGACCGGCTTGCAGGTGGAGTTGATGAGAAACACATCGCTGCCGCGGACGCTCTCATACAGAGAGACCGAGGCCTCGCCGTCCGCAAAGGATTTGACCTCTGCCTCGCCCAGCTTGATGCCGATGAGCTTGCAGATCTCCTGTGCCAATGCGGGGTTGGCGTTGCCGGTGAAGATCTTGATGTCCTTGCCGTGAGAAATCATGGTGTTAAACCTCTCGCTTTCTGTCCGTTATGGAATATTTTTTCGACCGCTGCCGGTCATGGCATACCTGTTAAAAAACAAACAAAAAGCGCCGCCACATCGCCCTTACCGCCGGTCAGAGCGGTCTTTTGCGATGCAGACGGCGCACGCCTCGGCAGAGGAAGCGCACACACAGCAGCTATTGGCTTTTACACAGTCCAACCGATCCATTGGCCCTTCCTCCCCTCAGCTTGGTTTGCCTGTTCCTATTATAACAGGCTTTACGGGAAAATCCAGTATTTTTCCCACTTTTTTTGGCAATAATTTTTCGGGACGGAAAAGGCTCATGCAAATCGCCATTTTTTCGTGGAAATAGAGGTCATTTTTTGTATTTCTAAGAAAACGCAGGGGTTTTTGCCATTTTTGAGTTGCATTTCCCGTTCTATTGCATTACAATAGGCAGGTATTTGAGGAGGGCTGCCCTGTATGCTTCACATTGTGCTGGTCGAACCGGAGATCCCCCAGAACTGCGGCAACATTGCCCGCACCTGCGCCGCCACGGGATGCTCTCTGCATCTTATCCGTCCGCTGGGCTTCGACATCTCCGATCGTGCCGTAAAGCGGGCGGGTCTTGACTACTGGCATCTGGTGACCGTCCGGGACTACGACGGACTGGACGATTTCTTCCGGCAGAACCCGGAGGCCGCCGATGATCTCTGGCTGGCTACCACCAAGGCGCCGCAGGACTACACACAGGCCCGGTTCTCGCCGGACTGCTGGCTGTTCTTCGGCAAGGAGACGGCAGGGCTGCCGGAGGCGTTCCGCACGGCCCACTACGGCCGGTGCATCCGGCTGCCCATGCGCGCGGAGGCACGCAGTCTGAATCTCAGCAACTCCGTGGCCATTCTGACCTACGAGGCTCTGCGGCAGAACGGGTTCCCCGGCCTGTCGGGGCAGGGTGAGATGGCGGAGCGCTGATCTGTTTTTTCCATACACATACTATTTCAAAAGGAGATGTATCCGTATGAACTACAATAAAAAGACCATTCTGGACGTGGACGTGGCTGGGAAGAAGATCCTGCTGCGCTGCGATTTCAATGTGCCGCAGGATAAGGAGACGGGCGCTATCACCAGCGACAAGCGCATCGTGGCGGCGCTGCCCACCATCCGCTACCTGCTGGAGAAGAAGGCGGCGGTCATCGCCTGCTCCCATCTGGGCAAGCCCAAGGGCGAGTGGAAGGCCAAGCTGAGCCTGGCCCCCGTGGCGCAGCGTCTCAGCGAGCTGCTGGGACAGGAGGTCATCTTCGCCAAGGACATCGTGGGCGAGGACGCCAAGGCCAAGGCCGCGGCGCTGCAGGGCGGCCAGATCATGCTGCTGGAGAACCTGCGCTTCGATCCCCGCGAGGAAAAGAACGACCCATCCTTCGCCGAGGAGCTGGCCTCCATGGCGGAGCTATATGTGTCCGACGCCTTCGGCACCGTTCACCGCGCCCACGCCTCCACCGCCGGTGTGGCGGCCTATCTGCCCGCCGTGTCCGGCCTGCTGGTGGCCAAGGAGCTGGAGGTCATGGGCGGTGCACTCAATAACCCCAAGCGCCCCTTCGTGGCGGTGCTGGGCGGCGCCAAGGTCAGCGATAAGATCGGCGTCATCAACAACCTGCTGGACAAGGCCGACACCATCATCATCGGCGGCGGCATGGCCTACACCTTCGCCAAGGCGCAGGGCGGCTCCATCGGTAAGAGCCTGTGCGAGGAGGATAAGCTGGACTACGCCCGGGAGATGATCGCCAAGGCGGAAAAGAACGGCGTCAAGCTGCTGCTGCCCTCCGACACCATGGCGGCGGACGATTTCTCCAACGACGCCAAGCGTCAGGTGGTCAGCACCATGGCCATCCCCGACGGCTGGGAGGGCATGGACATCGGCCCCGACACCATCCGGACGTTCTGCGACGCCGTGAAGGGCGCCGGCACCGTGGTGTGGAACGGGCCTATGGGCGTGTTCGAGTTTGAGAACTTTGCCGCCGGCACCCGCGCCATGGCGCAGGCGCTGGCCGACAGCGGCGCCATCACCATCGTGGGCGGCGGCGACAGTGCCGCGGCGGTGGAGCAGATGGGCTTTGCCGACAAGATCACCCACATCAGCACCGGCGGCGGCGCGTCTCTGGAGTTTCTGGAGGGTCTGGAGCTGCCCGGCGTGGCCTGCCTGCTGGACAAGTAAGCAGCCCTGACAGGGGACGGCCATCCCCTTTACATGGATCGTATCAAAGCAAAATTTGTGTCGATAGAATAGTTTAAAGAAGACAGAGGAGTAAACAAGTTATGAATCGCAGATACCGTAAGACCATTATCGCCGGCAACTGGAAGATGAACAAGACCGCCAGCGAGACGAAAAAATTCGCTGAGGAGCTGAAGGCTCTGCTGCCCAAGGCCAAGTGGTGCGACGTAGTGGTGTGCGTCCCCGCCGTGAACATCTCCACCGCCATCAAGGCCTTCAAGGACGCCCGCGTGTCCGTTGGCGCGCAGAACGTGTTCTTTGAGAAGTCCGGCGCCTACACCGGCGAGGTCTCCGCCGATATGCTGAAGGATCTGGGCGTGAAGTACGTCATCATCGGCCACTCCGAGCGCCGCCAGTATTTCGGTGAGACGGATCTCATCGTCAACAAGAAGGTGCTGGCCGCGCTGGAGGCCGGTCTGCACCCCATTATCTGCGTGGGCGAGACGCTGGAGCAGCGGGAGCTGGGCATCACCATGGAGCTCATCGCCCTGCAGGTGAAGTCCGCGCTGGCCGGCGTGTCCGCCGAGAAGCTGCGCAAGTGCGTCATCGCCTATGAGCCCGTGTGGGCCATCGGCACCGGCAAGACCGCCACCGCCGAGCAGGCTGCGGAGGTCTGCACCTTCATCCGCACCACCGTGCGCCACCTGTACGGCGCCCGCATCGCCCGTTCCATCACCATCCAGTATGGCGGCTCCATGAAGCCCGCCAACGCCGCGGAGCTGCTGGGTCAGCCCGACATCGACGGCGGCCTCATCGGCGGTGCCGCTCTGAATGCTGCTGACTTTGTGGAGATCATCAACGCCGCCAATCAGGACTGATCCCTCAGGAGGAAAGGCATGAACAAAACTCCGACAACTCTTATCATTATGGACGGCTTCGGCCTTGCGCCGGCGGCGGATGACAACGCCGTTACGCTGGCGAAAACGCCGGTGCTGGATGGGCTGTTCCGTGACTATGCCCACACCACCCTGTCCGCCAGCGGACTGGACGTGGGTCTGCCCGCCGGGCAGATGGGCAACAGCGAGGTAGGCCACACCAACATCGGCGGCGGCCGCGTGGTGTTTCAGGATCTGCCCCGTATCAGCCGCGCCATCGAGGACGGCAGCTTCTTCCGGAACGAAGCCTACAACAAGGCCATGGACGACTGTCTGAAAAACGGCGCCAGTCTCCACCTGTACGGCCTGCTGTCCGACGGCGGCGTACACTCCCACATCGACCACCTGTACGCGCTGCTGCAGATGGCAAAGGACAAGGGGCTGCACCGCGTGTATATCCACTGCTTCCTGGACGGGCGGGACGTGTCCCCCACCAGCGGCAAGGGTTTCGTGCAGGCGCTGGCCGACAAGTGCGCCGCGCTGGGCGTGGGCAAGATCGCCACGGTCATGGGCCGCTACTACGCCATGGATCGCGACAAGCGCTGGGAGCGGGTGCAGATGGCCTACGACGCCATGGTGTATGGCGAGGGCAACCACAACGCCGACCCCGTGGACGCCGTGGCACAGAGCTACGCCAACAACGTCACCGACGAGTTCATGGAGCCGGTGGTCTGCGACAGCGACGGCACCATCAGCGACAACGACAGCGTGATCTTCTTCAACTACCGCCCCGACCGGGCCCGCGAGATCACCCGCGCCATCGTCGACCCCGACTTTGACGGGTTCCAGCGGGAGTTCTTCCCCACCACCTATGTGTGCAACACGGAGTACGACGCCTCCATGCCCAACGTGCTGGTGGCGTGGCCCCGCATCGCCGTGAAGAACGGGCTGGGTGAGTACCTCAGCCGCATGGGCATGACCCAGCTGCGGATCGCCGAGACGGAGAAGTATGCCCATGTGACGTTCTTCTTCAACGGCGGCGTGGAGACGCAGTACCCCGGCGAGGACCGGGTGCTGGTTCCCTCCCCCAAGGTGGCGACCTACGATCTTCAGCCGGAGATGAGCGCCGTGGAGGTGTGCGACAAGTGCGTGGAGCGCATCGAGTCCGGCGCCTACGATGTGATCATTCTGAACTTTGCCAACTGCGACATGGTGGGTCACACCGGCGTGTTGGAGGCCGCCATCAAGGCGGTGGAGACGGTGGACACCTGCGTGGGCCGCGTGGTGGAGGCCACCCTGAAGATGGGCGGCATCGCCATGGTCACTGCCGACCACGGCAACGCCGAGGACATGAAGCAGCCCGACGGCAGCCCCATGACCGCCCACACCACCAACCTCGTACCCTTCATCCTCTGCGGCGCCGGCACCGAGCTGCGCCCGGGCCGTCTGGCGGACATCGCCCCCACCATTCTGGATGTGATGGGCCTTGCCTGCCCGGAGGAGATGGACGGCAAGACACTGATCGTCAAATAAGGCAGCGTTCGCTTTGTATGAACAGCAGACCCCGAAGCGGCGCTTCGGGGTCTCGTTATAAGGAGATATACCCATGAATATCACAGTTATCGGCTGCGGGCGGTGGGGTTCCCTCATCACATGGTACCTCGACCACATTGGTCACCGCGTCACCCTGTACGGCCGCAGCACCTCCCCCAAGATGCAGGCGTTTCTCGCCACCCGGCAGAACGATCTGCTGACGCTGCCGGAGTCCGTGGCGCTGTCCACCGACCTCGCCGCCGCGCTGGACGGCGCGGAGACGGTCATCATCTCCATCGGCTCCCAGAATCTGCGGAGCCTGCTGGGTCAGCCGGAGCTGCAGGCCCTGCGGGAGCGCACGGTGGTTCTGTGCATGAAGGGTCTGGAGATGGGTACCGGCGCACGGCTCAGCCAGATCGCGTCCACGTGCCTGCATCCGTCCAATGCCGTGGCGGTCTGGCTGGGGCCGGGCCATGTGCAGGAGTTCTATCGCGGCATCCCCAACTGTATGGTCATCGACAGCGAGAACGACGCTGTCAAGCGCCGTCTGGTGCAGTCCTTCTCCAGCGACCTCATCCGCTTCTACTACGGCGGCGACATGATCGGCAACGAGGTGGGCGCCGCCGCCAAAAACGTGGTGGGCATCGCCGCCGGTTTTCTGGACGGCTTCGAGATGGGCAGTCTCAAGGGCGCCCTCATGAGCCGCGGCACCCGGGAGGTAGCCCGGCTCATCAAGGCCATGGGCGGCAGTGAGCTGTCGGCCTACGGGCTGTGCCATCTGGGCGACTACGAGGCCACAGTGTTCTCCCCGTACAGCCACAACCGACAGTTCGGCGAGGCCTTCGTCCGGGGGCAGGACTACCACCAGCTGGCGGAGGGCTACTACACCGTCAAGGCGCTGATGCTGCTGGGGAAGAAGTACGGTGTGGAGCTGCCCATCTGCAAGGCCGTCCACGACATCCTCTACGAGCACGCCGTCCCCAAGGACGTGCTGGCCGGTCTGCTGCGCCGGGGTCTGACGGAGGAGTTCTACGACTGAGGTACAAAACCAAATGAATAAAAAAGTCTCTGTCTGGTCACAATGCAGGCAGAGACTTTTTTATTCCGGCGGGCCGCGGGCCGGAAACCGCGGCGGTGGGTGTATCCCACCTGAAAGGCGCGTATGAGCAGACTCGACAAATCAAAGATCCGTGCCATGTTCGGCGGCAAGGGCTTCTACATAGCCCTTGCGGTGTGCCTGCTGGCTGCCGGCACCATCGGCTATATCACCCTGTTTTCCTCCGCCTCCCCCGTCAGGGAGCCCGACCCCGTCATCGAGATCAAGCCCGCCCCCGTGACGCCTGTCCCCGCCCCGCCCACCAAGCCGGTGATCCAGCCGGAGCCGGTGGAGGTGCCGGTGCAGGAGCCGGTGGTCATCGAGGAGCCTGTGGAGCTGCTGCCGGAGGTGGTCTCCCCGCTGGACGGCACCACCGTCACGGTGTTCAGCATGACGGAGCTGCTGTATGACCAGACCATGGCGGACTGGCGCACCCACAACGGCATCGACGTACAGGCCGAGGAGGGCGCGGCGGTCAAGACGGCGGCGGACGGCACCGTGGTCTCCGTCACCAACGACGAGCTGATGGGTACCACCGTGGTCATTGAGCACAGCGGCGGCTACACCACCCATTACAGCAGCCTGCAAGCCGACGTGCCGGTGGCGGAGGGGCAGGCCGTTCACGCCGGGGACGTCATCGGCTGCGTCGGCTCCACCAGCGCGGCGGAGAGCGAGATGGGCCCCCATCTCCACTTCTCCGTCAGTCAGAACGGCAGCGCCATCGACCCCCACGCCTATATCGACGAGTAAAAAAAGAAAGAGGTCTGCGGTGCAGACCTCTTTCTTTTTCACGTTTCAGGATTCCAGCGTCCGCGCGCCGTGGATGCGGCGGTTGAGGATACGGAACACGGAGGATACCAGCAGAATACCCACCGCCAGCGCCCCGGCCACGCCGATGGTCTCCAGTCCCTTGGCAACGGCGTCCATCATGTTGCCCTCCAGCCCCAGACTCATGGTGTAGTACACACCGGCGCCGGGCAGCAGCGGCAGGATGGTGATGACCAGATAGGGCATAGAGGGACACTTGCGGACCCGCGCCATCACCTCGGCGTACAGCGCCGCAAACAGGGCGGCGAACAGGTTGGCGGCGTATATGTCGCAGCCCAGCGCGCCCCACAGCAGGTAGAGCATCCATGTGGCCACGCCGCCGATGATGCACAGCACACAGCCCCGTCCGTGGACGTTGAACAGGATGCAGAAGCCGCAGCAGCCCACGAACACCGCAATGGCCTGCGCCAGCGGGTGCCAGCTCACCGTGGTGGAGCCGGTCAGACCGTAGACGCCGACAGTCAGGTGCCACGCGGCGGCAGTACCCAGCGCGATGGCCAGCGCCGTGAGGATCACCTGCACCACCCGGATGATGCCGGAGTTGGTGTCGCCGTAGATGATGTCCCGCATGGAGTTGGTGATGGGCAGGCCGGGGACAAGGATCATCAGCGCGCCGATGATGGCGGCATCAGGGCTGTTCATCAGTCCCAGCCCCGCCGCGATATAGGCCGGAAGCGCCATACAGCAGGCCGCCAGCAGCGTGCTGAAGAAGGGGTTGGCCTCCTGCTTGTCCATAAAGCGGGTGATGAGGCCGATGATCAGGCCCATCGCCCCCGCCCACAGGCAGTCCAGCAGCGTGCCGCCGAACACCAGGCAGAAGCCCAGACCCACCAGCACACTGCCCAGATAGAACACGCCGGTGCCGTAGGAGCGGCACGCCTTCATGGTCTCCTCCAGCCACGCCATGGCCTCGTCCACGTCGGGACGCTCCGCGCAGATGCGGCGGCTCAGGGCGTTGAGCTTTTCCAGCGCCTCCAGATCGTTGCCGTGGAAGCCGATACGCTTCATGATCATCAGCGGCTTGCCGTTGGCGGCCTCCAGGCTGACGGACACGCAGTTGGGGATGGCGAACGCCTCGCACTCCACGCCGTAGGCCCGCAGGATGCGGTGGATGGTGTCCTCCACCCGGAAGGTCTCCGCGCCGGACATGGCCAGATGGTACCCCATAGTGGCCGCCAGATCGGTCAGCAGATAATAGTCCATACAAACAGATCTCCTGTATCAGTTTGCCGGATGCGGCCTTCGCTGCATCCGGCAAACTGACAGTATAGGCGCTTCGCAGGCAAATGTCAACCGTCCATTTGGGTCACAGTCCCCAAAAACAGCGGCAGGTTGGCATGGGTGTCCACGATCATGTACACGAAGGGGCGATCCAGCACCACGCGATGCACCTCCGTCGGCGCAGCGGAGGCGGCTTCATTCGCCACCGCCGTGACGGCGGCGGCCTTGGTGCCGTTCTCGTCCAGCTCCAGATAGGTCTTGTGCAGCACGGCGCTGACATACAGCTGGTCGTTAGGCGCGCCGCCCATGGCCCGCAGATCCGCCGCCGTGCTGTCAAAGGCGTCGGTGACGCCCATGGCCTTCAGCGCGTCGCTCAGCTCCAGCGAGGAGGACGCCTTGAACCGGGGGATGGCGGCCTCCACCGTGCCGTGCTGGGGGTCATTCAGCAGGGCGTGGAGCTTGCCGCCGGTGAGTCCGGCCACATAGTCCGCTATGGAGACGCCCTCGTTGGGCAGCAGCCCCACAAAGGCGTAGCGGCCGCCGTCGTAGTACTTCATAAAGCCGGTGGTGTTGTCGTCGGACAGATAGAGGCTCTCCTGCGACCACAGCAGATCCGCCGTCTGGCGGGTACCGTCGGCGGCGGTGAACACCACGCCCTTCTGGATGTCGTCCTTCTCGTAGGGCTTCTCCCACTTGGCGTCAAAGCACACGGCGTTCACCAGATAGAGCATGGTGCGCTCGCCGGGCGCTTGCTCCAGCAGCTTGTCGATCATGCCGTCGGTCTGGTTGCTGACCCAGTGGTTCAGGTCGTTTTTCATGGCCTCGTCAAAGGCGGAGCGGTACACCTCCGCGTCATAGTAGCTGACGCAGTTGTCCAGAAAGCTGTCCTCCACCCGGAAGATGTCCCGCACCCACAGGGAGTTGGCCAGTGACAGCTTGCACTTCTTGGTGTTCTCCGGCAGGCTCATGCGGTAGGTATAGAGGTAGTCGTTGAGAGTATCCCGATCCATGCCCATGGCCTTCTCCAGTTGGGACAGCGTGGTGCCGCCAGCGCCGTTGGCGGTCATGCCCAGCGCGTACAGCAGGGATACCGGGGAGAGCAGCACGCCCTCCTCCTTCGTTGTCTGCCGCAGCAGGGCGGCGGCAAAGTCCATGACAGCCGTGCTGTCGTCGGTCAGGTCGATGTGCGTATCGATGGTGCGGGCGGTCACGCCCTCCGTCAGGCTCTGTGCCGTCAGCTTACTGCCGCAGCCGAACAGCGGCAGCGCCATGCACGCAGCCAGCACCAGCGCCGCGATGCGTTTTTCCATGGGATCAGCTCCTTTCTGCTTGTTCTACTCCTTAGACGCAGGCGAGGGGCAAAAGGTTTCCCTCCCTGCGAAAAAAAGCGGGCACACGCGGGCGGAAGCCCCTCCGTCCGTATGTACCCTCCTCGCCTTACTGCGTCAGGCGCTCCAGTGCGCAGTGGGCGGCGGCCTGCTCGGCCTCCTTCTTGCTGCGCCCCTCGCCGGTACCGGCCACCTGTCCGTTGAGCAGGACGCGGAAGGCAAACACCCGCGCATGGTCCGGGCCGGAGGCCCCCACCATCTCGTAGCGCAGAGTCTGATCCGGCTTACGCTGCACCAGCTCCTGCAGCTCCGTCTTATAGTCCCGGCGGCGCTCCTCCACCTGCTCCTCCTGCTCCTTGTCCAGCAGCACGCGGTGGATCAGGTCGCGGGCGGCGTCCATGCCGCCATCCAGATAGACGGCGGCAAACACCGACTCCGTGGCGTCCGCCAGAATGGACGGACGGCGGCGGCCGCCGCCCAGCTCCTCGCCCCGGCCCAGCCGCAGGTACTCGCCAAGACCCAGATACTGGGCCACCTCATGCAGGCTCTCCTCGCACACCAGCGCGGCGCGGATACGGGTCAGGTCGCCCTCCGGCATATCGGGATGCTTGGTGTACAGGTACTCCGCCGTCACGAAGCCCAGCACCGCGTCGCCCAGGAACTCCAGGCGCTCGTTGCTGCTGATGCCCGCGCCCCGATGCTCGTTGGCGTAGGAGCTGTGGTACAGCGCGTTTTCCAGCAGCTCCGGGCGGTGAAAGACGTAGCCCAGCTTCGTCTCCAAGGTATGCATATATGCTCCCCCTTCCTAAAAAGACGACCCCGCGCAGGCGGGGCCGTGTCTCGTTTCCTCTATGTCAGATCAACCGAGCTTACCGTTGAGGTAGCGGACGCAGTCGCCAACGGTCTTCAGCGCCGTCAGATCCTCCTCATCGATCTCGCCGATGTCGAACTCCTCCTCCATGGCCATGACCAATTCGACCAGATCCACGGAATCGGCACCCAGATCGTCCACGAAAGAACTCTCCATGCTGATCTCATCGGTGTCGATGGCAAACTGCTCGGCGATGAGGTCCTGCATCGTCTTGAAGATCTCCTCCATTGTCACAGGGTATTCCTCCTTCTTTTTTTCTTCGAATAGAATACGGCAATCCCACCGTAGTGTCAATACCTTTTTGTCTTTTTTATTCGGTCACCATCTGCATCTTGCCTATGTTGGCGGTGATGGCCTCCACAATGCCGCTGTCCGCCACCTGCATGGCCTGCCCGACGGCGTTCTCGATGGCCTCGGCGTTGGAGGCGCCGTGGGCCTTGATGACCGGCTTGGAGATGCCGATAAAGGCGGTGCCGCCCACCTTGTTGGGGTCCAGCCGCGCCTTGAAGTCGTTGAGGCCGGGCATCACCAGCAGTGCCGCCAGCTTCGTCAGCAGGTTCTTTTTGAACATCCCCTTCAGCGCGGAGCCGGCAAAGGAGCCCACGCCCTCGATGCTCTTGAGCATGATGTTGCCGGAGAAGCCGTCGGCCACGATGACGTCGCAGCCGCCCTTGATGGCCTCCTTGGCCTCGATGTTGCCGATGAAGTGCAGGTCGCCCCGCGCATCGGCCTGCCGCAGCAGTGCCAGCGTCTGCTTCTGGAGGTCGGTGCCCTTGCTGTCCTCCGTGCCGATGTTCAGAAGGCCCACCCGGGGCTTTGCCACGCCCAGCACACGCTGGGCGTAGAAATTGCCCAGATAGGCGAACTGCACCAGATACTCCGGCGTACACTCGGCGTTGGCGCCGCAGTCGATGAGCACGGCGCTGCCGGTGGTGGTGGGGATCACCGGTGCCATGGCGGCCCGGCGGATGCCGTGGATACGCTTGGTGATGAGGGTCGCGCCGGTAAGCAGCGCACCGGTGGAGCCGGCGGACACCATGGCGTCGCCGCCGCCGTTTTTCAGCAGCGTCAGCCCCACGCCCATAGAGGTATCCTTCTTCCGGCGGAATACGGTGGCCGGGTCGTCGCACATCTCCACCGTCTCCGCGGTGGGGATGATGGCCGCGCCGTCCGGCAGCTCCGTCAGGCCGCAGGCGCGGACGGCGTCCAGAATGGCGGCCTCGTCGCCGGTGAACACGATGCTCACGCCGAAGCGCTTCTGCGCCTGCAGCGCGCCCTTGACGATCTCCAGCGGGGCGTTGTCGCCGCCCATGGCGTCTACAATGATCTTCATGTCCACAATACCTCCTGCTTGATGCCCTCCAGGATCTCCAGCGACCGCTGGCTCAGCTCCGCGTTTTTGTTGCGCTTGCCCTTGACGCGGTGATCCAGCGGCGGGATAATGCCGAAATTGATGTTCATGGGCTGGAAATCGCCCACCGAGCCGTTGCTGACGTACAGGCCCAGCGCGCCGATGGCCGTCTCCGCCGGGAAGTCGATGGGCGTCTGCCCGTTGAGACGGCGCGCCAGCTCCACGCCCGCCAGAAAGCCGCTGGCGCAGGACTCCACATACCCCTCCACGCCTGTCATCTGCCCGGCAAAGGCGATGCGCGGCTCGGCCTTCAGCCGGTAGTAGCGATCCAGCAGACGGGGGGAATCCAGATAGGTGTTGCGGTGCATCACGCCGTACCGCAGGAACTGGGCGTTCCGCAGCGCCGGGATCATGGTGAACACACGCCGCTGCTCCGGCCACTTCAGATGGGTCTGGAAGCCCACCAGATTATAGATGCTGCCGTCGGCGTTGTCCCGGCGGAGCTGCACCACGGCGTAGGGCTCCTTCCCGGTCTTGGGGTCGATGAGCCCCCGGGGCTTCAGCGGCCCGAACCGCAGGGTATCTTCGCCCCGCCGCGCCATGACCTCCACGGGCATACAGCCCTCGAACACGCTTTTATCCTCGAAGCCGTGTACCTCCGCCTCCTCGGCGGCGATCAACGCCTGCCAGAAGGCCTGATACTCCTCCTTGGTCATGGGGCAGTTGATGTAGTCCGGCGTCCCCTTGTCGTAGCGGCTGGCGAAATACGCGCTGTCCATGTCCACGCTGTCGCAGGCCACCAGCGGCGCGGCGGCGTCGAAGAAGTTCAGGGTTGTGCCGCCGCCCAGCTTTTCAGCGATGGCGTCCGCCAGCGGGTCGGAGGTCAGGGGGCCGGAGGCGATGACCACCTCCCCCTCCGGGATGGACGTGACCTCGCCGGGGATCATGGTGATATTGGGGTGGCTGAAAATGGTCTCCGTGACCATGCGGGCAAAGCCGTCACGATCCACGGCCAGCGCGCCGCCGGCGGGTACCGCCGTGGCGTCCGCGCAGCGCATAATGAGGCTGTTCAGCCGCCGAAGCTCCTCCTTCAGCAGGCCCACGGCGTTTTCCAGCCCCGCGCCCCGCAGGGAGTTGGAGCAGCAAAGCTCTGCAAAATAATCGGTCACATGGGCGGGGGTCTTTTTCTCCGGCTTCATCTCCCGCAGCGTCACAGCCACGCCCCGCTGGGCCAGCTGCCACGCGCACTCGGAGCCGGCCAATCCCGCGCCGATGACGGTCACATGGTTCATGTCTTACTCCGCTTTCTCCGCGGCCTTTTTTGTGGTCTTTTTGGCAGCGGTGCTCTTGGTGGTGGTCTTTTTCACCGCCGTCTTGGTGGTCTTCTTGGCGGCAGGCTCTTTCTCCGCGGTCTTGGCGGTCTTCTTCGCGGCGGCAGTCTTGGTGGTTTTCGCGGTAGTGGTCTTCTTGGCGGCGGTCTTGGTGGTCTTCTTGGCAGTGGTCTTCTTGGCGGTATCCTCCGCCGCTGCCGCCGTCTCCGCCGCACCCTCCGCATTTTCCGCGCCGTCGGCGGTCTTGCGGCGGCGGTAGCCCCGCTTGTCCTCCGGCAGGAAGTTGCTGCACGCCGGATTGGCGCAGAAGGGCTTGTTGAAGCCCCGCCCCGCCTTCTTGAACATGGTCTGGCCGCACACGGGACAGTCGTCCTTCACCGGCACGTCCCACGTCATAAAGTCGCAGGTGGGGAACTTATCGCAGCCATAGTAGGTGTAGCCGTTGCGGCTGGTCTTTTTCAGGATGCGTCCGCCGCACTTGGGGCAGCGGCCGGGCATCTCCACCACCAGCGGCTTGGTGAACTTGCACTCCGGATAGCCGGGGCAGGCCAGAAATCGGCCGAACCTGCCGGACTTGATGACCATGTTCCGGCCGCACAGGTCGCACTTCTCCTCCGTCACCTCGTCGGGCACCTTCAGGTACACGCCCTCCATATCCTTCTCCACCTGCTCCAGATTCTCGTGGAACGGCACATAGAACTGGCGGATCACGTCCTTCCACTGTACATCGCCGGACTCCACATCGTCCAGCTTCTTCTCCATACGGGCGGTGAACTTTACATCCACGATGTTGGGGAAGCGCTGGCACATCAGGTCGTTGACCACCTGCCCCAGCGGTGTGATGCGCAGGTACTTGCCCTCCTTGATGACGTACTCGCGGTCCAGAATGGTGGACACGGTGGGGGCATAGGTGGAGGGGCGGCCGATGCCGTTCTCCTCCATGGTGCGGATCAGGGTGGCGTCGGTGTACCGGGCGGGCGGCTGGGTGAAGTGCTGCGCCGGGGCAAAGCTCTCCAGCGTCACGCTCTCGCCCTCCGCCAGCTCCGGCAGGGGGGATTCCTTCTCCTCCTTGTCGTCGTCACGGCTCTCCTCGTACACGGCGGTATAGCCCGCGAACTTCAGGTTGCTGGCCGAGCAGCGGAAGCTGTGGTCGCCTGCGCCGATCTCCACGCTGATGCTGTCGTAGACGGCGTTGGCCATCTGGCTCGCCAGAAAACGGCTCCAGATCAAGCGGTACAGTCGGTACTGCTCGCCGGTGAGGTCGCCCTTGACCTGCTCCGGCGTCAGCGCCGGGTCGGAGGGGCGGATGGCCTCGTGGGCGTCCTGCGCCCCGGCCTTGGTCTTATACTGCCGGGGGGCGGCGGGACAGTAGCCTGCGCCGTAGCGCCCGGTGACGAAGCTGCGGGCCGCCGCCTGGGCCTCGTCGGAGATCCGCAGGGAGTCGGTACGCATATAGGTGATCAGACCGGTGGTGCCTTCTCCAGCCACGTCCACGCCTTCATACAGCTGCTGCGCAATCATCATGGTTTTCTGTGTTGCCATGTTCAGGTGCTTGCTCGCCTCCTGCTGCATGGTACTTGTGGTAAAGGGGGCAACGGGCTTTTTCTGTCTGCTGCCTGTTTTTACGTCCGTAACGGCAAAATCCTTACCCTTCAAGCCGTCCAGAACTTCGTTTGTTTCCGCTTCGTTGGCAAGCTCTGTTTTTGTTTCACCCTTGCCGTAAAATTTCGCTTCAAAGCCCTTGCCATCCGCATCCTTCAGCTTTGCGCCCAGCGTCCAGTATTCTTCGGGGATAAATTCGCGGATTTCCCCCTCTCTGTCGCAAATCAGACGCAGCGCAACAGACTGCACACGACCGCCGCTCAGACCCTTTTTCACTTTTTTCCAAAGCAGGTCACTGATAGTATAGCCCACCACGCGGTCAAGGACACGGCGCGCCTGCTGTGCATCCACAAGTGCCATATCGATATCGCGTGCCTGCTTAATTGAATTCTTTACTGCATTTTTCGTAATTTCATTGAAGGTAATTCGCTTGTACTTCTTATCATCCAGTTTCAGTGCTTTTGATAAATGATAGGAGATTGCTTCTCCCTCACGGTCGGGGTCAGTTGCGAGGTACACTTTGTCAGCTTTCTTTACTTCTTTTCGAAGCTGTGCAAGTATATCTCCTTTTCCTCTGATCGTTATATATTTCGGTTCAAAATCATTATCAACATCAATGCCCATCTGGCTTTTAGGCAGATCACGCACATGACCATTCGACGCAATCACTTCATAATTACTGCCCAAAAACTTTTTAATCGTCT
>OLNQ01001538.1_pt1 | contig 21879 bp, 16 predicted proteins | sample 1672821 | NCBI WGS metagenome assembly OLNQ01 (sample SAMEA3136727, study PRJEB25190) | human gut metagenome | biome: human gut; feature: human-associated habitat; material: faeces | place: Austria | collected 2013 | reverse complement strand
AACGCGGTTTTGCAGCTTGCCGCCGTGCTCATCGGCTACAGAGAAAAGCTCCCGCGAGAGGTTTTGGATCATCAAGCCTGCCATGAAATTTTTGGTCTGATCCTCCTCCGGCAAGATCAGGAAGATAGCGGACTTCTCCGACGCAAACCGCTCGGCGTTCATGGTGCTGTCAAAACACAGCACCTGCTCCAGCTCGGAGTCCAAAAAGGCGTTGAGCCGAGACAGTACCGTGCTCATGACCGAGGCCATGGCCTGGTCGGATGTGTTCAGCGCCGCCCCGGCAAACCACCGCGCCTTGTGCTCCGGGGGCAGCTTTTCCATGAGGATGGTAAACCAGTTTTTGCCCCGTACCCCCGATGGGGCCAGCAGTTCCTGCACCAGCTTGAACACAGACACAATGTGCCGTCGCTCCTGTTTCCTATCCGGCGGCAGAAACTCCGCCAGCAGGAGTACCACGGAAGTCAATAGCCCCTCTGCGGCATCGTAGAAATAGGCGTTCTGGCCGTAGTCCGTATCCCCATTCGGTGACACGATGGTTTTGGCCAAAATCTTGGCGTACTTCTCCGCCTTGGCACGGGCGGCAAGGCTGCCGGTGGCCTGCGCCGCATCCATGTAGTGGTTGATGAGCGTCATGAGGTTGTAGCCATCTGAGCGGGTTGGGTTGCGCAGATCCACCACGGACACATGGTAACCGTAGTATTTTTCCGCAATGGCGCCGTAGTTGCGAGCTAAGTCACCCTTGGTATCCAATGCCAGAAAGCTCATGCCGCTGGCACAGGCGTATTCCAAATTGGGATATAGAAAGTAGGCCGTTTTGCCCACGCCGGATGCGCCGATCATAAGGCAATGCACATCGTCCTTATCCACCAGTGCGGTGATGCCACGCTTATGGCTGACGCTGCCCAGCACCAGCCCCTGCACTTCCGGGCGGCACAGTCCTTTGCGCCAACTTGCCGCTTGGAACGACACAAGGGCATAGGTCTTGCGGATCTCCGCATCGGTAGCCCACCGCGCCGTGCCATGCTGGCCGTCGCCTACGGTTTTGGATTTAATGTTGTTGAGGGTATAGCGGTTATTCAGCAGCGTCAGGCAGCCTATGACCGCCGCCATGACGCCGCCCGCTGCAAGGAGGATCCATAGATTACCCATGGCCACCCCGCTTTGCCCGCAGGTCATCGTTCCAGTCCTTCCCCTCCGGGCGCAGGCGCTCCACATCGTAGCCCATATCCTCCAGGGTATCCAGCATACCGTCGCAGGCATCCTCGCCCGCCTCGTCATTATCCAAACAGAGGTACACCGTGTCCAGCTTCGGGTTCTGCCGCAGGCGCTCCAGTACGGGCTGGATGGAGGTGCCGCAGCAGGCCACATAGCTGTGCTCCAGCCAACCTGCCGGGTAGAGGGTAATGTGAGACAGCAGATCAATGGGTGCTTCAAAGACATAGAGGGAACGGTCCGTCCCGTTTTTGTGGAAGCTGTGTTTTATGTCGCTGCCCTCCACATTGATGCGGAATACTTTGCCTTGGGAGCCGGTACTGCGCAGATGTGCGTGCCGGGCTTCACCGTTTTCGTCCAGCCCTACAAACACGCAGTTGTGGTGTGGGTCGTCCTCATAGAGCAGCTTCTCCTGCACAAACGCCGTGACCACATCCCGGTCGATGCACCTGTGTTTGGTGAGATAGGCATACATCCTGCGCATAGTCAGGTAAGGCTTCGGCAGGGCAAAGGGTTTTGGCTCCTGCGGCTCCGGCTCCTGCTTTGCGATGGGAATGATGCCCTGTCCGTCCCGGCCCAGCAGCATGGACACGGCTTCCGGGAAGGTCTTGTCATAGAACTGCCGCACGAAGCTGATGGCGTATCCGCCCCTCCGCGCAGCATGATCATACCACCTGTTGGCGCGTACAGTGATGCTGTGGTCGCTGGCCAGCCGGTACTCCCGTCCAGCCTTGAGGAGCTTTTCGCCCCGGTCACGCAAAAAAGATGGCAGGTCAACCTCGTTGGCCTGCCGTTTTTCTGCGGATGTGAAATATACAAATTTACCCATGCATTATACCTCCTGTTACATGGTGTTGTCGTTGACATGGTGAAGCCGCTCGTCCTCGTGGTCATCTCGCTTGTGTCCCAAGGCCATACGCTTCTCCTGCAGCCGCCTGCGGCGCTTGGAGTCGATTCGCAGCGCAGGTGGGATGAACGGCATGCTGCCGCGGAACACACGTCCCATGTGGTGGAGCAGATGCAGGGCGGCATCGGCTGTTATAGCGCTTCGACCTGTCACCGTCCGTGACTGTGATGTGGGATACTTTGCGTCACTGGATGTCTCCTGCATCCCACATAACGCTGTATCCACATCCATTTGTTTGGATGCAGGCCAGCGAATCGAGTCCGCTTCACGGATGATGAAATTCTTGATGGCACGAAACTCCTTCTGCTGTACCAGCGGCTGGTGAGGCGGTGTGTTCCTCCCATAGTAGCTTGCAATCTCGTCTTTCAGTTTCCACCATTGGTCGTAGCAAGCCGCCACCTCCGGGAGCTGCGCCAGCCGCTCCACAATGGCATCCACCTGTGCCTTGACCGATTTTGGCAGATAGGAATAGACATGTTTGCCGCCGACCTGCGCCAGTGCCTGGGAGAGTTCTTGCAGCTCTTTCACAAGCCCGGGGTCATCGGCGGCACCGGTTTCCAACGCCCGAATGCGCTCCAGTAACAATGCCTTGGCGGTTTGTATACTCTCCTTGTAGGCGGCATCCTTCCGAATGTAAAGCTCCGTCATCTCATCCCGAAAAATTTCGTTCGTCATCTTGGACCGAATCGATGCGATCCCCTTTTGCGTTAGAAACCCCGCCTTGGGATCGTCCGACCACGCCATCATGTGTATATGCGGATGGTGCCCCTCGTCGTGATATGCCGCATACCAACGAAACTTCTCCGGTGGAATACGCATGGCCTCCGCAATGGAGTGGCTCTCCTGCTTCAATAGGTTCTGCCATACGGCTGCTTTGCTGTATCCCAGGCGCTCCGCATCCTCCCGCCGCAGGGAGAAAATGAAGGTCCACACTTTTCCGGCGTGAGTCTCCAGTTCATTCTTTGCCGCCTTGAGATCCGTAACATCCGCCGCACTGAATAGCCCATGACCGCCGTGCTTTTCCGCCCGGGGCCGGTTGGCGATGTAGGCCATGTATCCGCTCTCGGATTCCAATTCATGCAGATGCGTGTCCAGCGCAGCAGCAATAAACGCAGATGCCGTACCCCGGTTGGGCGTCTGTAGGTAGTCTCTGTATTCGAACAATTCCTTTGCATCCGGGAAGTCCTTCAGCAGCTTTGTGAGGAACTGCATCTGTTTTTTAGTCACCGGCTCGGTGCTTTGAATGACCTCCACGCCGTCTCGCTTGGCAACATACTCCATGTATCTTGCCGCACGGCCTCCTTGGATGTACCCGCTTTTCTGTATCAGCCGTGCCATCGGTTACTCCTCCTGGTGAAATAGCAACACATCCCTAAAAGAGATGCTGCCATGCGTACCCGCCACCTCCCGGACACTGTTACCGCGCATTTTGTTGTACTCGTCCCGGGTCATGTCTATGTCTCCGCCCAGCAGGTGGTTGGTCATGTTGTGCTCCACCACCAGCTTGAACAGCAGCTTACCCAGCCTGTCGCCGAACACGCCCAGTGTGCCCTCCAGCATCTCCTGTAGCGCGTGGGGCAGATACGCACTTGTCCGCTCAGCGTGCAGACGACCGCAATACTGCCGCAGCGCCTTCTCCACAAACTCGTTGCGAGTAGGGCAGTTATCCAGCTTATAGAATGCGTCCACCTCTTGCCACACCTCGTCTGACAGCCAGACGGAGTGCCTACTTTTTCCGTTTTTATCCATTGGACTGAACCTCCTTCCTGCAAGTGTCAGCGCCTCCCAAAGCCCCTGCAAACACGGGACAAACGGGCATTTTTACAAGAAATAGCGCCAAAGCATATTCGTCTCCGCATGATCAGCGTCAATTTCAAAGTGCTGCAAACCTCCGTGGCAGTCCGCACTGCGGGCTGCCGTAAGGGCCAATGGCGCAATAAAGCGCCAAAGGCTTTCTCCTGCCCCGATTTCGGCGCACCGAAAATCGGCCCGAAACCGCTCTCAAACTGCCAGGGCGCTATCCTTACCCTCCCGCGCTCCCACGAGGCCACACAGCGGCCCACAGGGGCGGACACGGGGCATCTCCTGCTCGGCATCTCAGCCGACATATATCGGAGGCGAAAAAAGAGAGCCGCACCAATTGGCACGACTCTCCAAATAGAATATTCGGTTTCACATCTCCAGCACTGGCGAAGTGTGCTGCTCCTGCTCCATCAGAAGTTCCAGGCTGTAATCCAAAATCTTCTCCTTGCGCTCGGTCAGCATGGTCAGATAGAATTCACGCTGGATCGGCAGTAGTTCCGGGACATCTTCGAGAAAGTTATGGATCGCATCGAGGTCGATTCTTGAACAGACACGCTTGAGCGCCTCATTGCAATCCGGATTTTTCAGCGAGGAAATGTAATCAAAATAAGATATCTTTTTCCCGCCTTCTTCGATAGAGGAAGTTGGGAAGGTATAGATGCGCTGGTCGATTTCCGCTTCGTCTTGCAGCACAGTTTTCATCCGTTCCAAATCAAGCTGCGGGTACAGGCAGGAACCGCAGTCATAGACCGGCGCCAGCTCTGCCTGCTGCTTCTCCTCATCCACGAGGAAACCCCAGTTGCCGTTATGCCGGTCGAAGTTTCCAAGGAACGCATCCGCAATAAACATGTCCCAGAAAAATTGCCGCAGCTCATCGGAGGGATAAATACTCTGCTCCTCGATGGCCTCCAGAATGGAGGACAGTTCTTTTCCATAACCGTTCTGTTCACTGTCGATACAGGTGTTCTTCAGATGGGCAAACTCGATGAGCCGTTTTCCGTCCTCTGTAAAATCCCGACAGGCAACTACCAGCTTTGTCTTGCCGCGGCTGTCCGTATAGTTTCCGAGGAGCGTTTCCTGTGTCCGAAAGCCCAACATTTCAAAGATATGACAGGCGACATATTCGCTGATGCAGCCGTTGCTGTAACTCATATCCCGATTTCGGCTGGGCTTTGGCGGGAACTTGAGCATATAACTATGTCCTTGATAGGTGATATTGATTTTATTCCCATTGGCTCCGCCGTAGGCGCGGAAGCGGTTGACTGGGCAGTTGGTAAAATCAATCATAGGTTCTCACCCCCTCATAAATATTTTGCGCGAAGATAATCAGCCTGCTCCTGTGTAATGGCATTGCTCCACTGATTGGAGTTGATCGCACTATACAATTCTCCCCACAGGCAGTCCATATAAGACACTTTGTCTTTTTCGCCCTGAATGTACTCACGAAGCGCTTTATCCAGACTGGCGGGCAGATTCTTTTCCAGATAGGTTCGGTCAGCCGGCTTGCCGCCATTCATTTGTGGTTTCTCCGCAGTCAGCGTAATGAGCTGCTCCATCGGGATACCCAGTGTGGAGGACAGCTTCATGAGTGTACCGGCACTGCATCGGGAGAGCGTTGTCTTGCCGGAGCAAATGTCCGCCAGCGTTGCCCAAGGCACACCGCTTTTCTTGGAGAGCTGGTAGCGGGAGAGGTTCTTTTCCCGCAGTATCTGTTGGATCGTCATATACATCACCGCTCTTATTATATCGGTGCACCGATAATCAGTCAAGCAAAAACCTCCCAAATCCCTGACCAACCTGTTTGTTTGCATTTGCCCTCCTCAAAACTGTTGACCATTACGATACAGACAGCGGGACAAGCCTCTACGGCCTGTCCCGCTGTATTTCTGCCTGGATTTTGAAAGTATTTTCCTTGTCTATAGCGGTGCAGCCTTTGAGCTGTCACCAAATCAGAATATGTTATTAGACTTAGTACCGAAGCATGTCGCAATCATAGATAAGTATTGATTCTGGTTTTTTAGCACTACAACGTGAACATAGGGAATCTGTTGTTTCCTGACTTAGCATCGGCAAAGGCTTTTTATGCGGGTAGTGGCACGACTTGGTGGCATAATTTCAGAACTGTTAGGCAGAAATTGCACTTAGTAACCTGTATCTATTAAGAATCCAAACTACCGATAGCGTTAAGCGCACCCGCCAAATCCTTTTGGGCTCGGCGGATTTTCCCGCGGTAATTCAGGATTGACATGAGTATTTCTTTGCAATCATCATCACTTAATATGGCAGCAATTTCGAGCTTGATACGAGCACGCGAAGTACCGACATAGAATATCAGAGCATTCCCTTGTTCAAAAGTAGTCTTATCAACATCAAGAAGAATCACGACATCGGCTTCAAGCCCTTTGAACTTTCGACATGTAGTAAACAAATATTTGTTGCGATACTTTCCGTTATTTACGGAATCGCTCAAGATACTCGTTGCTTCTGTTTTACATGTCAAAAGGACAATATCCCGATACCCGTCAGCTGCGAGATCATCAATTATTGAATCAATCCGTTCTCTTTCGTTCTGGGCTGAATCACAAAAGTGAATTTTGGCCGGAGTGCCTTTAACTGCCCCCTCAAACACTTTTGGTTTGCGCTCAGTAATCGGGCGCAAAGAAGTTACGGCAATATTTTCGGTGTTCCTGCAATTCCGATACAGCGTCAGTCGGCAATCCAAGTCACCTATAAATTTAGGCATCTCTCTTGCCTGAATCAATTGTAACCGATCATAAAAGACATAGAATGTTCCCCCCTGATCCGCGTCAACAATTATATCATGGATAAGTTGAATAATATCGGTTTCTTCTATTGCTTCGCTTCCAAAATCCTGCCCCTCATCAATAATAACATGTTTATACGGAAAGGAATCCGATATATAGTAATCTTCAAGTTTCGCTTTAAGTTCGTTATAGTTTGGCTTTACTGTATTGCAGATTTTGCAGGCGAATCCGGCAATAGTGTAGTAACTAACGAGATCTCTTGCGTAGTTTTCTTCTAAGTAATCTTTTAATTGAGCATTAAAGCATAGGAACAGCACCCGTTCCCCGGCAGCAGCGTGTCTGCGGGCTTTTTCAACCGCAATCATCGTTTTACCTGTTCCGGCAGCTCCGTTAATCGCAGCTGTCAGCTGTTCATCAAGAAAATCCAAAATCCCTGCTTGCTCATCCAAAAGACGATGAAATACAATTTTCTTCAAATCCGCTTCAAAAGATGCAGATGGAAACACATTGAATTGTGGGCAGAAAATTTCTCGAACCAAGCGTTTACATTCGATCTCGCTCAGCTTTGTTTCAACACGGCTCGGCAGTTGCAGGGTGTAAATTCTGTCAATAAACTCTTTAGGATCATCCAGCGCTTCTTTGGTCAATACAAGAGCTTTATCGCCCTCCGATGGCAAAGTCATACTTCTCAGGCGATCATTACTCACAGACGGAAACCACACGGCATGAAGAAACTTACATTTCTCCAAAATAAATGCCATGTTGCTGTCAGATATGTATCTCATCAGTTTGTATTTGTTTGCGCTTGCCTGATTAAACGGTCCGCCGTTATGCATCGGAATGCCGCTGCCATAAAGCCAGCAGCCATTTTCATACCTCACTTGACCTGCTTTGGCTTCTAAGCATATTACCCCCTTGGTACGATTAAGAATAACAAAATCAGTTTCGCTTTCGCGGAAAATGCCGTCTCTCGTATCTGTGATCCGGAAAGAGTGAAATACATAATAATCTTCCGGAAGAAGCGCTAATGCGTCGAATATTAGTCCTTCTTGGCTGGCCGGGTCAAAGCTCCGAGGTTTCTCGGGAATCATTATCGCCATATCATCGTCCCTTTAACATATCAAGTATTTTCCTGACAGTAACCGTATCGTCGGCGCAATAAATGCATCGGATATTACTGTTTTTTGCTGCTGCATAACAGTCCTCATTATCCGAAGTGAAGAGTGCGACTTGTGACTTTTTCCAAAAAAGGTCACATTTATACTGTTCTTCGTTTCCTCCTATTTGGAATATGCAGTCTCTATATGGCTTTTCCTTTTGTGAAAACAAATCGCTGCTGTTTTCCAACTCGGAAAGTAACACTCTTTCTTTCGTATCGATAGCCCAAGTCCTAAGGCCTTTCCATATTTCGGCATAGGCAGAGTCTCTTAAATCCGTCCCCTGATCTGTAATGATAACATGTACGCTGCTTTTCAGACTTGCATCAGTGGTGGCTGATGAAACACTATTATCCTTCCAAGATACTGCACCATATAATTGCCTGCTGTAGAACCCCATTTCACGATTCTCATAAGTGCCGACAATGGTTCCTCTGTCCAAGAAAATATTGAACTCTTCACAGCTTGTCTCTGGAATCAAGCAACACGAATAGCATGCAGACAGGTTAAGAGAATCTCGTCCCTGACCCATGCTGAGACTGCAAACAGGGTCATTGGAACAAGTCATTGCTTCTTCCGTTGCCTTTTTGAATATACCCGGGAATGTGTCAGCATAACCTTGCCGCACCAAACCTCCCATAGTGCCTTCCGAATCTCCGCTTGCTGTATAAATGAAGATTCCCGACATTTGCTTTCCTTCCGCAGCTTCGCTGCAATACAAACGCTCTTTCAATGAAGCGATACTGTACCCGCACTCGAAGCTCAGTTGTTTAATCAGAGCATGTGAAATCGTATGTAAAAGGAGAAATTTAGCAGTTATTTTTCGCGGCTTTGATTGCCCTATAAATGATTTTCGATAATTCTCATTCAGAACATCAACTCTGTGCTGAATTTCCGGGTTGTTCTTTTGCCATTCAGAAATTGCATTCTCATCAAATTCTATAAAAATGCCTTCACCACGGACCTCATAAGCAGGATACCAATTCGTATCTTGTTGCTTGACAGGAACAACGTACGCCGAAGAGTTGTCGCCTATATTAGCGTCAACAGGTTTAAGCCTTGAAAATCCAACAAGAGCCTGTACTTCCCGGACTTTGTGTATCAAAGAGATGCTTCTTATAAACGGAATTGCATAATTTGAAATCTCCGTTCCTTCGCGCAGAAAGTCACCGTAATCATCGGTTGACATTGACACTTCACCGCTGAGTGCTTCGTATTCTTCTGACCGATATTTTACACTTGTTGTAAGGTATTCATCTTCGCCAGTCGGAACAATCCATTTTCTTTCCAATATCGGCCGTACCTTTTCCTCCGCTATGCCTTTTTCTCTCGCGATATCCTTTGCGTAATTCTCTATTGTTCCTTGGATCAGTGTTGGCAATAATTCCTTTGGAATAGCATTATTACGCTTGTAACCAGCAATAACATTTTTGCAATTTGCAAAAGCCGCGCTATCCTCAATTTTCCTTGTAATCAGGCTTGAGTACGGCGGAATGACAAGTGAGCTGACTGTGATCGGAAAGTAAACGGAAGAACTGCCCCTTTGCAACACTTTCGGATATACTCCGCACATATCTTTTGTATGCTTCCACGGGTGTCTTCCTGTGCAGTGAAAATTGTATTTCCCCTCATATTTCTGATCCAGTTCTTGCAAGGCGTCTTTGTCAAACGCGCCCTTGAGTGTGGCTTTAGCGCCACAAGACTCACACGAAACAGTAAGTCCTTCAAGCCCTTCGGTGGAGGATGCACTGGTCTTAAATGTCAGGGCTGGATGTGCACAAATCGGTTTCGCTCCGCCGTACATGTTTTTACAGTGGACCCATTTTACCCACGGGAAGTCATCGATGTGCCCACATTCGCAGGCCGTGATGATACGCGTGACCACAAGATCTTGTCTGCACTTCGGACATTGCATGAACTTAACCATATCTGGATCACTATTGAGTCTTTTCTGAGTTGCTGACTTTTTGTAATCAGAAACCCAATCGCTGATTGGTTGAAATCGTCTGCATTTCGGGCAAAAATACCATTCCGGAAAACGGGCATACGAGATACCTTCGCGACAGTGAGGATCATCCTGCCCGCCGGGAAGGCCGAAATAATCAACGCGAAGCACTTTTTCAAGACGCTCATCATGTATTTGAACAACTTGCTCCTGCCAATATTCCGGAGCAGCAGTCATCAAAGTTTGGTTGGGAAAATCAATCATTGCTCCCACTCCGTATTGCAGAACCGCTTGTGATGCACGGACAGAATGAGTAATTCTGTTCAATGGGACTTTCTTAGCCGATTCCATATCCATTGATTATACCTCCTCCCATATCAGAACATTTCCTGCAACCGTTGAATCAACGTTCCGCATAGATGTCATTGTATCGAACGCAGGATCGTTACGGCTTGTATTAAAAGGTTTCATCAAGCGCCCTTCGCCGTCGTCAGGTTCTTTAATCAGGAATTTTTCTCCGTAATAAAAGTGTTCTTCATCAAAGTTCTCTGCAAGTTGTTCCCACTTTTCAAACACTGAATCAATCTCAAGCGCAATTTCCGAAGAATCATCAACCATTTCTGTGTTCATCCGTTTAGAAATATCCGATGCACGCTCAGTTATGTATTTCTTAAGCTCTGCAATCCGTGCCGCATAGTCTTTGCGGTTAAACTTAGCTGCGCCTTTTTCTGCGCTGAGTTCATCTTCAAGAACACGAACCATCGCAATCATTACGGCGTGAAGGGCACGATCTCTCGCAGGTTTTGAAAAAGGTGTTGCGCCTGTCGGCTCGACATGCTTATAAAATGATTCGTGATAAGGCTTGAATTGCTCATAATGCGAACGATCTCTGCTTTTTGAGCCGTCATACAACGCAAAGGCAACACCTGGGAACGAGCGCCCGACTCGGCTCGAAGCCTGAATGTACTCGCTGGTTAACTTTGGCTGCCCGACCAAAAGCATAACATTCAGCCGAGCAACATCTATACCCACTGAAATCATATTAGTAGCCAACAGCACATTTGATGGGTAACGCTTATTTTCAATGTTTTCTTTCGAATAGCAATGCTTTTCGAGTTTGTCCAGAGTTTCATTTAATTGGGTTGTATTTACCCGGCTTGTCAGTTCGTCTGCGCGGGCAATCATTCTGGCATCTTTTGCACTTCCAAGGCGGAACGCAGTCCTCTTAATAAAGTCTTTAACATCGTCGTCCACCAGAGTTGAACACTTACCTAAATCCTTCAAGCTGTTAAAATAAACCGTAAGCGTCCAGAACTTGTCCTTAATGTCATCAGAGAGATCCATTATATTGATTTCCTGCATCAGCGCAGCAATTGAGCGAACCTCCATCATGGCTTTGGTTTTTCCGGAGGGCATAAGGCCAACATATTTCCGACCATAGACACCATGATCGTAGTCGATGATTGACTCTCTCGCAAAGAACGAGTCTTCTGCATCCAGACCGGGGTGGGGGAACTGACTGACCTCGCGATTATACAGAGCCGAGCACTGTTCTTTGGCTCTGCGAATAGTTGCCGTAGATGCAACGATTTTGGGGCGGATGCCGTTTCGTGTGCATAATGCATCAATTGCCGCCTCATACAAACCAACCATTGTACCCAGCGGACCGGAAATCAGATGCAGCTCGTCCTGAATAACTAAATCAGGTGCTCGATTATCGGTCCCGGCGGCAAAGAATGCACCGATTTCCTTTTTCCACGGAATCATTGCAAACTTATCCACTGTGCCGAAAAGAAGCGTCGGCGGGCTGGCGTACAGTTCCTCATCAATAATCTGAATCGGAAGTTTCCCTTGTTGATTAAAGAAACAACTCTCCTGCGGGCAAAACAGCTCAAAATGCCGATTGTTTCTCATGCGGTAACCGAAAGTTCCAATCATTTTCGTTCCGTCTCGGTCTTTGACTAATTTGGTTCCGCACCAAGGGCATTTCAATACCTGAAATTTATTGTGCTGCTCCTTCGCGTATTGAAGGGTATCCGTTCGGGCATCGGTAAGTTCTTTCAAATGTTTTTTTGCATCTGCATTAGTATTAGGTATATGTTCCCGCCCGATCCACAATCCAATTGTTATTTCGGTATTTCCCAACGGATATTTGCCGTATTGGGGACGACGCGACACTGCATCACTGCGAATATATTCGCAGGCACATATCAGAGTAGATGCCCGTGTAAATTGCTGTGCAGCCAGTAGTCGCAAGGTATAGCGCATAATAACAGTTGTCCCATCTGAATCAGGAAGATGGGCAAGGCGTCTGAAGAATATAGTAAAAGCGGTCAATCCAAGATAGGCCTCTGTTTTTCCGCCGCCAGTGGGAAACCAAATCAAATCCACAATATCCCTATCGCGCGCCGAATCATTTGTAATTGATTCAATGCTCATCAGCAAAAACGCTATCTGAAACAGACGCCAAGCATATTTGTCCCCGGTTATTCCGGTAGGTTCAGTGTAATCCAAGAAATCAAGCAATTTGGTGAGGTTTTCATCTCCGGGATAACGATCAATATTTCCTGTTTCGGATTGCAGTTTTAGATGCACTCGCTGCATAAACATTGCCCTGTTTGCAAGAGAAAACGCAGCCCAGGCAACCGAATCTTCGTCTAAAATCCGCAGTCCGGTTAACATTCTGTCTTTCGCTTTCAAACAACCGGAAATATTAATGCTGGCAGCAGATTGATGGTGCGCAGGTAGGTCTTTCTGCGTTTCGACCAGCGTATCTATCCAACGGCCATAGGCATCTACTACGCTCCTGAGTTCCGACAGTTTTTGAGATTTCTCTGTCTTGTCTAAATCCGACAAATGGCGCATGGAAAGAGCTTCCTCTTTAATCCCAAAACTCTTCGGAATAGTGAAATCCATTTGGGGCACTTCCACTTCCGGGAAAAAGTCATTGTATATTTCTCCGTTCCCGTCAGTATCGATATTCCAATTAACAGATGTGCCAAGTCCGGTTCCGTAAACACGCTTATTTCGGTATTGCAGTTCCAACGACCGTTCTTCAGAGTCTAATACATCGAAATCGACCAGCGCCGAATACTCACAAAACCTGAACCCATTCGCTTCGGACTCAACCTTAACCGTTGGCTGAAACAGGCAACGGGTTCCGTTGGATTTCTCCTCGTCATCGTTTACAAGCATGACCGTAACCGAATATAAGTGGTCATTAATTTTTCTTTTCAGCGCTGTGATTTTTGCGTTTGTCTCATCAAGGTGCTTATTATCATCCACATAATCGCCTGATAAAAAATCAATTACAACTTCTACATTATGCGGAACTCGTACATATCCCCCTTTTAATTGGTCGCAAAGTTTATACATTGCAGGAAAAATACCATACTCATCCCCGTCAAGAAAATCTCGCTCGTATAGATCATGAACTGTTTTTCTATTTAAGCCGGTACAAAGTTTCAGACACCTTTCTTCACTGTCATAAACCACGTATGAGGACAGTTGGGCCGGTACTGAGTACTGCTCCGAAGAATCCGGATAAAAAGGTATCCGACAATCGGGCATCCTTGCTTTCCTGTAAGTTGCAAATGCAACTTTACATTTCAGCACTTGCAGATCAGACGATGCAAGAAAAGTAAAGCCAAGAGAGGACGGCATATTCTGCGCGGCTAAGCTGATTTCTTCGTCCAGATTTTCTTCCTCTGCTGGGGTTACCGGATCTGTTTTTTCGGTTTCCTCCCCGCCAGCTTCTTCCTCTTCTTCCAAAAAATCCTCTGACGGTTCGCTGGATTCCTCTACTCGTGAAGGGTCATTGTTGTCTGCGTTCAATTTGTTGTTTTTGGGGAAAAGTATCCCTATAGAGTAACGAACATCCGGGGAATTAGTTATCAGCTCATGCTCAGCGTCGGGAATTGATATTTCCGATCCCGGACCGAGCAATTCTTCCTTTACCCGAGCGATATACTCATCCCGAGCCGACAGAAACTCGTTGATGGAGCTCATATAGCGTATCCTCCTATTGGTCGATAGTAATGGGACGGTTTGTTGTGTTTATCGGAACCTCGTCGTTCACAAAAGTAATAGTTTCAATTTGTAGCGTAACAGCGGCATCTTTAATTCGATCGGCAATAGCCGCTGTCATTGTGCCTGTAAGATCACCATTCCCAGTAACTTCACCCAGAATTGCCTGACCGATTACCTTCAAGATTTGACGACGAAGCTTATATATTTGTCCGCCGGCATCAAAGCAGATTTCTGCACCGTCAAACAACTCATCGTTCCCTGCAATTAAAGCAATCTGCTGAATAGAATCGAGCTTTTGAGGGCGTACTGTATGAGATTCTTCATCCAACCATCCCCGAATCGTTATTTCCTGAACGCTTACTCCGTTTGAAATCATGTCATCAGCAATCTCTTTTGCACTGCGCCCGGTTCGTTTCATGTAGTCAATAAGCGTTTTTTTCCATTCGCGGGATTTATAATACGCATCCTCAATTTCGTGAGGAACAAGTTTGTTGTTAATCATATCCCGCAGAATTTCTTCAACTATATCCCTCGTTTTTGATGTGCTCCGTGTAAATACAATGACATCACCTTCTGAGAGATCCGATGCAACGACCTCCTTAACCGAATTATCAGCTTCATCCAAAACATAAGCCTTATAGTTCTTAGTAAAGAAGGCTATCTCATCCGAGTCAAATTTTGCTACTGCAACAATCTCCGCCATGTTTTTTCCGTCACCACCGGAAAAACTGTTACGGATTGCTTTAATCGGAGCCGAACTGATATAGTCCGTAATCTCTGTATCGATGATGTCTACTTCGTTCAGGTCACCTTCATCAATTCCTATCGAATCTTCTTCGTATTCATCATCGATCAGGATCGTGGACCGCTTGTTCAGCAAATGTTCGGCAGCTTTTGCATCCCGCGCCTGCTTCTTGTATCGATATTTTTCGCATTCGTAAAGCAACAAGTCAATTTCTTGTGAAGAACGACAGCGTAGAGCATCAAATCGTTTCCCCGAAATATTACCGACAACAATAACTGCGCCGTACAACTGCGTATTGTCGAATCGATTTGCTGTCATTATGCATATGTTAGTTTCGATGTTGAGGTTATGTAGGCGCAGAAACTTGTCTATCACAATACTAAAATAGGCTTTGGGTACAACAACTGCAATTTTACTCTGTTGAGCTTCAAGGACCTTCAAAAATGCCGCTTCTTTCGGGGTGCTGTCGTGAAGTTTCTAAATAGACATCTTCTAAAAGACTAATAACAGAAGCTGCCGAATCTTTCAGATAATCTGGGAAATTCTTTACTGTTTCTTCAAGTCGATGTAACCGTAGTTCAGGTTTCTCAACATTGTCTACAACCCCGCATTCAATCAGGTCTTCCAGCAAACCTATCGGAAAAACGGCAGTCATAAACAAATTCATCAACGAATAGGATTGCACGATGAAATCATCTTTTTGATCGGAACTGTACTCTGAGGATTTCACCAAATAAATTGCTTTTTTGAATTCCTTGTATTTTCCCCAATTTATAAACCCGGGAACAACAGTTGCGTTGACTTCCTTGTCGATAATTGCGCCTATTTGAGCATCCATTTGTTCCGTGTATGAATTGCGCGATATCGGAGGACAACTGTTTGACAGCAGGAAATCTTTCGTACAGGCAAACAGGCTTGCTTCTTCATAATTAGCAATCAAATTTGCGGAGACCTCGGAGTCAAGATGCATGCATAGATAAACATATTGAATAGATTGGCGGTCAATCAACTCAGGAAGCTCGGTTTCACCACGGCGGTAGGCATCTTCACCAAAGACAACAAGTCCGATATGCTTATTACCGCCTTTTCTAAGCAGCAGTTTTCTTGCAACAGAAACCTTTCCTGTAATCTTAATTACCGGTTCGTTTTTTGATGGATTAATACCGTATTGATACTCCTGTTCGCCTTCTGTGTAATAGGACACCGGCACCAAATCGGTCAGTTTAATATCCGTACCATTGAACCTGAATGATACACTCCCCACAAGCCTATTTGCCTCCTCACGAGACATCACAATTACCGTGGAGGTATCAACAGTTCGCGGGATTTCCGCCTCTTCCATACCCAAGACATACCTGAAAAAGTTATATCTCTCGCCGCTTTCACGGCGAAGTCCTCGATTGTCCATAGTTTTTGACGGTCCAAAGTACGGAACAATCTTTGTCCAACTTGACTCAGGCAAATATCTCTGCCCGCTTTTGTCGCTTTGCAGCACGATAAACTTTCCAGGGGTCGGCCGAGGATTCTCCTCAACAGAGTTTACGAAGCCCTTGAAAAACCATTTTGATGGTTTGCTTTTTCCTTTACTGCCGTCATAGCATAGTACCATGTTGTCTGCCTGAAGTGAGAAAATAATGTCATTAGCATTTGTTTCGTTGTACAATACATCAGATATTGCCGCGTATGCCAAAAGAATTGCATCAAAACAGATTGAGCCCGTATGCAACACAATTCCGACATTATGCCGCTTGTCCTCGATCGTAGAGGAAATAAAGCCGGAAAATGTCTTAATAAGCAGCTCTTTAGAAACAACATTACCGTCAATACAAACATCACAGTTTCTGATTATTTTGCTCATTGTGTTCTGAATCGAATCCATTTAGATGCACTCCCTTTCATTTGCTAAAGGATAGCAGATCTTCAAATTGATATGTGCCGTCTTCTTCATGATGCACACATCCGACTTGAACCAATTGTGATATGATTTGCGATGCCCGTGCTGCAGACATATTTAGATACGAAGCCAATTCCTTAACCCTGAAGCGATTGGATTTATAATGATATACAATATCAAAATAACGGTTCAAGGTTTCTGTTCGCAGATGGCAAGACATTTCTTTGTTTATTTGGCTACAAAGCAAAAACTCATTTCCATACATACTGAAAATGCGCTTTTCTATCTCGGAAAAAGAACTGTACATCATATCACAGCATTTTTGTATAAAGATGGCATACTCCTCAATCACAGGTATTGTAACTGAGTTGCCAAATTGCTTAAACTTCTGTACATTAGGGATTCCTTCTGGAAAGGAAAACTGATCAGCTCCGTTTTCGTCCACAAAGGCATATCCAATAAATCCTTGCAGCCGCCCCCATTCATTCGGCGTCATTGTTCGGATATATTTATCATTTATCGGAGAATATTTGCCCTTTACGCTTGTGCCGGCACAAGACGCACCGTTGATTGGGTCATATATGAGATTTCGCTCACGCCCGGAGCCGCCGGTTGCAAGAAGCGTATTGGCAATTGGATTTTTAATTTCAGGTGCGTTAACAATGCAATACCCAAAACCATACCCCTTATCATGCTGTGTAACTATGTGCTTTTCTAATGTCTCAAGATATCCTGACGAAAGGAAAAAACGCGGATCGACCTTTTCGTCCAGTACATCTTTGAGGTTTTCAAAAACGGGTGTTCTTGATCTTTTGCATGGAGCTTCTTTCGGCAAAATACTTATGTGTTGTCCGAAATAAGCTCGACTGAATGCAACAATATATACGCGAGGGCGATTCTGCGGAACACCGAAATCCCTGGAATTACGCAAAAAAGCCGAGCGCTCATATTGTGGCTTCCCGTTTTTATCATGCGTCACCCCTACTATGTGATAATCGAGCTGCCGATCAAGAGTATCAATAATGGTTTTAAAAGTTGCCTGCTTGTCATGTGAAAGAAGATTTTGGACATTTTCCAAGAAAATTACTTTTGGCCGAGTCATCTTAATAATTTTTGCAATATCAAAAAAAATGGTGCCTTTTGTTTTGTCCTCAAATCCTTGTTGCAAACCGACGCTACTAAATGCCTGACACGGAAAACCTGCTAAACAAATATCGAAATCAGGGATTTCTTTTTCATCTATTTTTGTTATATCACCAGCAATGTCAAATCTATCATGATAATTCAATTTATATGTTTTCTGTGCATATTCATCCCATTCACTTACAAATACTGTATTTATATTTTCTCCAAATGCTCTATCAAATCCTTTTCTAATTCCACCTATGCCAGCAAATAAGTCTATTGATTTATACATGTGAAATCTCCTCTGTTTCAATATCGTAATCATTATATTTCTGTTCGAATACAGTTTCTTCTATTACCTGTACACACTCATCGGTCTTCTTTATGATATCTTTTCCCCAAAAGCGTATAACAGTCCAACCCAGAAATTGAAGTTGTTTATTTATTTCATCATCGTGCTGTTGATTTTTAGATATTTTATTAATCCAAAAGTCTGCATTATTTCCCTTCTCCAACTGTGGCTTTAAAACTTCCCAGTCTTTACCATGAAAAAATTCACTATCACAAAATATAACTATCTTATATTTTGTAAGAACAATGTCAGGTTTTCCTGGTAATTCTGCATAATTTTTGCGATACCTGTATCCTCGTTTCCACAGTTCCTTTCGAAGTCTTAACTCAATTGAAGTATCCTTCGATTTAATATTTTTCATATTTTTATGACGTTGTTCTTTAGTCAGTCTATCCAATTCACTCACTCCGATTCGTCAGGAACAATTTCCAGTATATCTTCCATATCGTAGCCAAGTGCTACGCATATCTTAAGTAATATATCAGTATTAACGTTTTCGTTTCTTCCCAATTTGGCAATTGATGCATTACTTATCCCAGCCTTTTCTGCAAGATCCTTTTTCAACATATCTCTGTCTATCAATAGTTTCCATAATTTTTTATAACTTATTCTCATGTTTTCCTCCGAAGTCAAAACATATGTTCGTATATATATTGCCACGCCTCAGCAGATAAATCAATGGTTATTTTAATTATTTATGAGTTCTCATATTTTATTGTTCGTTTTGCTCATTTTATAAAATCACCTTAGTCTTTCCATCACCTTCCCCACACTCTCCACAAACTTCTCCAACAGATTAACCCCATCAATTACAAACTGCTTCATAAACTCATAAGCCTTCTCCAACAACTCCTTTAACGACTTATTCTCCTCCTGAAGTCTCTGGTTCTCATACATAACATCAATAAGTTTCTCCCTTACATCGTCATCACCACCATGTAGGAACATACCATATACATCCTCAACATCTCCTTACTTTAATCCTTATGCGCCGCCTCATAAACGTTATAGCAGGCTGCCGCTCCGATCACAAGCACTGCGCCAATGACTGCCGTGCGCCCGATTGTCTCACCGCAGAAGATCGCAACTAAAATTGGATTTAAGATCGGCTCTAATGTAGAAGTTAAGGATGCCGTGACCGGCGAAACACGATCTAGGCCCCTCGATAAAAAGATGTAGGATAATCCAAACTGGATCACACCGAGAAGGATAATACAGATCCATGCCTTCGCAGAATGATCGGTCTCCCCCAAAAACGAAGGCAGTCCGATGCTAAGGCTGATCACATGGGATGCCAGCAATGACGATTCAAAATCAGCTCCCGGAAAACCTTTCATCATCATAACCAGCGCATAGGTAAATCCCGAAAATACCGCAAGCAGATTTCCCGCCATTCCCCCGGCGCTCAGGGAATCTAAAAAGAAGCATAAGATACCGGCAAACACGACCGCACATGCCACCACTGCCGCTTTTTTCGGTTTCTTCTTATATAATGCCCACATCAGCAGAATCACAAAGATCGGTTCTGTAAACTGAAGCACGATCGCATTTGCCGCCGTCGTCATCTTTGTCGCTGAAACAAATGTCAATGCCATGACTGTGTTGCAGACGGCTCCAAACAGTACCGTCTTGTTCCATACAAATTTTCGTTTTGTGATGACCATATATGATGCGATCAGCATAAATGAAAAAATACTGCGGATTCCCTGGATCGTGATGGAACTCCACGGAATCGACTTTATCAGAACACCTCCAGTGCTGAAACATACTGCAGAGAGCAGCACATAGATGGTTCCCTTCATACTTTCTTTATCTAATTGTTTTTCCTGCATTTTATTCTCCCTCCCATTTTACCGCATTCCCAGCGCAAGCAGCACAAGTACCGCGAGAAAAATGATATTTGCCAGATGAAACCACAACAGATAATACCCCTTCGTGCGGTTATAATTATGCGCATATATTTTATAGGAGATCAGGCTCGCCATGGAGGCAATCAGTGTGCCAAGTCCCCCTAAATTTACACCAAGCAAAAGCTGCTTTAAATCACCCGAAAAACCGGACAATAACAGTGCCGCCGGAACATTGCTGATCACCTGGCTTGTGGCAATTCCCACCAGAAGTTCCCTTCCGTTAACCAGTGAATGCAGTACTTCCTGAAACGCCGGCAGCCGTCCGATATTTCCTGTAAAAATAAAGAAAGCGATAAACGTAAAGATCAGGCAGTAATCCACCTGCCCCAGTACATTTCTATCTGATAAAAACACAGACACAGCCACTGCCGCAAGCAAAATATAATACGGCAGGATCCTTGCCACGACCAAAAGCGCCATAAGGAATAAAACCGCATACATGCCGGTCAGTTTTTTGTTCATTTCCTTTTTTTCTTCCGAAAAATGACAGTCTGTCAATCTGATTTTTCTTTTTCTTGCACTTAAAACGAAAATCGTCAGGGCAAGCAGCACACCGGAAACAACCGTATACGGAAGCATCAAGACAAGAAACTCCCCAGCATTCATTTCTGAGAGATTATATAAATACAAATTCTGCGGATTTCCAATCGGAGTCAGCATACTTCCAAGGTTCGCCGCTATGGTCTGAAGCACGATGACCGGCACCATAAGGCGCTCCTGCCCGCATTTTTGCAGCGTGAGAAGTGCAAACGGAACAAACGTCAAAAGCGCAACATCATTGGTAATGACCATGCTTGAAAAGAAACACAGAAAAACAAGAACAAATGCCAGCTGCGCCGTATTTTTCGTATGCGCAAGAAGCCGCCGCCCGATCCCATCAAAGATTCCATTATTCTGCACGCCCGCCATAATGATCATCAGCGAGAGCAGGATCCCAAGCACACGAAAATCAATATAATCGATATATGCCTGATCCGGATGCACAAAAAAAGCTGACATTACCGCTAAAATGGCTGCAACGACCAGCACCGTTTCTTTTTTAACAAATACTATCATTTTCTCTTTCATATGTATGACACCACCCATAAAACCTACCTGTCTATTCTAATCACTTTCCCTCCGGATGTAAACTAAAAAAAAGCGCATGATTCGTCTGCTTCTGTACACACTATAAAATAACAGCTACATAGCAATTTACACTCACATTTGCTATGCAGAGTAAAACTTTTATAGAAAGAATGGAGCATATGATGTACACCCCAGTTACACTTCCGGTTACAAATGAATACGGTTATTTTGAAATACGGTTAGAGAGCATCGGCGGTCTCGGCGCAAATCTCTGCGGAAAAATGCTCGGCGAACTCGGTGCCTTATACCTTTCCTTAAACTCCTTAAGTTTTTCCAGCTACGGATCTGAAAAACGAGGTTCACCGGTAAAATCCTATATCCGCTGGAGTCCCGCTTCCCATCCACTGCGCATCAACAGCCCGGTATTACAACCGCATGTACTTGGCATTTTTCACGAAGGGCTGATCGGGACTTACCCAGTATTAGACGGGATTTCCGCCGACACAAAAATTGTTTTAAATACACCTTTATCCTGTGATGAAGCGGCAGAAAAATACAATATTTTCACTGGAACGCTGTATTGTCTGGACGCACTCTCCATCGCCATGGAATCCAGATCCCGCATTAACATGGTTATGCTCGGTGCAATCACCAGAGCGTGTCCTTTTATCCCGATGGATTCCATTGAATCACTCTGCAAAAATACTATTGGGAAAAAATATCCGGCACTGATCGGGGCAAATCTGCAGGGTTTAAAAATGGGGTATGCAAAAACAGCTGAAAAAAAGATTCCTGACAGAACTGCTTCCCCTTCTCTCGCAAAAGAAACTTATATCTGGGGCTACAAAAACGCCCCGATCGGCGGGATCAATACACGCCCCGGCAGCACGGTATCAAATGACCTCTCCCCCTCCCGCGAAGTCCGAGGGATACTTGACGGCAAAGGGAATTGATGCCATGCGTTCTG
>OLNQ01001535.1_pt1 | contig 21920 bp, 20 predicted proteins | sample 1672821 | NCBI WGS metagenome assembly OLNQ01 (sample SAMEA3136727, study PRJEB25190) | human gut metagenome | biome: human gut; feature: human-associated habitat; material: faeces | place: Austria | collected 2013 | reverse complement strand
AGTTATATATGATTTAAAATGCATAATCTCACTATAAATTTTTCTTTGTAGACAACTAAATTTAAAACAAACTTACCTTTACCCACAAACAAAATTGAAAAACCCTAATTTATCAAACTAATCTTTACCCACAGACAAAATTGAAAAAACCAAATTTGTAAAGTATATTCTTATTAATCTGCAAAAAAGTTTAAAGATGAAAATTAAGGTTACACTTAACCAACATAAAAATAAGCCTCCGAAATGGAGGCTTAAATTATGCTTTAGATAAAATATGAAAATTAAAATAAAAATTAAAAATTACTGATTATCGCCGGTTACTTTTGCAAGTAATCTTTGAATTTCTGTTACATCTTTAACATTTACAGCACCATTTTGATTAATGTCAGCATTTATCTGACCTTCACTGGAAAGTGTATAGCTATGAATTGTGCTTTTCTGAATACAAATTGCATCTTCAATATTAACAACACCATCTAGGTTAGCGTCTCCTGCAAGTGTTCCTCTTTTATAAGTGATACCCTTAATTACAAAGTTACCACCTTCTGTGTCATCATTAACATCTTCGTAAAAATCCATAACATCATTTACCTTGCTTTTGCTTAGACTAGGAATGTTAGGGAAGATATTTTTGTCAGTATAAATGTAGCTTTGACCTCTTTTAGCTTCAGTATTAAAGATTCTTTCATCTTTATTTTCCAGCCATTCTGAAACACCAATACCGTTTATAGCTTTTGTATCGGTTGTATCAATCTCAACACCAATACCGATTTTGCCTTTGCTAACATATAGAGGGTTTACATCAGCTGTGTAGTAACCACTGTATGGTACTTTACCGGTTTTAAGTGTTTTCCAAGTTGTCTTGTCGCTACTTGGTGTGCCTTCATTGTCAACAGGAATGGAATATAGTGTGTAGTTAGCACCAACACTTGTTGACTCAAACATAACTTTGTTTAAATATTCATTTGTGTTATCAATATTTAGAACATTAATGTATGTTGTATCTTTTGATGCTTCATCAAGATAATCAAATTCATAAGTAGCACCAAATGTTTCTACTTGATGAATTGTATTTGATACATTGTTTTTCATATAGTCGGTAAAAGCATATGATGGACCAAATACATCAGAGAATATGTAGTAGTCTTCATAAGAAATCCAGAAGTAACCGTCAAAATCGTTGTAGGCACCCCAGCTATTTCTACATAACCATGCACCATCCTTTTTAGGTGTGTATGTTTTGCCATCAATATTTACAGTGAAACTTTCTTTGCTGATGTTATCATCCCAACCTACAACACTAATACAGTGACCATTAATGTAGTTTGATGCACCCGGACAGTATGAATGGGTATCATCAGCAGAGAATTTTGAATATTCATCGTAGTGAGTAGTAACTGCACCATAATCTTTTATAGATTTTTTGATAGTGTCTTTATCCTCAGAATCAAGGTACATAATGCCTGTTACAACATTATTAATATTGTACTTTTTGTTAATATCAAAAAGACTTAGTGGGCTTGTGTATGGAAATTCATTCTCAGAAACACCACCACTCCAACTACTTAGGTAACCCATTGTAATATATGGAAAGCCACCACCTTTGTAGTATTCTCTCTGCCAACCTGTACCGTCTTTTCTTGGAGTACCCCAAGCATCAACATGAGCAGCAGAGTACCAAGAGTTAGAAGAATTATCTATTACACCATCTTTAATAAGTAATGTTTCAAGGCTACTTAATCCACCATAAGCCCAACAGATTTGAGCATTGCCTTGTTGTCTGATTGGTGTTACAAGATTTAAGTCTTTTGAACTATATGATGAAGGTAAATTTTCATCAACATCAAGTGTAGTTCCTTCACCTGTAAAAGGTATTGCAATTTCACTTGAATTTTTACTTTCTAATGTGTCAACTTTTGCAGCACTAACACTAAGTCCGGTAGTAGACACAATTAACATTGCACTTGCAATAGAAACAATTTTTGCAAATTTATTCATTTTACCTGTCCTTTCGATAATATTTGCATTTAATCACATTATATCAAATACTTTTTGCACTGTAAAGAATATAATTGTTAACTTTCGGAAAAGATATTTACAGAATGTGGGGGATATTATGGAACGAAGAACAGACCTTGCTTTAGAAGCAAGAGAAATTTTTGGTGAAGATATTAAAGGTGTGAAATTTGAAGAAAGCGAAAAGGAAGATATTAAAGTTTCCAGACTGAAAATAACAAGTGATAAAGCAAGTGCAAAACTAGGTAAAGAAAAAGGAACTTATGTAACTTTAGAAATACCACCACTTTCCGATAATTACAAAACACCTGATGAAAAATTAGAAGTTATTGCACAGGAGATAAAGCACCTTATACCTGTAAATGGTCTGGTAATGATTGCAGGTTTGGGAAATACAGAAATAACTCCTGATGCACTAGGTCCAAAATCAGCATCAAAGATTATAGCAACCAGACATATAAAAGGTGAAGTTGCAAAGGCAACAGGCCTTGATAAACTTAGACCGGTTGCAGTAGTTGCTACCGGTGTAACAGGAAAAACAGGTATTGAAACAGGTGAGTATCTGTATAGCTTGATTAAGAAAATAAAGCCAAATGCACTTATAGCCATTGATGCATTGGCTTCAAGACGACTTTCAAGGCTTGGCTGTACAATTCAAATTAGTGATACCGGCATTTCTCCTGGAGCAGGTGTTGGCAACAACAGAACAAAATTATCACAAGAAACTTTAGGTATTCCTGTTATAGGTATAGGTGTGCCAACAGTTGTTGATGCATCAACTTTGGCACTTGATCTGTTTGATACGGAAGATGTGAAATTTTCGGAACAATTAAAAAGTATGGTAAATCCCAACGGCAGACAAATGGTAGTTACACCTAAAGAAATAGATTTGCTGATAAATAGAGCTTCTGAACTGATTGCACTTGCTATTAATTATGCACTTCATTCTGATTTAAATTTAAGCGACCTTATGAGCCTAATGTACTAAAATGTACAAACCCATCATAGTATTAAAGAGAATATTAAAGAGGTGGTTTTATGGGCAGAAATATAAGAAAGTTAAGTTTACTTTTTGCTTTTGTTGCTATTGTTGCAGGTATGTATTCATTATGTAATAGGGTAGGTGGCTATGTAACACCTAAGGAAAATTCGGTTGAAGTGGTTAAGAAGGTTGATAAAGTTCCCACAACAACACCTACTACTGTCTTAACTACTGTACCTACTACAAAAACAAAGGTAAATAAAACAAATAAAGAAACTGTCCCTACCACCTCATCAGGAAAAAATTATCCTGTCATAGAAAAACAGTTTGGTGAGGATGGTATTACATATGATAATTTTTGTGTAAAAAATTATACTGACTTTTCTCTTGATATTGCCACAGAATTAAAGAGAGGTTTGCCGTTTAAAATAGAAAAGAATCACCAAGTCCAAGTATTGATTTTCCATACTCATACTTGTGAAAGTTATCTAAAAAGTGATACCGGTTATTATCCAAGTGACTATTATCCAAGAACAACTAATAATAAAGAAAATGTTACAGCAGTAGGTGACGAAATAGAAAAGCAACTGAAAAAAGCCGGTATTGGTGTTATCCATGACAAAACAAAGCATGACTATCCATCATATAACGGTGGGTATGATAGAAGTTACCAAACTATTCAAAAGTATATGGAAAAGTATAAGGGTATTAAGGTTGTACTAGATATACATAGAGATGCTATTGGTGAGGGTGGTGAGTCCGGTAAAGTTAAACCTACTTTTAAATATAAAGGGAAGAAAGCCTCACAAATTATGATTATGACAGGTTATCAGTATGAGGGTGGAGGGGACTTTCCGTTTTGGAGAGATAACCTTGACTTTGCCATAAAACTTCAACAAACTGCAGAAACAATGTATCCCGGATTAACCAGACCACTTAACTTTGGAGAATATACTTATAACCTAAATGTGTGCAACGGTTCTTTGCTAATTGAATTTGGTACAGATGTAAATACTATTGATGAAGTAAAGCGTTCTGGAAAGATGGTGGGAAAGGCTCTAGCAAAAGTATTGCAAAATAATTGAAATGTGATATAATTACCTTATCAATGATTATTGAAGGTAATAATAATGAAATTAATTAATATAAAGAAATTTTCAATTGTTCTAGCTATTGCAACTTTGTTCTGTGTAATGTCATTTACAACTGCTTTTGCTGAAGATGTTGTAACTGAACCGGTAACAGAGCCTGTAGCTACAGAACCTGTAACACAAGAACCGGTAACAGAACCTGTTACTCAAGAACCTGTAACTGAACCGGTAACAGAACCGGAAACAGAACCGGAAACAGAACCAGAAACAGAACCGGAAACAGAGCCTAAAACCGAACCTGCTACAGAACCGGTAACAGAGCTTGAAACTGAACCTGTAACAGAAAACTATACTGAACCAACTTATGATGTAAATAAATTACCAACATTAGTTGACTCGACTCAGGTAGCAGAAGAATTACCTACTGCTATTGGTGCTGATGAAGATGGTGGTGTTAGCTTTGTTGGTGGTGTAGTTTGTTGGATTGCAGTTATTATTTCTGCTTGTGTAATTATTGCATTTTTACTTTCTACTAAGGTAAAAGGCAAAAATATGGGCAAATTCAAGAGATACCAATAATTAAGTAAGGATATAATATGAAAATCGGAAATATTGAAATAAAAAATTCTGCTGCTCTTGCCCCAATGGCAGGGGTGGCAGATTGTGCATTTAGAGAACTTTGTGCATCCTACGGTGCTGCTTATACCGTAACAGAAATGGTAAGCTCAAAGGGAATACATTATAATAGTAAAAAGTCTGCTGAACTAATGGAACTAACCGATAAAGAAAGACCATCCGGTATTCAAATCTTCGGAAATGAACCAAAGACTATGGCTGATGCTTCAGTATTTGCAATGCAGTTTAAACCGGACTTTATTGATATAAATATGGGTTGTCCTGCTCCAAAGATAAGTGGCAACGGTGCAGGGGCTTCACTTATGAAAACACCTAAACTTTGTGGTGAAATAGTTAAGGAAGTTGTGTCGGCAGTTGATATTCCCGTAACTGTAAAGATGAGAAAAGGTTGGGATGATGACTCGATAAATTGTCTTGAAGTTGCAACTATTGTGGAAGAAAACGGTGCTTCAGCAGTAGCACTTCACGGTAGGACAAGACAACAATACTACAAGCCACCTGTTGATTGGGATATTATTAAGGAAGTGAAAAGTCACCTAACAATTCCCGTAATAGGCAACGGTGATGTTAATTCTGCCGAAAAGGCTAAGAAACTTTATGAACATACCGGTTGTGATATGATTATGGTTGGCAGAGGTGCTTTGGGTAATCCTTGGCTATTTGATGAAATTAATCAGTATCTAAAGACAGGAAAAATTCCACCTAAGCCAACACCGGAAGAAAAACTTTCGGTAATGGTTAAGCAGATTGAAAGAATGTGTGAATTAAAAGGTGAGTACCTTGGTATTCGTCAAAGCAGAAAGCATATTGTGTGGTATCTAAAAGGCTTTAGAGGTGCAGCATCCCTAAGAAATGAAGCCGGTCATACCTCGTCACTTGAAGAATTATATGCTTTGGTACAAAAAGTTTTGGATATGCACATTAATAGTTGAAATATAAGGAATTTTCCTATATAATGAATAGTAAATAAAAGAAATGGGAGATAATTAAAATGGAAAAAGTAAATTCTATTGATTTTGTAAATATGTACGACCCTGAAGTTGGTTCAGCAATGGCTGAAGAACAGGCTCGTCAGAAGAGAAACCTTGAACTTATCGCATCAGAAAACATTGTTTCACCTGCAGTTATGGCTGCTATGGGTAGCTTACTAACTAATAAGTATGCTGAAGGTTATCCCGGTAAGCGTTATTATGGTGGTTGCTATGCAGTAGATAAGGTTGAAGAAATTGCCAGAAAGAGGGCTTGTGAGCTATTTGGTGCAGAACACGCTAATGTACAGCCCCACTCAGGTGCTCAGGCTAATATGGCAGTTTACTTTGCAATGCTAACACCGGGTGATACAGTTATGGGTATGAACCTTAACGAAGGTGGTCACTTAACTCACGGTTCACCTGTTAATATGAGTGGTAAGTACTTTAACTTTGTACCTTATGGTGTTGACAGTGAAACTCACCGTATTGACTATGATAAGGTTCTTGAAATTGCAAAAGAATGTAAGCCAAAGATGATTGTTGCCGGTGCGTCAGCTTACCCAAGAATTATCAACTTTGCAAAGTTCAGAGAAATCGCTGATGAAGTTGGTGCTTTGTTAATGGTTGATATGGCTCATATTGCCGGTTTAGTAGCAGCAGGTGTTCATCCAAACCCAGTTCCATATTGTGACTTCGTTACAACAACAACTCATAAGACACTTCGTGGACCTAGAGGTGGTATGATTCTTTGTAAAGAAAAGTATGCTAAGGCAATTGACAAGGCTATTTTCCCAGGTACTCAGGGTGGTCCACTAATGCATATTATTGCTGCAAAGGCAGTTTGTCTTGGTGAAGCTCTAAAGCCTGAATTTAAGGAATACGGTAAGCAGATTGTTAAGAACTGTAAGGCTCTTGCAGATGGTCTTGTTAAGAGAGGCTGTAAGCTTGTTTCAGGTGGTACAGACAACCATGTTCTACTTATGGATTTAAGAGATACAGGTGTTACAGGTAAGGAACTTGAAGCAAGACTTGATGACTGTTATATTACAGTTAACAAGAATACAATTCCAAATGAACCACTAAGCCCATTTGTTACAAGTGGTGTTCGTATTGGTACAGCAGCAGTTACAACTCGTGGCCTAAAGGAAGAAGATTGTGACAAGATTGCTGAATATATTACTTTAGTTCTAAATGACTATGAAGGCAACAAGGATAAGGTTAGAGCAGGTGTTGAAGAAATCTGCAAGAAGTATCCTCTATATGAAGACTGATTTGGAATATTTAGATTTGGAGTATTTAACAAAATAAATATTACAAAATATCAATAGGGTGTCTTTGTGACACCCTATTATTTTAGTTAACAACGGTTGAATATATTAAAAATACGAAAGGAGGAAATTATGCAACCTTTAGCAGATAGACTTAGACCCTCGACCCTTGATGATATTGTAGGTCAAAAACATATTTTAGGTGAAGGAAAGCCTTTGCGTAAAATTATTGAAAGTAACAAAATTCCTAACTTAATATTCTATGGTCCATCAGGAGTTGGCAAAACTACTTTAGCTACATATATAGCAAGAAAAACTAATATGACTTTCAAAAAGTTAAACGGTACAACTGCCTCAACTTCTGACTTGAAAGATATTTTTAAGGAACTTGATGGTTTTGCCGGACTAAACGGTGTTTTGCTTTATCTTGATGAAATTCAGTATTTTAATAAGAAACAACAACAAACACTACTTGAATATATTGAAAACGGTAAAATCACTTTAATTGCATCTACAACAGAAAATCCCTATTTCTATGTATATAATGCAATTTTAAGTCGTAGTACAGTTTTTGAATTTAAACCTGTTCCATATGAAGAAGTAGAAAAAGCAGTACGAAGAGCGTTTTCTATTTTAGCAGATGAAAATGGTATTTCTGTTGAAATTAATGATAAAACAGTTAAGACAATTTCCGTTGCTTGTGGTGGTGATGTAAGAAAGGCTATGAATAGTGCAGAACTTTCTTTTTTAGCAACAGATACTGTCGATGGGATAAAGAATATTACAGAAGAAACTGTAAAAGATTTAACCCAGAGAAGTGCTATGAGGTACGATAGGGAAGGTGATGAGCATTACGATATTCTGTCAGCTTATCAAAAGAGTATGCGTGGCAGTGATGCAAATGCAGCCTTGCACTATTTGGCAAGACTTTTGATTGTAGGTGACTTGATTTCTGCTTGTAGAAGACTTATGGTGTGTGCTTGTGAAGATGTAGGACTTGCTTACCCAAACCTTATACCTATAGTAAAGAGCTGTGTTGATATTGCAATGTCAGTAGGATTGCCTGAGGCTAGAATTCCTTTAGCCGATGCAGTTATTATGGTGTGTAATGCTCCAAAATCAAATTCCGGAGAAATGGCAATAGACAAGGCTATGTCTGATATAAAGGCAGGTAATGTTGGCAGTATTCCAAGACAACTTCAAAACACTCACTATGATGGTGAAGATAATAAAAACAAAGGACAACACTACCTTTATCCACATGATTATAAAAATCATTATGTAAATCAACAGTACTTACCGGATATTTTGAAAGACAGACAATATTATACTTATGGTGACAATAAAAATGAACAGGCTTTTAGGGCATATTGGGAGAAAGTAAAAAACTCCTAGTTCATAATTTCCTAAAATACTGTTACAGGTATTTAAAGGGCTATTAATATTTAGTTCATAACTTGGTACATATAAACAAGTTATTGTATAAAAGATTGTATATAATTAATTTTTTTTATTCTTTTACAGAATAAAAACCCTTGAGCTTTTTTGATATAATTTAACCGTAAGAAAATATTTTACTTTTAGGAGGCAAAACAATGAAAACATTATGCAAAAAGTCCTTTGGTGTTTTCTTAGCAGTACTTATGCTTTTAAGTGCTGTAGGTGTTGGCAGTTATTCTGTATTTGCTGCTAATACTAACACAGAAAAATCAGGGGCAACCTCTGCAAGCGGTGACACAGTGTATTTCCAAAACACTGGTAATTGGTCAAAGGTTAACGCTTACATGTGGTATGAAGGTAAAAGCAATGCAAACAACAAAGCTTGGCCCGGTGAAGCTATGACTGATGAGGGTGATGGCGTATGGTCTTATGACATTAAAGGCGAATACGACCACATTATCTTCAATAACGGTAGCTCACAGACAGGTGACATTACTTATCCCGGAAATAGTATGATTTACAAAGACGGTAAGTGGGAAGTATATGATACAAGTCCACTAAGAATTACTTCTTTTGAATCAGACACTAAGTCACCTGCTTACATTGGCAGTGCTATTGCACTAACAACTACAACAAAGACAGAAACTACTGGCGTACAGTATCAGTACTCAGTAAACAGTCAAGTTATCAGAAGTTATTCTGCTGACAATTCTTGTGTTTGGAATCCGGTTGCTTCCGGTGACTACACTGTAAGAGTTGATGTTAAGGATAATGCCGGTAACCAAAACTTTAGAGAAATGTCTTTCACAATCAAAGACCCTTCTCAGGAACAAAAGCCTGTATTCCTATCTTCTAACCCTCTTACAGGTAACCAGATTAAGACAGGTACAGCTACTAACCTTTCTGTAAACGCAGCCGGTGGTAACACAGGTACAAAGCTTCTTTTCTACAAATATGTAGTTAAAGATCCTTCAGGTGAACAGGTTAACACAGCTTATTACACACTTAACAAGAATTATTCATTTACAGCAACTAAGTCCGGTACTTATACAGTTGATGTATCTGTTCAGGGTAGTGATAACCAGACAATCACTCAGCAGTTAAAGTTTGAATCAACTCAGAACCCAACAGACCCAACAGTTCCTACTGAACCAACTGTAACAACTCCATCTAAGACAGAACCAACAGTAACAACTCCAACTACTGCTACTGAACCATCAACTCCGGATCCAAGTAAGATCCTTGGTGATGTTAATGGTGATGGTGTTCTAAATGTTAGAGACTCTTCTCTAATTCAGAAGAAACACACAGATATGGTTGTTAATTCATATGATGAAACAGTTTCTGACTTTAACAAAGATGGTAAAATGAATGTTAAGGATGCTGTAGCTATCCAAAAATTCCTTGCTAAAGCAAATTAAAAAGAGGTATAGTAGATTATGACCAAAATTAAAAAAATCATTGCACTCTTGATGGTCATTGCAGTTTCAGCATCTATTATGGTTGTAGGCACAGTCGGTGTATCTGCTAAGGATACAAGCGTTAAGAAAACTGCTGCTTCAAGCGAAACTACAGAAGCTGGAATAACAGTACACTATAAGAGTGAAGGCGTAACTCCATATGTATATTATTGGAACTCACTTCCAAATAATATCAAAACAGAATATCCTGGTGAACAGATGACTGCTGACAAGGATAACTGGTATACAACAACATTTAAAGATGTTACAAAGATTAACCTAATGTTCACAGATAAAGACGGTAAGCAACTTTCAAAGGAACTTACTCGTAAGACAGGTGAATGGTGGTTCTATAACAATATTTGGTGGAGCTCAAACCCTGATGAGTTTGACCCTGCTTCATCTGTTGATTTCCGTGAAGAGTCAATTTACTTCGTAGTTACAACAAGATTCTATAATGGTGATAAGTCAAATGACGTTCACTGTTGGGATGACAATGTATATAATAACCCTGACTCAGACCCTGCATGGAGAGGCGACTTTAAGGGTCTTGCTGAAAAGTTAGACTACATTAAAGCTCTTGGTTTCTCAGCAATTTGGATTACTCCTATTGTTGAAAACGGTTCAGGCTATGACTACCATGGCTACCATGCTATGGATTTCTCAAAGGTTGATGCAAGATATGAAAGTGATGACTTCACTTATCAGGATCTAATTCAGGCAGCTCATATGAAGGGCATGAAGATTGTACAGGACGTTGTATGGCAGCATACAGGTAACTTCGGTGAAGGTACACTTTGTAAGCTATTCGATAAGGATACTTCAAAGGATTTAGGCAGTATCGAAGATTCTATGATTCCTACTCAGCAACTTCTAGACCAAGCCGGTGTTAGCACAGCAGAAGAATACTGGAACCTAACACCTGCAAAACAGCATGATGCTAGAATTAACCTAATGAAGAATAACTCAATTCAGGATAGTAACTCAACAGGTGTTCACCCTTCAACAAAGGACTATTCTGATATTAAGTTATCAAAATCTAAAATTTACAATCCTAACAACTATTATCATACATCTTACTTTAGAAACCTTAACTGGGATGACTGGTCATGTAAATACGGTCAGATTGCCGGTGACTGTGTTGACTTAAATACAGAAAATCCAGCAGTTGCTGAATATATCAACCAGGCTTACAGTAAGTATATGGCTATGGGTGTTGATGCATTCCGTGTTGATACTGTTAGACATATTCCAAGATTAACTCTAAATATGATGTATAACAAGCAGATGATGGCAAATGCAGCTAAGTACGGTAATCCTAACTTCTATATGTTCGGTGAAATCTGTACTCGTTACGGTCAGATTTGGTACCGTGGTCATGCTCAGGAATCATCAATGTTCTATACATGGGATGAATCTGATCCTAAGTGGGCTAAAGAATGGTCTAGTGGCTCAGATGCTGAATCTATCAACAATAACATGAACCTAACATTTGACCACTACGACGAGTATGATGATACATCAATTCAGCCAACATCTGACAATGCATTCTTAAAGGGTATTAGCTACCATACACCTGATAAAAGTAAGGCTTCAGGTATGAATGCAATTGACTTTACAATGCATTATAACTTCAATACAGCAGGTAATGCTTATGGCCTAGCTAAGCAAGAAGATCCATACTTTAATGATGCAACTTGGAATGTTGTTTATGTTGATTCACATGACTACGCTCCTGGTCCTAACGATAGCGTTAGATTTAACGGTGGTACTTCAACTTGGGCAGAAAATCTAGACCTAATGTTCACATTCCGTGGTATTCCTTGTATTTACTATGGTTCAGAAATTGAATTTAAGAAGGGCATTATGATTGATGGTGGTGCTAACAAGACTCCTCTTGAAGGCACAGGTCGTGCTTACTTCGGTGACAACGTTGAAGGTGATGTTAAGACAACAGACTTTGGTGATTATACAGCTTCAGGTGCTGCTTCAGAATCTCTAAGCTATCCTCTAGCAAAGCATATCACAAAGCTTAACAAGATTCGTCGTGCTGTTCCTGCTCTTCAGAAGGGTCAGTACACAGTAGATAGCAACTATGTAAGTGGTGATATGGCTTATATCAGAAGATATACAAGCGATGACACAGATTCACTTGCTCTAGTTACAATCTCAAGTGCTGCAACATTCAATAACGTTCCTAACGGTACATATATTGACGCAGTTACAGGTGACAAGAAGGTTGTTACAAATGGTACACTTTCAGTTCCAGCACCTGGTAAGTCAAATATGAGAGTTTATGTATGTTGTGCACAGGGCTTCACAGGTATTGACGGAGCTATTGGCGAAACAGGTTTAACATATCTAAAGTAATTTAGAATAATCAACTCCTTTTTGAGGGCATCTCTTTTTGAGATGTCCTCGATTTTTTATTTTATTTCTATTTATAATAATTACTCAGTTGTATATATATTGTATTTTATGATTGGTTAAGCAATAATTGACAAAATAGTCTGATGATGATATAGTAGTAATTGTAAAGTAAAACATAATTGTTGCAAATTAGGGGAGAAATAGAATGAATCAAAGGGTACAAGAATTTATTAATCAACAGAAAATACAAGCCGAATACAATAAGAATATGGAAAAAGCAAAAGTTTTGAATGATTTGGGACTTTATGATAAAGAATATTCTGAAAATCCTGCTTGGAGTGAAGAATATCCCGATTATGAATATGACCAAGAAACTAAGGAAGGCAGATATTTTAAGAAAATTCCAATCAATGTTACCGATGAGGAATATGAGGAAATTTTAAAGTATTGCAAACAAAGTGATAACACAACACCTGTTAATAAGGAAAATAAAGTAGCAAAGGTGTTAACCGGTATTGCATATGCAATTTTTATTATTGGTGCAATTCTTGGTTTTGCTATGGGCTATACAAAGAATATTCTGGAGGACACATATTACTTTAGCTTTGCTGTTGCTGTTGCTTGGTGGGGTGTAAGCTTTATTGGTGGTATGTTTATGCTTGGCTTTGCCGAAATTATCAAACTGCTTAATGCGATAAAAAATAAATAATTGTTATTTTTTAAGGGCGTTTCAATCTTTATTTGAAATACCCTTATTTTTATTATTTTATGCAAAAAAAGAGCCTATAAAGGCTCTTAATTAATTATTTGCTTAGGTTAGCATTTCTATTGTTCAATTTGAATTCATTAACTAGCAATCTCACAATTTCTTTTTGATTGTTTGTCAAGTCAGAAATTACAATGCTTTCATTATTGTCAAGTCCTAATAAATAATCAGTAGTTACTCCATACAGAAGTGCAAGTTTTACTATTATATCATTTGATGGTGTAATTATATTATTTTCGTAACCACTAATGCTACTCTTTGTTATGTTTAATCTAGCAGATACTTGGCTTTGTGATAACTTTTTCTTTTTTCTTAATTCTTTTAATCTTAGTCCAAAATCATATATCATAATTATACCTCCTTAACGATATTTTATATAGTAATCATCAATTATAAATGTAATTATTAATAAAATAATCAATTTTAAATTGACTTTTCTGTTCCTATGTGATATATTGTCATTAAGGGGTGATATTGATGAGGGAAAAATATGCACTAAATAAAAACACTAAAAAGTTACATATTGTTGGTAAATGTCGTTTTACAAGTAAAGAAAAGAAATATGATAATATGATTTATTTTCTTACAGAAGATGATGCTATTGCATATGGTAAAAGGTATATGGCAAATTGTAAATTGTGTTTTGGTAATAGAGATTTTGAGAGGTGATTAAATTATGAAAAAAGTTAGTACAATTATTGTTTGTGTTATTATGATTTCACTTACTGCTATTTGCTTTGTTTGTTGTGATTCTTCAAGTAGTAATAACTATTCGGTTAGTGACGATTATTCTGATAGCGATGATACTTATACACCTGTTACTATTGAAGAAACTACTGAAGAAGGTGATTACATAAAAGATGAATATGATGCTGAAAGTTATATTACTGCTGATAAACTTCAGCTTGAATTACTGGAAGATCATTATTTAGTTAAAGCTTCTAAACCTGAAATTGGTAGTATAACATTTGACAAAGAAACTGATGACTCTTTTGTTTTTAATGTTACTGGTCGATATTCCGGATATTACGGTGATTACCTTGATTTTAAAGCCGGAGGATTTGATGCGGAAGTTTCTATAGATAAAGAAGATGGACATATGTCTTGTAGATTTGAATTACATTAATTGATATCTTTTAAATTATTAATATCGACCGTATATAAAGGTGGTAGCTTATGTTACCACCTTTTCTTTTATACTAATCAAAAATATCGAAAAAACTACTGTATATAAACCTTTTTATATGTTATAATGAATTTGTAAAATAACGTAAATGAAATAGTAAAAATCTTATATTTTATATTGAAAGATACTGTTGTCTATGTTATAATATTTCATTATGGGTCATAGTATGCCCAAAACATTTCTGGAAAGGAAAGTAGAAATGGTTAGAGAAAATATTTATCGCACAGTTACTTGTGGCGAATTAAGAGAAAGTAATATAGGAGATACTGTCCGTGTAGCAGGTTGGGTAGAAAATATCCGTGACCACGGTGGTGTTATGTTCCTTGATATTCGTGATCACTACGGTGTTCTTCAGGTTGTTGTTCATAATGACGAAATCCTAAAAGATATTAACAGAGAATGTACTGTTACTCTTTCAGGTAAAGTTGTTAAGAGAGATGAAGATACAATCAATAAGAAGATTGCAACAGGTTATGTTGAAGTACACACAGAGGACATTAAGGTTCTTGGTAAGTGCAAGAATAACCTACCTTTTGAAGTTATGACTTCAACAAATACTTCTGAAGATGTAAGACTAAAGTACAGATTCCTAGACCTTAGAAACCCTAAGGTTCATAACAACATTGTACTAAGAAGTCAGATTATCAGCTACCTAAGAAGTAAAATGAATGACATGGGATTTTTGGAAATGCAAACTCCAATCCTTTCAACATCTTCTCCTGAAGGTGCAAGAGACTATCTAATCCCATCAAGAAAGCACAAGGGTAAGTTCTATGCTCTACCTCAAGCTCCTCAGATTTTTAAGCAGTTACTAATGGTTTCAGGTTTTGATAAATACTTCCAGATTGCACCTTGCTTTAGAGATGAAGACGCAAGAGCAGACCGTTCTCCGGGTGAATTCTATCAGCTTGACTTTGAAATGGCTTTTGCTACTCAGGAAGATGTTTTTGCAGTTGCTGAAGAAGTTCTTTATGATACATTTAAGAAGTTCAGCGATAAGGAGGTTAGCAAACCACCATTTAAGAGAATTCCTTATAAGGAATCAATGCTAAAGTATGGTTCAGATAAGCCTGACCTAAGAAATCCACTACTTATTGTAGAAATTTCTGATATGTTTGAAGAAACTGATTTTGCTCCATTCCGTAAAAAGACAGTTCGTTCTATCAATGTTCCTGACTGTGCAAAGCAGAGCAAAAAGTGGTTCAAGAGAATGGAAGAATTTGCGCTTTCAATCGGTATGAAGGGCTTAGGCTATGTTAAGGTTAATGATGATTTAACATTTGACGGTCCTATTGATAAGTTCCTAAAGCCGGGTGACAGAGAAGAACTAATTAAGAGAAACGGTAGTAAAGCCGGAGATGTTATTTACTTTATAGCTGATACTCCTGATCAGGCTCCTGTTCTTGCAGGTCAAATTCGTACAGAAGTTGCAAACAGACTGGACTTAATTGACAAGAGTAAGTTTGAAATGTGCTTTATTGTTGACTTCCCAATGTTTGAATATGATGAAAACGGTCACCTAGCATTTACTCATAACCCATTCTCAATGCCTCAGGGTGGTATGGATGCACTACAAAATCAAGACCCAACAGAAATTCTTGCTTATCAGTATGATATTGTTTGTAACGGTGTTGAACTTTCTTCCGGTGCAGTTCGTAACCATGACCTAGATATTATGGTTAAGGCATTTGATATGGCAGGTTACAGCGAAGATGTCCTAAAGTCAAAGTTCAGCTCACTATACAATGCATTCCAGTACGGTGCTCCACCACATGCAGGTATGGCTCCGGGTGTTGACAGAATGATTATGCTACTAACAGAAGAAGAAAATATCCGTGAAGTTATTGCATTCCCTATGAATAGCAATGCTCAGGATTTACTACTTGGTAGCCCGGGTGAAGTTACTGAACAACAGTTAAGAGAAGTTCATATTAAGTTAAGATAAATTAGAGGGTGACAAGATGATTACCAGAGAAGATGTAGAAAACATTGCTCTACTTTCAAAGCTATTTGTTCCTGAGGAAGAAATGGACAGCCTTACAGAGTCAATGCAAGAGATTGTTTCTTTTGCTGATACAATCAACAATGCCGACACTGAGGGTGTAGAGTTTGACAATATTAATAACCTTTCCAATGTTTTTCGTGAAGATGTGGTAAAGCCATCTTTGCCAACAGAGGAAATTCTAAAGAATGCTCCTGAACAAGGGGAAGACCACTTCCTTGTAAGAAATCACGCTTAAGTTTTGGAGGAAAATATGGGATATATTGAAAAGATACAGTCTATGCTCCAAAACGGAGAGATTAGCTGTGTTGAACTTACAGAAAAGTATTTAAAAGCTATTGAGGAGGCTAACGGTGAACTTAACGCTTATGTTACAGTTACACCGGAAGTTGCCCTTGAACAAGCAAAACAAGTTGATGAAAAAATCAAGAGAGGTGAAAAGCTACTTCCTCTTGAGGGCGTTCCAATGACACTAAAGGATAACATTTCTACAAATGGTATCGAAACAACTTGTTGCAGTAAAATTTTAAAAGGCTATAAGCCAATTTATGATGCAAAAGTTTGGGAAATCCTAAAGAAGAACAATGCAATCCTACTTGGTAAAACAAATATGGATGAATTCGCTATGGGTTCTTCTTGCGAAACTTCTTGCTTTGGTGGTGCAACAAACCCATTTAATACCGACCATGTAGCCGGTGGCTCATCAGGTGGTGTTGCATCAGCAGTTGGTGGTGATATTGCTGCCTTTGGTTTAGGTTCAGATACAGGTGGTAGTATTCGTCAGCCTGCATCATTCTGTGGTATTGTTGGTCTAAAGCCAACATATGGTGCAGTTTCAAGATATGGTCTTATTGCTTACGCAAGTAGCCTTGACCAGATTGGACCTATCACAAAAACAGTAGAAGATGCATCTCTTGTTTATGATGTTATTTCTGAATATGATGAGAACGACTCTACTTGTGAAGGCAGACAAGGTGAACCAACTTATGATACTCTTAACAATGATATTAAGGGTATGAAGATTGGTATTGCCAGAGAATACCTGGAGGGTGTTCGTGAAGATGTTAAAGAAGCTGTGCTAGAGGCTGCTAAGAAGTATGAAGAAATGGGTGCTGAAATTGTTTACTTCGATTTACCTGCACTAAAGTTTGCACTTCCTGTTTATTATATTCTAGCTTGTGCTGAAGCATCTTCAAACTTAGGTAGATATGACGGTATCCGTTATGGTTACAAGACAGAACATTATGAAGGTATCCATGATATGATTTGCAAAACCAGAAGTGAAGGCTTTGGTGAAGAAGTTAAGAGAAGAATTCTTCTTGGTACTTATGTACTTTCTGCCGGTTATTATGATGCTTATTATAAGAAAGCTCAGAACCTAAGAGGTACTATCATTAAGGCTTTTGATGATGCATTTAAGAATGTTGATGTTATTCTTGCACCAACAGTTCCTATGACTGCATTTAAGTCAGGTGAAGCTACTTCTGATCCTGTTGAAACATATTTAACAGATATTTGTACAGTACCTATCAATATTGCAGGACTTCCATCAGTTTCTGTTCCTTGTGGTTTCAACAAAAAGGGTATGCCAATCGGTATGCAGATTATCGGTGACAAATTTAAGGAAGGCAAAATCCTTAATGTTGCATATAAATATGAACAGGCTTGTCCTGAAAACTTTAAAGATACAAAGTGGGGTGTTAAGCTATGAAATATGAATTAGTAGCAGGTTTTGAAACCCACATTGAACTTGCAACAGATACTAAGATTTTCTGTTCTTGTTCAACTGCTTTTGGTGGTGCTCCTAATAGCCATTGTTGTCCTGTTTGTATTGGACTTCCCGGTACACTTCCTAAGCTAAACAAAAAGGTTGTTGAATATGGTATCAAGGCCGGTCTTGCTACACATGGTAAGATTGCCAACATTTCAAAAATGGATAGAAAGAACTACTGCTATCCTGACCTTTCAAAAGCATATCAGATTAGTCAGCTATATGCTCCACTAACTATTGGTGGTTATGTTGAACTTTCAAGTGGTAAGAAAATTAGACTTCATCATATTCATATTGAAGAAGATGCCGGTAAACTTATCCATAGCCATGGTGACACATATGTTGACTATAACAGAGGTGGCGTTCCACTTATTGAAATTGTTTCTGAACCGGACATTCGCTCTATTGATGAAGCAAGAGAATATGTAGAAAAGCTACAACAGGTTATGCGTTACATTGGTATTTCTGACTGTCGTATGCAGGAAGGTTCAATGCGTTGTGACGTTAATATTTCTGTTAGACCTGAGGGTAGCGAAAAGCTGGGTACTCGTACAGAAATTAAGAATATGAACTCTATCAGCAACATTATGAAGGCTATGGAGTATGAATATGAAAGACAAGTTGATTTAATTGAAAATGGTGGTAAAGTAGTACAGGAAACATTAAGATATGATGATGCTACTAACACAACATCTTCTATGAGAAGTAAAGAAGATGCTCATGACTACCGTTACTTTAGAGATCCTGACCTTGTTACAATCTGTGTTTCTGATGAAGAAGTAGAAGAAATCAAGAGTACACTTCCTGAATTACCAACAGAAAAGTACAAGAGATATGTCAGTGAATATGGAGTTCCTGAAAAGGATGCTCAACTTCTAACTAAATATAGAAATATTTCTGAATATTTTGACAAAGCTATTACTGACCTTAAAAAGCCAAAGACTGCAAGTAACTTTATTATTGGTCAGATGTTCCGTATTCTACAGACAGAAGAGGACAAAGAAGCATTTGATGTTAAGACTACACCTGAACAACTAAATGAACTATGTAAGTTAATTGAAGCCGGTAAGGTACAGAATAACCTTGCTAAGTCAACACTTGACAAGATGCTTGAAAGTGGTAAGCCTTGTACAGAATATATCAGTGAAGAAGATATGGCAGGTCTTGACGATAGCTTTGTTGATGACCTTTGCCGTCAGGCTATTGAGGCAAACCCTAAGGCTGTTGAACAGTATAAACAGGGTAAAGAAAAGGCAATTATGGCTTGTATGGGTTATGTAATGAAGAACAGTAAGGGCAAAGCAAATGCTCAAGATGTTCTGGAAAAAATCAAGTCAATGATTAGCTAATTCTAGGTGATATTAATGAAAAAAATATTGTCACTTTTTGCATTGGCATTGTGCGTAGCAGTTGTATTTTGTGGTTGTGACAGCAAGGACAATAAAAGTTCCGACAGTAACAACAGTAGTAAAATTGTAACTACAACAACATTGCCTAGCAAAAAATCTTTGTCAGCTGATGAGTTTAAGTCAGCACTTGAAAATGTTTCTTCCCTTAATTTTAAGATGGAAATTGTGACTGATGAGAATAAACTGAAAATCTTCCCTTATGATGGCTTAAAGTCAGCAGTAAAGGTAAATGTAAACAATAGTGATGTTGCTATATATTATGTTTTTGATACTGATAAAAATGCCAAAAAAGTTATTGAAGATGCTCGTTCAATGAACTACTCTAAGTTTGATGAAGAAAAAGGCAGTAACTACGATAAATTGTGGCAGAATTCAGCAGTTGTAGAACAAGTGGATAACACTTTACTTACAATTGCAGATACTGACCAAAATGTTACTAGCCAAATTATCAATGCAACTAAATATTGATTTTAAGTTTAAGCCTTCCTTTTGGAAGGCTTTTTCCTTTGTTCTAAATAATTTTAATAATTTTTGGAAATTGTGTAACCTTTTTAATACTTGAAAAGTGTTATATATAGAAGAGCATAAAGGATGTTTAATAAAAAAGAAAGGATGATGGAAAGGAAATGCTACCACCGTTTAGTAGTGTTGTATATAGAATACCCTAAAAATATAAATAAGAAAGGAAGATGACTTATGAAAAAAATGATAAGTATTATTTTATCAGTATTGATGATGGTTAGTGTATTTGGTGTTGTTACTGTATCAGCAAGTACAACAAGTGAAAAATCAGGTAATTCACTAAATTGTAAGTGGTCATTTAACGAAAAAAGTGGTACACTTACAATGTCCGGCAATGGCAAAATGTCCGATTACAGTTATGATGTTGATGACCCTGACGGTTATGATGATTATGATGATGTTTTTTAAGGTTACACCTAATACACCCTGGAAGAATTATGCAACTAAAATCAAGACTGTTGTTGTAGAAAAAGGTGTGAAGAATATAGGCAGCCTTGCTTTTATGAACTGTACAAACTTAGCTACTGTGAAAATAGCTAATAGTGTATCATCAGTAGGTTTTCTTTCATTTGCAAATTGCAGAAAGCTAACTAATATTTCATTACCAAAAAATTTAATATCTATCCAAAGTTTTGCTTTTATGAATTGTAAAAAACTTTCTAAAGTTACAATTCCTAATAGCAATGTAAAAATGAATATTGACAGTGATGTATTCTTTGGTTGCTCAAGTTTAAAGAGTTTTAATATTCCTAAGCAAGTTTATAGAATCGGTGATGGTGCTTTTAGTTGCCCTAACTTAACTAAGATTACTGTTGACAAGAATAACAAGTACTTTGTTTCTGTTAATAATGTGCTATATAAGGCAGGTAAGAAGTACCTTATTCAATACGCTCCCGGTAAAAAGGATACAAGATTTACAATTCCATCTACTGTAAATAGGATGGGTGTTGCATCATTTATGTATTGCAAAAATCTAAAGTCAGTTACATTACCTAAGTCAATAAAATGGATTGAACAAAATAATTTTGCTTATTGTACTAACCTTGAAACTATTGTAATTCCAAAGAGTGTTACTGTTGTTTCATCTGAGTCTTTCTATAAGTGTAACAAGCTGAGAGTTGTCTTTTATGATGGTTCTAAGAAGCAATGGGCTAAGGTAGATAAATCTACTGAAACTAACTTATTAAAGGCTACAGTGGCTTATAACGGTGCTAAATCAGCAGTAGGATTAAATCCTAAGTCACTTACAGTTAAGAAAGGCAAAACTGCTCAGCTTAAAGGTTATGTTTACTATAGAAATGGCAAAGTTAGTAAGAATGTAAAGTATAAAACTTCTAATTCAAAGGTTGCTACTATTAATAGTAAGGGCAAAGTAACCGGAAAGAAAAAAAGCACTTGCTATGTTACAGTTAGTGCAAAGAGCAATAGCAAGGTCTATACAAAGTGTAAAGTTGTAGTAAAATAAATCCACTTGTAAATTAAAACTATTTATTTTATAACTAAATAGAAGAGAGGCAACCACCTATTTTTAGGTGGTTGCAGTTTATATATAACATTTATAAAGGAGATTGCTATGACAAAATTCGATGATTTTTTAAATGAACAGTTGAAAGATGAAGAAGTAAAGAAAGAATACGATGCATTAGATGAAGAATTTAAAAAAGTTCAAGAAGAAATTGATAGTAGAAAACAGTCAAAATCTCATTTCAAAAATTAATGAAGAAAATTGTAATTTTAATTTATTAAGTGATGATTTAGATTTAATATAGTTAATATTTTAATTAGATAGAGTAGGCTATGCTTTAATAAAACATTGTGAGTAATATTTTATTTTAACTACAGTCATCATTATTATCTATTATAAATTAAAAAAGGCAAGGTATGACCTTGCCTTTTTTGATATGTGTGATTTGTTGTGTTGCAAATTAGTTTTTCAATTTTGTCTGTGGGTAAAGGTTAGTTTGATAAATTTGGATTTGTCTTTTTAATTTTGATTGTGGTTAAAGGCAAATTTGTAGTGAGAATATATA
>OLNQ01001528.1_pt1 | contig 21965 bp, 16 predicted proteins | sample 1672821 | NCBI WGS metagenome assembly OLNQ01 (sample SAMEA3136727, study PRJEB25190) | human gut metagenome | biome: human gut; feature: human-associated habitat; material: faeces | place: Austria | collected 2013 | reverse complement strand
GATGACATCCATGATATGAAAAAAGCAATTGAACATTTTTCAAAAGAGCTGTGGCAAATTCATTCACTACTTCTGAAAAGAACATCTGAAACGGAAGGTGAATAATAATGGCTATTACAAAAATACACCCAATAAAATCGACTCTTAATCTTGCTATCGACTACATTGTAAATGGAGATAAAACAGATGAGCAGCTATTAGTAAGTACTCATAAATGCCATGAATCAACTGCTCATACTCAGTTTTTAAGGACAAGAGAAAACGTAGGAACAAAAGGAACCGTTCTTGCAAGACATCTCATTCAATCCTTTTTACCGGGGCAGATATCATTCGTACCATTAGTTGATGGCGTACTTACAGCCAAAACAGTTCCGACATTCATCGAGATCCAAGGAATAACTGCCACCAACGCAAACGAGAATAAGAAACCTAGTGAATACCGTACTTGATGCGCAGGAAGCAATAACTGAAATACAGCCATAAATAGGACAGGTAAATATAGCAGTAGATTATTCCAATTTCGCTTGTATACACAAAACCCTAGGGATAGCAACGGTATCCATGCCGTGAATAGACCCTCTGCGCCAATCAGAGAAAAGGGAGGAATACGATTCAAGACATTCATCAACGGATTGGAAACATGCTCCTGCGCCCAGGAATAGCTGCAATCAGGCACATTCGAAAGAATGGCATACCCCCCATTGGGCTCCCACCCACATTTCAGACTGCCGTTTGTGTAGTACGTCGGTCCTATTAAGAAAGCATTACGCAAAAAAGGCACCGCTGCAAAATATTCTGCAGGATAGCGGAAGAATAATTTCAACCATACCATGATAAATGAAATAATTCCTGAACGAGAAACACCAGTGCGAAACGATTGCTTTACTGGATCCTCGGTTGATGGCTTCCATGAATTCTTCGCTTTTTCGGTATCCATAACTTCCGAAATAACGTGAAGGTCTTTCTGAGAAATATCCCCTTCATGTTCAAGTAGTACTTTAGCGATTTGTTGCATCGGCAGTCCCAACATTTCTTGGCTACCACCTGGAGCAATCTTCATTATTGGGAATACCACGGACGGAATCAATATAATGGCAATCAAAGCTGGCACAACAGCGGAAGCGGCAATCTTAATTTTATCCCGACAGAAAATAATTAACAGGAATAATGAAGGCGTAGTCACATATATTGAAGTTTTCTTCATCAACCCTGCAAGAACGGATACAACAATTAGCAAGAAGACAAATTCCCACCTAATTTTCTTCTTATTTTTTAGCCTATATACTAGTTCAAAATACAACACCATCCATACTGTGAAAAAAGGAATCCAAGTTGAATCCTTCATAATCACAGTTAAATAAGATGAGAAGGAGGGCACAAAAGCAACAAACCCCATAAAGAACAACATGATTTTTGAATTAAGATGTATTCGCGAATTAATCCACGCCAACATCAATACCAATGAGAACGCACCAATAAATGCTTGCCCCCATATGTATAATACGAATCCCCACATCTCATGTCCGAGCATGAGTCCTATACGATCAAAAGCTCCGTAAATGAAAGAATCAAAGAACGGATTGTGATCTGAGAGTGTATACCCATCAAGATAAGTCATCATCATCGGATCCCACACGCGGAAACCACGCATCTGAATAAGCTGAACCATGGTATCCATAGGGATAATAACCGGCCCATTGATGACAAGGATGGGAATCCAGCAAATAAACAGTATTACAGAATAGGTGAGGACATGCCTAGGCTTCAAATCAAGGCTAGAAATAAAACTATCAAGGCGCGTCTTTACGCTGAATTTTGCATCCTTCTCCAACCTAACCATACGCGAATTGTATGAATCAATTGCAAATAAGTGACAAAATACTACAAACAACACTGCAGAGACAGTCAACCACTGCAAAAGGAATACCACGCAATACACTGGCGAATCAAAAGCAATTATTCCATTGGAATACCACGGATATCCAGTAGAACTTTCTTGCCCTTCAGACCACTGACCGGGAACAATCAATGTCAGAGACAACAACAATGCACATATGCCTGACACAATATAGCTGCGCATATTACCGGCAGAGACAGATGGTATACATCGATATATTACAAATGCCAATGCCACCACAACAATAAATGGGGCCAATGGACCATTGTTGGCCACAGAGTCTAAAGCCTGCGAACAGAACGACTGAATTGACGCATAACTAATGTCCGAAGTATATCGGATCATCACCGCAATTACAGCACCAACACCGAGCACGACACTAACTATTAGTTCTATTAAGCGGGGCCGGTTTGCTTCAACAACCATCATGCGACGGCCTTTCTTGTCAGCTTCATATTTCTAACACCAACATACATGGAGCCCACATCAATGGCTGCCTCCCAAGTATTTGTGCAACATTTCAACCTTAGCTTTGCGATAACCGACATATATCTAAGACCAGTGGAACCGTTATAGTTGTATATATGCCTGAAGCAAATAATGATACCTCCATTGCCGTACTCCTCCCCTGCTACAACGAGGAGGTCACCATCGGCAAGGTGGTGCGCGACTTCAAGAACTCCTTGCCGGATGCGACCATCTACGTGTACGACAACAACTCCACGGACCGCACCGCCGAGATCGCCGAGGCCGAAGGCGCGATCGTCCGCAGGGAGCCGCGCCAGGGCAAGGGCAACGTAATTCGCGCCATGTTCGAGGACATCGATGCCGACGTGTACGTGATGGCCGACGGCGACGATACCTACCCGGCCGACGCCGCGCCCGCCATGGTGGCCAAGGTGCTCGAAGGCTACGACATGGTGATTGGAGACCGCCTCTCATCCACTTATTTCCAAGAGAACAAGCGTCCGTTCCACAATTTCGGCAACCGTTTGGTGCGCGGCTCCATCAACGGGCTGTTCGGAGCACATGTCACCGATATCATGACCGGGTACCGCGCATTTAACTTTACCTTCGTCAAGACCTATCCCGTGCTCTCGCGAGGCTTCGAGGTTGAGACGGAGATGACCATCCACTCGCTGAACAACAACCTGCGACTCTACGAGATGCCAATCCAGTACCGCGACCGCCCCGAAGGCTCAGTGTCCAAGCTGGACACCGTAGGCGACGGCATCAAGGTGATGAGCACCATCTTCCGCATGATTCGCGAATACAAGCCCCTCCCCTTCTTCGGCGGATTGGGCCTAATCATCGGCATCGTCGGCATTGTGCTCTGCGGCACCGTTACCTTCGAATTCGCCAAGACCGGCGTGGTCACCCACTTCCCCACGCTGATCGGCGCGGTGATGCTGGTCATCGCTGGTCTTCTGCTCATCATCGCCGGCATTATCCTGGATGTCATGGCCAAGAATGACCGCAAAACCTTCGTCCTCGACACCAACAAAATCGCATACAACAAGAGGCACTGACAGCGACGTACTAAAAGATGGGGGCGCAACCGTGAGTCGCACCCCCATCTTTTAGTGTCAGCCCAAACCACAAAATATGAAGGTAGGTAAATCATTTACCTGGTATCTGCCATGCTTTCTTGAACGTCAACAATGACACCCCCACTCATCTTCAGCTGGTTCGACCACACACTCAATACGCGCACCAACCTCAAGCGCATAATCGGTATCCGTCCACATACGACAAGCCGATTGAATCGATATACCGTTCTCCCTCCCCTACCATTAAGCATCCTTTCGGAGTCCCTCATTATCCTTTTCCAGCCACAGGTACCACAAATCTCTCATACCTTGGATAAGCAAGGATATTTCCCCTCTGATTTGGCACGCATCAAAATGCCTTTCCAGTGGGAGGATTCGCGCATGCTGTACGGGCTACAGATGATTGACATGGCTCTTTTCATGTGTGGACGTGCGAGCGGCATCGATAGCGCCAAGAAATTAAATGACGGAGACAAAGCCGTGCTAAAAATCGTTGATGTTATTCGCCCTCCATCATAAATGTGGACACGGGTTCAAGGCTTCTCATCAGATGAAGTCATGCTCATCAAACCTACTTACGCAACATCCAACGCCGGGCATTAGTACCGTTGCTGGAATAGAGCTGAACGTTGGCACCATTAATGGTGGAACCGTTCTCCAAATCATACGTCTAGGACCCTTCCAGAACTGCCTTCAAATATCGCTCAATCACCACCAACACCTCATATATATATAGTGGGACATATGTCTGATGCTTCCGATGCCTCTGATGCTGTTTCTACTCCTTCGACCGTGTTCTCACGAGTGGCGGCGAGCGCTGCGTGGAAGCGGCTGAACCGTTTGATGCCGGCCTTGGCATGTCGAAATTCACGTTCACCCCGCTTCTGCTGCTGGGATTCCTGGCTTTGATACCGTGGCATAGCGCCGTATCCGAATCTACAGCCGTACCTTCCGCAGCAGACGCTGCACGGGCTTAAGCACCACGGTATCGGCTATCACCGCGAATACCAGCGCCGCCAGCAACGTAGCGCCAAACATCAGCACACTGATACCCGCATACGACCATCCGTTCGTCGGCGTGGGCATCCTCGGGCCAATCAGCACCTTGGACAGCGGCGAGTGCACCAAGTAAATCGTGTAGGAATATCCGGCAAGCCAAATAATCGCCTTACGCAACCGTGCTGACGTAATGTGCACGTCGTAGCGGAAAAACAGGAACACCGTCATCACCACTATCGCAAAGGCAACCGTAAGCGTGCGGCCGACCTGAACCTGCTGACCGGTGAACAGATGCGGCGTGGCGACGGTCCAGGCCAAGGCGAATGGTGCCAACGCATACAAACCATACCGTGCGCGTGCGGAAGGTGGGTAGTATTCCAGCACAAAGCCCAGCAGATAGTAAACCAGCAGTCCACGCCATGGGAATGACTGCAAGAACACCAGCGGATATCCGGCAAGATTACAGATTTGTTCGGCAGCGGCCACGGCGGCGGCCAGCCCGACCAGCAACCAGGCTCCCGATCGGCCTATCGTACGCATCATCGCGGCCAGGAACGGCGTTGCCAGCACAAACCCGGCAAGCATGAACACGAACCAATAGACGGAATCGTCATACCCGGAGAACAGATCGAACAACGTTCCAGACACAGCGCCGCCAACCGAACGATGATCAATCACCAGGTAGGCAACGAATCCCATGCCACCCGCATACAGCAGATACGGCACAATCAGCGAGACAAAGCGTTTGTAGTAGTAGCGCGCGTACGGCGCGAGGCTACCGGGATCGGCTTGGCCCGCACCGCCGCCTGCCCGGGCATCAGAGCCAGAGCCCGGCAGACGGCCCGCTGAGTGGGTGCTCACCGGCCGGTCGGCATCGAATGTCAGGTTGAACCGGCCCGATACCATAATGAACAGCGGATTGCAGACCATGAACAGCGCGAACAGCACGGATCGCGTCACTTCCGCGCTGCCGGCGAGGGTCATCTTGACGGGCATGTAGTTGTTGATCACGTGGACGCCGATGACCAGACACATCGCCACCACGCGCAGCAGATCGTAGTTCACGTCGCGCGGCTTGCCGGCGACGCCGGAAACGGAATCGGGCATGGTCATCACATGGATCCCGCCAGGGACTTCAGATCGACCGGGCAGTTGATCTGGCTCTTCAACTTGTCCAAGGCGTCCAGGCCGGCCGAGGGATCGGAGGACGCGTCCTTATGCGCGTCGTTCTTGCCGCCGTCCGCGCCGCCGTCCGCGCCGCCGTTCGCACCATCGGCACCGTTCGCACCATCGGCGCCGTTCGTATCCGCCGTGCACTCATCGGTCACATTACCGTTGGAGCCCGTCTCGACGCCATCCGCATTCACCACCGGCGTGGTTACCACGTTCAGTGGATGTGTGGCATCGCTGCTGACCCGAACGGTATAAGCAATCGTCAATTCTTTTCCGGGCTCGATCCACTGCTGGTTGAACATAATGTACTGACGGTCATACAGGCTCGCGGTGTTGGTACCCCATGAATCTATATCAGCCTGCACAGCGGTGATCTCGCCACCGTACGGAGCGGTAAGCACCACGCGGTACAACATGCCGCCGAGCACTGGATTCTCCGAGCCGCCATTAACGAAATCAGGCAACGATTCGGCCTTAGCCTTAGTCAGCGTGTTCTTCATGGTGAAGGTGACCGTGTATTCGTCACCGAGCTGATCTTCCGTAAACTGACCCAGCTGCGTGTTACGCACGGCTGTCATGATGCGCTTATCCAGCACGCCAGAATACAGGGCGTTCTGGCTGGCCGAGACGTCACCGCAAGTCTTTGTGACCGTGGTGGAGGTCTTCAGATACCAATCCTGCTTGCCTTGCTGCAGCTCCGAAAGATAGATGCCGGTTTCAGGCACCTGACTGTCAGCAGACAGCTCACCACTGGCCTTATCGTCGATAAGTCCGGTGGCAATCAGCGCCTCCTGCTCATCCGGATCAGCCATCCATAGCTTGAAATGACCGCTAGCGCTGGTATCTCTGATTGCCTTCAACAGCGGGGATGCGGTGGAAGCATTCGCGTTACCAAGCACGTGGTTCATAATTGCTTGAGCCGCTTCGGAAACGAAGTTGTTCTGCTGCTCGAAGTCCGGGTAATCCGTGTACAGGTCTGAAGCGAAGAACGGCACCGTGGTGGTGCTATCCAGCACTCGGCCGTCCGAAAGCTTGACCTCGCCTGTGGCTCCCAGCAATGCCTGGAGAAATACGGGATCGAGTGACAATACACCCGCTACGTTCTCGTCTTCGTTGCCTTTCTGATACAGCCACATGTATTTGTTCATCTGTGCCACACGCTGGAATTCGGGGTCGATGGTCGTGGTGGCCGGGTACTGGTCAAAAGTGCCACCAAATACCTGGCGCTCCTTCAGCACCGTATCATCCATTGGCTCCTCAGGAATGTCCCAACCAGAAGTGGTGGCGAAATCACCGATGGTAATCGTGCCCTTATCTGCCGTGATTGCGGCGATGGTGCCTACCATGCCGCCCGCCGAACGTAGCTCGGCCGGGTTCTGCACCATCACCAAATACGTGCGCTTGCCGTCCTCGCCAAGCAGTTGCGGTAGCAAGTTAATGAGGCCATCGTATTCGCCGAGCATCGAATCCACGGTCTTGAGCGCAGCCTTTTCGGTTTCGAGCACGGTGGCCACCTTGGCGACGCTCGGAGTCGGCACCTTGTTGAGCTTGGTGAGCTGCTGCGAGATATCCTTATGCGCCTGCTTGACGATATCCGGCATATCCATCAGGGCGCTGACGTCCACCGAGCCATTCTTCAGGGAGAAGCCCTGCAATCGTTTGGACAGGTTCAGCAGATCAGTGAACGGACCGTTGACCAGCGTATCCACGGAAGCCAGCATTTCGCGGGCGGCGGTGATGTCGCTTCCGAATCGCGAATGGTCGCGGAAGAAGTCCCACTGTGGGCCGTTCAGCTCCGCATTGAGATCATTGGTGGCATTGACCAGCTCTTGGGAGATGTCCGACAGACTCTTATCGCTGCCACAGCCAAGTGCCGAATTGGCCAGACTTTCGGCGGATGTCAGCACGCGCTGCGCATCCGTGGCCATTCTCGAGACGGATGCCGCGTAGAGCGTGCCCACACAGGTGACGCTGGCCAGCAACGTCAGCAGCAGTACAACCACCACTCGCGCCCATATCGGCGTACGGCTGATCAGCGAACGGCCGTTACCACCCACGTGCTGGGGAGTCTTCAGGTTTACGGGACCCGTCTGCTGATTCACAGCGCTATTCGTAGATGCGGAGCGATTGAATTTTCCGTTACCGGCATGACGTCTTCTCCTACGCCCCACAGCCTTATGGCTCGAATGCCCTGAAGTGAATCGCATACTTACCCTGCCCGAAAATCTGCTCAGCTCATACTCTTATCCAGCGGCGCGAGGCCACGCTTCCGGATGCCGGACTCCGGGCAAATCCGGAATCGCAGACATGCCGGAGCACACGTGACGCCACGCATATCTCATGCCAGTGTACCGATGCCACCGAAATAGACCGAGGATTTATCCCATACTGGGTGCAAATCCCCGCATGACCACCACATCGCTGTCAGAATGTTCTCAGACTTCATTGAGGGGTATAACAGTATTGCGCAAGAAAACGGTCACTAAACGCAACAATAGTTAGAGCCGTATTGATTTGTTCGGCTTAGGAGAACGGGAGAGGTAATTACATGTTCGTCCTCAGCAACGCCTGGCGGGCCCTGACACGTTCTAAAGGACGTACGGCCCTGACCGCGTTCATCACCTTGGCGGTCACCTTCGGCACAGTCGCCGGACTGGCCATCATTCAAGAAGATACCAACGCACACACCACCGCGTACGATCAGCAGAAGGCCACGTTGGCCATTCGCCCGACTGCGGCTACGTGGAAGAAGGTCTCCGCTACGGACTCGGCTTCCACCAAGCATTACATGACGTGGACCTCATACACCGAATACGCCACGCTCGTCCAGTCGGCCACCAACTCGTTGAACTTCACGGTTACCGAAACCGTGCCGGCCCGCGTGAGCGGTGATTTGAAGGCCCTGGACGGCGGATCGCTGGGCTCGGCCTCCGATGACGAGACCGGCGGCCAGCTCATTTGGCGAGCCTTCTGGACCAAGGATTCCGCCAAGGCCAGCGACCTCGGCACCTTCGAAATCGTGGACGGCAAGGACCTGAGCTACAACAACCAGTCCTCCAACCCGAACACCACCGGCGCACTGGTCTCTGAAGCGTTTGCCTCCGCCAACAACCTGAAGGTGGGCGATACGCTCAAGGTGGCGGCCGCCTCGGACGCCAAGACCACGGCCAAACTCAAGGTGCGCGGCATCTACAAGTACACATCCGAATCCGCCGTCGCCAATCCGGTGACGGCCGCCCGCAACCGCGAGAACGCGATTTTCACCAACTATCAGACCTTCGCCAAGGCCGGACTCGACCCACAGTCCACCGACAAGACCGTCTCCGGCTGGGCAGTCCCGGATCTGGACGTGGTGTTCGACGCCGGTGATTCCGCTACATACAAGTCCTTGGTGTCCACCCTCAAGAAATCCAAGCTGCCCGCCAAGGGTTACGAGTTCTCTTCCCCTTCGCTGGAATCCTACAACGCTTCTCTGGAGCCGCTGGATACGCTATCCTCGCGCGCGAAGACCGGCACCATTGTGTTGGTTGCCGTGGGCGGCGTGCTGTTGCTCATCCTCGTGCTGTCGGGCGTGTGGGCGCCCAAGCGTGACGACGAGATCGGCATGGCACTGGTGTCCGGCGTCACTCGCGGGCGTTTGGGATGGCAGTTCATGCTGGAAGTGTTCATCGTCACCCTGCCCTTCTACGTGATTGGTCTGGTCGGAGGCGCGTTCGCCGCCAATCCGATCGGATCTGCCCTGGCATCCGGCCATGCCACCCCGGTGACATCGGGCCTGATTTGGACCATGGTCTGGTATGGACTGGGTTCAATCCTGATCCTTGCGATTCTTGCCGCCCTGCGCCTTGCGTTCTTCAGCGCGGACAAGCTGTTTGCCGCCGATGGCGACTGGGGCACCGTGAGCGAGACCAACAAGACGACCACCACAACCGACGATGCGGAGGCACAGGCATGAGCGACAGGAACAACGATCAGGAACTCGAGAAGACCACTGACGCAACGGCTGACGAAGTGACTTCTGAGACTGAGACGAACGACGCCATTGAATCCGTTCCAGCTGACTCCATGCAGTTCAGCGTGACCTTCGATGACGTTGATGACGAAGGCACTGTTGACGATGGTATTTACAGCGCACTGGCATCTGCCGAGACCGGAGAAACCGACGAGACCAGCGAGGCCGAAGCAGACGCCATCGCTTCGGCCAACGCATCCGCCGAAGTGACCGAGCGCAATGCCGCCCGCGTCAACGAAACACTCCGACTGGCCAAAACCGATCACAAAGACGCATTGGCCGAGCATGCGGAGCCTCAGGGCAAAGCGTCCGAACCCACCATGACGCTGGCCTCGCGTATCGATCGCGTGTTGGTGGGCGGCGGTTCTGACGACATTCTGCTCAAGACCTACCCGACCTTCGCCCTGAACAAGGTGACGGTCGCCGGCCCCAAGGGCAAGGTCAACATCCTCGATGGCGCGAATTTCTTCTGCTATTCCGGACACGCATACGCGCTGCTGATCAGCGACGACCCCGATTCGGGTATCACCGCCGACGCCAAGCGTCGCGCGCTGATGGGCGTGATGAGCGGTTTGACCACGCCGGCGTCTGGCACGGTGATGAACAAGAGCGCCAACATTGTTGAGCTCGAGCCCGTGGAACTGCGCGGCCACCGTCTGGGCATCGTACCGCAGCTGCACGCCGTGCAGCCGAAGCTCGACGCCGAACAAAACGTGCTGTACGCCATGAATGCGTCCAACCGCAACTTCCTGAAGCCCAAGCCGGTGATCGCCCGCGAACTGCTGGCCAAGGTCGGCTTCTCTGAGGCCACCAGCGGCGTGGCTGTCGGCACATTGCCTTTGGTGCAGCAGCGTTTGGTGGCCATCGCCCGTGCAATCAGCACCGAGGCCGAGGTGCTGATCCTCGACGAGCCGACACGAGGGCTGAACGCGGATGACGAGGTGACCGTGTTCGCCGCGCTGGCCAAGCTGGCGCACACCGGTGACCCGAAGCACTGCGTTATCGTGCTCACTGCGTCGCGCGAGATCGCCGAAGCAGCCGACACACTCTTCGAAATCTGATGTTCAGACCATAGAGCCCCCTGTGATTCGTATTGCCGAATCGCAGGGGTTTTTCAATGCTGCGGCTCATTGCCGCGCTAATCTGAGGATAAATCTGACCGTACGAGGCGAAACCTGATAATTATGACCGGATATATTCCCACACTGGAGCAGATCGACGAATTGCACCGCAAAATCGCGCCGTCCAAGGCGGCGTACGAGCTGGTGCACACGCATTGCGTGATTGTAGCGACCATCGGCTGCCAGATCGTGCGCCGGCAGAACGCGCTGTTCACGCGCCGCTGCACATTACCGAAGGACGCGGAGGTACCGCCCACCACAGGCGTCACCGGCGGCCATGTGCCGCCGCGTCTGCTCGACGAGCATTTGGTACTCATCGGCGGACTGCTGCATGACATCGGCACCTACCGCGTGTTCAAGCATGACGGCTCTGACGGCGAACCGCTCAAATTCAGCAAGAAACGCTACATTCTGCACGGTCTTAAGGGCTACGAGTATCTGCTCGACGAGGGCGTGGACGAGTCCATCGCCCAGTTCTGCCGCAACCATACCGGCGTGGGACTTACGCGCGAGGATGTGGTGCGCCAGGAGCTGCCGTTGCCACCAGCCGACTATGTGCCGATGAATCTCGAGCAGGAAGTGGTGATGTACGCCGACAAGTTCCATAGCAAGTCAGTGCCGCCGAAGTTCCTGCAGGTCGAGGCGTATACGGCCCGAGCCGAGCGATTTGGCGGAGAGAACAAACAGCGATGGCTGGATCTGGTGGCCAAGTATGGCGTGCCGGATATTCCGGCGTTGGCGGAGAAGTATGGGATGCGGATGATTTGAGGCTCTAGGGGTCTCTCCCCCAAGTCAGCCTGTCGGCTGACAGCCCCCTCGTCAGAGGGGGCTTATGAAGGTATTTCAGATGGAACGGAGACGGTAGGTGCCGTTGCGGTTGGAGACGATGATCATCTGGTCGTTCTCCAGCACGTTCCAGCCTTCCTGCTTGTAGCCGGAAGAGGAGACCACCACACCGGCGGAGTCGCCGTTGTCGTCGCGCAGCTCACGGTAGCGCATCACACGGTAGTCGGCGGCCTGCTCGCCACGGCCGTACTCATCGTAGATTTCCACGATGCGCGGGCTGGTCTTCTCACGACCGGCGGCGCACAGGGCGATGAGCTGGTCCTCGGACTGAATCATGCAGTTGTAGCTGGACTTCGGGTAGGCTTGGCGCAGTTCGCGCACGGCCTGGGCCACGGCCTCGTCGAGCGAGAAGCCGAAGCCGATGTATTCCAGAATCACCGCGAAGAAGATGGCGGAGTCGGAACGGCCGCCGGTGGAGAGGAACACGCTGTGGTTCACCGGGTATGAGCGGTTGGTGACGATGTTGCGGCCATTGGCGTCCGAGATATCGCCGTTGTGGATGAAGCTCAGGCCGTTCGCATAGAACGGGTGCTGGTTCTCCATGATGAGCGGCAGATTGGAACTTGCCAAGCGCAGGTGCCAGATGGCACCGCGAGACGGTTCGTCGGCCAGCGCCTCAAACGTGCTGTCATGACGGGCCGCGATGGTCGACTTGTAGATTCGGGTGCCGGTTTCCGGGGTGGGTGCGCCACCGTCGCGCACGTGCGGTGCTTCGGCAGGATCGGAAAGCTGGGCTACACCCCAGCCATCATTGTGGATTTCAGACAGTTCACGGAAATCCTCGACATTGTCTTGCCCCAACACAGCGTTGAGACTCAGGTTGAAGCCTGCCGTCGCGTATCCCAGTAATCTGCACATGGTATTTCAACTTACCGAAACCGTGTGGCGACGTGCGGCGACCGTTATAGGCATTCTTTATAGAGCGCATCAGCGCCGCTGCAAACTGGTATGTTATCGCTTCTGTTTGGCGGAGCGCTGAGGCTTGGCGGCGGGTTTGCCGTTCTCGGCCTTGCCCTTATCGCCCTTATCGCCCTGCTCAGCGGGCGCATCGGCGGCAGCGGCCTCAGCGGTCTTCCGCGCCTCGGCCGATACGGCGGCATCGAGCTCCTGTACCAATCGCCCAAGCCCGGACGTGGTGTCCATCGGGTCAGGGACGGCGGCCGGGTCGGCCACTGCACGAGTCGGCGTGGGCGTCGGGATGGTCTTGGCCGTATCGGTGCGCTTCAGACGCGGTGGGCGGCGGGTGGAGACGAACAGCGGCTGCACCTCGACCAACGGGTTGTAAGGTGCCAGACCGAACCACTTAACCGGCGAGCCGGCCATGTGGCGGATTGCGTACTTGGCTTGCAACGACAGGGCACCGCGTGCGGAAACCTTGGATTCCGGCATCAGGGCCTTGTGAATCAGCACGTAACGGATGGTGCCGATGTCCGGATCGGCGTCGACCTTGGGGTAAATCGACTTCTGCTTAGGCAGTTCGCCGGTTTTGGACAGGTCGTGCATGATCTGGTGGATGTACGCCGGGATGGACTGCGAAACCTTGAATCCCAGACGGAAGCGCACGCGGTAGATGTAGTTCGTGCCGAAGTCCTCCACCGAGTATTCACGGGTGAACGGCTCGTCGGTGGTTTCCACGCTGACTGCCCACCAAGCACGGGCGCGCTTGGGGTGGTCGGCGAAGATGGAGAAGAAGATGTCCGTGTCGAGTCGCTTGGTTTCCGAGTCGGAGGTCAGGTACACGATGTTGTCCGCAAAATACGGGATGCGGAAATCACTGTGCAGCTTGTCGAGCGCGGGTAGGAAGTCGTTGGGCCGCATGTGACGGCGTTGCGCACGTTCGAGCTTGGTGCCCTCATTCCACGTGTACATGACGAACAGAATCGCGGCGGTCAGCAGCATGGTGAACCAACCACCATGCAGGAATTTGGCCATAGACGCGATGAAGAACATGGCCTGAATCGCCAAGAACAGCACGGTGAACACGATGGCACCGACCCGCTTGCCGGAATGCCATAGGTAGACGCCGAGCAACACGGTGGTGGTGATCATCGTAATGGTCAACGCCAGTCCATATGCGGCAGAGATGTGTTCCGAATCCTTGAAGATGGCGAGTACGGCCAGTGTGGAGACGCACAGCACGCCGTTGACCACCGGAATGTACAGCTGGCCACGCGTGCGGGCCGGGTACCGCACCTGCAGATGAGGCATCCAATTGAGGCGGGTGGCTTCGGAGACCATGGTGAACGCGCCGGTAATCAGGGCCTGGGAAGCGATCACGCCGGCCGAAACAGACAGAATCACGGCCAGATAACGTACGTTCGGAGACATCATCTGGAAGAACGGGTTGAGTGACTCCATCGCAGTGTATTGCGGGTTATCGCTATTGGCCAGCATCCACGCACCTTGGCCGAAGTAGTTGAGCACCAGCGCAACCTTGATGAATGGCCAAGTGAAGTAGATGTTGCCGCGCCCCACGTGGCCCATGTCGGAGTACAGCGCCTCGGCACCGGTGGTCGAGAGGAACACGGTGCCCATAAGGGCGATGCCGGCAGCATTGTTCGGGCTGAACAGGAATTTGATGCCGTACACCGGGTTCAGGGCCTCGAACACAGACCAGTCGTTAGAGAGATTCGTGACGCCCACGATGGCGAGGAAGCCGAACCAGACCAGCACCATCGAGCCGAATACTTTGCCGATGCTTTCGGTGCCGCGCGACTGCACGGAGAAGAGAATCACGATGATCACGACGGTGATCATCAGGGTCAGGCTTGGGTTTTCGTCGAACAACCCTTCCAATGGCGGCAGGGTCTGCAAGCCTTCGACTGCGGAACTGATGGAAACCGCCGGGGTAAGTACCGAATCCGCGAGGAATGCCGCGCCGCCGAGCATGGCGGGAATCGCGAGCCATGCGCCGTACTTGCGAATCAACGAGTACAGTGCGAAGATGCCGCCTTCGCCATTGTTGTCGATGCGCATGGCGATGAGCACATATTTGACGGTAGTGATCAGCGTAATCGACCAGAAGACCAGCGACAGCATGCCGAGCACGGCCTCTCGGTCTACGCTGCCAAGCCCTCCCTGACCGGCAAGGAAGGTCTGCGCGGTGTACAAGGGCGAGGTGCCGATGTCGCCGTACACCACGCCGAGCGCCACGATTGCCATGCCCCAGGTGACCTTGTCTGGGCTGGATTGCAGGCGGGCCCACCATCGACCGAGGCCGCCTTTCGACCATGCGCTGGCGATTTTCTCGGCTTCTTTGGTTTCAGCTTCCCTCTGCTTGGCGAGTGCCTCGCGCTCCTCCTTGGTGAGAGTGCGGCGGGACACCTTGGGAGCGTTGGTAAAGGTGTCGGCCCTCAGCAGTGCTTCTTCTTCCTGTCGGGCCTTGGCTTTGGCGGCGCCAGACTGGGCTTTCTGGGCCTTTGAGGCTTTTTGGGCGCGTGCGGTCCTTTGGTTCGACTCAGCCATACGTTCAGTCCTCCATTGAGGTGGAGATCATCCCCCTCGCTTATGTCAAACACATCATGATAGACCTCGTTCACAATTCTGACAAATTTTACAAGTCAACACATCGTCTCTACACGCGCCGCGACGGCCGCACACCCGGCACTCACAGTCCGTATACGGCGCGGGCGGTATCGCGGGTGCCGCGCGCCACATCCGCGATGGGCAAGTCGAGCGTGTCGGCCATGGCGCGCAGAGTGTAGGGAATCATGTACGGCGCGTTGGTGCGGCCACGATACGGCATGGGCGTCAGATACGGCGCGTCGGTTTCGACCATCGCATGGTCCAGCCCCACAATCCGTAGCGATTCGCGGATACCGTCATTGCCTTTGTAGCTCACGGTGCCGGAGAAGCTCAGATACCAGCCATGTTCGCGCGCGATCTCGGCCATCTCACGGTCGCCGGAATACGAGTGGAATACGGTGCGTTCGGGCGCGCCGTCGGCCAGCAGGGTTTCGATGACCTCGCGATGGGAGTCGCGGTCGTGAATCTGCATGGGCAGGCCCAGTTCCTTGGCCAAGGCGATATGCGCGCGGAAAGCCTCGCGCTGCAGTTCCTTGGCACCTTCGCCGGTGCGGAAGAGGTCCATGCCGGTCTCGCCGATAGCCACCACTTGCTCGGGGTATGTGGTGGCGAGGCGATGTACTTCGGCGAGCGCGTCCTCGAAAGACGTGTCATGGTAAGGCTTGTATTTGAGGGGCAGACCATCCGGCCCCGGCACACCACGATGCCCGTGGAGCACGGACTCATTGGGGTGTATTGCGAGCGCCGCGTGCACATTACCTGGATGATCGAGGGCCATCTGGAGGGCGGTCATCAGGTGCGGCAGCTCGCAACCGCAGTCGATAATACCCCCAATGCCGACAGATTGCGCCTGCGCCAGCAATTGGTCGACGTCGTACACCGGGACTTCGGGCTGTCCCTTCTCCTGCGCCTCATGGCTCATAGCGCGCGCGAAAGGGATTACGGAGGCCACGTGAGTGTGGTTGTCAATGGTCTGGGCGTCGTCCGGCAATGCTTCAGGTGCCGGGGCCCAGCTACGGTCGCGATGGTGATGCTTGCTCATGGTTTCTCAGTGTAGGCTACCGCCAGCAACGCTCGTAAGGCAGTCCGGTAAGACGTTCGACTACACGACGGGTATCGTCGGTCGCGTCCGCCTGAACTTGCCGTTTCTTGCCACGAGCGCAACATTCCCGGGAGAGTAGCGCAACCGGCAAGCGAGACGGTCGCCATCCTGCCGCCTTTTTCTGCATCATCAGCCCATTTTCTGCCTCATTTTGATAAAATATGATGCAGAAAAGTTCGTATGATGCAGAAAATGAGGCAGTATGAGATCATTTGACTACATCGAATCAGGTAAGACGTTGCTCACCCCGCACACCACGAGTTTGCTTGCCGCTATTCACGAGGCAAAAGGGCGTCAAAGCATACAGACAACGATCAGACCGGATATATTGGGGACGCTGGTTGCCGTCGCGCGCATCCAAAGCACAGATGCCTCAAACCGCATCGAAGGTATTTCTACCAGCGATAGCAGGCTCAACGATCTCGTCTCGGAGAAAGTCACACCGCGCAATCGCAATGAAGAAGAAATTGCCGGTTACCGTGACGCGCTATCGGTTATTCACGAAAGCCACGACTATATTCCGATTACCCCGAACGTCATTCTTCAACTGCACCGCGACCTCTTCCGACACACACCACTGACCTTTGCGGGGCATTTCAAGGACAGTGACAACGTCATCATCGAACGAGATGCACACGGGACCAGCACCGTGCGATTCGCCCCACCGTCCGCACTTGTCACACCGGAACTGATCGAACGCGCGTGTTCCGCCTACACGCAAGCAATCCGAGATGGACATACCGATCCATTGCTTGCCATCGCCATGTTCATTCTCGATTTCACCTGCATACATCCGTTCAATGACGGCAATGGCCGTATGAGTCGGCTACTCACGCTCCTGATGCTGTGCCGCAATGGCTATATGGTCGGCAAATACATCAGTATCGAACACCTTATCGAGCAAAGTAAAAGCACTTATTATGAGGCGCTGGCCGCAAGCACCCAAGGCTGGGACGACAACGCCAATGATTATGCGCCATTCACGAACTACCTGCTTGGCATCATACTGTCCGCGTGCAAGGAATTCGACGAACGCATCAATCTCACGGCAGGCGGCAGAGCGCAGGGAGCACCGCGAGTAGCCACCAAGGGAACGCGGATTGAAGCACTGCTTGATCAATCCCTAGTTCCACTCTCCAAGGCCGATATTCTCGCTCGCATGCCCGATACCAGCACCACCACCATTGAGCGCACGCTGAAATCACTGTTGGACTCCGGTACGATCATCAAAATCGGTGCTGGCCGCAGCACCCGCTACGTGAAACGCCGCTAAACGCACCATCGTGCGCAACATTCCCGGGAAAGTGTTACGAATCCACCCACACAGGCCCAATCTGCGACACAATCCCGGGAATGCGTCGCCATTCCACCGCGGACCGAGTTTGGTCATGCCGATGCCGAACAGCGGCATCAGCGGCAGCGAAATCGCCGCGCAACCCAGCAACAGTGAGGCGAACGCAGCCGTATGATTCCAGTCGTACACCACGAAGAACACGAACGTCTGGCCGAACACGTCCATCGTCACCTGCACCAGAAGGTAGATGGCCAGATGCTTGCGGAACTCCTTGACGCGCAGCGTGCTCGCATACTCGCGCAACACCAGCCGCGCACGCCGCAGCCAGCCCGCCATGCCGACGTGCCCGTCACGCTTCTCGCCCCGCGCGTGCGCGCCGAATCCGGCAGTCTCAGGCGTCATCTCCCAGGTACACCGCCAGCAGGCGAACACGTATATGCCGAACGGCATCCCCGGCCCCCCCCAGCAGGATCATCGGCGATATCATCATCAGCAGCAGACGGCGTACGGCCATCTGCCCCAGCTGGGCGCGCGGAATGCGGATCGAGGTGATCGGCGGCGTGACCACCGGGGCGATCAGCGTGTTGTCGAATCCGATCACCGACACGTCACCGGGCATGTTCACGCCATCGGCGGTGAACCGCAGCACGATGCCCACCGCGATCAGATCGTTGTAGGCGATGATGGCGGTGGTGTCCCCGCCCTCCAATGCGAGCGCGGCCTGATAGCCGCCCTCGACTGTGGGGTGCACCGGGCCTATCTGATTGACCTTGAATCCCATGCGGTTCCCGATGTCATGCACCGCGGCCCACCTCGACTGATTGGCCCATGACGCGGCCGGGCCGGCGACGTACGTGACCGCGAGCGTTTCAGCAGGCTCAGCGCGCACGGTGCCGATGCGCGGATCGGGCACAACGCTGGCCACGCCTTCGAGAGGACGGTTCAGCACGACCAGCGGCACGCGCTTCGCATAGTCGCGGATGAAACTGATGCCGGGCGCATCGGTGGACAGGATGATGCCGTTCACCTTGTCGGCGAGATGGTCGAGCATCTGCTGCGTGCGCTGCCCGGACGACCCCGTTTCGATGACGCTCACCGCGCTGTCCGATTCCATGGCCGTGACCTGCGCCCCTTTGAGGATCTGCGACGAGACGCCGTCGGCACCACCAGCGCGATGATGCTGCCGGGGAGGCCCCGAACGGGGAGAACGGAGGCGGTGCGCTCGCACTGCCGACCGGCACAGACGACCGCGAGGCCAAGGCCGCCTACACGTTCGCGCACGGCGACGGCGTGAAGGTGAATCTTGCGCAGGAGGGCATTCCTCCGCTGAAATCGACGCTCGGCGACCCGCGGCCCAGACCGATGATTTCTTCGGAGGGCAGAAGCCCCACGCCGTCATCGCCCAGGCGTCCAAGGACGTGCGCACCGACTTCACGTATCTGTCGTACACGGCGTACGCGAACTCGATCGCCGTGGATTCCATCGGCCAGTCATACCACGCAAACTCACCTTGCACGAGGCCCTGCAGCAGTGGGGCGAATCGCTCAAGAAATATGGAGAAGAGTAAGGCTTCACCGTACGGTAGGCCGGGTGCCGACCCGAACAATGAAAGGAACATCATGCAACTGATGTGATCGTGCCGCCCGCACGATCGAAATCCCTTCATAATCCGCCGTGCGCGGCAGTCCGACATCCAACCCCTGATGCGACACGCCCGGATTGCTTCGCACAATTGAAGCACGGCATTCCGGAGAATGGCGGAATGCCGCGACCCTGTGAACGCAGATAGACGATTGTGCTACGCAATCCGGGCGTGTCGCGTCAAGGGTTGGATGAAAGGCCCTCACGCTCCTATCCGATAGGCGCAACCACACACCGGAAAAGAAGAACCCGGCGGGGAAGCCGCCGGGTGAGAGAAGAGAGAGAAGAAGGGGTTCAATTATGGGGTTTCAACAACCTCGCCAACGTTGTAACAACCGCTGACATGTTCTATATAACCGCATCATGCTTGGAGGAATGATGCACGTTCCTCGGAATTATCTGTGAGATGTGTGCCCGACTTGTGAGCATGTAGTCACATCCCGGCACAATGTACGGAAAACCGGCCAATAGGCAAGGAACATGGCCGTTCTTCACCGGTAACAACCCTCCGTCACTTTGCGGCGGGCTGAGCCGTCAAGCAAACGGCAGAGCTGTTTGTAGACGAAGGCGATCCGACAGGCGAGCAAGTGGGCTGCGGCCGAAGGCCGTCCCCAATTGCAGGGCCCGAATGGCTGTCGCGTAGCGACGGTACCGTTTTGCCCCCCGCTGGCGGGGGCTGTCGCGTAGCGACTGGGGGTGGTCACCGGTCGTCGCAATCATCCTCTGCGGACCCACCGCATCCACATCCTCCCCAACTACCGCAGCCGGGTTCGATGGCAGCAGCGACCACGCGTACGACACCTGATACTCATAATCGCTGCCGCGCCGCTGCTCGCTCAGCCGCAGGTATTCATTGATACGCTGCTGCACGTCCATGAGCTCGTCACGGGTCAGCAGCAGCGTCCCGGTGGTCATCGGCGTGAAGGGGAATTGCCGGCGTCTCTCAGCGAGGGGTATGGCCGCGCTAGCTTCCTGACACCATTGATGCGCATGCGCAGCGCCTTGAGCACCCCGTCCATGACCCTCATGCGCATGGCTTGCTCGTTAACGGCCATGCTGAAGGATTCCGCGGCGGGCGCGAACGACTGTTTGGCACCAGAGGGCGCCACATCAGTCAGGTCGACTTGCCCGCCGGCCGTGAAACCGGTACCGGTGGCGGCCGACGCAGCCGGTACTTGCATGATGCCGGTCATCGCAACACATGCGATAGCCGCCAAAGCGCGGCGTCACTTCCTTGTATGACTGTCAGTTGAGCATGATATACGAAAAATATTTCCTATTTTCTACCATTGCTCACGTATCGGACGAAAAATCCCCCTGACATTCATATGTCAGGGGGGATTACAACAAAGCCTCAACAGTCAACAGCCCTTGTCAGCGCCTAGATTTCACTGCTTGAGTTCGGCTTGGGCCGCGGCGAACCGCTCAGCCTCGGCCTTCTTGCGGGCGGCGAGCTCGGTGTCGAAGCGGGTGAGCTCCTCGGCCACAGCCTCAGGCGGAATTTTCGCGAAAATCGGATGCGGCTTCGGCACCGGAGTGCCGGCCACCAGACGCTCGCTCTCCCACGGGTGCACGGTCTCACCGAGCTTGTAGTCGCCGGTGATGATCGGGTACGTGAAGCCCGGCTTGTCGAGGTCTTCGACCTCTTCAAGGCGCGGCAGCGGCGAGAATACACCTGAGCCGCCCAGCGCCTCGTAGACCTTCTGCGACGCGTGCGGCAGGAACGGCGCCAGAAGGTGGTTCGCGTCGTACACCGCCTGCGCTGCCACATGCAGCACCGTGCCCAGACGAGCCTCGTCGTCCTTGATCTTCCACGGCTCCTCGGCGGAGATGTACTTGTTGATGTCGCCGACCACGCGCATCGCGGCGACCAGCGCGTTCTTCTGGTGATGCTTCTCGATCAGCGCGCCGATCTCGTCGAACGCGTCCGAGGTCTCCTTGAGCAGCGCACGGTCCTCGTTGGTCATCGAGTCCTCGTCGAGCGCCGGGATCTCGCCGAAGTTCTTGTTGATCAGGTTGGCGACGCGATTGACCAGATTGCCCCAGCTCGCGGCCAGCTCCTCGTTGTTGTGGCGCACGAACTCGGCCCACGTGAAGTCGGCGTCGGAGGTCTCCGGGCCGGCGATCGAGATGTAGTAGCGCACGGCGTCCACGGGGTAGCGGGCGAGGATGTCCTTCACGTAGATGACGATGCCGCGCGACGAGCTGAACTTCTTGCCCTCCATCGTCATGAACTCGCTGGCCACCACCTGCTCGGGCAGGTTCAGCGGGCCGAGTTCACCGGTCTCTCCGCCCTTGGAACCCTTGCCGTTGTAGGCAAGCATCTCGGAGGGCCAGATCTGGGAGTGCCCGCAATGGTCATCGGATATGTCATGCGTATCTCTCCTCGCATTTTCTTTTGCGTCAGCTGACGCAGTCTCACTCGATTATTATATCTGCCGAACCCCGGAAAGTCAATTCTTTTCCGCCGCCAAGCGCTTCCCCTGTCCGTTTTTTGTCCCAGTTTGTTCCATCATTTCGCCATCTTCGTACGCTGATCCTGTTTGTCGAAAACAAGCTAAAAATTGGTTAGTCTCCCAAAATATTTGTTTGCTTTTTTGTTGATTTCGTCCCATCCTCCCGCCTTGCCTTTTGTCCGCTTCTTTCCTATAATAAGGGCAGAACTGGCGGGGACGCGGAGTCCCTGCCGCGTGAAAGAAAGGAAGGAATACCCCATGAGCAACTACTTTAAAGTGAAGGAACACGGCTCGACCGTGCGCACCGAAATTATGGCCGGTGTGACCACCTTCATGGCAATGGCCTACA